>Ga0315537_1001026_pt1 | contig 22199 bp, 17 predicted proteins | sample SalMarSW160270MG_FD_203091 | JGI IMG/M metagenome (GOLD analysis project Ga0315537, IMG submission 203091) | Salt marsh sediment microbial communities from the Plum Island Ecosystem LTER, Massachusetts, United States - Salt Marsh Sediment SW1602-70 ...
ATTCGATGCCGTTCATCTTAGGCATATTCAAATCCAGCAAAATAACGCAAGGCTTTTCGCTGCCTTCGTCTCTTAAATATTCCAGGGCGTTTTCACCGTTGGTCCTGTGAGTTAAAGAATTCACAATCTTCAGGTCCTTAAACGCCCGCTTAACAGACATCGCATCTATATTATCGTCTTCAACTAATAATACTGGCTTCGAGTTTTTCATTATTAACCCCCCCTGTTTGTTTCTGTAAAGTGAACAAAAATGTGCTTCCCTCGCCCACTACCGATTCCACCCAAATCTTGCCTCCATACATCTCGATAATCTTTTTAACAACAGTCAGACCAACGCCGGTGCTCTCAACTTCATCTCGCGGCCTTAATGTCTGAAACATCTGAAAGATTTTCTCAAAGTATTTTTCTTCAATTCCTGGGCCGTTATCAGCGACACTGAACCTCCAGCCCGACGATAGCGGGTCTTCTTCGACACAGCCGATTCTTATATGTCCCTCTGGCTTATCCATATACTTTATAGCGTTGCTTAGCAGATTCTGGAAAACCTGAGTAATCCGCGTCTTCTCGCATTCCATCATAGGCAATTCATTTTCAATCGTTATAGTGATGTTTTCCGGTGGAGCAAGTATATCAACAATATCCGGCACCAATTCATTTAGATTCACCTGAGTTTTTTCCTCTTTAACACGTCCAACTCTTGAGTACTGCAGAACTCCATCAATCAAGTTATGCATTCGCTCCACTCGGTTCAAAAGCAAATCCATCTGCTCCTTACCTTCCTGGTCAAATTTATCCGCATAATCGGCCGATATCCACTTGACCAGCGTGCTGATCCCCCTTAGGGGTGCTTTCAAATCGTGCGACACTATATACGCAAAATCCTTTAGTTCTTGATTTATTTTTTCCAGTTGCTCAAGCAACTGTGCTTGACGCTGCTCTGCTTGCTTGTGTTCGGTGACATCTCGGAATATACCTTGCAGCAGTTCTTTACCCCTAATTTCAAGCAGATTTGCCTTTACTGCAACATCTCTTATCTCTCCCTTTTTGGTAACAATCTGCGTTTCTATGGTCTGGTCCTGTTTTTCTCCGAGATGCTCCTTGAAAGTCTTGCTAAATTCTCCTTCAATTATTTCTGGAGGATGGAGAATTCGCTGGTGTTGCCCAACCAGTTCTGATTTTTCTCTATCAACTAATCTTGTTGCTGCGGGGTTACAGTCAGCTATTATGCCTGTTTCGGCATCGGCTATGAAAATAGCATCTAATGCTCCCTCAAACTGCATTCTGTATTTTTCCTCTGCTTTACGCAAGGCATCCTCCACCTTCTTCCGCTCGGCAATTTCTCGATTGAGATTATCTATGGAGGTAGTTGTCCTTTGTAAATCTTGACTCATCTGATTAAATGCCCCTGCCAAATCCCCTATCTCATTCCTCGTTTTAATCTCTATTTGTGTATCTAACTTACCTTTACCTATTCTAATAGCAGCATCTCTTAGGCTTATTATTGGTTTTGTAATTCTTTTTGAGAGGTAGATACCGACCACAATGGCCAAGGCAAAGCTCAAGAGCATAATTAATGCAGATATTATAAGCGCTATAATTACAGTTTTATATGCCTCAAGGACCGGTAATTCAACCACCACTGCCCAGTCGGGTATGCCAAGATGTGCATGGTTAGTCACAACTTTGGTTCCCTGGATACCCTTTACTACATCAGCACTTTCTTTATGGGTTAATTCATCTCCCTTTACAAACTCATTTACTTCATCCAGATGAGCTAAATTCTCTCCCTTTAAAACACGGCTAATATCACCGAAAGCAATGAGTTTGCCCTGCTTGTCTACTACGTAAGCCGTGCCTTTATTACCGATCTTTATCCTGCCCACTAAATCCCACATGAATTTTAAGTTCACTTCAGCTATCAATATTCCTTTAAAATCGCCAAAGACATCCTTGACAGGAGAAGCCATTATCACCATTGGTTCACTGGTTATTTCATCAATATATACCGAACCTATATATGCTTTCTCCTGGCTAATAAGAGAAAACAGATCGCTCTCGATTCGCCTTATAAATCCGTATGACACAAAATTTGATAGACGAGAGACTTTTGCTATCTCCTGTTTTTGGGCATCTAACAGGACCAACTGACGAAAGGCAGGTTCAAGACCGAGCAACTTCTCAAGGGCAATTTTATGCCCTTCTTGCTGGATATTTAAAAAATTGCCAAGAGAAATTGTCGCCTCCAGTACCTTCAATTTCTCTTGAATAAAACTCTTGACTCTATTGGCCGCATCTTGCGCAATGAGTTGTTGCTCATTAGCAAAGAGTTTTTGTTGGCTTTGGAAGTTGAAATACATATCCAAGCTTCCGGCAATTAGAAGCACTATTGCACTTAAACCCAAAAAAGCAATAGCTAACGTAGCCGTCAAGCTCCGGAAATTCCTTGTTTTTTTTACTTCAATCTTCACAGACATAATCTTTTTTATCGAATTATCTTATCCGCTCTACTTAACAAGCCTTCACTAACATTTAATCCCAGTTTTTGAGCAGCTTTGTAATTTATCTCAAAAAAACTTTCTGCTGAGACAACCGGGATAGTACCGGCTTGGGTACCCCTTAGGATTTTGTCGGCCAGTATCGCTGCCTGTTTGCCTGTATTGGCGGGGTCAATATTCACGCCAAAAACAGACCCATAACCTTCTACTAACATTAAGGCACCACCGACGGGCAACCTGTGTTCAGCCGCGAACTTACCCATTACTGCAAAAGCATCAGGAGTCACAGCAAGAGGCTCAGCTAAAAATAATATGACATCCATACCAATATTAGCCGATTTAGCACGTGCATCGAGAATAGTTTGAAGTTCTGCTGCATTGTCTGCGGGAGCTTCCTCTAATTTTACACCCACAGCCGCGGCTGCCGGGCGCAATACCTCTAACTGGCTGGCTACAATAGGGTAACCTCGTTGATAGGGGATCCACATTTGTTTGGCTGAGGGTACCAACTCGCACATGATTTCAAAACGTTTGATTGCCAAGTCAGGACCAGGATAGCGCACACCGGTGATATTCCCACCCGGCTGTCGCACACTCTGAACCAGGTCAGTGTCTTCTATATTGGCAATGGCAAAAACCACGGGGATATTTGTCCCTCGGGTTGCTGCTTTGGCTTCCTGGGATGCTTCTGTGGGAAACACGAAAATCAAGTCTACCTTATCGTCCACAAATTTCTTGAGGCTGCTTTTATAAACAGCCATATCAAAGTTCGTTTTTTGCAAGTCATAGACTATGTTCTTACCCTCAATGTAGCTTAACTCGATCATTTTGGCCTTGAAGCCGTTTGTTGCATCAACCATATAATCTAAGCCAGACAGAATACCAACCCGATACACCTTGGGCTTCTTTTCACTACAGCCACTCAAAAACACACAAACTGCAACTAACAGAGTAAGAATCAGTATTTGTTGTATAGATTTAATTTGCTTACTTAGATCCATTTTAATCACCTCTTTTTTGTCAACGAATTATCTTATCTGCCCTACTTAACAAGCCTTCACTAACATTTAATCCCAGTTCTTGGGCAGCTTTGTAATTTATCTCAAGAAAACTCTCTGATGAGACAACCGGGATGGTGCCGGCTGGAGTGCCTCTGAGTATTTTGTCAGCTAGTACTGCTGCCTGTTGGCCTGTTTTTGGGACATCAACATTTATACCGAAAATAGAACCATAATCCCCAACTTGCATCAATATACCGCCAATAGGCATATTTTTTTCGTATGCAAACTTAGCCATTACTTCAAAAGCATCATCCGTACAACTAAGGGGCTCAGGTATAAAAAATATTGCCTCAAAACCAATATCATCTAATTGTTTTCTTGCATCCAGTTCAGCCTGAATCTCTGCCGCATCATCTGCTGGAAATTCAATCAATGTTACACCCGCGGCTTTAGCAACCGGATACAATGCCTCCATCTGGTTGGCTACAATAGGGTAACTCCTTTGATAAGGTACCCACATTCGTTTGGCCTCTGGGGCCAACTCACGCATGACCTCAAAACGCTTGACAGCTAAATCTGGACCAGGGAATCTGACACCAGTTATATTCCCACTAGGTTGGCGCACGCTCTGAACCAGACCGGTGTTTTCTATGTTGGCAATGGCAAAAACAACAGGAATTTCTGTTCCTTGAGTAGCTGCCTTGGCTGCCATAGATACCTCAGTGGGAAACGTGAAAATCAGGTTAACTTTATCTTCTACAAATTTCTTGAGAATTTGCTCTTCTTTGGCTGGTTCAAAGTTTGTTCTCTGAATATCATAAACTATGTTCTTTCCTTCTACATAACCCAACTCAGTCATTTTTGACTTGAAGCTATCTGGAATAGTGGCGATATAATCCAGGCCACACAGAATTCCTACCCGATACACCTTGGGCTTCTTTTCACTACAGCTACTCAAAAACACGTAAACGGCAACTAAAAGAATCAGAGATAGTATTTGCCGAAATCTAATGTGTTTACTGAAAACCATTTCAATCGCCTCTAATTTTAATCACAAGTTCTTAATCCTTTTGCCTACCTTAGAAGCGGTACGTTATGTTTACACCGCACCAGGTTTCATCCTCTTTATTAATGGAATCTTCCATGGAAATTTGATAGTTCACATACGGCGTAAACGTTATATTGCCGATTCCTAAATTTGTGCAGGCCCCAAGAACTGCATGTGACCAATCATGTTCGGCACCGCCGGACCCGAAGCCATCGTTATAAGTTATATCACTGGAAAGCCTAAAACCCTGACTTTTGCCGACAGCCCAGAAATCAGGTACAGCAAAATCATACGCTAAGCCTAAAACGTGAATGAAACCCTCACATCCTTCAAGATTGGAATTGCTTCTGCTCGGCCAAAGTATTCCAAAATAGTAGTTAGGCAGCAGACCGTTATCGCCCAACAGTTTTGGCCAAGCAAAAGTCGCGCCAACTTCCTGTGTATCAGACTTTGATCCATGTATTCTCGGCAGGGTGTAAAAAAAATAGTTGGCAGTATAGTTAGTGACATAAGGTGTATCTTCCAGGAAAGCTCCCGTATAGAAAATCGCATATAGCATCTGAACAGACTTTTCCATACCACCTGATAATGGAAAACAACGTATGAATTTCCCGCTGAAGCCTGTATCACCCAAAGTAACACCAACCGCAGGCATGAAGACCCCATGGTCATCATATAAATCAAAGCCATGCCACATGTTCTTGCTCTGGACCGTAGCACTTACGTCAACCGAAACCTTGCCCTCAAGGCCACGCAAAATATCCAAAAGCTCAAAACCATACCACCTGTATTTGACTATCGGCACGGCGTTCGGATCTACCTGTTGCGAAGTTCCTTCAGTTTCCTGAGCCAGGCATATGCCTACCAGACTCAACAGAAAGACACTGCTTAATAGCAATATTACGGATTTCATTGTAATCACCCTCCAAAATCCACACTCATCATTCTTAAATAATACAGGCTTGAAGCTTTTCATCTTTTACCCTTTCCATTTGTTTTGGTAGCGTGAATAGGAATACACTTCCTTCGCCCACTTTTGATTCAACCCAAATCCTTCCCCCATACATCTCCACTATCTTCTTAACAACCGTAAGACCTACTCCGGTACTTTCAACTTCGTCTCGTGGCGATAACGTCTGGAACATCTGAAAAATCTTCTCGAAGTATCTTTCTTCAATCCCAGGACCATTATCAGTGACACTGAACTGCCAACAGCTTTCTTCTTCCACGCAGCCGACCCTTATCCGGCCTTGTGGTTTGTCTATATACTTCACAGCGTTGCTCAGCAAATTCTGGAAAACCTGAGTAATCCGAGTTGCCTCACATTCAATCACAGGCAATTCATTTTCAATTGTTATGGTGATGTTCTCCGGCGGAGCAAGTATATCTATAATATCCGGCACAAGCTCATTAAGGTCAACCTCAGTCTTTTCTTCTTTAACACGTCCGATGCGGGAGTAGTGCAGAATTCCATCAATCAAGTTATGCATTCGCTCCACTCGGTTCAAAAGCAAATCCATCTGCTCTTTACCTTCCTGGTCAAATTTATCCGCATAATCAGCCAATATCCATTTGGCCAGGGTATCAATTCCGCGCAACGGTGCTTTCAAATCGTGCGAGACAACATAAGCAAAATCTCTTAATTCACGATTGACACTTTCTATCTCTTCGATAAGTTCGGCCTGTATCTTTTCTGCTTTCTCGCGCTCGGTGATGTCCCTGTCCACTCCCCGATATCCATAAAGGTTTCCTTCATCATCGACAACCGGCACACCGGTTGTTTCCAAAATGACAGTACTACCATTCTTATGCATATTAGGATTAATAAAGCCTTTAAAACTCTCTCTTTTGGCAAAAGTTTCAAAGGCTGCTTTCTTTAAATCTTCTTTTACTTCTGGGGCAAAAAGGTCATAAAAATACTTTTTCCCAACAATTTCTTCTGGCTTATAGCCGAGTAATTTTTCCACAATGGGGCTCGAATAAGTGTATACACCTTCGGCACTAATTTCCCATATCCAGTCACCAGCGCTTTCAGCTACCTGCTTAAATCTCTCCTCGCTCCTTCGCAGAGCTACTTCTGCTTGCCTACGCTCGGCAACCTCAGCGATTAGTTGCTTATTGGTCGTAGTTAGCTCGGCGGTTCGCTGCTCGACTTTCATTTCCAATTGATCTTTCGCACCCACTAACTCAAAATCGCGCTGCTGGATTTGCTCTAACATTTCATTAAACGCATCTATAAGTAAGCCAACCTCATCGTTGCTCTGCTTTATAGCTCGAGTAGAATAGTCCTTCTTTCCTGAAACTGCTTTCGCGACCTCAGCTAAACTTAGGATCGGTCCGGAAATGACTTTCTGAAGTCGTGACGATACCAGAAAGGCTGCTAAGGAAGAAAGGAAAATAACAATAACGATTATACCTATATTACGCTTGAGCATAGCATACATCGGACTCATATCAGAACGCAGACAAACTGTCCCGATCCTTTGGCCATCGAGAACAATAGGTTTGAATACGGTTAGGAAACCTTCGGCAAAACTGAAACCGCCCTCCTGAAACTTAGAGGGATGTACCTTAATCTCAGCGTAATCGCGATAATAAGAAGCAAAGAGCTTGTTTTCTTTGTTATAAACACAACCGAAGACAATAGAAGGTTCCACGTGAAGAGCTTGAAGTGTTTGCTTTGCATCTTCGGCGTCTCCGAATGCCAGAGCTGCTTTACAATTTTCCGCTATCATCTCTGCCTGTGTGGACAAGTTACGCACCATCTCCTTACGAAAACTGTTGTATTCCCAGCCGATAAATGTGGCGCCTGCCAGAACCAGGCCGGTGATACACGCCAGCATGATAATCGATATCAGCTTGTGCTTAATTGCCATGTTTTGCAAAAAAGCCATAATTAGCTCTTTTCCCCGTCCGAAGATTTTTCTTCGACCACTCTTTTTGCCAGTCTTAGAAGCTGAGACCGGATTTTAAGTTTAGCACGCTTGACTGCTGTGACGTTGATTTCAAAGCGTACCTTTTTATCCTCCATAACAAAGTTGATAGTCCCGCCAGCTTCGAGAAAACCTTCTATATCTCCAACTGTCAGGATACCGTCACCCTCAAGAAGATTTATGATTTCTCTAATCCATTTTTTCTCTGAAGAGCAAACAAACAACACGTGACATTTTCTGATAGCTTCGATTTGCGGATGCTGTTGAAATCCTTTTTCACTCGATTCTTTCAATTCTTCAAGTCCCTTGAATCGTTCTATAACAACGTTGTTTCCTTTAACCTTTTTATTCTTAACAGGTTCAAAAGCGTCGCCAAAAGGGTCATTACCAATTACGCCGATAATTATTGGTCCATTGCAATCAGATGTTTTTTCTTCCGGCCAGTCGATAAACATGATAAAGTTATATAAAAATGCGGCCTTAAGCTGATACTCTCGACTGGTGGTTGAATCAGCCCGGGCCTTTGGTATAGTCAGTATCACAAACAAGGCCGATGCTAAAAACATCAATTTATAAGCTCTAATCCTCATTCCTCAGCATTTACCGAAAAAATGTTTTTTAATAAAAACGATTTTACCTACAACCATATTCAGAACCTTAATTGCAGCCGGATGAAGAACATCCGGCCCGGTGTTTCCAATGCTGTAAGGTAGCCGGTGTCGGTAACCGGATCCGTAGTCTCATTCAGGACATCCGACACCCCCACTATCAATTCGCCCTTTCCCTCGGCGAACTTGCGGGACAGCGTCAAATCCAATCGATTAAAACTGGATAGGTCTTTTACCACAGTAGCGTACATGCGTTTGCCATTCTGAAATACATAGTTGGTATTGAAGGTCCAGTCTTTGTCCAGATACCATCTGCTGTTAAGCCCGGCTTTGTGTTGTGAGGGCGACATGGACCGCGTAATTTGTGCAAACTCGTCTGTAACCAAATCATTATACGCGTACCAGGCGCTGATTTTTACGGTTTTGTACTGCCAGGCCAGCGATGTCTCTGCGCCCCAGGAATCGGCGCCGTTGACATTATTAAATGTACTGGTAGTGACGGTAGTAGCTGGATCTGTCACGCTTCTGACGCCGATTAAACGCTCCATCCGCTGATAATACGTATCTACATTTAGCGACAGATTTTCCGCCAGCCGTCCGGTATATCCGGCTTCGAATGAATACGTTCCCTCATTATCCAAAGTATTGCCTGCATGAGGCTGGGTCACAAACAGACCGCCAACAACTGGTGCCTGCAGATAACTCGAGGATCCCCTTCGGACCGCAACGGTCGGTGAACGAAACGCCCGGGCAAAACTGGCCCGAACGACATGATTCTGCTGCTCATCCAGCGCATATAACGCTGTGAATCGGTTGGACCAGTCGGTTGTTGTTGCGCTGTAATGGTCCAGGCGCAACTGACCTTCTAAGGTAAACCGCTCGGTGACGGCCCAGCGGTCAATTAAGAAAAGCCCCGTCCAGTATTCGTTGTACTCGCCTCTGTCAAACATAAACTCATTTGTGGACGAGTTGTTGTGCGCACTTATCCGGTCCCAGCGGACGTTGCCGCCGACAGATGCGGTATGATTGTCGGCGGGTTTGAAATTGATTTGCGCCTCGAGGTCGTTTTGCAAATGCGTCGTCCGATCGGTAATTACTCTGCGATGGTTGTCCAAGTAATTTCCAAACCACTGAATGTAGGCGCTGGTGTCCTCGTCAAATTGATGATCCAGCCGGCCAAACATTCGCGTGTATTCGGTCAGAATATCCCTGCGGGGGTAAACACCGATAAATTCAAAGTCTCCTTCCTGTCCGGACGAATGCGCCGCGCCGAAGCTCCAACGGGTCTGTTCATTCACGCGGTACTCGGCCTGCGTATCGAACTTCCAGAACCGTCCCCAGTCCCTCGCTTTAAAGCTGTCAAACCCCATCAGAGTGTTCAATGCGGGTACTCCGGAAGTATATTTTCCCGCTCCAGCCGCATCGGAGTCTTCCACATCCTCGTATCCCGCCGAAACCTTCCAACTCCATTGGCCTTGTGTATGGCCATAGCGAAGATGAGTAAAGGTATCACCGAATTCATTGACCGTCGTGGAAACCAGCCCGCCCAAACATTGGTTGGGCTTTTTGGTGATGATGTTGATCGCGCCGGTAAAGGCATTGGCGCCCCAGGACGCCCCGACAGGACCGCGAACAATTTCGATTCGCTCAATATCTTCCATCAGTACCGGCAGATTTTCCCAGTGTGTTGTCCCGTAGATTGGGATCGTTACGGCACGTCCGTCAATCAGCACCAGCGTCCGATCCGAGTATATACCAAATAAACCTCGAACTCCCACAATATAACGCTGCCGGTCAAGACGTCTGACATCCACTCCGGGGCTGAACTGCAGAATTTCAGGGATAGTAGTCAGGCCGCTGTAGTGAATATCCTCGGCGGTAATTACTGTCACCGGCGCAGACAAATACTGCAGGCGGGTCGGTAGCCGGGAGGCTGAAACGACAATCGGCACCTCCATCAACTCCTCAATGGACATTTCAAAAAAATCTTTTTTATTGTTTGCATCCTGCTGCTCCGCTAATAGGCGAGCGTCACTACCAAACAATACCAACAGCATCAAAACAAATATAAATTTGCCCGTTAATACATCTCCACGAGAGCTCATAGCGATCCTTTCTATATAGTTTTTACACCGTTAAGATTGTTAGCAATTAACGACAGCTTCGAGCTCTGCATTTCTAACAATCTTTTCTTGCTTCGGCAGCGTGAATATAAATGTACTTCCCTCGCCCACTTTAGATTCCACCCAGATCCTTCCCCCATGTGTCTCAACTATTTTTTTAACTACTGTTAGACCGACACCGGTGCTTTCAAACTCATCACGCGGCCTTAATGTCTGGAACATCTGGAAGATTTTCTCGAAGTATCTTTCTTCAATTCCAGGGCCATTATCAGCGACACTGAACTTCCAGCAGCCATCTTCCTCCATACAGGCAACTCGTATCTGACCTTGTGGCTTATCCATGTATTTTATGGCGTTGCTTAGTAAATTCTGGAAAACCTGAATAATCCGCGTCTTCTCACATTCGATCATTGGCAGCTCATCTTCAACTGTAATGGTGATGTTTTCCGGCGGAGCAAGTGTATCGATAATACTCGGCATAAGCTCATTCAGATTCACCTGAGTTTTTTCCTCTTTAACACGTCCGACACGGGAGTACTGTAGGATTCCGTCGATCAAGTTATGCATTCTGTCCACTCGGCTCAAAAGCAAATTCATCTGCTCTTGACCTTCCTCGTCAAATTTATCCGCATAATCACTTGATATCCACTTTACTAACGTGTTGATCCCCCGTAGCGGAGCTTTCAAATCGTGTGAGACTATGTGCGCGAAGTCCTTTAGTTCTTGATTTGTCTTTTCCAGTTGATCAAGCAGTTGGCCCTGACGTTTCTCCGCCTTTTTGTGTTCGGTGATATCTCGGAATATACCTTGCAGGAGCTTTTTGCCCCTAATTTCAAGCAGATTGGCCTTTATTGCAACATCTCTTATCTCTCCCTTCTTGGTAATAACCTGCGTGTCCAGAGTTAGGCCCTGTTTTTCTCTAAGATGCTCCTTGAAGCTGTTGCTAAATTCTCCTGCGATTACTTCTGGAGGATGAATAATCCGCTGGTGCTGCCCAACCAGCTCTGATTTTTCTCTGCCAACCAATCTTGTCGCCGCAGGGTTACAGTCAGTTATTATGCCTGTTTCGGCATCGGCTATGAAGATAGCATCTAATGCTCCCTCAAACTGGGTTCGGTATCTTTCTTCAGCTTTACGTAACTGCTCCTCCGCCCTCTTACGTTCAGCAACCTCTCTGGTTAGCTGCTCATTGGCAGTAGTTAACTCGGCGGTCCGCTGCTCAACCCTCACTTCCAGTTGATTCTTTGCATCCACTAACTCCAAGTCGCGATGCTGGATTTGCTCCAACATTTCATTAAACGCATCTATCAGTAAGCCAACCTCATCGTTGCTCTGCTTTATAGCTCGAGTAGAATAGTCCTTCTTTCCTGAAACTGCTTTCGCGACCTCAGCTAAGCTTAGGATCGGTCCGGAAATGACTTTCTGAAGTCGTGACGATACCAAAAAGGCTGCTAAGGAAGAAAGGAAAAGAACAATAAGGATTATACTTATATTACGCTTGAGCATAGCATACATAGGACTCATATCAGAACGCAGACAAACTGTCCCGATCGTTTGGCCATCGAGAACAATAGGTTTGAATACGGTTAGGAAACCATCGGCAAAACTGAAACCGCCTTCCTGAAACTTGGAGGGATGTACCTTAATCTCAGCGTAATCGCGATAATAAGAAGTAAAGAGCCTGTTTTCTTTGTTATAAACACAGCCGAAGACTATAGAAGGCTCTACATGAAGGGCCTGGAGTGTTTCTTTTGCATCCTGCGCATCCTGGAAGGCCAAAGCCGCTTTACAGTTTTCCGCTATCATCTCTGCCTGTGTTGACAAATTACGCACCATCCCATCACGACAAGTGTTACGTTCCCAGCCGATAAATGCGGCGCCTGCCAGAAATAGACCGGTGATGCACGCCAACATGATAATCAATATCAGCTTGTGCTTTATTGCCATGTTTTGCAAAATAGACATAATTAGCTCTTTGCTTCGTCCGAAGGTTCTTCTTCGACTACTCTTTTCGCCAGCCGTAAAAGCTGAGACCGGATTTTAACTTTGGCACGCTTGGCTGCAGTAACATTAATTTCAAAACGAACCTTTTGGTCTTCCATAACGAAATTGATAATTCCACCGGCTTCAGGAAAACCTTCTATGTCTGAAACCGTCAGGACATTGTTTTCTTTAACTAAATTTATGGTTTTCTTAAGTTTTTTCTCCTCCGATCGACAAATAAACAGCACGTGACATTCTCTAATAGCCTCGATCTCCTGATCGTTCTCGTCAGATTCTTTTTGCTCTTTCAGACCCTCAAATCGTCTTATAACAACATTCTTTCCTTTAACCTTTTTATTCTTAACAGGTTCAAAAGCGCCACCGAAAGGATCGCTGCCGATGATGCCAACGATTATTGGCTCGTTGCTGTCGCTCGATTTTTCTTCGGGCCAGTCAACAAAATTCATAAAGTTATATAAAAATGCGGCCTTAACCTGGTATTCACGGCTGACTGTGGAATCAGCCCGGGCCTTTGGTACAAATGGCGTCACAAACAAGGCCAAAACTAAAACTATCAACTTGTAAGCTCTAATCCTCATTCCTCGGTATTTATAAAAAAACAATCTTTCAATAAAAACGTTTCTGCCTTCACCTTACTCAGAACTTTAATTGCAGCCGGGCAAATAACATCCGTCCCGGTGTTTCCAATGCTGTAAAGTGTCCAGCCTCAAAGACCGGATCCGTGGTTTCGTTCAGGACATCCGACACCCCCACTACCAATTCGCCCTTTCCTTTGGCGAATTTGCGGGACAGTGTCAAATCCAATCGATTAAAACTATGAAGACCTCCTATTAGACTCGGGTCGTATGGGACGCCGTTTTGAAACACGTAATTACTATTAAGTGTCCAGTCGGCATTGAGAAACACTCGTCCAGTCAGCCCGGCTTTATGAGACGCCGGCGGAAACGACCGTGTACTCTGATCAATTTGGTCGGTCGCCAATCCATTATATGCATACCAAGCTGTCAGTCTCCCTTTAGAGTTATGATAAGTAAGAGAACATTCAACTCCGTAAGCATTTGCCCCGTCTATATTCTTAAAGGTAGCATAGACCATAGGAGGCGGCGGAGGGTCAGGGGTGATTACAAGGCCGAATAGTCGCTCGAAACGCTGATAATATCCATCCACATTCAGTTGCAGATTGTCAGAAAGTTTTCCGCTATATCCTGCTTCCAGTGTATAAGTTCCCTCGTTATGCACATCTGCTGTCGGAGTGAAAACGGTAACGCCGCTCAGGTTTGTGAAATTAAGGTTACGAAGTATAAGACAAGGCGAGCGAAACGCCCGGGCAAAGCTTAACCGCAGGATATGATTCTGCTGCTCATCGAGTGCATACAATGCGGCCAATCGCGTAGACCAGTCGGTTGTGGTTTCACTATAATGGTCCACACGAATCTGTCCTTCAAGAGTCAGTCTATTGGTCACAGACCAGCGGTCCATCAGAAAAATACCGCCCCAGTACTCATCATCGTCACCGACGATATTTTCGCTGATAAGGGAGTAATTATCGGTTTGTATCCGATTCCATCGAACATTGCCGCCAACAGATATATTATGGTTCTCAGCAGGTTTGAAATTGATTTGTCCCTCAATATCATTTTGCAGATATCTCATCTGTTCGGTGATTACTCTGCAGTGAGTGTTCCAGAAATTTCCAAACCACTGTATATACCCGCTGGTATCATTGTCGAACTGATGATCCAGCCGGGCGAATAGTCGTGTATATTCGGTCAGAACATCCCGTCTTGGAAAATATCCCATGAATTCAAAATCTCCCTCCTGTGCGGACGAATGTGCCGCACCGAAGCTCAAGCGGGTTACGTCGTTAAGGCGATATTCTGCCTGGGTATCGAATTTCCAAAGTCGTCCCCAGTCCCTTGCAGTATAACTGTCAAAACCCGTTGCCGTGTATGAGGAGGAATGATACCTCCCTGCTCCCGCAGCGTCGGAGTCTTCGACATCCTCATACCCAGCCGAAACCTTCCAGCTCCATTGGCCTTGTCTGTGTCCATATCGCAGATGGGTATAAGTATCTCCAAACTCACTGACCGTTGTGGAAGCCAGTCCACCCAAACATTGGTCGGGTTTTTTGGTAATGATGTTGATTACGCCAGTAAAAGCATTGGCTCCCCAGGCCGCCCCAACGGGGCCGCGAACAATTTCGATTCGCTCAATATCTTCTATCAGAATCGGCAGTTTTTCCCAATGCGTTGTCCCGTGAATAGGGTCCGTCGCGGGTCGTCCGTCAATCAGCACCAGCGTCCGATCCGAGTACATACCAAATAAACCTCGAACTCCCACAATATAACGCTGCCGGTCAAGACGTCTGACATCCACTCCGGGGCTGAACTGCAGAATTTCAGGGATAGTAGTCAGGCCGCTGTAGTGAATATCCTCGGCGGTAATCACTGTCACCGGCGCAGACAAATACTTCTGGCGGGTCGGCAGCCGGGAAGAAGAAACGACAACCTGCACTTCCATCAACTCCTCGATGGACATTTCGAAGAAATCCTCTTTACTTTTAGGTTCCCGCTGTTCCGCTAACAAGCGCATATCGATGCCAAATAAGGCCCATAACACCAAAACAAATGTCAATTTATGCTTTAAAAAATTTTCTTGCACAGTCATATTTGTTCCACACAATGATCTATACCATCAAGATTATTAACATTTAACACCGACTTCGAGCTTCGCATTTTCAATCCCCCTCGCTTCTTATTTTGGGAGCATAAAGAAAAATGTGCTTCCCTCGCCCACTACTGATTCCACCCAAATCCTACCTCCATACATCTCTATAATCTTCTTAACCACTGTCAGACCGACACCGGTACTTTCAACTTCATCACGTGGCGATAATGTCTGGAACATCTGAAAAATCTTCTCGAAGTACCTTTCTTCGATTCCGGGACCATTATCAGCAATACTGAACTTCCAGCAGCTTTCTTCTTCCAAGCAGTCGACCCTTATCTGCCCCCGTGGCTTGTCCATATACTTCACAGCGTTGCTCAGCAAATTATGGAAGACCTGAGTAATCCGAGTTGCCTCATATTCAATCACAGGCAATTCATTTTCAATTGTTATGGTGATGTTTTCCGGCGGAGCGATCCTGTTGATGATGTTCGGCACAAGCCTGTTCAGATTCACTATAGTTTTTTCTTCTGTAACACGTCCAACCTCAGAGTACTGTAGGACTCCATCGATCAGGCTATACATTCTGCCCACGCGGTTTAAAATCAGCTCTATCTGCTCCTTACCTTCCTGATCAAATTTACCTGAATAATCTGTTGATAACCAATTGACCAGAGTGTTAATCCCCCGCAGTGGTGTTTTCAAATCGTGTGATATTATGTATACCAAGCTGTTTAGTTCTCTGTTTACATTCTCTAATTTCTGTAGTAGCTGGGCTTGGTGTTCTTCGGTTTTCTTTTGCTCGCTAATATCAAGGAAGCTTTCCACAAGGTATTTACGCCCTTGCCAGTTGGTAGTTGTTACACTTTTCAAGATGGGAATCTTTTGGCTGTTTGGTCTAAGCAGCACACGCTCGGACTTGTCCACGGTCTGTCCCAAATCACTTATGGGGCATTTTCCCATTTCAGCCGGACAGATAAACTTGTGACATATCTTACCTATAACTTGCTCTTTAGGCAGGCCAATCATTTTTGCTGCAAGAGGATTCACATCGATGATCTTATGAGTTTCACAATCCACGATCACGACGCCTGTAAGTATTACCGAGAGAATAGAGTCAAGACGTTGCTTGTGTTCGCGAAGAGTTTGCTCTATTTGTTTACGCTGGTTAATTTCATTAATCAATCGCTCGTTGGTGGTGGTTAGTTCGGCGGTTCGTTGTTGTACTGTTTCCTCGATTTCGTGGTTGGTTTGACGGAGTCTCTGCTCTGCTGTTTTACGTTTTTCTATTTCAATTTTCAGGTTTTCATTCGCTTCCTCGAGTTTTACCATTAGCTCAGCAGCGTGCACGTTGGCTATGGCTATATCCTCGGCTTGGCGAACGAGTCTCTGATTTTCTTCTTCGAGTTTGACCATTAGCTCAGCAGCACGCGCGTTGGCTATGGCTACATCCTCGGCCCTGCGAGCAAGCTTCTGATTTTCCTGGCGGAGGCATTTGTTTTCCGCCTCAAGGATGAAGCAGTCCTGATTTGTGACTTGAGTCTCCACTTTATTAGTTACGTCAGACATATTTTTGTACTCACCGAACCATGTAGCTATTTTTTTACTAAAATATTATTGTCTTTGTTGCATCGCGCGTGGTTTGTATTACCACTTCAGTAAGCCCCACGTAGGAGGCTGTTTCAGCAGTATTTTTTTCAGCTTTGTCTTTTGCGCAGTTATTTTCGGTACAACTTGAGCAGAGTCGAATGACAGCACCATTATTTTTAAGCATATCTATATAGTTCTCGATTGGCTCGAAACCATTTACCGATTGTTTTGTGGCAGGTATATTTTGTTCTGCCCAGGCAACTCCCTGTAGTGTGAGAATGACCATAACTTTAACGCCAGAAATTGCTGCTGACAAAGCAAAGGCAAAACCCAAGACCGCCCGACCGAGAGCCTCCGGACCGGAGGCAATTACTACTTGTAAAATATTCTGTTTTCGCTTCTTCATAGCTCGTCTATATGAACAGAGTTACTTTTGAATCGCGAGCATCGGCCAAGTATGTTGCCACGCCGCCAAAGTCCAGATTATCGAGCAGTTCTTCTTTAGTTATTCCCATTACTTCCATAGCCATCTGGCAAGCTATAATACGTACACCCGTTTCGCGGGCTAGGCTGATTAAATCGGGCAGTGACATCAGATTTTTCTTTTTCATAACGTAGCTGAAAAAGGCTGATCCGATACCAAGCATATTCATCTCTGAGGTACCAAGATGAGCAGGGCCGGAAGGAAGCATCATAGCAATGAGCTTCTCGGTTATGGGCTTGCCTTTTAAGCTGGTTTTTTTCTTCAGCGCTGCAAGAGACCAGAAAGTGCAGTACACAGAGACCTCCATACCCATTGCTGCAGCGCCAGTGGCTATTATAAATGCAGCAATGAGCTTATCCATGTCACCGCTGAATGCGACTATAGTGACGCGATTACTAAGCTGAGATGTCACAAAGCTTCGGCCTTGTACTAAGATTTGCTCAAACTGCTTCTGGACAGAATTTAGTTTTTCAGCAACCTTATCTGTAATTTTATTATCGATGTAATCCAAAAGGTCCTGGTCGAATTGTGTTGTTGTTTCTAAAGGTCGATGATACATCGAACATACCCCCATTTTATGGTTTTCGAATGACCGCCTTCTGGACGGGGCCTTCCGTGAATTCCAGCAGCTCGTAGCCCATTGTTTTAACCCATGCCTGGATATCCGATGCGAAAGCCGGGTCAGATGCTTCGACAGCTAATGTTTGTCCAGGAGTCATTTGTTTGAGTTCCTTGCTGAGCTTTACTATCGGCATGGGACACCTTAGCCGCGTACAGTCCAGATATTTATCAGCCATCTTTTCTACCGCTACATTATTTTTCGAATCATTTTGTCTTTTTCGGATCGTCATAATTAAGATCTTCCGAAGAAATTACCATACTTGCTCTATCACACTCATGCATTCACACCAACCAAGATTTTTTCATTCTTTACCATTGCATGCTGCTTTGGCAACGTAAAGAAGAATGTACTTCCATCGCCCACTACTGATTCCACCCAAATCCCACCTCCATACATTTCTATAATCTTCTTAACCACTGTCAGACCAACACCGGTACTTTCAACTTCGTCACGCGGCGATAATGTCTGGAACATCTGGAAGATTCTTTCGAAGTATTTCTCTTCAATGCCAGGACCATTATCAGTGACACTGAACTTCCAGCAGCTTTCTTCTTCCACACAGCCGACCCTTATCTGCCCCTGTGGCTTATCCATGTATTTTATGGCGTTACTCAGCAAATTCTGGAAAACCTGAGTAATCCGAGTTGCCTCACATTCAATTACAGGCAATTCATTTCCAATTGTGACGGTGATATTTTCCGGCGGAGCAATCGCATTTAGTTTGCCAGCCAAAATCGCCTCCCCCAACGAAAATGATCTTTTACAATCACCACATCATATTGGGCGGTTGTGAACATTTCATTTTCGACCCTAATTAAGAATTTTATAGGGCTTACCCATATCCTGCCTTTATGTATGTCACCATACCTTCCTATGAAGATAAAACCAACAATAGCCTTTCAAATTTACCCTCCAGGTTGATATGCTCGAGGTCCGCCTCAGCCAGACAAGACTCCCTTTGAATATTTATCGTCATAAAAATAAGGCTGGTTTAGAAAAAGACTATTCTGCTACCGGACTTTGCTTAGCTTAAAATATTATCGAACCTATTAGCTTTGGTACCTTCCTACGAATAGTTTTTGGCTTTTAAGCCAAGGTTTGATTTTTAAACAAAAATCCACGATAATAGAAAGAAACCGTGAAAAATGTGGTGAGAATAGAACCTTAAGCTATACGTAATGTTGAAATGTTAATTCCGATAAGCTGGGATGTTTGTTTCAAATAAGAGCTGGAGTCTAAAAGTTTATCAGCTCGCTTGGCTGCTGACCCATAACATTGCGTTTTTAAAATCAAGGACCATCACAGCATCCTGAAAATACCGCATTCCTAATATCGCATCGCAGTCACTTAATAACGGACTATTAGCCGGGAAAACTGACATTTTTGCATTTTGTATTAATCTATCTCCTACCTGAAGCTGTGCAATGGCACCTTTTCTGCAGGGCAGTCGGCCTATATACGGGTATAATTCTGTGCCCTCTTTGAGGCTAACATTCTGTACCTTGTGAGAAAGTTTTTCCCACAATTCTTCACTAAGTGCAAGGCCGTTTCCGCTGCCTGTATCAAGCTGTACTTTCATCAGCTCACCATCGACAGGAATATGTACAAAAAGAAAAACATTGCCGCGGTCTTCTTCAATTGAAAGCGGATATTTTGACCATTCATGTTCTTGGTCGGGTTCGAAAGTCTGATTGTGCAAGAACTCTACTTCCTTGTTTATGCTATCGAAAACGATGCAACTGAATTCTCGCAGCGCAGTCAGCCCCACAATAATTGAGTCATCTCTGGCAATTGGCATGCCGAAAAACTTTAGCTCCAGGTGCCGCTGCAAATACCAGCAGGGAAAATCCACGAGAGTCATTTGCCCTATCCGCAGCTCAGGAATGTAACAAAGCCCTAAACCGTAATCTTGGCCAGCTTTATTTGTTTGCACCTGATAAATCGGCAGCTTGTTTTCAAGTGCGTGAATATCGTTAATGAATACGCCCTGCGAGGCTCCGGTATCGAGTACAACGGGATATTTTTTCTCGTTGTCTGAAATACTGCCCTCAACCACTACACAACGTCTTGTTGCGGAAATTGGATGGTATTTCACACGAAATGTATCAGCTCGTTCAAATTTACTATCAATCTGCCAGTGAAGATTTTGACGGCTGTCACTCATTGCAACCTCTGTGTATGGCTCAGCAGAGATATGGGGTGTATCGACGATGATGTATTGAAACGGAAAGGCGGTGCAGCCGGTCAATAGGAATAAAAGCCCAAGAATTGTACATAACAAATCTTTCACCACATCAACATCTCCGCCAAAAAAGTTGTCACCCCACATGCGATGGATAACAAAAAGATGCCGGTTACAATACTTAAAGTATTATACCAGATTAGGCCGGTAAAATCAAGTAAATCTTTCGATTGCCACGGTGTGCCGTGCTGCCGATGTGTGCGTGTTTATGCTGAAATGTGGCAGGCCAAAGTGATTGGCTTTGTCGGGCGCGGAAAAGGCAGATATGTGGAGTCTCCCTTTGGTCAAAAACCGGATTTCTGCAATAGCTGCAACACCTGTATCGACTTATGCCCAATAACTATTACTCCCCCTGCCCCGGTCCTATGAAGCCGGGAGAAGAGTACATCTGCTCAGCATACGAAGGTCAGCTCATAATGGCCGACAGCCTTCCGGGGACTGCGTCTAGCGCGACTGAGGCAAAGGTTTTCAGTGTGCCCGTCAAGCCCAAGCAGGATAAAATCCCTTGCCGTCCGATGTTGCCTGCATATTGTCCAGCCGAAGCCTCAAGTTGATTTTCCCTGATGTCGTTGCCTATTATATTCATCTGACCATCGTAATGATATCATCACAAATGCATACCGTTTCACTCATACTTGCGTAAGCCGTACCACCGTAAGCTCCCATATTAATTCTACCGCCGTTGGGCATCGGCTCATCGGACGGATCAACCATTGGATCGCCGCCATCGATACATGGACTGGCGACTTTGTCGAGTACCCATATATCATGTTCTGGCCAGTATCGACCTCGCCAGGAACGGAGATGATAGTCGTCACTATTGGGATCGACAAACATAGGACTTAATCCAGCAAAATAAAGCTGATGTATCTCTTCAGTAGATAAAGCCCGGTTGTATATTCGAACATCATCAATGATTCCTTCTAAATAACTTGCCTCCGGGTTACCGGCTCGACTTTCTTTGCCGATATTAACCTTATCATTATCATAATCACCAACAAAATCTATAGGTTCAGGTGAACAAACTCTATCTTTATTTAACCTTCCATCTATATATACAGCTTGTATTGTTCCATCTCTAACAGCAACAATATGGTACCATCTGTTCTTAAGCAGGTCATCATCTACAAACAGGTTCTCATCTGGATTTGTAGCTGTAGTCATTGCGAAAATTAGTTTTAGAGCGACTGGGCTTATACCTAATTTGTAGCCCAGCTCATTATTTTGGTTACCGCTTTCTGCAAAATTAAGGTCTAAAATAGTTTTACCTGATGAAGCCGGGTCTGTATTAAAATAAACCCAAACTGAAAGAGTAAAGTTATGTTGTGGTAGCCAAACAGGCTCATTATCCGGCAATTCAACATAATCATCCAAACCATCAAGGTCCAATGCGCCATTGATTTGGCCGGTGGTCCATTGTGCTCCATGGATGGTTCCATCATTGTTGCCGGCGGAATCGTAGGCAGTTGTGCCGCTTTCTTCGTCAAACTTCCAGTGGGAAATTAGGCCTTCAACGGGCACTTCTTGAGTTTCTCTTTGAATAAAACTGTATCTTGCCTGGCATCCAAACAGGTCACCATCGGTATTGTTCCATAAAATGCTACTGCTTATATCCGGCTCCGAGCCGACGTAGGCCTCAATTCCGTATTTATTGTCCACCACGGTTACATTGCTTATAGTAGGGGAGCTACCGGCAATAAAGATTGCCATGAAACTATTTCTTATGACAAAGTTCTTCAAAATACTGTCAGGTCCCTCGCTATAATAGAACGAGGCCGCAAAATCATCGGGATTCTGCAGTATCGGTACACCATCGTTAGTGGCTACGCCCTGGACCGTTATAGCCTTACCAAGAAAGTTAATTTCTTCGGTGTAAATACCAGAATATACTAGCACTGTGTCGCCATCCTCGGCCACATCGATAGCTTTGCTGATTGTTGCGAAAGCTGTTTCAGGTGTCAATCCATCGTTGTTATCGTCTCCAGTGGTATCATCAACGTAAATGATGGTCGGGGGCATACACTCATCATAAGACAAGCTTATCCCCGGATTGTTTTCGCGAATCTGGGGAATATAGATATTGCAAGCATGCTGGTTTAATGGGTTGCTATGCAGATCCAGACTCGCTAGCTTCGTTAGGCCGGTTAACGCAGATATATCGCTGATCTGATTATTTCGCAAATTTATCCATTCCAAACTTATGAGCCTGGAAAGAACAGATATATCGCTAATTTGACTGTTGTTGAGAGTCAGATGTGTGAGATTTGTTAAACCAGATAGTGATGAGATATTGCTTATTTGATTGCCCCCAAGATGCAAACTCTGTAGGCTTGTGAGTCCGGAAAGAGGTGATATATCGCCTATCTGATTATCAAATATAGA
>Ga0315537_1001027_pt1 | contig 22183 bp, 22 predicted proteins | sample SalMarSW160270MG_FD_203091 | JGI IMG/M metagenome (GOLD analysis project Ga0315537, IMG submission 203091) | Salt marsh sediment microbial communities from the Plum Island Ecosystem LTER, Massachusetts, United States - Salt Marsh Sediment SW1602-70 ...
ATATCCCTGGAACTGATAAGCGGGTGGTTAATTACCGTCGGCGTTGTGCTTACGGCTGTGGCCTTTATCCTCCGGCTGCCGGCGGTAAAATTATCTGTCAAGGGGGCAATTGCACCGAAAGATGTTTCGGTTATGGCCGTCATGGTGCCCAAGGGTCTGGCGGCGGTGGTTTTAGCCAGTATACCGCTTCAACAGGAAGTCATGGGCGGCGAAACGATTAAGAACATCACCTACGGCGTTGTCCTGTTCAGTATAGTGTTCACTTCTTTTCTGGTGCTGCTGCTGGAAAAAACGAAACTGCCACATCTGTATGCCTGGATTCTTTCGCCGGGACGGCCGGCATTTGGGCCGAAATCCATGCGTCGTGCCATGGAAATCGAAGGTAGAGCCGATAATATTATTCCCGATGGCCCCAAGCTATTCGGGGGTAGGGTGGATAGTAAAAAGAAATCATCTAAGGAGGACATGGACCCTTAAGTCTATGTCCCCGCAGATTGATTGGACAATAGAATAAAGACAGATGGATGCTAGTCAGCGGGAGGGAAAGCCTCTTTAGCTCTGGTGAGCACTGCCTTCACGACAGCGGATACAGGTTGTTTCCTGTCTCCCGTTTCTTCAAAGTATCTGGTTAAGGCGTCCAGGGCCTGGCTCTGCGGTTGACTTATAGCGATGTAGTCGATAGAAAGGCCATCCGGATATTTGGAGATAATGGCACACTTATTGGCACCATTCTTTTTATGGTACTCTTTGGTCACCTTTTCTGTCTTATCGATTAGCTGTGAAGGAACGCTAATCACCGCCAGGTCGCCATCACTATCAAGAACCAGTAGTTTCTGAAGTTTATCCGTGGCGCTGTCATCTGATATGAGGTGCTTGAGGACAATAAGCGGATAGCTGTACTCGGCTTTATATATGGGCACGGAGATTTCAATGTCGTTTTCGGGGTAATACGACAGTCTATCCAGTATCCGCGGTGTCGTTTTGGGGTGGGGCTGACGGCGGCGCTTTTTATATTCCTGTATGACGGCTTCACGTCTGACTTCATCGAGTTCTATTATTGGTTTTAGATATCTTTTAAGTATATCCGGGAGCCTACCTTTATTTAGGGCATGCTCCAGAATATGCTCCAGCGCCCAGAGTTCCTCAGGGCTAATCTCGACGGGCGTAGGTACGAATGCGCCCGGCCCGATTTCCAGGCCGACTGTGGCATAAGATTTGTGACTGCGCTCTACTGTCTCGGCGCTCTGCCTGGCGAGTTCATACGTGGACTTGTTTATCATCGATGAATATACCTTACCGGTGGCGTCGCAGTAAAGCATTCTCACCTTGTTCCGGGGTGTTTTTTCGTCAGCCAGACGCACCGGCATCAGAAATAAAACGTCATTTGGTTTGCTTCGGTGGAACATAATTAAATGCCTGTTACTTTTATATGCTTTGATTTGTGTGTTTATGGTAAGCTCATCAGTATGGTTTTGTCAATAGACAGATAGTAATGGTCGGTGGTTATAGACATCAACGGTAAGTAATGTCGAAATATCTAGTCTATTGTATCCAGTCCCCACTTTTTAAACATCTTTTTATAAAGGTCAGGCTGAGGGAAGTCAGGCCTCATCATGAAATTAGAACGGGTATAACCCCACATTCCGTCCTGAGCCTTTTTAAAGTCCGACATAAACCCTTGGAGCTTAGCTCTCGGCACGGAGAACATCATCTCATCTTCTCCACCCAGTGCCCGCTCGTATTCGCCGGGGTCAGGCAGGACAATCCAGTACTGGCCGGTCAGCATCGGGTTTACCACGGAGTAAGCACAGGAAAAGGGGAAGAAATAAGAGTTTACCAGGCGTCTTTCTTCGTTTTTTAACGATAGCAGCATATTCCTCAGTTGACCGGTGTTGGAATAGATAATTACCAGGTCCGGCTCGAAGGTAGCCGTTATCAGGGGAGCGGTGACAATGCCGATGTATTTTCCATAATCGAAATTGTCATAAGGCGTCATTTGCCGGGCATGAGACTCCTCATCCGGCGATAATTTCACAATGCCATAGGCCATCATAGGGCCCGGACACCAGTTATCTTCTTTCAGCATGGCTATGGTATCTTTCTCACGCCGCGACATGGCGAAGGCCTGGCACTGGGCAAGATGATAGCCGCGGTCTTTTTTGGGTCTGACGGCCTCTTTGGGGATATCCCCTTCCTTCTCCAGCATTTTTACGGCTATGGGCGACGTCCGCAATCGCAATACCCTCTCAAGCTCTTCCCCATAACGGTTGTATTCGGCCAGTGTTGTCATGCAGTTTACCTCCCGGAATAAAGAATTCTGTGAACAGCTACAATTATGTAGTAAATGGGGCATTTTTACAAGATTTGACCCCGGTGGCGGGCGATACCGTACAGCAGTGTAATCGAGTTTTATAGAAAAGTGGTAAAATGTAATGTAATCTACTTAGGTCATTATTATCACCCCTTGAGACTGTACCGGATTATCAAAAATTATCATATCCATGATTGTCAGAGAAATATACACGAAAAGCATCCTTTCTAAATCAAAGGTTTTTGACTACGTAATCAACCCATACATCGGTTGTGAGCACGCCTGTACCTATTGCTACGCTCGCTTTATGAAGAGGTTCACAGGACATAACGAACCGTGGGGTGAATTTGTTGACGTCAAAATCAATGCCCCGGATCTGCTGCAACGCGAGATATACAGGAAGCCGCCCGGCAGGGTGTGGGTAAGCGGGGTGTGCGACCCCTATCAACCACTGGAAAGAACTTACGAACTGACAAAAAAGTGCCTTGAAATACTGGTTCGATACGACTGGCCGGTTACCGTCCAGACGAAATCTGAACTTGTGTTACGTGATGTGGAGCTTTTTACGGAATCCGACAAAATTGAAGTGGGGCTGACAGTTACCACCGGAGATGAAGGGGTGAGACAACTGTTTGAACCCAAGGCGCCACCGATTAGAGAGAGAATCAGGGCGCTGCAAGAGCTACATAGTGCCGGCATCAGGACCTATGCGATGATTGCGCCGGTACTTCCCAAAGCCGAGGAGCTTGCCATGGCGCTCAGGGGAAAGGCGGACTACGTACTAATCGACAGAATGAACTACCATTATGGCGACTGGGTGTACAGGAAGCATAATTTTAAGAGCGCGATGAGCGATGACTTCTTAGCTTCTCAGGTTAACGAACTTGTCTCCGCCTTCCAAAAATATGGCATCGAATGGCAGGTGTTGTTTTAGGGTTACGCAGTTTATGGCTTCAGCTTCATGCCTTTGTATTCCTGCCCAGGTATTCCAAGGCGTTTTTTCCGGCAATACGGCCGGAATTTAGGGCAAAGGCCGATGAGAGCCCCGAGGAGTCTTTGATAGAGTAACTATCGCCATACATGCCGCCGGCGTCATAACCAGCAGCATAAAGGCCGGGAATAACCGTGCCTTTTTTATCGAGCACCTCCGTTCGGTGATTTATCCTTATGCCGCCGAGCGTTCCCAGGAAGACAGTGCGTGCCTTTATGGCATAGAATTTGGGGCCTTTTATCGGCCGGAGGAATTTCTGGTCTTTGGCGAAGAGCTCGTCATGCCCCTTTTCGCAGAAACCGTTATACTCGTCGATGGTGGCCTGCAATACCACGGGGTCGACTCCGATTTTCTCAGCCAGTTCCGGTACGGAATCCGCTTCGTAGACCTCCGTGCTCTGGCTTTTCAGAGCGGCATCCAGTTCCCGGGCCAGGTCGGTAGTCCGCGAGCCCGGAGGGAAATCCATCACCAATGCCTTCTCAACGCCGTTCTCGGCAAGGTGCTGTACTATGGAATTATCAAATATACTGAATGAATAGCACTCCTTTTGCCGGGCGTTAACATTACCTACGGAAGTGTCATAGAATGCGACACTCTCGTCGCAGAACCGCTCTCCCTGATTATTAACCCAGAGGTCAGGCTGGGCGGTGGCATGCTCAAGGTGCGACCCCATGACGAATTCAGGCCCGAGCGGGCCGGTGCGAAATAGCTCCAGGATACCAAGTCCTTCCTCGGCGGCACCGACCTCGAAGGCCATGCGGATGCCGTCCCCCATCTTATCAACGTTGCCGATGGGAATCAGGTTTACATCCAGGTCAAACCCCGTATATTTCTTAATCCATTCCTGGTTGTTCGCATACCCCCCGCTGGCTATAATGACGGCTTTCGCCTTCACGGTCACATCCTCTTCGTCCTCCTCAACGATGACACCGCTGATGCGGTCACCCGCCTTTATGATTTGCTTGACCGGAGTTGCCGGTGCGATATTTGCCCCTAATTCCCTGGCTTTGCCGGTGAGAGCCTTCACCAGAGCCTCTCCTTTCCCCTTTAAAAGGTGATATGTCCGAGGCGAACCGGGCATATTAATGGTGGCGTCGGTGAATTCAACCCCTGCCTGCTGGAGCCAGGCGATGGTGGGGCCGGACTCGTTAACGATAGCCCTTACCAGACGCGGGTCGGCCCGCCAGTGGCTGTATTCCATGATATTTTTAAATGCCTGGTCACGACTGTAATCAATATATCTCTGGCGTTGCATATTGCTTTCCGCGGCAAAAGTTCCGTGAAAGAAGTTGGAGGTGCCCCCCAGGGTGCGCTCTTTTTCAAAAACAATGACGCTGGCACCGCCTTCCGCCGCGGTCACCGCCGCCGCCAGGCCGGAAGCACCGGAACCTATGACGACAACATCGGTTTCTGCAGGTATTCGATTCATTGTTACCTCTCCTTTCGCCTTTTTAGTCCGATTCTTTCATATGATATTATTGATATTTTAATAGTTTCCCCAGAATTTGACTGGTGTAATCTTAAGCCTCAAATCGCATTGCAGACAGCGCCTGGCTTCATTCTCGGCTTCTTTTTCATCCATGTCCCGCACTACGCGGCAGAAACTCTTCAATCGTTCTTCCGTGGCAGCATATTCATCCCGGCATCGCGCCAGCGAAGCGAAACCTTCCCAGGGACCGAGGTATGGCTTTACCTCTGACGGGGGAGCCAGTTTTTCGTCAATATTGCCGCTGCCCCCCAGAAATCTGTCCAGGGCTATCGCCGCTTTTCTCCCGGAGGCGATGGCTTTGATTACAGAAGATGGGCCGGTTACAGCATCACCGGCGGCAAAAACCCCTTCCCGGCTGGTGATATACGTATATGGGTCCGTCTCAATAAGATTACTGGCCGAAGTTTCAAGTCCGAAGCCCTCGGGTATCTCCGGCTGCTGGCCTATGGCGAAGATAACAGTATCGGCTTCAAGGATATGGCCGGAGCTTTCACGTGCCTCTATCAGTGGGGTATTATCTTCATCGAAAAAGAAAGATTCGACCTCAAGGCATGCCACGCCGGTGACCCCTTCATCTTCGCATAAAATCCGGGTAAAAGTACGGGCGGGGTAAATGGAAATACCTTCCTCTTCGCCCTGTTCAATTTCATCGCCGGCGGCCGGCATAGCCTCTCTGGATTCAAGACAGGCTATCTTCACCGGCTCAGCCCCCAATCTCCGCGCCGCGCGAGCGCAATCAAAGGCCACGTTCCCTCCGCCCAGCACCAGGACACTTTTACCGATGCCGACCTCTATCCCCAGATTAATGTCCCTCAAGAAATCAACACCTATCAACACGCCGGCATTATCAGCCCCGGGAATCGGGAGCTTCTGACCTCGATGAGTCCCTATGGCCACGATAATGCCATTATAGTCCTCTTCAAGGAGCTTTTCTATTGATTCAACACGGACGTCGGTTTTAATGTCTACACCCGCATCTTCTATGTATTTTATCTCGCTATCGAGCACCTCTCTGGGAAGGCGGTATTCGGGGATTCCAAAACGCAGCATCCCTCCGGCGAGAGGCAGCGACTCGAACACGGTAACCTCATGCCCCTGTTTTGAGAGGTAGTAGGCTGCCGTCAGACCGGCCGGGCCAGCACCAATTATGGCCACCCTTTTACCGGTGGAAGGTTTGCTGATGGGATTCTTCTCCCACAATCTTTCTTCATCCTGTTCAGCAGCGAAACGTTTGAGTTCTCTGATTGAAATCGGCTGGTTAATCTCTCCCCGGCGGCAGGCATCTTCACAGGGATGGTCACAGACATAACCCAGCACCCCGGGGAAGGGGACATTTTCTCTTATCACCGCGGTGGCGGCAGAGTAATTCTTTTCGCCGATAAACCGCAGATACCTGGGGACATCTATTTCAGCCGGACAGCTGTAGGTGCAGGGGACGAGTGCAGCCTTTCGTTTTTTACCTTTTACAAGCTCTTTTCTGTCCTGAATGGCGCCGGTAGGACAGACTTCAGCACAGGCGCCGCAAAACCGGCAGCCGGCATCGGCGAGAGGTAAATCCGCAGCCGTACCGGTGAGCGTTTCCTGGCCTTTCTTGACATAAAACAGGATGCCGACGCCGCGGAGTTCCTGGCATGCCCGCACGCACCGTCCGCAGGCCACACATTTATTGGGGTCATGTACGAAGAGCGGATTGCCGAAGTCTATCGGTAATAATTTTGAACGCCTTCTTAAGCTTAACTCTTCAACGCCGAGATACTGCTTGAGGGATTGAAGCTCACAGTTCAGATACTTATCGCACGAGCCGCAATCGGCCGGATGGCCGGCAAGCATCAGTTCCATGGCGAGGCGGCGCATACGTTCGATAACCCCGGTTTTTGTCCTTATCGCCATGCCGTTTTCAGCGGGTGTCACACACGAGGGTTGAATTCCTGCAACGCCTTTAATCTCAACAATACACAACCGGCAGGCGCCGATGGGCGGCAGGTCAGGATGATGGCAGAGATGAGGGATATAAATCCCGGCATCCAGGGCTGCTTCCAGGACGCTCTTCCCCGCTTCCGTTTCAACATCGCATCCATCTATATTGAGCTTAATGGTTGCCAAAACGCGCTCCAGGCTTTAACTTATTTGTTGGCCGGACATCTTTTTTCTTTTATATGAGCATCATAATCGCTGCGGAAAAGCTTGATGCTGCTTAAAACCGGGGCCGGGGCCGTCTGGCCAAGACCGCATATACTGCCGGTTTTCATGCCTTCGCCCAACTCGGTTAACAGGTCCAGGTCCCGGGGACTGCCCCTGTTATCAGCGATATCCGCCAGGATTTGGGACATTTGAAGACTTCCCTCGCGGCAGAAGACACATTTTCCGCAGGACTGGGTCTGGATATAGGAGATGGCGTCCCTGGCCAATTCTACGGCGCAGGTATCATCACCAAAGACTTCAACCGTCCCCGAACCAATAATGGAGTCGGCTTCTTCCATAGCCTCGTAGCTGACAGGAATATCCAGAGAACTGCCGGTAAAATAGGCTCCGGTCGGGCCGCCGAACTGCACGGCCTTAATATCTTTGCCGTCCGGGACGCCGCCCCCGATATCCTGCACCAGACTACGAAGAGTCGTTCCAAAGGGTACTTCAACGGTATATTTACGGGCAATCCGGCCGGAGAGGGTGATAACTTTAGTCCCCCGGCTTTTTACTGTGCCGATGCCGGAGGCCCATTCCGGATTATTTTGAAAAATAGCGGATACACTGGACAGGGTCTCGATATTGTTGACTAAAGTAGGCCTGTTTTTATAGCCACTGGTGGCCGGATGGGTCATGCGCAGATAGGGAATCGCCTGTCTTTCTTCCAGAACACGGAGGAGCGCCGTCTCTTCACCGGCGACCAGGCAGGCGGATAACTCCTTTACCTCTATCTCCGTACTGAAATTCGAACCCAGGATATCTTTGCCCAGCAGGCCATATTGTCTCATCTGCTCTATGGCCTTCCTGAGCGTTTTAACCGCATGAGTATGTCCGCCGTTAACACAAATAAAGCAGTGAGAAGCTCCCACGGCGTAAGCCCCGATTAAGAAGCCTTCCAGAACGGAATGGGGGTCACTCTCTATTAACAATCGGGCTGTACGTGCCTGGGGGTCGGCATCGATGGCGTTGCAGACCGCATACTTTTCGTCGCCTTCGGCGTCGTGGCAGGCCTGCCATTTATCCGCCGAAAAATAACCGGCACCGCCCCGGCCCCTCAGGCCGGACTTTTTTAAAGCCTGGATGACATCAGTCTGTTTCATCTGCAAAGCCCGGGAGAGTCCGGCGTAACCTTTGCCGAGTACGATATAGTGTTCGATGCTCCCGGGGTCGAGATGCCCGCAGTTTCGCAGGGCTATCCTGTTTTGCAGGTTGAATAAAGGCAGTTCAGAGATATGCGGAATACCGCTTATTTTATGGCTGCCGGTGCTACAAAAGGCCATGTCAGGTCTTGGGTTGTCGTTTGTCAAATAGTCGTTGAAAAGCTCCGTAGCCATTTCCTGAGTTACATTATGGTACAGAACCGTAATATCCGGTTCGCCTGGCTTTTCGATTGATACAACCGGTTCGAGCTCGTAATATCCGAGGGAACCAGTGGTGATAACCCTTGCCTTGATACCGCGTTTTGCCATCTCTTTTTGAAAGCTCCTGAAAACACTGTCAGCGGTAGAGTTATCGGCTGATGAAGAGACGTAGATTTTGATGCCATGCCTGTCGAGGAGATAATCGCATTCCGATTTAGCCCTGTTATAAATTTGCTCAAAATGCATTGATTTTACCTTAACTGGACATTCTTCACCGGCTATGTAGCTGGTTTATAAGCGGAGCCGCGAGTTCTACCGGCTACTGGAATATCTTAGCATCTTTTGGCATCTGGTATCTATTTTATGGTGACTAATCACCCCGTAATGTATTATGCCAGGATTTCTTGACAGCAGGGTTGGTCTTGGGCTACCATTTGGGGAAATCTGTATCAGGAGGGAAAAGGCATGGCTAAAACGAAATACGGGAAATACTTCATCGAGTATAAGCCGCCACCGGGTCCAGAGTTTCCTTTAGGTCCGATTATCTCGCGCATGGATGACGCCGTTATCAAGGGGAGCCACTTCTATTCCGTTCACTGGATAACGCCTCACGATGAGCCCAAGATGCCGGTAGGACATCCTCCGCACATACACAGGGACGCCGAACTCCTGTTTCACATCGGCGCCAACCCGGACGACCCCATGGACCTGGGTGGGGAGGTGGAGATATTTATGGGGCCGGAACTGGAAAGGCATGTCTTCAGCCGGACATGCTGTATCTATATACCTCCGAATTTCATACATTGTCCCTGGAGACCGTTAAGAACGGTAAGGTCCTGGATATTCATAGAGGTCAATCAGGGGCCGTCCCATACGGAAAAGCTCTATCCGCAGGTATTGCCTGATGAAATAAGGAACCAGATTGACTGGTCAAGGTGGCGAGAAGAAGGGTTTGACTAACAGGGAAATAACATTGCTATAAAAAGAGAGAGGAGTATTAAAAATGGCAGAAACAAAATATGGCAAATACTTTATTGAGTACGACTCCAAATGGTTTCCCAATGAGCGACGCCCGGTGATGTCGCGGATGCAGGACAGCATTATGAAAGGCAGCCACTTCTACCTGATTCACTGGATGATGCCCGATTTCACCGCTGGTATGGACTGGGATTTCAAGTATGCGGGGCATCCGCCGCATATCCATAAAGACGCCGAACTGCTTTTCCATATCGGTACGAACCCGGACGACCCGATGGACCTGGGGGCAGAAGTAATAATGTACATGGGGCCGGAGCTGGAGGAGTACCATATCACCCGCACCTGCTGCATTTACATACCCCCGAATTTTATCCATGCTCCCTGGAAGCCTGTAAAGACAACCCGACCCTGGATATTTATTGAAGTCAATCAGGGGCCATCACATACGGAAAAATCCTTCAGGCAGTTATTGCCAAAAGAAGCAAGAGAGAGAATGGACTGGTCAATGTGGCCTGACGAGGGGTACGAAAGCCCGGCCTGAGTTAACACCAGATTCACGTATTCAGATTAAACGAATTATTGGAGGATAACGTGGCTTATAAAATTAATACGAAGAAGTGTCTTAAGTGCGGTCTCTGCGTCACGGAGTGCCCGGAGGGGGCTATTGTCGTGGATGAGAAGATTACGGAAAGCGACGGGCTGGTACTGTATACGGTCAGAATCGACACTGATAAATGCACCGAGTGCGGGACCTGTGTTTCCTACGAATGGTGGTGCCCCGCCCAGGCGATTATCGAGGTTTAGAGACAAGTCTTGGAAAACTCCGGCTGTCCGGTCGAGCTGGAATCAGGAGGGCGTTTTTAATCGCAACAGATGCGGGCTTTCGTGTTTCGACGTCAACAATTGCACCTACATGAGCTGTAGCTCAACAGATATCTCATTTATCCCTGACGCTGTAGAGAAGTATTTTGACACGGCCAATAATGTAGTTATAAAGTGTTATAAGGATAAGTTTTGGCAATAAATAAGGAGGATAACAACGAATGGCAGAATCGGAATTCGAGAAATACGCCGTGAGAAAGCCCATTTACGAGGCGGGCCCCGGCTACAAGGGGCGGCAGAGTCCCACGATGACTTTCATGAGCAGCAAGCAGGTGCCTGAAGCCAACTATTACATCGAGCTTGGCTGGATATGGGATATGCCGGAGCCGAACCCCCATATACATGAGCACGTTCATGACTACGATGAGATTGTCATACACTGGGGCGGCAACCCGGAAATGCCGCAGGTCCTCGGGGGCGAAATAACGTTCTATGTCGGCGGGCAGCCGATAACTTTCAACACGACCACGGGGGTATTTATCCCTAAAGGTGTGCCGCACGGTCCGATGATATGGAGAAAGTTCGAGTTTCCCCATATCGAGATGGCCATGATGCTCGGCACCGGCGACCCGTTTAAGGGGTGGGGGCAAAGCGGTATCAGTGAGCCCAAGAAGGAATTGCCCGTGAAGAAAGACAAGTTCGACTACGAGCAGTACGTGATACGGAGTCCCATGCGGGAGGCCGGTCCTAATTTCCTCAGAGGCCGCCAGACTCCTACCATGACTTACATGAGCCGTCCCCAGATCAACGTTGCCAATTACTATATCGAGTTTGGCTGGATATGGGATATAGTCGACCCACCTATCGGTGAGATGAAGCACGATAATTATGATGAGATTGTCCTGCACATCGGCGGCGACCCCGATAATCCCGAAGACCTCGGCGCTGATATGACCTTTGGCATCGGCGGCGACCACCTGAAATTCGATACGAGCTTCGGGGTCTTCATTCCCAAGGGAGTGATGCATGGGCCGCTGATATGGCATGAGGTCAGAAAGCCCCATATCGAGATGGCCATAATGCTGGGAGCCGGCACTATGAGAGAGGGCTGGGAAGGCAGCTTCTTCGAAAGTCCGGGTGGTGAAATGGGCCGCTAAAGCACCGTGCTGTCCCCGGCTGTCCCCAAAATACATACTGAATAACGAATGAATAAAGGAGAATAAAGGGGTGGACGTTGTAGAAGCTATCAGAGAGAGGAAGAGCATACGTGCCTTCAAGCCGGACCCTATCCCGCTGGATATAGTTAAAAATATAATGGAGCAGGCTCTCCGGGCCCCTTCCTGGGCCAATACCCAGCCATGGGAATTCGCCGTGGTCACCGGTAAAAAACTGAAAGAGATAGAGGAAGGCTTCGTTGCCAGAGGTATACAGGAACCGACTCCTGATATCCACCGCCCTTATGAGTTCCCGGAACCCTATATTTCCCGTATCCGTGCCCTGGCCTCCAGACCCCGGGATGAATTACCCCAGGAAGAGAGGGATGCGCATACGATAGATAATTTCCGGCATTACGGCGCTACTACCTGTATCTATCTGCTCATCGACCGGTCTTTCTTCTATCAATCCAAGGGTATTAACGTATGGTCACTTTATGACTCCGGCACGGCGGTGCAGAATATCATGCTGCTCGCCACCAATTACGGACTGGCAACCACAGCTCAGGCACAGGCCGTCGTCTATCCTGACATCATCAGGAAGGTCACGGGTATACCCGAATCCAAGCTCATAGCGCTGGGGATTGCAATCGGCTATCCTGACCGGGATAATCCCATTAACCAAACTCGGACTCAGAGGGAGCCCCCGGATAAAGTGGTGCAGTGGTATGGTTTTGACTAAAAACTCGGTCAGCATTTCTGCGGAGTCCATGGCCGGGACGCCAGGATTCTTGCCGGGTGTATAAAGACAAATGATATATATTCAGAAACTAATAGAAGGAGGAAACAATGGAGCTAGGTCTGGAAGGCAAGGTAGCGCTGGTAACCGGTGCTGGCAGCCAGGTGGGCTTTGGCAAGGGTATCGCCGTTATCCTGGCGAAAAACGGATGCGACATAATCGTAAATGATATCGACGAGGAAGGCATCCAGAAGACAGCGGCTGAGGTTGAGGCCCTGGGCCGTAAGGCCATGGCGATTAAAGCGGACGTCACCAAGGTCGCCGAAGTAAAAGATATGGTGAAAAAGGCAACAGCGAAGTTTGGCAAAATAGACATACTGGTGAACAATGCTGGCCGCACCACAGCACCAATGCCTTTCTGGGAAACACCGGAGGAAAACTGGGAAATAGTCATTAATCTCAATATCTACGGGGTATTCAATTGCACCAAGGCGGTGCTGCCCCAGATGATTGAGCGCAAAAGCGGCAAAATTATCAATATAGCCTCGGGCGCTGGCATAGGTGGCTCTCCCAGGTTCATTCATTACGGCGCCGCCAAAGCGGCCATCATCGCCTTCACCAAGGGATTATCGAAGGAAGTAATAGCCTCGGGGATAAATGTGAACGCCGTCGCCCCCGGGGTTGGCGATACAAAATTCCTGGCCACCGGCAACTTCCCTCCCGGTGAAATTGACCGCGCCGTCGCCGTCGTGCCAACAAAGAAGGCTACCACACCCGATGACGTCGGCAACATGGTGGCCTATCTGGCTTCGGCTCTCGCCGACCAGATTGTCGGGCAGACTTTCCTGGTCGATGGCGGACATATCTAAGGGAGTAAGCCAGTGAGCATTTCACGGCAGGAGTTCCAGCGGCGGTATACGGCGATTCGGGAGCTGATGGGGCGGGACGGGGTGGACTGTCTCCTGGTTGTCGGGCTTGCGGATGACTTTAACCGCGGGAATATCCGGTATATTACAGGTTCCGGGAGAGGGGGGTGCTGTATCTTGCCACGGGAAGGCACCCCCGTCTTTCTCACCGGCCTTAATCAATCGACTTCACCGAAGCTTCCCAGAACTATGGCGGCTCTCGATTTGCTTGACTTGAGGGAGACGGATAATCCGGAGAAGCAGGCTGTAGAAGAGCTGTCCCGCTTCGACCGGGGCAACAGGATTGGCGTGGTCGGCATGGCGTGTATCTCCGTCCCGATGTACCTGGCGGTGACGGAGAAGTTCCACGACAGACTGGCGGACTCGGTGGGGATATTTGAGCATCTGCGCGCGGTTAAAAGCGCCGAGGAAATAGAGAAAACGCGGACAGCCGCCGCCATAGCTGATAAGGTATATACGCTCCTGAGGGGGATGGTCCGACCGGGACTGAGCGAGTATGAGATTTACGGGGCGGTCAAGAAGACCACCTACGAAATGGGCTGTGAATACTCCTTCGACCTGATAGATGCGGCCGGGGCAACGATGAACATGGCTTTCTTTCCCACCGGGGACAGGCTGGAGGCGAACGGTACGCTGTTCATGGAGATAACGCCTGCCTACGAAGGTTATTACGCCCAGCTGCCGGTTACGCTGCCCGTGGGTAAGTACCCGCCTCATGTTCGTAAGATGGTGAGTGCCTGGGACCAGGCGGATAAAGCCGCCCTGAAGATTTTACGTCCGGGAACACAGGTGTCCGATGTCTACAAGGTGCTGGTGAACACCGTCCGGGGGAACGGCTTTATATCTCCTCACCGTCCCGGCCATGCCATCGGCCTGGACGCCCTCGATTTCTGGTCTATTACCGAGTCCAGTAACGTAACACTCCAGGCGGGCATGATACTGGCCGTGCACCCGAGCGTTATGAAGGAGTTCGGCGGTGACGGCTGCGGCATGGGGTATACATACCTGATAACGGATAACGGCGCCGAAAGACTCAGTAAAATCGACCTGGCCAGAGATTTGCTCGGTGATGAGCCGTAATGGAAGCCGGCTGGCCAGGCTATTAGTTCAGAATAAACATAGAGAGCACTGATTCTAACCCTGAATGTAAACTCCGCCGGTACCGGCGGCGAAGTGGAAAATGGGTCTATCCACCCTCCTGATGACCAGCGGGCAGTGTTTCATCCCCCTGGGCACATAGATGATACAGCTTTTGGTGAGGATGTGTTTTTCATCTTCCAGCCATAGTTCGATTTCTCCGCACAGGTCATACGGCTTTTCGGGGTCGGTCCCGAAGAAAGTAATCACTTCGTTATAATCGTGCGTGTGCGCTCTCGGTTCGGCCTGGGTGGGGTAGAACTCGGTCCCCGGCCATATCCAGGTACATTCTACATAGAAAGCCCCTTTGATGATATCATCGTCCAGATACAGCAGCGGTAAATGACTCTGCATGGCGGTGGGGTCTTCAGGGGCCTGTCTGGGAGTGGAGCGCCCGGAAGGGGGTTTTAGCTCTGTAATGATGTGTTTACCGTATTTCGATTCAGTCATCTTTTTCTATTCTCCTCATTAAGTGGTCTTTATATAGAAAGTCTGCATATCACGGTCGTTAACATAGCTTATACGGGCAGGAATCCCCCGATACTAGATAGCCCGGGCGGTACGCGAACCAGCGGCAATGGCGTCTACTATCAGCAGGGGCTCCCGGCAATCGCCGATAGCATAAACCTCGTTCACTTTCCCCTCAAGGCTTGTGAGCAGTTCGGAATCCGGCTTTAGTGGCAACGCCGGTATAATGCTGTCGGCTTCAATCGTCTGCTTATTTCCGTCTTTATTGATTATGGTCAATCCTTTATCTGTTATCTCCACGTACTCTTTAACCCCGGATATCGTGGCGACACCTTTTTCTCTGAACCACGTAAAAAGATACCCCAAAGCGACGTCCACCATGCCTTCCCCAAGGTTATCGGCGGTGTCCACGATGGTGACCTTCCTGCTGCGCTTGGTCAGAAACTCGCCAAGCTCGCAGCCCTGTATCGCGCCGCCGATAATGACGACTCTTTTGCCGACGGGCATCCAGAATTTCGTCAGCCACCTCAGGGTGTTCGGTCCCAGAAACCTCAAATAGAACTTCAGCTTGCGATGCAGGTCGGCGTTGCTGATAACGCGGCGGTTATCTATTCCCTTGATATCCGGAAGGAAGGGTATGCCTCCGGTGGCCAGGATAACCACATCGGGCTTAATCTCTTCTATCGTAGCCGGGCTGACTTCTCTGCCGAGGTTAATCTTTACGCCCAGCCTGGTCATCTGGCGTCTGAGGTAGCGGACTATGGCCGGCAGGTCTTCAGGGTGGTTTCCCTTAACTAATGTAGCCACCGGCAGCAGGCCTCCCAGTTTGCTGGCTTTCTCAAAGAGCGTAACGTCGTGCCCGCGTAATGCGGCCACCCTGGCCGCCTCCATTCCCGCCGGCCCACCGCCGACCACCACCACCTTTTTCATCTTCTCCGCTTTTTCAAAGGTATTATGTTCCGTCCCCACATTGGCATTTATGCGGCACCGCCGGCTCCCCAGGCAGTTGTCACAGGCCGTGCAGGGGGCGATATCGCCTATTCTTCCGGCGGCAATCTTGTTGGGGAGCTCGGGGTCGGCTATCAGACGCCTGGTCATGCCAATAAAGTCAACCTTGCCTTCTTGTAGGGCCTGCTCCCCGAGCTCAGGGTCGAGCCTGCCGACAACCATGACCGGAACAGATACCGCCTTTTTTATCCCGGCAGCCAGGAGTAGATTAGCCCCCGCCCCGCGGCGGCTCCAATCGTATTCCCCGGGGAATTCTTTCAGGGGGATGGGGGGCTCCGGATAGCAGAACAGTTCAGGGAGATAGGCGGCAACGTGGCGTCCCAGCCAGTGGCTCCTCACATGAATGTTATCGGCACCGGCTTCCTGCAATACCCGGGCTATCCCCCGGCTGTATTCGGCCGTCATGCATTTTTCATCATCAATCCCCGCTATCCGGCCGATTTCGAGACCGTTGATACATACGGAGACGGGGAAGTCCTGCCCCAGGCGCTTTTTGATTTCCTGTATGATTTCAACCACGAACCGTGCCCTGTTTTCCAGGCTCCCGCCGTATTTATCCTGTCGCCGGTTCCAGAAGGGGGAAAGGAAGTTATGTCCCAGGTGGCTGCTGGCGGCGTTGATATCCACCCCCAGAAACCCCGCCTTTTCCGCCCGTACCGCGGCACTGGCGAACTTATCGACAATCTCTTCGATTTCTTCAATGGTGAGTTCTCTGGGCACCTCGTTATGAAAATCATTTTCCGATTTCATGCTCACCGCCGAGGCGGCAATCGGCGGACCGGGGGAAAGGGCCGTTGGCTCGAAGATTATTCTCTGCCACGGTCCGTCATGGTTCATCTGCATGAAGGTCGGACAATCGTGTTTGCGGATGACCTGAACCAGTTCACTGAGTCCCCTGATGTATTTGTCGTCGTCAATGCGATACCGCGGCCTCCAGCGTGCGCCCAAAGGGTAATCAACAGTAGGAGATTCCACTATCAGCAGGCCGACACCGCCTCTGGCGATACCTTCATAGAAGGCCTTAATCGCCTCGTTCATGTGGAGCTCGTCTTCGTGCCACATGAACATCCCCGCACCCGTTTTTATAATCCGGTTCCTCGTTTTCACCGGGCCAATATGATAAGGTTCAAGCAGCTTCTCAAATTTCGTATTAGCAGTCAATAACCCTTCTCTCCTTCTGACCAATATCGGTTTCCGCTTAATATAACCTGTTTTATCTTAAGAAGTCAAAACAAACGGGATACCCGTATAGAGACGAGTCGACACGCTGACTGCCGCTAATTTACTTATTTGAAATCCAGTATTGCTTCTATCCGTCACCCAAAATACCTCTCATTATTATGAAAAAGTTAAAATCCTACTCATTTCTAACCGAATTCTTACACATATCACCCAACACGCTGCTAGATTAGTTATGTAACTGCCTCGGTCGGATGAATCTGATAAGTTTAGAAGATAAAATTAATTAAAGGTTACAGGCAGTCATGAAAATCAGTGTTATCGACCCTACCGCAGATGAGCGGTGGGACCAGTTCGTCGCTAATCAGGCGCAGGGTACGATTTTTCATACATCTGCATGGGCGGCTGTAATCAAAGAAGCCTATCACTATTTACCACGAAGTTACATCCTCGAGGATGAGGCTGGCCAGATCAGAGCCGCCATACCTTTGTACGTTGTCAGAAGCTGGCTGACCGGGAAGAGACTGATCTGTCTTCCCTTCTCCGATTCCTGTTGTCCTCTTGGCAATAACGCTGAAGATATCGCATTTGTTCTCAATTCAATCAAGAATGACATTAAGGCGGGGGTAGCTTCGTACCTGGAGATGAGGGGATGGCAAAACGGTGTAATCCCGGCTCAGCTGGAGCTGATAAAACGCGATTATCATCTCTCACACCTCCTTGATCTGGAGGGCGGTGTTGATTTGTTGAAGGAACAGTTCCACCACAGTATCAGGAAAAACATCCATCAGGCGGAGGAACGCGGCGCAACAGTTCGTGTAAGCCATGCCGAAGCCGATATGGATTATTTCTATGAGTTACAAGTCGCTACCCGTAAGAAGCTCGGCGTATTACCGCAGCCGCTCAGTTTTTTTAAAGCGCTGCACCACCACGTGATTTCGCAGAACCTGGGCTTCCTCGCCGTAGCTGAATCAGAGGGAACGCCTATTGCAGGAGTAGTGTGTCTTACCTATAAAGACACTATTTATTACAAGTTCAATGCTTCTGATGAGAAGTACCTGAAAAAACGTCCCAATCATTTACTTATCTGGGAACTAATACAGTATGCGTGTGACACTGGCTATAGATACTTTAGCTTCGGACGTTGTTCGCCCGAGGACGAAGGACTCCGGATTTTCAAGTCCAGATGGGGAGCGAAGGAACGAAAGTCGCCTTACTTCTATTATCCGGAGGTTAAAGGCTTTGCCAACGTCCCCGAGGATAGCCGGAGATACCGGGCGATGCAACTATTTTCCCGTGTGATGCCTGAGTTTGTGTTTAGAATAGCCGGCTCGTTATTCTACAGGCACCTTGCATGACATAAGGTTTAGGCCGCGGGGCTCTATCCTGTATATAACACTCTAGCTACTGAACTAGGTGAGCCAAGCGATGTAACGGGAGGTTCGGTCTATGTTGTTGAGGTTTTTCAGGAAAATTATCTGCGCCGTCACGCTTCTCAGGGTCGGCGCGCTCAGAGTGTTCATAGAACAACTGCGAGGGAGCGCCAGCCGTATTAGCATCAAGGAATAAAATCATGAAATCCGATAATAGTTTAATAAGACGACTTAAAAACCTGGCTAAAAAAAGCCAGCTCATTGTCACATTGTATAGCTGGTTTCAATTATTAAGAACCATTCCGGTCAGAGACTTCTTGAACCTGGGTAAAAATATAAGAAAGACCAGGTCAATCCTGACCGTCAAGCCTTACACGTTGTTGAATTATACAAAATTATCAACGCTTTATGAATTGGCCGAACGCTTCGAGAGAGCTGAAATAAGCGGTAGCTTTGTCGAGTGTGGCGTCTATAACGGTGGCAGTGCGGCTATTATGGCTGCTGTTGCTAAAAATAACATAAACCGGCATGTCTGGCTTTTCGACTCCTGGGAGGGATGGCCTGAGCCAGACGAAAGGGACTACAATAACTATATAGAGATGGTGCCACGGAAGGGAGGTTGCCTCGGCTCTGAAGAAAGAGTCAGGGATATCCTGTTCAGGCGGTTACAACTGGATAGTGACAGAGTACACCTTGTCAAAGGATGGTTTGACGATACCCTGCCCAGGAAAGAGACCGGTACGATTGCTCTGCTACACCTGGATTGTGACCTGTATGAATCGGTTAAATGCTGTCTAGAACAGTTATATGACGATGTCATTGATGGCGGCTGCATCGTTATCGATGATTACTCATGCTGGGAGGGTTGCAAAGAGGCCGTCACTGAGTTCATTGACCGAAGGAAATTGAAAGCGGAGCTGATCAAGGTTGACTTCGAGGGTGTTTACTTTTACAAAGAATCCTGAAGTTGGCCGAACGTATTTGACTTTGCCAGACGTCCTTAACCAGCTACCGCTGAGGATAGTCAAGGATAATCGCCCCTAAATCAGGTGAGCCAGGCAATGTAAGGAAAGGTGCGACTGATGTTGATGCGTTTTTTAAGAAAAATAAGCTGCGCTATTACACTTCTCAGGGTCGGCGCACTTAAGGTGTTCTGGGACCAACTGCGACACCAGATTTACAGTAGAGACGTACATATAGGCATAGCAAAGAGCCTGGATAGTCTTGAAAAGAACCCGATTGAATGCCCGGTCAATTATAATTTACGAGAGGCTTCTAAAGAGGATATAAATGAGGCATTCGAGATGGTAAAAACAGAGAGCAAGGAATCAGCTCAAATGCTGTTGAACCGGAAGTGGCTGTATGAATGCGGCTGCGGTAAGTGGTTTGTGGCCAGGACCACGGATAACGATGACCTATGTTATTTTCAGTGCGTCATCAGCGCGGAGGATAACGAACGGTTAGACAAAGGCTTCAGGACCTGGTTTCCCAGATTGAAAGAAGGCGAAATTATATTTGAGGGTGCCTACACTTTTGAAAACTACCGGCGAAATAAACTAGCCGGCTCAGTGCTGTTTGACTTAATGGAGATTTATAGAAATAAGGGCTCCAAGCGAGTGATAGGTTATATAGACAAGAAAAGTGAGAGTCAACTAAAGAGAACCGAAGCGAGGGGATTCATCAGGTTCGAAGAGGTATCCTTGATGAAAACCATGTTTTCCAGTAAAAGAAAGTCCAGGCCATGTTAGCGGCCAGAGGAAAATCATGAAATTCGGGATCAATTTAAAACAGCGAATTAAAAATCTGGCTAAAAAGAGCCCACTTATCGTCAGATTATACAGCCCGATTAAGTTCTTTCGCAGAGTTTCCGGCAAAGAGCTATTGGACTTGGGTAAAGACATAAGAAAGACCAGGTTAATGCTAACCGTCAGGCCTTATACAATGATGGATTATCCGATATTATCGATACTCTACGAATCGGCCTGTAGCTTCGAGAGGGCCCAGATAAGCGGCAGCTTTGTCGAGTGCGGCGTACGTAACGGCGGCAGTGCGGCTGTTATCGCGGCCGCGGCTAAAAATAACACCAGCCGGCACGTATGGCTTTTTGACTCCTGGGAGGGATTTCCCGAGCCGGACGGAAGAGACATTACCAGTGATTTGAGAAAGCCCCAGAAGGGCGGGTGCCTTGGTTTTGAAGAAAGGGTAAGGGAACTACTCTTCAAGCGTTTACAACTGGACGATAGCAGGATACACCTTGTTAAAGGATGGTTTGCCGATACCCTGCCGATGAAAGAAATCGTGCCGATTGCCCTACTGCACCTGGACTGTGATCTGTATGAATCTGTCAGGTATTGCCTGGAAGAGTTGTATGATGACGTAACCAATGGCGGGTGCATTTTCATAGATGATTACCGGTACTATAAGGGATGCAAAGAAGCTGTCCACGATTTCATCGACCATAGAAAATTAAGGGTGGAGCTGGTCAAGTATGGCGGCGGTGGGGTCTACTTTTATAAAGATTCCTGAACTTGATGAAATGCCTGGGTCGAAAGCGGTATGGAATAGACAGGTGTCTTTGTAATAGAGGTCAAAGAACGGTGATGTGGTTCCTTTGTTGAGCCGGGACTTATCGGCATGATGAAAAAAAGTCGGGACAAATATGTAGCTCAGGAGTTTGACCAGGCGGCCAGGTCCTATGATGAATCGCGGAATTAAGCGCTCAAGCAGCCAGCCGGTAGGTTGATATATATCCGGTTAACAATCAGTAAAGACAGACAGGCTCAAGTTATCCACCTACCACCATCATATTCAGTTATTCCGGTGGCCTGGGTGACACCAGCCGCCTTCTCCATCGCAGGAGACTGATTTTCCATTTACCGTTTTCCCGGATATATTCCATTTCGTAATATCCCTGCATCCACTCCGGGGCATCCGCGTCGGCGGTGGGCGCAGGCCAAATCTGAATTTTATGGGGCTGGGAAAACATGGTGTAAAGAAGCCAGCTACCCCTGGCTTTATCTCCGTCAACCGAGATAATGGGATGTACGACATAGTTACCTTCCATGCCGATATGGGTTATCGTAATCTCCCCTTTATAAAACCTGGCGATTTCTTCTCTGCCCCTGGCACCATTTGATAAATCCACAAAGCCATTTTCGGCAAAGCAGTCCACCAGTGTATCCCAATCGCAGGTAGTCAGGCAGTTGACATAACGTGCCTGTAGCTGCTTGATTTCCTCAATATCCTCCAGAGTCCTGAGCCTTTTTTCCAATTCTTCCAGTGTCATGATAAATCTCCATTAATTATCGCTATGAGAACGCTGCGAAGAATAAAATTCTCGCTCGCCTTTCAGCCAGAGCATGATTAACCGGATTTCTTCTGTTTTTTATCGTATACGCGTGCCGGCCCCGCAGAGAAATGAAAGATAGGCTTATCTATTCTCCTGAGAATCATCGGGCAATGCTTCAGCCCCTTTGGAATAAACACCATGCAACTCCTGGTAAGGATATGTTTTTCATCACCCAGCCAGAGCTCTACCTCTCCGCATAAATCATGGAAGTCTTTCGGGTCACTGCCGAAGAACGCCAGAATTTCATCAAAGTCGTGTGTATGAGGCTCTACCTGGGCATCAGACGCCGTGTGAAACCACATACATTCGGCGTAGAAGCCGCCATTAACCATGTTGTTGTCCAGATAAGCCACGGGAACGGATATCCGGGGAAGTACCTTCATAAATTCATCCTCATCCCGACAATCGCTCTCGGGCCTGCCGCTGTAGTCCGTGATAATGCATTTGCCATATTTCGTTTCTGCCATCTCAATTCCCTCCTGTTTTTATAGTTAATATATCCGGCGTATGATTGCTGGCGTATATACCGGCATTACTTCATAACCTACCACAGGAGCCGCTATTCATTTGTTCGGCACGTCATGGCGAGGTCTTCTGAGTGATTATTATAAGCTAAAATCTGACGCCGCGTCTCTGCTTCTTCTTTGCCCTCACCTCCGGGGACGGGAAAAAACGTAATCGCAATAGCCCCTGTAAATCCCTGACGACGGTCCG
>Ga0315537_1001031_pt1 | contig 22137 bp, 25 predicted proteins | sample SalMarSW160270MG_FD_203091 | JGI IMG/M metagenome (GOLD analysis project Ga0315537, IMG submission 203091) | Salt marsh sediment microbial communities from the Plum Island Ecosystem LTER, Massachusetts, United States - Salt Marsh Sediment SW1602-70 ...
GAACCATAATGAATGCCGAATAGTATATCCAGACAAGCAGGATAATGATAGAGGCGATAGAACCATAAATAAGCTGGTAATTAGCGAAGTTTTCAAGATAGAAAACAAACAGAGTCCTGGCGATTTCGAAGAGGACCGCGGCCAGGAGCGCCCCCGGCCAAATATAATGCCAGTATGTTTTGGTAAACGGGACGAGTTTATAGAGAAGCAGGAAAACAGCCAGTACAAGAAGGAATGCTAGCAGTCGGCTACCCATGTTTACTATTATCAGGTCTGCTGCAGGCAGGTTTAATACTCCGCTCAAAATTGATATAATGGCACTGGTTCCCAGGGAGAGAAGGAAGAGAATACCAATACCAAATACCATGCCCAGTTCGCGGGCTTTTCTGATAAAGAAAGGTCGGTAACGCTTATTCCTACCCAGCGTACTCCGCCGAATTGATTATTGACCGGTAACTTTGCTCCCGAGACCAACTCGATGAGATTACCTTCAGGGTCTCTGAAATAAACAAAGTTATAAGACCCATATCTGGGGAGCTCGACTGACTTGGGACCGGAAAATAATTCTACCTTGTCCTTAAGATCGTGGTATAAATCATTCACATCGGAGACGGCGATAGTTATCTTGTTAGCTCCGATATCGCCATAGCGTGAATCCTTGCGGATAGCACGGGGAACAGGAGTAATAATGTGAATGAACTCGATAATTATTCCACCCTCATCATGGGAGAGCATGCCAACCGTAAATTCAGGGGTTACGCCTCTCATTATGCCGGACATAATGTCATGCGGGGCAGCCGGAGGTTCGAGGATATTGAATCCGAGTACATCTTTATAAAATGATTTCATTATTTCCAGGTTCTTTACTCCTAGAGCTATATGATGTACCCCGGCTATTTCATACATTATTTGATCTCCGTATTAGTTACATGAATTTTACCAATCATAGATGTAAAAATCCTATTCCCCAGCAATTAGAGCTGCCCCCAGAGCGTTAACTATCTGAGGTTGAGGTGGCACCAGTAATTGTATTTCTAACTCCTCCAGTTTTTTGATAAGCCCAACATCAAGGCCACCGCCACCGCTGATGGCACAAGGCTTCTTCAGCCCGACTCTGTCGATAAGAGTAGATATCTTGCCAGCCAACGCCTTATGCACCCCGGCTAGGATATCTTCCTTGGGTACGCCCTCGGCAACTCTGGAGATGGCCTCCGATTCCCCAAAAACGGCACACCCTGTTGTAAAGGTAACAGGATTTTTCGCATATAGGGAAAGGGGGCCGATATCTTCAAGTTTCACCTGGAGTACGTTAGCGATTACTTCGATAAAGCACCCGCTGCCACTGGCGCAGGCTTCACTGACGGCAAAACCAGTCACATGACCCTTCTCATCGACCCGGATTACCTGACTGGATTGACCTTGCACATCGATGACCATCCTTATGGAAGGGAAGATACAGTTAATTCCCCTGGCGCAGCAGTGCACATCAGCCACATGGCGATTGCTGAAAGGAATGATGCCCGCTCCATGGCCAGTGGTTACCATGCGGGCAATGTCCTCCACGCCTAAGCCCGCCTTGGCTAAAAGCTCTTCCCTTAATTTCAAGGACGCCATTCTGTAATTAACTCCGGAAGCGAGTATATGGTAGACTTCCAACTTACCATCCTTAGTAATAACGCCTTTACTCGTTCCTGAGCCAATATCAATCCCCATAAACCAGGCCATAACGGATTATCCTTTACTAAAATAAAGTGCTTTCATTAAGACTACGCCTACCCTTCTGTACAGGCTTACCCTGGGCCAGGGCTTTCAGTGTGATTTCCTTACCCAGCAGAGCAGCTCCAATAGCCCCGCTGAGCAGCGGCTCTTCGGGAACCAGGACCTTACAACCGAGTTTTGTCTCTAAGGATTTGACAACCCCGATGTTCTTGGCTACCCCTCCGGTAAATACCACGTCAGGTTCAATTTTCAACCTCTCCACCATCCTGGCTACCCTGCTGGCGATGGCATCATGAATCCCGGCCAGGATGTCCTCCAGAGGCACTCCCTCAGATATACGGGATACCACTTCTTGCCGGGCAAAAACAGTGCAGGTGCTGCTAATGGAGGCTTTACTGGTGGATTTTAAAGATAATTTTCCCAAATCGTCGAGTTTGAGGTTCAGAGAGGCAGCGATAAGCTCTAGAAATCTTCCTGTTCCCGCGGCGCACTTGTCGCTCATAACGAAATCGAGCAGCTTGCCGCAGTTCATCTTAAGCCCCTTAGCATCCTGGCCTCCAACGTCAATCGCCAAGCCGACGTTGGGGGCGTAATGAGACACCCCTCGCGCATGGCAGGTCAGCTCTGTAATCTGGCGGTCAGCGAAAGGAACGGTAATCCGACCATAGCCTGTGGCTATCACGTAGGATATTTCGTCGAACGATAAGCCGGCTTGTTGCAGCGCCTCTTCCATAACCTTGTTGGCGAGACGCCGATGTTCAGCGCCGGTGTGTTTTACAATGCTGGCGCAGATTTCATCATTCCTGTTTAAAATCACGACCTTGGTCATCGTGGAACCAAGGTCAATCCCCGCGAAATAGATGTGAATCGCCTCCTAACTCTGCCTATTAACTATCATCATCGTCTTGAATATTTCCAATCTCCTCTTATATTCCTCATGTTTATAAACACGGGGATCAAAATTTTCCCATTCCAGCAACAGTACAGGTATACCAAGTTCCTTGTTTATAGCGTTTTCAATCAACAGGGCGTCACCAGCGACAGCCCGACAACCGACATGAAATCTATCCAGCACTCCGTCGATGTTCAACTTTTTACATCCCTCTATTAATAGAGGGATTCTCATTGCAGGGGGCATGTGCATTGCACCCAATTGCATCCCAATACCAAACTTCATATAAGGGTCTTCCGATGTTTCTTTAATAGACACTTCAAGATTTCTATCTGTCGCTACGATAGCTATACCAACCTCGCATGCCAAATATTCCAGTCGGGGGTCTGTTTGCCCCATCGGAAGTGTAGCCAGCACTCTCGGAGCCTCCTTCTCAACTACTCCCAATCCCTTGGCAACCCTTTCCTGCAATTCCTCATATAGCGTATCAACTGCTTCAGTCGCTTCTGTAATACCATCGATACTCAGTGCCAACACATTCAAGCACATCCAGATGTTCTCATGGGCGGGGCTGAGTGGCAACGGGGTACTACTTTCGACCAAGCCTCTTATTCTGCCAAAAGCTTCATTCAGCTTGCCCTTGGCATCCTGTACCTCAAGCAACATGTCGTTTGTTATTTCAAAGCCCACTACCTCCTGAATTCTCTCAGCTAGCCTTTCCAGGCTTTTCGCGGTTGAGCTGGCAACCCGATTAGATGGCTCGGGGTATTCCCCGCATGTCCGGTCCTGACAGGCATCAACGTACCACACCGGTATGTCATAAAGCTCGTGAAATAAATCAACTGTCTTAGGGGATGTTTCGCAGAGAAAACCCGTGGTTACCAACAGGTCAGGCTTTGGATACAGGCCTAGGACAATCGGCCCCACCAGCGTTTTTAGGTTGGCGCAATGAGCCACCATCCCGGCTTTAAGCCATTTTCTCTCCGCCTCCTCCAGTATGGGCTCTATTTTACCAAAAATACAGCCAACCACAATTTGAAAAGCCCAGCTATGATGTATCGAACATACATCCCTGGATTTGGTGACTAATGCCGAACTGAGTAAATCAAAGCCAGGCGCCATAAATCCGTAGATGACTTTTTTCATACCTTCATCTCTTACCAGCAATGCGTCGACCAGTTCCCGTACAATCAACCGTAGGGCCTTTCGGACACCTTTTAATTCCACATCATAATATTTGGTGAGCCTTTGTTTGCCCCTCTCGATATCCTCAACGGTTATCCCCAGCTTGTTGAACGCCTTCCCTACCCTGGGTAACTCCGACTCGATTTCCTGTTCACTAAAACCACACAATTTAAGTAGTTCAATCATTATTCCATCACTCCCCTTAATATCTCAATAAAAGCCTCGATACGCGTTTTTAACTGGCCCGTGTCCACTGTACTGTAATCCGATTCCAGAATAAGCATCGGTATATTCCGGTCCCCCATCTCCTGAGAAAAAAAGTACGATTCAGAGTCGTAAGTCTCACAACACAGCAACTCATACCATATTACACCAGATACCCCAAAGTCCTTAACCAGTTTGAGCGTAAAATCAAACCTCTTCCTGGTCGAGTATCTCATAAAGGCACAGGGTACTCTGTCCACCAGATATCCCTTGGCCAGAGATTTAAATAAATCGTCTTTGCTTTTAATTTTATTCCAGTAATACCTAATACCCTCGCATATCTCTTCGATGACAATGTCGCCACCAGCTGCCTTCACTAATTCCAAAATTTTATAGTCCCCATATCCAATGTTCGGACCAATTAGTAAAATCCTGGGCGCGTCGGTCTTAGTAACCTGTTGTTTATCCTTTAGTTCATGATAGACGGAATCCAGAAAATCTACCATAAAAGCCGGGTCAGCGTTGAGAGAGGCATGATTCAATTTGACGAAGTCCAGGCCGCTAAGTAATGAGGGGGAGGTGCAGCGTAGCGAACTTATATTCTTCAATAGCTCTCTCATCTTATTATAAAGCCCGATTGCTTGAGTAATTTTCTCATCTGTGATTTTATTTCCAGTGAATACCTGCAGCCTGTCCTTTAGCACTCTTAACCTATCGGTAAAATATTCCAGCTCAAAGTCATTATTATGCTGGTGTGGAATCCCCAGCTTAAATATCTCTAAATCACCGTTGTATTCCCATACTTCCGCTACCTTCTTCAGATGCTGGCATGTGATTGGTGCTACCAGCATGTCTATCATGCTGTAATACGGGTTCTCCTTTAACAGCCTCTCTCCAATCTGGGCTCGGGCGAAGGGGCAGATGACCTGAGGTACGACTGACAGAGCCGCCTCGGCTGGTTGGGAGTCACCACCATTAATAAGACATAATGGTACGGCCCCGGAGGCGTAAATCAATTCCTCTGGCACATAATTCCCAGGAAAGTAGCCAATAATCTTAACCCCCTTGTTCTTTGCCTCCTTTAATTGGGACGGTCTCTCCCTCAAATGGATAGCTAGACGTTCTTCCTGCATAACATTCCTCTTTTAATTTTAATTTGCGGACTTTATCTTAGGTGTCATAAACAGCATCCCACGCACCCTTTTAGGAAAGCAGCTATAAACGCAGTTTATGACCTAAATGATATCTTTTGGGCCACCATCTTATCGAACCGTTTGATGGGTAAAACCACATTACAACCTCTCTCGAAGGCAGTCCGGTCGAAGCTTGTCTGTCCACGGGGCATCCGATCTCGATAAAGGCTTCAATCCATCGTACGAGCTCTATACTCAATAGCAAAGCTTCCTAGCCTGCCTCCCAGAGTCTAGCCATGGGTACTACCATATTCTTAAATCGTTCCACGCAAAGAAGCGATATAAGATTTAGAATCGATGACTAAGCCAATAGCTGATAAAATATTGGACAAACTCCATTTGTGCATCTCTTCATTAACACCCTGGCAGCAATCACTCAAAGTATATATATTATAGCCTCGATTAGTCGCATCTCTGGCAGTTGACTCAACAATCCAGTTGGTAACCAGTCCGGTCAATACCAGGTCAGTAATTCCTTTATTGCGCAGGATAAGGTCCAGCTCTGTATAGGCAAAGGCATTGGAAGAATAATTATATATAATTATATCTTCAGCCAGCGGTTTAAGCTGGTCAATAACCTCAGCTCCCCATGACCCTCGCATCAGACCCCCATCTTTGGCGATACCGCTGCTTAGAGAAGATGGCTTTGGATTCACTTCAGGATAACCTGAGCGGTGGCTGGCATTAACATAGACCACCAGCATACCTTTCTCCCTGCTTACTTTGAGGACTGCCTGAACATGCTCAATTGTGTGATCCGCTGCTAGTCGTTGGGGCATATCTCTGGACAACTTACCGGATGGCATTGCCAGGTCATTTTGCCAGTGCAATAACAAAAGTGCCGTCTTGGTTGGATTAATGGTTGTGGCTCCATCACTTTTCTGCCTCATGACTCTCTCCTATAAGCGAACCTTTTAGTTAGGCCAATTTTACGCCTGTCGTAAACTTTAATCAAGAGATTAATTTCCGACAGTTAGTGACATGATCAGCTAAACAAGCACCCCGTTTTTAAAAGGAATCTTTTTGAACCCTTTTTCAAAACGTCTTTTCTTTCTTCAAATTACCCAGTATACTTTATTGTTACCACTTGGCAAACATCGGGATGTCGACATTTGCGTATTTCATCCCGGTTTGTTTACATCTCTCATTTAGGCAGAATGAGTCTTATCTAGACATTGTACAAAACATCTGATTGTTAAACTCGCCCTGCGAAAACCGTCCCAATTAGATAAATGAAAACTCTGCTCTAAAAGTTCTATCTATTGAACAACTTGGGCTAACGACGTTAATATATAACAGGAGAAACATAACTGTTGAAAGAAAATTCTGATCATTTAATATCACATACACACCATATCGACAATACTGAATCAGAAGTCACCAGAGAATCTGAAACGGGATCATCTGCTTTTCCTACACGTGGCCATAATGAAATATCGACGACAATAGGATATCTTCCTTCTCTGGCCCCGCCACCAATTCGGAGAAGGAAAGACAAGGTCCCAGAGAGAATATACAGTTTCGAGATACCACCTGAGCCAATTCCAGCCAGTGATATCAAGGGAGAGATCGAAACCGAAGTAGTTGTAGTTGGCGCCGGAATAGCCGGATTAAGCGCCTCAATTTCTGCAGCGCAAGCAGGAGCCAAGACCATCTTGATGGAAAAGATGGTAACGGTTCAAGCCCGTGGTCATGATAATGCCTTTCTCAATAGCCGGCTTCAAAAGAATCTGGGTATAGAGATTGACAAAGAAGAAGTTATACTAAACCTGATGAAATATGGATCAAACAAGCCCGATCAAAGGCTTATTAGGATGTGGGTTGAAGGAAGCGGTAAAACAGCGGACTGGCTAATGGATATGACAGACGCCGCCGGACTTGAGGTGATTATAAATCAATTTCCACCTCCGGCTGCTTTCAATAATACTCTTGAGTATTATCCTCAATATCAAGCCACTCACCAATATTCCGATGAACGTCTGGTCGCGAAATGTCTGCTGGAGAATGTTATCAAACGTGGTGCCATTACATATTTTAAGACGCAGGCCAAGCAGTTACTACGAAAGAAAAATGGCAGGGTTTTCGGTGTCATCGCCCGGAATCACGCTGGTGACTATATACAATTCACTACCAAAAAAGCTGTAATACTATGCACAGGAGATTATACAAAAAACTCTGAAATGATGGACAAATATTGTCCTCAATCATCATATCTCGCATCAATGATACCCACAGCTACCGGTGAAGGGCATATGATGGCAATATGGGTTGGTGCGGTAATGGAGCCGGCACCTCACGCTCCTATAATTCACGGCCCTGCCGGCCCTCTTCTTAATGCTGCTGTTTTACAGGTAAATATCCTGGGGGAGCGATTTCAAAACGAAGATGTGCCGGTTCAAAGTAACGTGAATGCTGTAGAACGCCAACCCGGCAAAATGGCTTGGCAGATCTTCGATTCAAAGTATCCACAGGAGTTACCATACCATGGGTTAGGCCTCAGGAAAATAATTATAGCTACCGACAAAATACAGCAGGAAGTAGCTGAAGTATCGATAACGGCCGATTCGATTGAAGAACTGGCTATTAAGATGAATTTACCTGTCGAAACATTCATGGCCACTATAGAGAGGTACAACCAGTTAGCGCATCTGGGGAAAGACCTGGGTTTTGGGAAGCGTTCTGATCGCATGTCGCCTGTTGAGAAACCACCATACTATGCCGGCAAAGGGGGTTATTACTTATTGGCTGTTAACGGTGGTTTGAATGTCAATCCGAAATTGCAGTCGCTAGATAAAGATTGGAAAATTATCCTCGGATTGTACCTGGCGGGAAATACAGTCGGCAACCGCTTCGCTGGTGACTACCCCACCATGTGTCCCGGACTCAGCCACGGGATGGCCATACACTTCGGGCGGATTGCTGGATTAAATGCAGCTACTCTATAAACAATATATTCGGTGGGTCACTTCGTGGCCTATTCCCATGAAAGTTTGATTTCATATAACGGAGGCTATAATGGGTAAGAAATGTTTGATAACGTATGCTTCTTTCACGGGCAACACAGAAAAGGTTGCACAAAGGATTAAAGCAACTTTCGAAAACCAGGGCTGGCAATGTGATATTTTCAAAGTGCGCAAGAACGCGGATGATATTCTCAGACCTCCATTTGATATTCGTCAATATGATTTCGTGTGTATAGGCTCCGGACTCAGGGCGCATTTGCCTTACAATGAAGTATTAAACATGTTGAGGGGATTCATATGGGGGTTCGATCCGCGAATAACACTGGGGTTCAGGGATGAGACCATTCCTTATATTACCGAACCCATACCCAAACATAATAAAGACCCGAAGGAAGCTCATAGAAAAATTGTGCTGAGTCCTGATTCCCCCAAGGCGGTAGTGTTTATCACCTACGGCGGCTATGAATTCGGGGCCAAAGAGGCTGATCCCGCCTTGCGATTACTGGCGTTGGAAATAGAGCATATGGGCTTTCAATGTATCGGACGGTTTTGCTGCCCGGGCAAGTATCTTAATGACCCTACACCCAGAACTTTCCATGGAGACATCCGGGATAGACCAAATGAAAAAGATTTGCTTAAAGCACAGATGTTTATCGAAGAAAAGTTGGAGGAAATAGCCGACCGAACGAGATAAAATGCTTAAACAACCATCGGAATATATTGATTATCAGAAGGGAGGGCTCAAGTTATGAGCATTGTGAATGCCGTGCTTGGACCACTAGATACAAAAGATCTCGGTTTTACACTTATGCACGAACACGTCATGAGCCAGGGTTTTGTCGCTCAGAACTACCCTGAACTTTTTGGCAAAGGATTTATGGGCCGGATTATTACGGGAGTAACTGAAGCTGAGAAGGGAGGGGTTGATACGATCGTTGATGCTACCACTTTCGATCTCGGCCGTGATGTGTCTATACTGGCTGAAGTCTCCCGGCGGACTAAGGTTAACATTATCGCCTGTACCGGATGGTGGATGAATTTACCCGATTATATATCTGGAGCTTCTCCGGATCTGTATGCTGATTTATTCATCAGAGAGATTCAGGAAGGGATTGCTGGAACCGGTATTAAGGCCGGTATTCTGAAATCGGCTGCCGATCATGGTGGAGTAACGGCAACAGGAGAAATAATGCTACGCGCCGTAGCCAGAGCTCATTGCCGTACTCTGGTTCCAATTATGCTGCATTCCGATGCACTTGGACAGGTAGCAAAGCAGCAATTAGCTATTTTAAAAGAGGAAGGTGTTGACCTGAGCAGGGTTGCTGTAGACCATGTCAATGAGACCAAAGATATGGAATACCTTAATTGGTTATTAGACCAAGGATGCTACCTCGGTATGGACCGTTATCCAGGACTGAATTTGAGTTCACGTTCCCGCACAGAAACCTTGAAATTACTGATTGATGCCGGGTGGATTGATCGCCTTCTCCCCTCCCATGACTTCGGTTTAGCTACTCCTGAGACATTCTATCCCCCTGAGGTAAAAGAAAGCATTGAAAAAGGCAATCCCTACGGCTATCTTTATATCAAGAGAGTTGTTTTGCCTCAACTCAAAGAGATGGGCGTCCCGGAAGATGTTTTAAATACTCTATGTGTCAATGGCCCCAAGAAATTTTTCGAGCGTGCCATAATCTAGTAATTCTTGCTAGAATAACCGGGATCGAACACAGGTAATTCTAATTTACAGGTGGTATCCTGTATAGGGTCAGGTCATACCAATGTTAAAAAGTGAACCTTATTTCAATCTTTCTATTTCGGATTTAAGGTTTCTGTAAGGTAAAAAGAAATAGTGGTATTGTACTCAAGTACTCCTTTTCCTTATTTCTCCTATTATACTATGTTGATTTTGAGGCTAAATGGTATTGTCAAATCTGTACGGACGAGTAGGGTCGAACTCCACCCGAAACAATACTCTGCTTTGCTAACTCACCTTATAATATTCCGGACTACGGACCAAAGTGGAGCTTTGATGGATTCAGGTTGAACTCGAACGCGCCGGAGCTATTTCCGGGAGCGTCCCAGCTGCTACGCGGGAGGTCCGGGTCGTTGTACTTATTTACCACGGACTTAGAGACATATACCAGGCCATTATCCGCCATGCCGCTGATAGTCCTCTGCTCCCCGTTCATTGCTCTCAGGGGCTCCGTTTCCAGGTGATAAATCCCCTCCCACTTTATAGTATGCTGATAACACGGACTGTCCATTAGCCCGACTGCCTGTTTGATAAAAGTCATTTTTGCCCTTTTTATCTTTAATATCTTAAAGAGCCCGTGGCACTTTACACCAAAAATATCCTCCAGCGCCTTAGCCTGTTTATCGTCTGCCCTGTCATCTATATACAGTATTGCATTCCAAGGATCTTTCGAAGCGGTGCCCCCTTCGGCTGTATTCATGCCATAGCCTACCAGCAAGCCACTCAAATCAACATCACCATAGTAACCTTCTCTGATGTTGAAGGTGAAAGCCCCCTCGCCATGGTCTTTGCCCCCATGAAGCTGCGCTTGGACAGGTGAACCCCACCAGTACGGGCATACCGGGGGCGAATTGCAGGCATCACATGCTTCTCCACGTACCATCCATTCCATTTTTTCTGTTGTCATCTTTTCCCCTTTCTGAATTAGTTCTTTAGTGACTATATAGTATACCGACTGGTTTCACCAGCTTTTATGTTAGAGTCATTGTCATAATAAATTTAAGTACTATCAATAGTTCAATTATAAGCCAGCCAGCAACCCGGGTCAGTCGCCATCATGTCACCGGTTTCTTCGTAAGCCCTGCCCCGGCAGCCGGAGCAGGTAAGTTTATACTGGCAAAGACCACACTGACCCGTGAGCAGGTCTCTCTGACGTAATTTGGTCAGTATCGGTGAGCTTTCCCAGATAGACATTATGCTCTGCTCCCTGATATTACCCAGGTCGACCTGGAGCAACATGCAGGGGTTTACCTCGCCATTCGAAAGGACCATTACATAGCCCATCGGCATCCCGGCGGCGCAGCCCCTGCCATAGTAAGGGATTCGGCGGAGCATCTCGGCCGGAAAGTGCTTCGGCTTGATATTCCTTTCCTGAAGAATAAGGGGGTATATGGGGCAACCCGGGACCCTTATCAAAATCGGATAATCCTCCTGAGCCAGGGCAAGCTGCTCCATAGCCGCCTGCCTCTCCTCAAGGCTTAAGACCAGCTCCTGACACTCATCCTTAGCCCGGCCTGCCGCCACCAGGTCAAAGACCTCGGCGGCATTGGCACCCAGGTCGACTGCCAGTTTAAGCATGTCCTCAAGCTGCGACAGGTTGTCCTTTCTGATAACCATGTTCAACTGAAAGGGAAGACCCGCGTTCCGGCAAGCTTCTATTCCCCTCAGGGTTTGCTCGAAGGCGCCATCCACTCCTCTAAACGAATCGTGAGTCGCGGCATCCGCGCCGTCAACCGATATAGCGATGGCCATCACACTGGCATCAATCATTTTCCTCGCCATGACTTCATCAATAAGGGTGCCGTTACTGCCGATGGTGGTCCTGATGCCCTTTGAGGAGGCATACTTCACGATATCCAGCAGGTCTTCCCGGCACAAAGGTTCGCCACCATCGATGATGAGAAGGCCTATACCCCAGCTTGACAGGTCGTCCACGAGATGAAACGCTTCCTCAGTGGACAGCTCATCAGGCGCTGCCTGCTCAACCGAGCTGCTGTAGCAGTGTTTGCATTTGAGGTTACACATCGTAGTGATGCTGTAGGAAACCATGAACGGCGGTTGTATCTCCATGAAGAACCTCCTTTATTTGTGCTTCTAACATAATCAGTTATAGAGCCAGTTCAAACCCGACCCCACATCCTATGTACTGTTCAGGAAACCGGTGTTCCAGTTCTTCCTTGTACCGGGTGCAGTGGCAGGGACATATTAAAGATAGCCCGTCTAACCGACTGAAATCAAGAAAGCCGTGGAGGCCGCCGATAATCCCGTAAATTTCGCCGAGTGAAGAAGCAGCATCTAGGATAGTGCCAACACCGGGATGGGAACAACCGGTGACCACTACGATACCTCTGTTAGTTTTAACTGCCAGTGACTGCTCCATATTTTTTAACTCACCGGTGGAAAGGACGTCATCCGAGATTTGCAGAGGACGGCTGACAGAGATTACTTTCCTTCCCGGTATTTTCCCCACCACGGAAGCCGGGAGATAAATGGTAGCGTGCTTATTAACCTCGAGTATCCCGGCAAGACCCCCGGTATGGTCGCTATGAGCATGGGAGATAACGATTGTACCTATGAGTTCCGGGTCAATGCCAAGTCGTTCCATATTATACAGCAAGGCGGCACCATCGTCACCCGTATCGAATAAAATCGGTGATGCATGATTAGTCTCGATGAGGGCTGAAAAACCCCAGCCGGTTTTCAGCCCTTGTTTATTCAGGCAATTGTCATATACAATCGTAATCTTCGTATCCACCCAGCCCCTCCGGAATCTCTTCGATGAGGTTTTACGCCTGACCAATCATTATTTCACTCGGTTCTATCTTACTTTTTAGCAGGGACGTGCTAAACCGAGGAATCCTTACCGAACTCCCTGCCCAGTATTGCTAATATCTGGTCCTCGGTTTGAATACTGGCGGTAGCGGCTACCACCTTTGAGTTCTTAAAGTACACCGTGAACGGCAGCCCCATAAAAGAAGCACATTCGCGAAGATTTGTAATAAATCTAGCTGCCGGAATATCGAAGTCCTGGTCATAGAAATTCACGTGCGGATACCGGGTCTCAAGCTGACTCAATATAGAGTACACCGGAATGCACATCGGTCCCATCCGTCCGCAGCAGATGACCACATTCTCGTTGTTTTTCAGAGCTTCCTGTGTTTCTTCATCAGTCTCCAGATGCTTAAGATTAGTCTGCAACATCACGCTCTCCTCGCATATTTCCTTATATTTCTACTCAAACATTCTTTCGATGCTTTCAGCGGCTAATGCTATCGGTTCCATGCCCGGGTCCGGGGATAACTCCGGCTGACCGGCACACCGTAGTGTTGCCAGATCGAGGGAATTCCAACCCGCTCTAATAGCCACGGCTATTGCATCAATATGTTTTACCGGGCATTCACTATCGCTGACAATCTGACCGCCGATGATTCTTTTATCTTTTTTATTGAATATCAATTTAACTGTGTAGGGTTTTTTACCCCTCATCATGGAGTGCTGGCTGGCTGAAGATTGTACAACGCTCACTACGTCGATGCCTTCTTTTCCTGCCTCCGATTCGGTAATACCTGTCCCGGCAATGGATTTGTCAAAAAATTTCGTGGCGAAACTGTTCATGAGCGGCGGATATTCTATACCGTATCCGAGAATATTCTTGGCGATTACTCTGCCGCCGATTACCGCATTGGGCCGCAGCTGCCCTCTAATCGGCTTGCCCGTGATATAGCTCGGATACTGAATAAGGTCGCCGGCAGAATAAATGTCAGGGTCGGAAGTCTGCAGATAACTGTTGACTTTCAACCCCAGTTCCCCCATTTCAAGACCGGCTTCCTGAGCCAGTTCGCTACGCGGTTCGGCCCCGGCACAGATAATGACCATGTCTGCATTGATTTTTTCACCTGAAGCCAGTACTACCGCTTCTACCTTTTTATCTCCTTGTATCGCTTTGACCTGTTCACGAAGATGCAGGTCGATACCCTGCTCTCGCATATAGTTCTCTATACCTTCGCTCATATCCGGGTCCAATGCGTTTGACAGTATATGCTCGAGCATTTCAACCAGTATGACCTTGATACCATGTTGTGCGGCCAGATAGGCAATCTCTACACTGATAGCGCCGCCACCTACCAGCACCGCGCTCTTTACCCGTTTAGCATTTAACCAGTGGAGTATATCGATGGCACCGTCACTGGTCCGCAGCGTGAAAACACCCGGCAGGTCAGTACCCGAGATAGGCGGTACTATAGACCTGGCTCCAGTAGCTAAAACCAGCTTGTCATATGAATAATTTTTGCCATCGGCAGTTGTTACTATCTTCTGTTTTCTATCAATTTTTTCAGCCCTCACATTAACAAGATTTATCCCCGGTTTTGTGAAGATACTATCATCTTTGTAAGAAGGGTCTGCCAGCACGTGCCCGAAGCAAATATACGGCGTGGCACATCTGGTCAGAAGCCCCTGTTCCTCTTCTTCCCTGATTATGGTTACATCCACAGACGGCGCCAGGTTTTTTAACATACGCGCCGCCAGGGCACCGGTACCCGAACAGCCTATGACTACGACTTCTCCAACATTATCCATGATATCATCCCCTATATGAATTTTTACCTTTTACCATATCGCCGATATACACCGGCAATCCCGGGAGTATTTCCGCTAAACCATATAATTTCGACTAGATACTGTTAAACCATCTATCTTTGTAAGTCCTCAAATATTCATCATAGAAATAGGTCCGGGCAATATCTTCCTCCCTGAAACTATATTTATACTCATTGCAGTAGTCCATTAGAAGCTTGTATGCCCGGTTTACTCTTTTCATGGTCTCGCCCTCGGAGCCGTCGTCTTCCCCGAGCTTATCGGGGTGGTGGCGATGGGCCAGTATCCGGTAAGCTTTCTTAATCTCTTTAAGTGTCGCTTCCTCACCGAGTCCCAGCAGTATTCGCGCCTCTTCTATTTCGTTAAAGTTTGCCATCTCGGTATACTAATCCTCCTCAACCTGTTCGACCTCGTCCGAGAGCAAGTCTGTCAGAGAATATCAACAATATATGTTCCCCGCAGGCGCTATGATGAAGCCCTCTCCATCTGGTAAATTCACATAGTCAATCGTATTTCTATCAGCGAAGGCTTTGATTGCATCAGAAATTAAAACATCAATGCCGTTGATCTGAGTTGTATCTTCATTCTCATTTGGCTCATCCAGAGCCAACCCCAAGCGGGGGCCCCCTCAACCTATTCCCTGCGTTACAATACGTAAATATTTACCAGGATTCTTATTGAGTACTTCTTTTATCTTTTCTTTGGCTGCATCAGTTATTTCAACCATTATGCACCTCCTCGTTATAGTTTTTATAACTTCGAGTCATTCCTTAGATTCGACCTCGTCCGAGAGCAGTCCCAGTAAACGGTCATGAGTTACCGGGTAGGGACCTACGGGAATGCCCATCCAGTCAGAGAACTCGAGGATTTCTTCCGGATTATCCCGCATCATTGCATCAAAGAAGCCTACAGAGTCCAGCATAATAGCCCCGCCGCTATGCTTGGGGAAATTCTCGTTGGCCAGACCTTTATCCCATCCCTGAAATACCTGGTGGCGATATTTCATCCATCCCGGCGTAAGCCAGTAGACATCCTTACCCTGACTTATTCGTTCCCTTTCTTCATCACTCATCAGCATGTCAACACAGTGAGTTGCCTTAATCCTGGAAATCCTGACTCCGGGTTCTATTTGCTCTTGAATTATGGTGTCAATCTTGCGGTACGGGTCATTGGCATTGATATAACAGAACTTACCGCCATAGGCCACAATGATGTTCGGTGCGTATGTCTTGGCCGTTCCTATCTGCCTGATAAGCTGGCTTTCCAGCTCGAGAGGTACCTCGTGGCGACCGGGCTTGGTATAGAGAATTATCCTGGCGTCCAGGAGGCCGCTATCCTTGAGACTATTTAACTCCATATTAAGCGTGCCGCAAGCAACAATCGCGTAGTCTTGAAATGAGACATCCTTGCCCATGTTCACCTCCCCATATCTGACGTTATCTGTTTTTTTTACCAGCGGTGATTATCGTAAAGCCGGCATCGGGGAAATAACCTTCCCTGGGTATTTCCATGTTCTGGACGTCGTCCGGCTTTTGAAAAAGTGTCGAGATAATTCTCTCGGTTACGAAACCCGCCTGCAGTAAGAGCTTGATTACCTCATCGCGGCTGTAAAAGGTCGCAAATTTATAAAATCGATGACCTTCGTCCTTCTTCTGCTGATAGAATTGGCCCCACGGACTTTCTTTCAAGACCAGACCCAGGACTATCTTGCCGTCGGGTGACAAGATACGGTTGGCTTCCTTCAGAACGTTCAGGGGAGAATCCAGAAAACATAAAGTAACAATCAAAAAGACTGTTCCCAGGGTTCCCTGGTCATACAACTCCTGTTCTCCTTTACCTTGAAAGGCTTTTATACCTCTACGTCTTGCCATCTGAATGAGCTTAATAGAAGGGTCAATGCCTGTTTCTATCCCCAGAGCCTGAGCAAAACGACCGCTGCCAACTCCTATTTCGAGCCAGGGTCTGGGCAGGGAAGGTAACACCGTTTTGAATGCCTGCACCTCGATGAAGAAGATAAGGCTTCCATTTTTATCAAACCAGGCATCATATTCCGACGCCATGTCATCGAAGGGAGAAAAATCTGTGCTGTTTAGTCTTCCCACTTTTTTTGCTGCTCCAGTAAGATACTTAGTTGACGACATAGTCCATCATCTTGGTATTGGCATATCTGCCCCTGACAGTATGCTATCCATTACCTCTTTAGTCTCCCGGACCGCTACCCCATTTTCCGGGATTTTGCCGTCCAGACTTGAGGTGAAAATATCATTATCGAGGTAGATGCAACCGACCACCTCGATGTTCCGCTCCTGCAATTCCGTTTTCAGTCTGGCAGCTATCTCTTCCGACGGTACCTTGTTCAGCACAGCCCAGACATTCTTTATTCCGATACCCGAAGCCAGTTCGTGTATCTTCTGGCCCACATTTACCGACTCCAGAGGAGGCTCGACCACGACAAGCACGCTGTCAATACTGGTATCGACACCCCGGCCAAAATGTTCCACTCCCGCTTCCATGTCAACTATAACAAGCTCGTTTTCCTGTAAAACAAGCTTCTTTAAGAACTCGCGGCTTAATACCCCCATAGGACAGGCGCAGCCTTCCAAGGACTGAAGTATCTTGCCTATGCTAACCAGCATGAGACCGTCTCTCAGAAGAAGATGCTCCTCAGGAATCTGCGATATTTTCAGTTGGGCCTCGCTCAGGATATTTGCCTGAGACATCTTTTGCTTCAGGCCTCTCTTGCCCCCGACAAGCTCCATGAGCGGCACCGGCGGACCGTCGAAACCAAGCATACGGAAAAGTCCCGTATTTGATTCATCAGAGTCAACCACCAGCACCCGGTAACCTCTTTTCAAGGCTTCATTCGCCAGCAGGGCAACCAGGGTACTTTTACCACTGCCTCCTTTACCACAAACAGATATTTTCACCTTTCTTCCCGTTTCCTTTTTTATACTTTTACTATTTCGATAGCCTTCAAGGGACAGGCACGTACGCAGTCACCACACCCCTGGCAGATAGACGGGTCTGTCATCGGTATTTCATAGGGAGCCTCCTGCTTGAGCAGTTTATGTGAGCATGCCAGAATGGCAGCGCAATTGCCGCTGTCACACCTCTCGGGATGGCACTTATTATAATCGATAAGAGCCATCTTACCTGGCATAAGCCCCCCTTCTCGTAGCTACGATCTCTCCTCGGTTACAGTTCTTTTAGCCTCTTTGAGCTCGTCTTCCAGCTTCTCCAACTGCTGCCACATTGACGGCGGCACGGAGTGGGGAGGCCAGCGAGCCTTGAGGTCGGCTATTTTCTCCTCGATTTCTCTTACTTGCTCGTTACTCATTTTATATCGACACGGGAATAATGCAGGTATTTTACTCGGGAACAGGCCTCATTCTATGAACACCAACTCTACTTATACACGCCGTATTCTTTAGCGGCTTCCATCACGGCACGCAGATTATCCGGGTTTCCCCTATCCATACTGGCGCTACCGGTTAATATGTAACCGCCACCCGGAGCGCAGACCTCAATTATTTCGCGGCAGCGCTCTTTGACCTGCTGGGGCGTGCCGGTACACAGCACCGTGACAGCCACATTGCCGGCGATACAGGCGGCATCGCCGAGGACTTTTTTAGCTTTAGCCATATCCATATGTTCAAACCACCATACCATCGAGCTCCGGGGCATATCCCTGATAATCTCCAGGCGGGATTCGTAGTTTCCCTCGGCGAACGGCATCGGCACGAGTCCCTCATTAATCAGGCCCATGAGGAGCTTCTTAAAAGTGGGCCAGTAGAAGGTTTCGTATTGCTTATTGGACATGAAACCGCCCGTGCCTTTATGCAGCGGCATTATCACTATCGGACATCCTGAAGTATTGGCTCCGGCTACGGCCTCATCGATAGCTATAGGCACCAGCCTTTCCATCGCTTCCTGGAGCTTGTCCGGTCGCTGGAACATGTCCAGCATAATACCCTGGGTCCCTCTAAGCATGTCGCCTATCATGTCAAAGGGCGCCCCGGAAAAACCACCTCCGAGAGGGGGTAAACCTGCTTCCAGCGCCTCCCGGGTGACCTCCCCGACAGCCTCCATCCATTTCATAGTTTCGACGCCGGCATCCATCAATGTCTTCAGGGCCACCTGGATATCAGGGTCAGCGAGGCGTCCTATATAGAAAACCGGTAGGCCGATAAAGGCTGTCATTTGAGGCAACTTCTCAAAAGCCTTACAGGCGCCCACGGCGCGAGGCAGGAATTTCCTCAACCAGAAATCGGAAGGGTCTTTAATAAGGGCATCATATTCCTCTGCTTTTATATACTCGCCTTCAATAAATTGGTAAGATTCGATATCGTCAGCCAGGCCATGCCCCGGCCATTTCTCCAATTTAAAGTCAATGGCTTCGAGCACCTTTCCCGGAAGGACAAGGCCGGGACCAATACACGTGTCCATTTCAAATTCATGGAAAAATTCACGCCACGCCCGGCGGAGCTCGTCGTAATCATACATGACCGTCTTGAGGTTTACCCCGGCCAGATAAGCCGGGATATTCCCCGCCGGCAGCATCACCGGCACGCGGTCGGGTTCCTCGAGCTTGATTGCCTTGATAAATCTGGTCACCCTTTCCTTGTAGAGCTTTTCGGCTTCCGGGCTGGAGAATTTTACACCCGTTGGAGATAGCCAACGTTTGAAGCGCTCCTCACGCTTTTCTTCCCAGGTCATCTCCGACCATTCTTTGACTGTATCCATATTGACATACCCCCTTAATTTCCTGGCTGGGTTAATATACGCCATATTCTTTGACGGCTTCCATCATGGCGCGCAGGTTATCAGGGTCTCCCTTATCGATGTTGGCTCCACCGCTCAGTATATAACCACCGCCCGGGGCGCAGAGCTCGATGAGCTTGTGGCAGTGCTCTTTGACTTCCTGGGGTGTACCGGTCATCAGTAACGAGGTAGGCACGTTACCGATAATACAGGCCTTATCGCCCAGGGTTTCCTTGGCTCTGGACATATCCGTCTGGTCGAACCACCATGCCACCGAGGCTTTCGGCAATTCTTTGATAATGTCCAGGCGTTTGTTGTAGCTTCCCTCGGCGAACAGTATTGGCATAATGCCCTCGTTGACCAAGGCCATGATGACCTTTTTGAAGGTAGGCCAGTAAAAGGTTTCGTACTGCTTTTCGGACATAAAACCGTCAGCCCCTTTGTGTAGCGGCATCAGTACCAAAGGCAGACCAGCTTCACCTACCGAAGACAATGCCGAGTCAATAGACAGGAGCGCTATTTTCTCCAATGCCTCCTGGAGCTTTTCCGGCCTCTGGAACATATCCATCATTATCGCCCGCGTCCCTCTCAGCGTGTCGCCGAGGGTATCAAAGGGTGCCTTCGATATTCCTCCCATTACGCTCGGAAATCCCAGTCCCATTGCCTCCTGACTGACTTCCATCACTGCCGACATCCATTTCATACTTTCTCTGCCAGCCTCTAATAAAGACTCAAATGCCGCCTGAACATCCGGCCTGCCGTAAGACACGAAAGACATGATGGCTATCTCTTCTATCGTTGTAAAAGGGGGAATATTACGTAGAGGCTCAAGAGTCCCGAACACGCGCGGCATGTAGATTCTCAGCCAGAAATTAGAAGGGTCTTTGATGAGGGCGTCATACTCATCCGCTTTCATGTATTCGCCTTCGACACATTGATATGACGTGGTATCGCCGGATATGCCATGGTCGGGCCATTTGTACAATTTGAAATCGACGGCTTCCAGGGCTCTCCCGGGTGGAACCATGCCGGGTCCAAAAAACATATCGGAGTCGCCGAATTCATAGAGGAACTTACGCCAGGTACGTTTCAGTTCATCATAATCATACATGACCGTACGGAGGTCTGACCCTGCATAGTATGCCGCAAAATTACCGGCCGGCAGAATGCAGGGGACCCGGTCGGGCTTTTCTATCTGAAAGGCCTTGGTGAACCTGGTCACTCTTTCCTTGTAGAGCTTTTCGGCTTCCGGGCTGGAGAATTTTACACCCGCTGGGGATAGCCATCGCTTGAATCGCTCCTCACGCTTTTCTTCCCAGGATAAATCCGCCCATTTCTTTTCCATATTCATTTTGCACCGACCCATCCTTTCGCCAGAGCTACCGCCGCCATAGCATTCTTACCGTAGGCGTCCGCTCTGGCATATTTCCTGATATCTTCGTCCAGCTGGCCGCCGCCGATCATAATCTTTACTTTATCTCTCATACCGGCGGCCTCTATTGCCTCCACAGTTTCTTTCATGGCGTCAAAGGCGGGTGTAAGGAACCCGCTCAACCCCAGTATGGGAGCTGCGGTCTCTTTCACCTTATTTACAAAAGTTTCGGCAGGAACATCAACGCCCAGGTTGTATACTTCAAAACCGTTTACATCCAACATAAAGCCAACGATATTCAGACCGATGTCGTGAATATCCCCGGCTACCGTGCCGATGACTACCTTACCGAGTTTCTTGGTCTCAACCGCCTGTTTCAGATGGGGTTTAACCAGTTCGGTTACCTGAGTGAGAAGGTCACCGGAGAAGACCAGTTCCGGCAGAAAATACTCGTCGTCGGCAAAACGCTGTCCAACGATTTCCATACCTTTCCGGCTGTCCTCCAGTATCTTCAGCGGGTCTTCGCCGGCGTCAAGTCTTTGTTTAACCAGTTCCAGTACTTCCTTATCTTTTAAATCGGCTAACAGGTTGACCAAATTTCCAGACATATTTTCTTTCTCCTTTATTTATTGATGACATCACCAACTTATCACGCGTACCATCTGGTCCATCTTTCTTCGACGGACTACTAATCCGGCTGCTTCTTCAGATTATCCTCACAGCCGGGACAGTGACCCTCGAGGTATAACTCTGCTTTCTCGACATGAAATCCATGTTGACGTTGTACCTCTTTAATCAATTTATTAAAGTAGGGGCTTTGAAATTCCAGGATTTTCCCGCACCCCTTACAGACCAGATGCTGGTACCCCTGTGATTGTTTAATCTCGTAATAACAGCGAACCTTGCCCAGCCTGATTTCATCAATCAGCCCCAGTTCCTTGAAGAGATTTAGTGTGCGGTATACTGTGGCCGGACTGATTGATTCGTCTTTGGCACTGGCGCGACGATAAAGCTCCTTGGCATCGATATGTCCTTCATCATCACGCAGAAGTTCCATAAGCAACCGTCGCTGCGAAGTGAGTGGATGGCCTTGAATTGTATTGTCCAGTTTGCGATTGCGACTCATTCTCAACAAAATAATACAGCGAACTTCACATTTTGTCAATGGCAAAGTAAAGGCAATGGAAGATATTGGTCTATCAGAGTCCCAGGAGACGGCCGCATGGAGGAAGCCGCGATGTAAGCTATGACATTACCCGGGAAATTCCCCTTTACAGGGATTTTTTATTGTGAGCATCACTCAAATCATGCCTGTTTTGTGTGATTTTCTCAATACGTTTAATAAGCTCTTCCGTTTTCTGTTTTAGTGACGCTACGGTAGTTTGGAGCTCTTTATTTGATATTGGAGCCCGTTCTATAATGGCCCCTTGAGGACATAATTTAATACAGATCAGGCACTCATGGCACCTGTTCCTGTCTATTTCAGCCCATCCCGAAGA
>Ga0315537_1001034_pt1 | contig 22088 bp, 21 predicted proteins | sample SalMarSW160270MG_FD_203091 | JGI IMG/M metagenome (GOLD analysis project Ga0315537, IMG submission 203091) | Salt marsh sediment microbial communities from the Plum Island Ecosystem LTER, Massachusetts, United States - Salt Marsh Sediment SW1602-70 ...
AAAAGCCCCGGCAGCAATGAAAAGAATATTGTCTGTCTTGACCGGGCCGTACTTTGTTGTAACCGTGCTCCCTTCTATAACGGGCAGAAGATCCCTCTGGACCCCTTCCCTGGACACGTCGGGACCATGGGTGCCGTCTTTTCCGGCAATTTTATCAATTTCATCAAGAAAAATGATTCCCGACTGCTCGACTTTTATAATGGCCTCTTTTACCACCTTGTCCATATCTACCAGGTTCTGAGCCTCTTCAGCCGCCAGCATCTCCATGGCTTCGGGTACTTTTACCTTTCGACGCTTTGTGCTTTTTGGAAGAAGACCGCCGATCATATCTTTAAAATTAATCCCCATCTCCTCCATTCCCACGTTGGAGAAAATTTCGACCATAGGCATGGTTCGGTCTGACACGTCAAGATCAACGTATCGATTGTCTAGTTTTCCCTGGCGAAGCATTTTTCGAAGCTTCTCCCTTGTGGGAGAAGATTCATCGCTTTTATATGTTACAAGTTCAACCTGTGTCTCTTTTGAATCTTCACGCTTCTGTGTGGGCTGCATTCCTCCTTTTGGAAGCAAAAGGTCGAGCATTCTCTCTTCGGCAATCTGCCATCCCTTTTCTTTTACGGCATCCTGCTCCTTTGATTTAAGTGCATTGACCGTAAGTTCGAGAAGATCTCTTACCATAGATTCAACGTCCCGTCCCACATATCCTACCTCCGTAAACTTGGAAGCCTCAACCTTGGTAAATGGAGAATCGGTTAAATTAGAAAGCCTCCTGGCTATCTCTGTCTTACCTACCCCGGTGGGACCGATAAGGATAATGTTTTTGGGGACAATTTCATCACGAAGATCTACCGGCACCTGCTGTCTGCGCCAGCGATTCCTTAAAGCAATGGCAACAGAACGTTTTGCCCGGTGCTGGCCAATTATATATTTATCAAGTTCTTGAACGATTTCGTTTGGTTTTAGACTGCTCATTTTTTGTTAACCACCTGTTATGGATAATTTAACGTCTCGGAATTTCTACAACTTATTCTGCACTTGGTTACAACTCTTCAATCGTGATCGTATCATTTGTAAATACGCACAGGGAACCGGCTATTTTCATTGCCTCTTTAACAATATCAACCGCATCCATATCCGTATTTCTCATCATGGCTTTTGCCGCCGCCTGGGCTCCGATGCCCCCGGAGCCTATACCCATGAGGTCTTCGTCCGGCTCAATTACATCACCGTTTCCTGAAATAACAAACATGTTTTTGTCGTCCACCGCAATCATAATAGCTTCTAGACGCCTTAAATACTTGTCAGTACGCCAGTCCCGTGCCAGTTCAACGGCACTGCGAGTCAGGTTTCCATTATATCGCTCGAGTTTTTTTTCCAGGCGTTCGGAAAGGTTTAAGGCATCGGCAGTGGCGCCGGCAAATCCCACAATTATCCTGTCATTGTAAATTCTTCTGACTTTTTTTGCGTGATGCTTTATAATGGTGTTATTCAATGTAACCTGGCCGTCACTGGCTACAGCCGCTTTGCCCTTATGTCTGACGGCAAGAATTGTTGTGCCATGAAATTTCATCATTTTATTTTTGTTCCTATGTTGAGACCTTTGAAAAATGTCCAATTTTGCTCAAGGCCAAGGAAGGCGAAAATTTTAACCACAGACATACATTGAGTATTTGTAGGATTAACCCGCCAAAGTTCGGTGGCGGGTTAAAATTTGAGCCTGTCGAAGCGAAGCGTAAATCCCGTTCTCGGGAACGCCGGAATTGGGCAAAAGGGGGCGTTTTGCAAAGGTCTCGTTTATCGTCTCGGATGTGCTTTGTCATAGGTTTCCATTAATCTATCGATACTTACATGAGTATATTTCTGGGTCGTAGAAAGGCTTTTATGGCCCAACAGCTCTTGTACAACCCTCAAATCCGCCCCTGCATCGAGTAAGTGGGTTGCAAATGAATGACGCATGGAATGTGGGGAAACCGGTATTAACAATCCGCATTCTTTTGCTGTCTTTTCCAGAATACGCGCGATGGAACGGGTGGTAAGGCGCCCCTTGTTTTTGTTTAAAAAAAGGGGCGTATTTTCGTCGGTGCGTATGCCGGCTTCAATTTGCAACCTTTTTCTGTAATCGCAAATAGCAGTTAACGCCTTTCTGCCCACAGGCACAATCCGTTCTTTGTTCCCTTTTCCAAGTACACGAATCACTTGCTTTGTAAAATCAACATCAAACACATTCATACCGGCAAGCTCAGAAACACGTATGCCGCTCGAATAAAGGGTTTCAAAAATTGCACGGCTCCTTAAACCAAAAAGAGTATCTGTCCTTATGGAATCGAGCAACCTGAAAATGTCATCAACAGGAAGGTAGACCGGAATCGTTTTTTTCTGTTTTGGTGTCAAAATTGAATCCAGCGGATTGTCCAGAATAACACCGCGTTTGACGAGGTATCTGAAAAAAGAACGAACGGCTGAAAGCTTACGCGCTATGGTAATCTTTTTGTTCTTTTTGTGCAAAAACCCCAGATAACCCCTTATCATCAACCCATCTACCTGATCTGCAGTAAAATTATTTATAGAATTTTGGTTCTTCTTCCCTGAAAAGCGTTCTTTGTAAATAAATGATACAAACTCTTTGAGGTCGTGAGAGTAAGCACGGCAAGTATTTGTGGAGTACCCCTTTTCAGAGGAAAGGGATTCGATGAAAAATTCTATTTGTTTCTTCAAAGAAAGTAAAATCATCAAAATCAAGCTGCTCTACGAGTCTTTTTTTTCAGTTTGGTAATGCGGCGTCTGTAAATTTTCGCCATTTTATTATCATTATCGCTAAGAGCGCCTTCTCGATCCGCCTTCAGCGCCTTCATCTTTTTTTTAATTTCCCGGACTGAGGAATCAGTCTTTTTCGTTAAATCTTCTGTTATCCCTCTTGCTTTTTTTATTGCGCTGATGAGTTCGGCCTTGTTCATACCATAAACACCTGTTATTTCAGGTATTTGTTTGCCAATTTCTCTCAATTCCTTGGCCGTCATTTTCTCCAGAGGTTTTTCTTTTATCTCCTTTTTCTTTTTACCCATATTCCGCAGATCTCCTTTTTTATCCTTTGTTTGTAAAAAATCCTGGCCCAGAAAATAAGGTTTTCAATATAAAAATAAAGCACAAGCGGAGGCTGCAGAACCCCCGCTAAAAACATGATTCGTTAACAATTTTTATATATTATGTCAATAAATAGATGATCCTTATTCCCCGACCCCCTTTTTTTCTTTATCCAGTACCGCAAGGAACGGCTTAAAAAGTTCCAGGGGGAACGGAAAGATCGTGGTGGTATTCTGCTCGGCAGATATCTCACGCATGGTCTGGAGATATCTTAACTGCAATGCCATGGGATGGTCACGTATAATCTCGGCAGCCTCGGCCAGCTTGGTTGCCGCCTGAAATTCACCGTCCGCATTGATTACCTTGGCACGCCGTTCCCTCTCCGCCTCAGCCTGCTTGGCCATGGACCGCTGCATATCCTGGGGCAAATCAATATGCTTGAGTTCCACTGTTGTTACCTTAATTCCCCACGGATCCGTGTGCATATCCAGAATCTCCTGAAGCTGAGAATTAATCTTTTCCCTTGCGGACAACAGCTCATCGAGTTCCGCCTGACCGCATACGCTCCGTAACGTTGTCTGTGCCAGCTGTGACACTGCGTAATTGTATTCTTCCACTTCGATAACCGCTTTTATGGGTTCAATAACCCTAAAATAAATAACGGCATTTACCTTAACGGAAACATTGTCCCGGGTAATAACGTCCTGGGAATCGACATCCATAACCACAAGACGCATACTTACCTTTACCATTTTGTCAACGATCGGAATAAGTATGATCAGCCCGGGCCCTTTTGCCTTTATCACCCTGCCGAGCCTGAATATAACTCCTCGTTCATACTCGTTTAAAATACGTATGGCCGCGGACAGAAAAAAAACAGTCAGTACAACGATGGCGATTACGGTATACATTATACGCTCCTTTCAACCGGTTCCACTTCAAGGACAAGATTGACGATTTTTACAACCCGGACCCTGGTGCCGGTTTGGATTGGATCTTTTGAGGTTGCCTTCCACAGTTCTCCGTGCACAAAGACCTTGCCATCAGGCATGAGAGATTCTCTGACCACTCCGATCTCCCCGATCATTCCCTGTGCGCCGGTTCTGGGTTTAGACAGATGTGACTTAAAGACAAGACCTGAAACAACCACAAAAAAGCCTGAAATTAGAACAAGGGTGGATATGAGCACTTGCCATGACAGTCTCATACCGGTGCCGCTGTTTTCAAATAACATAATAGAGCCGAGCAAAAGCGAAGTAATGCCCGCTATGCTCAAAAGCCCGTAACTTGCGATCTTCATCTCCATAATGAAAAAAATAAGAGCAAGAACGATAAGGAGAAATCCTGCATAGTTAACCGGTATGGTCTGAAACGCAAAGAACGCCAGAATAATGGAAATCCCGCCCACAACTCCGGGAAGAACGGCGCCGGGGTGTGACAATTCAAAATAAAGACCGGCAAGGCCGATCATCATAAGTATATACGCAATATTAGGATTGCTGATGGTCTTTAAAATTTTAGTCCTTAAATCCTCTTCCAGTATAGTCTTTTTAACAGTATCGAGTTTTAAAACCCCTTTGTCTTGAATCTTTCGGCCGTTGATCTGACGGATCAGATCATCTATGTCTTTTGCCACAACATCGATGACATTCGCCTTGAGCGCCTCGGTTTCCGTCACGGAAACGCTTTTTCGAACGGCCTTTTCAACCCAATCGGCGTTTCTTCCCCTTTTTTTTGCGATACTCCTTGCATGGGCCACCATGTCATTGATCACCTTTTCGGACATAGCGCCGCTGATTTCCTTGCCGCCGGCCCCCACCGGATGCGCCGCACCGATGTTTGTTCCCGGCGCCATGGCTGCAATGTCCGCCGCCATAGTGATCATTACGCCCGCTGAAGCGGCCCTGGCCCCGCTCGGAGCCACATAAATCACAACCGGGACCTTGCTTGCAAAAATTGCCATTACAATTTCACGCATGGATTCGGCAAGACCACCCGGGGTGTCAAGCTCGATGATAAGACATGAAACTCTTTCCTCCGAAGCTTTGTTAATCCCTTTTTTCAAAAAATCGGCCGCCGCCGGACTGATGGGACCCGACATCCGGATGATATAGACCTCATTTTCTGTTGCAACACCGTTTCCGGGCCAGCAGAAAAACACAAATAAGGTCGATATAAAGAAAAAGATGTTTTTCATGTTTTTTTTATTCAATTTAGTTCTCTTCGTTCATAACCGGAATGTTGGAATAATGGAACGATGGATTCCGGGAAAATGGGTTGTCGATAAATTCATTAAGTTACATCAAGTTGTAAAATTTCAGGATCGTTTAATCGCCCAACGCCTTCATCAACTTCTTCATATCTTCCCAGACATCACGCTTTTTATCGGGATTGCGAAGAAGGTAGGCCGGGTGATATGTGGGTAGCACCTTTATCCCGTTATAATCATGAAAACGCCCTTTGAGTTTTGAAATCGGTTGTTTTGTTTCAAGCAGTGCCTGTGCGGCAAAAGTTCCCAGGGCACATATAAATTCCGGTTTTATGGCCGCAAGTTGACGCTTTAAAAAAGGAAAACATGCCTCTATCTCGTCCGGCAGGGGATTTCTGTTCCCCGGAGGACGACACTTTATGATATTACATATATAAACCTGATCTCGGGTATGCTTAATGGCTTCTATTATCTTTGTAAGAAGACTGCCGGCAGCCCCTATAAAAGGTTTCCCTTTTTGATCCTCATCATAGCCCGGTCCTTCGCCTACAAATACCAGTCTTGCATGTGGATCACCGGCGCCAAAGACAATATTTTTTCGGCTTTCCGAAAGCCGGCAGCGGCAGCATTCACCCAAATCAATTCGGATCACCTCCAGGGTTTCGGGTGAAGGTGCCTCTTTATGCCCCCAAGATTCGATTATGTTAAGGCTTTCTTTTGAACAGTCAAAACCACGGCAACCGGTTTTGGATAGAAACCGGAAGGTTTCGCAAAGTTCTTCTACCGCCGTATCAAAATCGCTTTTATAAGACATCTGTATTATATTTACCGATTACAATATGAACTTTGTAAAAAAACTCCTTCAAACCCATTATTCCATTCCTCCATCATTCCATTATTCCAGTTGGGGCGAAGCCCCTAAAATTTCTTTACTATCCGGTCCAAAAGAATATGGGCGACCTCATCTTTTTGCATCTCGGGAATCGCCTCTTTTGTGCCGTCTCTATAAAACAGGGTCACCTTATTTGTGTCACTACCAAAACCCAAAGAGGGTCCTCCCACGAGATTTCCCACAATAATATCAAGATTTTTTTCGACCAGCTTTTTTTCCGCATACTGTTCAAGATGTTCCGTTTCCGCAGCAAACCCAACGAGTATCCGGTCTTTTTTTCTCCTCCCAACCTCCTTCAGGATATCCCGGGTTTTTTCCAGTAACAAAACCAGCTCATCTTTTTCCTTCTTGATCTTCTGTCCGGACTGCTCCTTTGGCCGGTAATCAGAAACTGCTGCTGTCTTAATAATTATATCAGACTGTTCCATGTGCTCAAACACAGCAAGGGCCATCTCCCGGGCCGTGCCTACCCTGACCACCGTCACGTTATTTGGATCGAGAAGATTTGTCGGGCCCGTTATCAAAATAACATCGCCCCCCCTTTGTTCTGCAGCCTTTGCAACCGCAAAGCCCATCTTTCCGGAAGAAGGATTGCTGATGAACCGAACCGGATCGATAAATTCCCGAGTCGGACCGGCGGTTATAAGTATCTTTTGACCTTTCATATCTTTGGGTGAAAGATAGAATAACAGCCTGTCAAGTATATCTTCGGGTTCAGGAAGGCGACCCGGTCCGGTAGTGCCGCAAGCAAGTTCCCCTGATTCCGGTTCGATGACAAAATGGCCATCGGACTTGAGTCTCTCAAGATTCCTCCGGACCGCTTTTGCTTCAAACATATTCGTGTTCATGGCAGGGCAGATTACCACAGGACATCTCACCGCCAGAATGAAAGTGCTCAGCGCATCATCGGCAATCCCTCCGGCGATTTTGCCGATAATATTCGCCGTTGCCGGTGCAATAATCACAGCATCCGCTTGATTCGCCCAATCAATATGCCTGATGGAGGCATCATCAACCGTTTCAAAGAGACTGGTACAGACCTGTTGACGGGATAAGGCCCAAAAAGTTAGAGGCCCTACAAACTCCGAGGCATTCTTCGTCATAATGACCCTGACGTTCGCCTTTTCCTTGATAAGGAGCCTTAAAAGTTCGACGCTCTTGTATGCTGCAATCCCTCCGGATACCCCCAGTACGATATTTTTATTACTGATAATACGTTTCATCTCTGGTCACCGATATATCTTTGTAATTTCTTAAGCTTTTGAGTGCCGTTAAACTTGAGCAAAAGATCGATCCATTCACTGAATAGCGCAAAAAGATTCTCTCGATCTTTATCAAAGCCTCTGTTTTCAATTTCAGAAATCGCATCAATGAGATCCTGGCGACCCGGTTCCTGTTTTAATAAGTAGTTATAAATTTCTGCCGCTTTACCCAAATTGCCCTGATCGGCATAGACTTTTGCCATTGTCCGGGTATAAAAAACATTATCTTCCATCAATTCAAGTTAACTCGCTTCGCTCACAATTGGAATGTTGGAATATTGGAACACTGGAATATTGGGTTCTGGGAAAATGGAAAATTGGGTTATTGTAAAATGCCTATTGACGAAAATTAAATAGAGGAATGTCATCTCCTTTAAATCATCATTCCATTATTCCATCATTCCATTATTCCATGTCCGACTTAAGAATATAAACCTATAAAATACATTTATTTTCAATAAATTGTAGAATTTCCGAGACGTTTAGTTAGCTTTTCCACCTTTTTTTACCTTGATCACAACCTCGTCTTTACCGATCACGCCAAGTTCATTCCTGGCCACATTCTCTACGTATTCGGGATCGTTCTTTAATCTTTCTATTTCGCGATACAAGGAAAGGTTTTCCCGGATCAGTTCATCATTTTTCTTTAACAGAATGTCTCTTTCCGTTTTCAGCCGGTATAGATCGGCAAAACCATTTTCACCGAATAGAGTGAACATTAACAACGAAAACAGTGCAATTATTGCAAAAGCAAGCAGAATATTTTGCTTTGAAATCAATTTTTATCTATGCCTTTCCCGGCGATAGCCAGAACATTTTTTAGTTCCTTGCTCTTTAGCAATAAGGAAAAAAAACCATAAAGAACAAGTCCGGTCACGATACTTCCCATGAGCCCGAAGAAAAGGCCGGATAATGCCCCGTCTTCAGGGGGAATAATCAATAGCGCAATGGCCCAGACAACAGCTCCCATAATCCCTGAACAAACCATTGTTTTACAGGCGGACTCGGAAATACTCTTCAAGCCCAGCGCACCGAGTTTTTTCCTCAAGCCCCGGACAAGAAGCACCAGGTTCAACATTGAAGCCAGGGATGTTGAGAGTGCAAGCCCACCGTGTCCCATGGGTCCCATAAGAATGACTCCGAGTATAATATTGGCGCAAACGGATACCACAGCAATTCGTACCGGCGTCCTTGTGTCTTGTAATGCATAAAACGTGGAAACAACAATCCGTACCGCTGAAAACGCCCATAGACCTATACTATAATACAAAAGCGCGTATGCAGTCAAACGCGTGGTTTCCAAATCAAACGCGCCTCTTTTAAACAACAGTGCAACAATAGGTTCCCTTAAAACGATCAGTCCGACCATTGAAGGGATGGTGATAAAAAATACCATTCTCATGGCGTATGAGAAGGTATCTCTGACCGCCTGCAAATCTTTTTCAGCCGCCTGCCTGGAAAGACTTGGCAGAACCGCCGTGGCCATGGCTATCGCAAATATTCCGAGTGGAAACTGTACCAGTCGATCCGCATAATAAAGATACGAAACACTCCCTTGGGCCAGTAAAGAAGCAAGCAGGGTCCCCACCAGGATGTTGATCTGATATACAGCGGCGCCGAATATGGCGGGGACCATGAGCAGGCCGACCTTTTTTAGACCGGGGTGGTAAATATTAGCTTTTTTCCAGAAATAAAACCCTTTTTTTTTAAGAAAGGGCAACTGAAGTGCCAGTTGCAAAAATCCTCCGATCAACACTCCGATGGCAATCCCGGTCACCGGATCAGCCATGTGAGGTGCAATTAAGAATACCGAGCCTATTATGGAAATATTCAAAAAAACCGGGGCCAGGGCCGGTGCGGCGAAGTGACCGAGAACATTAAGTATTCCCATGCAAAGTGCAACAAGTCCGATGAAAAAAATATACGGAAACATAATACGGGTTAAAAGTACCGTAAGTGAATATTTTTCAGGTGAGGCGACAAACCCGGGAGCGATAACCCGGATGATAACTGGGGAGAGCAAAATACCTGCAATAGCGGTGGCAACAAGCAACACGGAAAGGAGCCTGATGGCGGACCTTGCCATTTCAAAGGCATCATCTTTTCCCCGCTTTGTAAGGTATTCGCTAAAAACGGGAATAAATGCAACGCTCAAAGAACCTTCGGCAAAAAGCCTTCTTAAAAGGTTGGGAATTCTGAAGGCAACAAAAAAAGCATCCGAAACGAGCCCGGCGCCAAAAAACCAGGCAATCACCACATCTCTTATGAAACCGAAAAGGCGGCTCAATAAAGTTGCTGACCCAACAACACCAGCAGCTTTTGTCACGAGGTGGTTTTCAGTGCTTGGTTGATTTGTCGAGCGGCTCATTATTAATTTAACATATAGGAAATTCTATATTTTATTGAAAATAAAGTTATTTTTTAGACTTATATTTTTAACTCGGACACGGAAAAATGGAATGATGGAATATTGGAATGATGATTTAAAAAGATAAAATATCTCTTTAATTCCCATCAATAAAAATTTTACAATAACCCAACTTTCCATTTTCATAGAACCCATTATTCCAGTGTTCCATCATTCCAACATTTCAATTTTGAGCGAATCGAACTAACTTGGAATTGCTGAGCTAAAATAAACCTTGACATATTTTTATTGATTTTGTATTTTTTATGCTTTCATTTATAATACTAAATTAAAAGGAGCTTATAACCTTGGCAAATCATAAATCTGCGATCAAACGTGCGCGCCAGAACGAAAAAAGGCGCCTGCGCAACAAATCTTCGAAAACAAGGATAAAGAACATCGTCAAAGGCGTTCGACAGACTGTTAGCGAAAAATCGAATGAGGCAGCACTTGCCAAACTCGATATTGCAAAATCTATAATCGATAACGCAGCAAAAAAGGGTGTGATACACAGGAAAAGCGCATCTCGGAAAATTTCCCGCCTCTCCAGACTTATAAACACCGTCTCAGCCTAACCCGGATTTCTCACGGGTCACGGGAGAACCGTCAGGAAGCGTATACCGCAAAACAAAGCAAACTTTGTTATGGCTATGCGATAGATTGGTAATTCTTTTAAAAATCGGCGGTTAACTCATTGAAAATAGTTTCCGCAAGCCTTTTGGAAAGCTTTTTGATCGCAGCCCGTTTATTACGTTCCGTAGACTGTTTTTCGGGCATTACCTTATAGGCCTCGTTTTCGGAAACGGATTTCGAAGACCGTATGACTCCGCCGGACCGACCTGTTAATTTTAAATCGACGTTAACTTCAACCCGTCTTTCATTGGAGGTATAGTCCCCCGTGTGCGAGATCGTTCTTTCACTTATCGATTTAACAACACCGGTAAGCGTTGCATCGGCCTTGTCACTTCCGGTTACGACCACCTGCTCATGCCGGGTAAACTCATATATGAGATCATTGGTAATGATGGTCTCCACCCCGGTTTCTGCGCTGCGGTTTTGAAACATCTCTATACTAACCGATGTTATACCGGACGGAAGACTTCCTCCGCCGGTGAACCGGTATCCGCAAGCCGAAAAAAACGACCATAACAAAATGATTGTCCATGCATATTTTTTTTTAACAAGCAACGATCCTTCTCCTGTTAATTTCACCACTTATACCACGATATTCACAAGTTTCTTTTTTACCACAATAACTTTCTTAATTGTTTTATTATTTATAAATTTTTGAACACGCTCGTCCGAAAGGGCCAGCGCTTTGATTTTATTATCGTCTGCATTCACATCAACATGGAACCTGCTTCTTACTTTGCCGTTTACTTGAATCACGATCAAAAGTTCATCCTTTAACAGGGCGTCCTCCTTGTATGAAGGCCATAACGTCAATAGAACGCTGGACTCAAATCCTAATGTCTCCCAAAGTTCTTCGGCAAAATGTGGAACAATCGGCGACAAAAGGAGCGCAACAGATTCCATGGCAAATCGCATGACCTCGATATCTTGAGTATCACTTTTTACAGGATCGATTCCGTACATGGTATTCACAAGCTCCATAATTGCACTGATAGCCGTATTAAAATGGAACCGGTCTTCTATATCTTTTGTAACTTTATATATGGTCGCATGGGTTTTTTTGAACATTTCACGGGTCTCTCCTTCCAGAAGATCCGGGCTTCCATCAAAGGGAGTGGCCTCCTTTATTAGATCAATCCAGTTCCAAGCAAGTCGCCAGACACGATTCAGAAAGCGATACCCACCTTCAACTCCCTGCTCGCTCCATTCAAGATCCCTTTCCGGCGGAGCTGCAAAAAGGCAAAAAAGTCTCGTTGTATCAGCTCCGTATTTTTCAAGAAGAACTTTCGGATCGATAACATTCTTTTTCGACTTGGACATTTTTTCAACCCGGCCAAGGGTAACCCCTTTACCACATTTTTTACAATGCCGGTTTTCGCTACTCCCTTCCACATCTTCAGGAAGAAGGAAACCGTGTTCCGGACATGAAGCCGTCTCTTTACAGACCATTCCCTGTGTCAAAAGCCGGGTAAAAGGTTCCTTGTATTTTACCAGTCCAAAGTCGTTCAACACCCGGGTATAATACCTTGAATAGAGCAGATGTAAAATAGCATGCTCAACGCCGCCTATATATTGATCCACGGGCATCCAGTAACCTACGGCCGTTTTGTCAAACATGGCCGTATCACAATTCGGGCTGCAGTATCTTTCATAATACCATGAAGATTCCACGAAGGTGTCCATTGTATCGGTCTCTCTTACGGCCTCGGGGCTGCCGCAAGCGGGACAGGTTGCCTTTGCGAAATAATCGAGTGTCCCAAGGGGTGACCTTCCGCCCTCCAGAAGATCGGCATTCTCCGGGAGCAGAATGGGAAGATCCTTCTCCGACACGGGAACAATGCCGCATTTTTTGCAATGAATCATGGGAATCGGCGCACCCCAGTATCGCTGCCTTGAAATACCCCAGTCCCTCAACCTGAAACTTGTGGTCTTTCTGCCCATTCCTTCCTGTTCCAGAAAAGACGCGATTTCGTCAAGTGCCGTGACGTTGTCCATTCCGTCAAACCGGCCGGAATTGACCATCACACCTTCACCCGTGTATGCTTCGGCCATGGTGGCGGAATCCAGATCGTCATTATACGGTTTTACGACCATCACGATATCCAGGCCGTACTTTCGAGCAAAATCGAAATCACGCTGGTCATGTGCGGGAACGGACATAACCGCTCCCGTGCCATACTCCATGAGCGCAAAGTTCGCTGTATAAATCGGCATCCGTGCGCCGCTCAGGGGATTGAGGCAATAGGCGCCGGTAAATACGCCCTCTTTCTCATAACTTTCCACCGCCCTGCTCGATCGGTCCTGCAGGGATATGTGTTCGACAAATTCGCGAACTTCGTCTTCCTGGGGCGTCCCTTTCGACAAATTTAATACCAGCGGATGCTCCGGAGCAAGGCACATGAACGTTGCGCCATAAACCGTATCTTGCCGAGTTGTAAAAACCGGTATCTGTTCAGCTGTATTCTCTATGGGAAAGCGGATTTCCGCACCCACACTCTTTCCTATCCAGTTCTTCTGCATTGTGATAACCTTTTCAGGCCATCCGGAAAGCTTGTCGCAATATGCCAGTAGATCTTCCGCGTAATCTGTAATACGGAAAAACCATTGCCAGAGTTTTTTCTGCCGAACCGTCTTGCCGCAGCGCCAGCACATACCGGCTTCCACCTGCTCGTTGGCAAGAACTGTCTGGCAGTGTTCACACCAGTTCAAAAAAGATTCCTTGCGATAGATCATTCCCTTTTCGTACATTTTTAAAAAGAGCCATTGTTCCCACCGGTAATATTCGGGACTGCACGTGGCGATTTCCCTGTCCCAGTCGTATGAAAAACCGATACGCTTTAGCTGAAATCGCATGGTATCAATATTTTCATAGGTCCATTTGGCGGGATGGGTGTTGTTCGCAATTGCGGCGTTTTCCGCCGGCATGCCGAACGCGTCCCATCCCATTGGATGAAGAACATTGAATCCTCGCATTCTTTTGTACCTTGCAACCACATCACCGATAGTATAGTTCCTTACATGTCCCATGTGTATGTTGCCGGACGGATAGGGAAACATTTCCAGAAGATAATATTTTTCCTTACCCGGATCCTCTTTGACCTTAAAAAGCTTGGATGTTTCCCATAAATTTTGCCACTTTGATTCTATGGTTTTAGGATCGTATCTTTCATCCATTGTATCTACGCTACCTCACTTGCATGGTTTAGTTTCTTAATGATAAATTTTGTGCCCTCCAAAGGCGGTTTTATGACATTTTATGGAAAAAATTAAAGTTAGTAACATCTCAATAAATTATGGAGCCAACTGGTGATAAAATGTAAAAGGTCTGGCCGTTTGAGCATGTTAGCGAGCCTTAAGAAAAAACAGCGAATAAGATCATTCACCTTTTAAATATATGATGTTGCGTTTAACCCATTGCGATTAAAGGATTGGCTACTGTTTTTTCTTTAGGCTCACTTATATTCGAGTTCCAGACCTTTTACATTTTATTATCAGTTGGCGGCTCAATATCACCATTTAATACACCAGAACTTATTGAGAAGTTACTAAAGTTAATCTTAACGTGCGAAAATTTTTAATCTTTTTTCATGTTTTCGTGATAAAAAAATCTTTTTCTTTTCCAGTTTATCCAGATTGGGTTAGACCTAACTATACTTTCAACAGATTATTTTCACATGCCATAACACGATATAAATAGCAAGGGATAAGAAATCGTTTGACTTGTATATGACAATTTCATATTTATTTAACAATTAAGTGCTTAAAATAAAGGCATCAATCCCGGTGTTGAAGGACCGATATATTATGAGCAAGATCCTTATTAATGCCATAGATCCTGAGGAATGCAGGATTGCAAAAGTAAAAGATATAAAACTTGAAGAATTTCATATCGAAAGTGCTGCAAGGGAAATTATTCACGGCAACATTTACAAAGCGATTATTTCACGTATTGAGCCGAGCCTACAGGCCGTTTTCGTAGATTACGGGGCTGATCGCCATGGTTTTCTTCAGAAGCATGAAATCCATAGCGACTATTTTCAGGACAATCTTTCCAAAGACAGGTCCATAAAAAAAATGGTGAGGCGTGGCCAGGAACTTCTGGTACAGGTCATAAAAGACCCGTTCATGAAAAAAGGGGCCATGCTCACAACTTACATATCTCTCCCGGGAAGATACTTGGTGCTGATGCCCGGAAGCGATAACCGTGGCATTTCACGTAAAATAGAAGATGAAGATGAAAGAAGCCGTCTTAAAGATATTATCAACAAGCTCAAGTTGCCTGAAGGATTCGGCATCATCGTCCGAACCGCCGGAATAAACTGCACCAAGATGCGCTTGTCCAGGGATTTAAGATATCTGTTACGGCTCTGGAAAAACATCAAAGACGATGTGGCGAAAGCAAAACCTCCGGCACTGCTATACAAGGAGCAAAACCTTGCTTTAAGATCCATACGTGACTATTTCACCCCCGACGTGACCGAAATCCTCATTGACGATGTTGCCGTATATCATGAAGTTAAAAACTTTGTTAAAATCATTTCCCCAAAGCACACCAAGATTGTCAAACACTACAAAACGGACAGGCCGATATTCACAAAATACCAGCTGGAAGAACAGATCGCATCCATATATGAAAGCCGCGTCAAATTAAAATCCGGGGGGTATATTATAATAACGCAAACAGAAGCGCTGGTTGCCATTGACGTCAATTCAGGCAAGGCCACCCAAAAAAAATCTATTGAACAGACCGCTCTTCAGACCAATATTGAAGCAGCCGAGGAAATTTCTCGTCAGCTGCGACTCAGAGATTTGGGTGGTCTAATCGTAATCGATTTTATCGACATGAGAGATTCAAAACATAAACTAGAAGTTTTTAGGGCCGTCAAAAACAATGTAAAATATGACAAGGCAAAAACAAAGATCGGCAAGATTTCAATGTTCGGACTCATGGAAATGTCGAGACAGAGGCTCAGGCCCTCCATTGAATCCAGCAGTTTTGAATCCTGCAGCCATTGCGGGGGCAAAGGGCTTATACCTTCCACTGAGATGCTGGTCCTCGACTTTCTTCGCAAACTTCGTCTTGAAACCTTAAAAGATGAAATCACAAAAGTAAAGGGGATCGTCCCGTCGGAAGTGGCCGACTATCTTTTGAATAAGAAACGCAAGGAAATTCTGGACCTGGAAATAAGGCGCAATCTTTCCATCACCATCGAAGGAGATAACTCAGTCGTTCACGGCATGAGTAAGATTATTTGTGAACAGTAAAACACGAGCCTAACCCGGACAAGCCCGCCCTCCTGCCGAGCGGAGAAGGCAGACTTGCCCGAGTTAGGGTTCACGAAAAAACAAGTTCACAATTCAGAAACTAAAGCTTATAATATTTATTAAAAATCATTTTTTGACTTTTTAGGATACCGTTAGTGTTATGCCAAAAAAAACCTCTCAAATATCAAGTAAAGCCATAGGAATTATAGTAAGCTGTATAATCCTTATCACAGTTGCCGGTTTATGGTTCTGGTTAAAGAAAGATTCAAAGGTTAATACCCAAAATGAGCCTGAAAAAATTCATATACCTCCAACAGCAAAGAGTGTCATTGATTACAATAACATCGAAAAAGACAAAGAGCTCATAGCGCTTATGCAAAAACGCAAGGCAGAATACGGGGTTGAAAAAGGGGTTGACATTATTACAAAATCTGATGAATCTTTTAAAATCGGTGATTCAACGGTCTCGATGCAGGAAATTTTGGATAAAATACGTATTAAAAGCGGCGATATTGTTGAAAGGGACCTCAAATCAAAAAAAATGGATCCAATGAAAAGTTCAGAAGCATTCGGAATTTACGTTGTTCAGCCTGGAGACAATATCTGGAATATCCATTTTAATTTCCTGAGAGATTACTTTGCTCATAAAGGCATCTCCCTTTCACCCATTGCCGACGAACCTGAAAGGGGGGGCCAAAGCTCGGGGGTTGGTAAACTTCTTAAATTCTCCGAAAGAACGGTAAATATTTACAACATAAAAGAACGCAAAATAGATGTTGATCTTAACCTGATCTATCCCTTGAGCAAGGTGGTTATCTATAATATGGACCAAATTTTTGAACTTCTGGATCTCATCGATTACGAACATGTAAATCGCATTCAATTTGACGGTGAAACGCTCTGGATACCGCCCAATTAATTTGAATGAAAATTCGGACCCAGAGGGAGCCGATATACCATCATTCCTGTACTCCAGGTCTTCAGCACCCCGAAGTATTTTTTTATCTCAAAGCCATTGATCTTTGACCCGGTTCTAAGGACTATGTTTTTTATATTGAAATAAACATTTGACGTATGCAATCAATTGCAGTATATCAGCGCCGTTTTTTGTGCTTTTTTAATACAAAATATAAGGTGACATTTAAGTTTTTTGAAAATATTACCGCTTCAGGTATAATTATATTTTTGTTGAGGAATAACGCTTGGGGCGGATAAATTTTGTGGAAAATCAATTTGTTAAAAAAGACGATACTATTTCCATGCAAGGAGGATTTATCTTGATAAATATCGCTTATGCAATGGGCCAGGGCGGTGGAACTTCAGGCCAGGGAGCAGCAGGATTTACATCACTGATACCGATTATCCTGATGTTCGTTATATTCTATTTCCTGCTTATTCGGCCCCAGCAGAAAAAGTCCAAAGAACATCGTGAAATGATAAACCGTCTTAAAAAGGGAGACCGCATCATAACAAGTGGAGGTCTTCACGGTCAAATTACAGCCGTAAGTGAAACCACGATGACGGTTGAAATAGCTGACAAGGTCCGTGTAAAGATTGCCCGCGGCAACGTCGGTCAGGTGGTCCAGTCTTCATCACAAGTCCAGGAATCAAAAAAAAAGAAGGCATAATTCAGATAGCTTTCTTTATTTGCAACCATTAACCGATTTTTTGCCTTTACGATCGCTTATACATAAGTTTTATCCGCCTTCGGCGTTATTGAGCCCTGGCTTCAGCGCGGATGAGTGCACGTCATTTTATTTTAGACGCAACTTCAGGAAAGGATAAGATCATTGAAAAATCTCTCATGGCGGGCGGTTTCCGTTATTGCAGTTATTATCATTGCCGTTATTTACATTCTTCCGACCATAAAACCATCTTTGTGGCCACATAAAAAGATAAACTTAGGGCTCGATCTTCAAGGCGGCATGCACCTCGCACTTGAAGTGGATACGGAAAAAGCCGTGGAAAGCACCATAGAACGTATCAGCCAGGAAATCCGAAGTCTTTTAAAGAAAGAGCACATCCACCCTATCGAGTTGAATCGTATCGATGGAAGCCGCATTTCCGTGGAGTTGCAAGGCCAGGAAAACATCGACAAATTTGAAAAGCTGCTCGACAAAGAGTTTAAAAATTTGCGTATCCTTTCAAGATCGACCCACGACGGAATCCTTACGATGATGCTGGATCTTCCTGACAAAGAGTCCAGCCACATCAAGAAGCTGGCAACGGAACAGGCACTTGAAACCATCAGAAACCGAATCGACCAGTTTGGCGTCAGTGAACCGGATATTCGGCGACAGGGTGAAAAACGGATACTTATCCAGCTCCCCGGAATCAAAGATACAAAAAGGGCCAAAGATCTTATCGGGCGTACCGCTCTTTTAGAATTCAAACTGTTGGATGAAACCCATGATCTAAATGCCGCCCTGCAAGGGAATGTGCCCCCGGGTAGCGAGGTTCTCTATGGCATCAAAGAAGATCCGGAAACACGGCGGGTTATAAAAACGCCCTATCTTATAAAAAAACGGACCCTTTTAACCGGGGCCGAGCTAACGGATGCGAAGGTTCAAATCGACTCTCAATACAACGAACCCTATGTATCCATCACTTTCGACAAAAAAGGGGGAAGGGATTTTGCACGGATAACCGAAGCAAACGTAAAAAAACGTCTGGCTATTGTTTTGGATAACAAAGTCTATTCCGCACCGGTTATCCAGGAAAAAATTACCGGTGGTCAGGCCCGAATTACCGGACGTTTCACCACCGAAGAAGCGCGTGATCTTGCCATCGCCCTTCGTGCCGGCGCCCTTCCGGCCCCAGTCAACATCCTTGAGGAAAGAACCGTGGGTCCTTCTCTCGGAACCGATTCCATTAAAAAGGGGCTCATCTCAATGTGTGTCGGCGGCATCCTCGTTGTCCTGTTCATGATTGTCTATTACAGGGGTTCAGGGCTTATCGCAGACGTTGCGTTAATTCTCAATATTATCCTGATTGCCGGAGGGCTGGCCGGCTTCCAGGCCACGTTGACACTACCGGGCATCGCAGGAATAATCCTTACGATCGGCATGGCCGTCGACGCCAATGTTCTCATATTCGAACGGATACGGGAGGAAATGAGCATCGGCAAGACACCGCGCGCCGCCGTGGACGCGGGCTTTGACAGGGCTTCCCTTACCATCCTCGATGCCAACGTAACAACGCTTATTGCAGCCCTTGTCCTGTTCCAGTTCGGCACCGGCCCGGTTAAAGGATTTGCCGTAACCCTCAGTTTGGGTGTGCTTTCCAGTCTTTTTACCGCCCTTATTGTATCCCGGTTAATATTCGATTATTTCTTAGTAAAACTAAAGAGTAAAAGTCTAAGCATCTAATTATACCTTAACCTGTTTTAATTGGTGTATTATACCACAAAGCATAACAGCACAATCTTAGAGGAAACCATCAATGCAGTTTATAAAACCTGATATCAATATTAATTTTGTCAGTAAGCGGAAAATTGCTTTCTGTATATCCCTGGCCATGATCCTTGTCAGTATTGCCTCTCTCTTAATTCACAAAGGACCCAGATACGGCATCGATTTTGCCGGCGGTACATTGATACAGGTAAAGTTCAGCGCCCCTGCAAGCCTGACTAACATAAAATCGGGCCTTGCCACCATAGATTTAGGCAAATCTTCAGTTCAACAGTTCGGAGATCAGAGTGATAATGAATATCTTATCCGAACGAACATGTCTGTTATGACCTCACAGGGATTCTCTTCAAAAGTGCAGGAAGCCCTGGAAGGCTCAACAGGGACTGAGGTCGACATTCGTCGTGTTGAAATGGTGGGACCTCAAGTGGGCAAAGACTTGCGCGAAAAAGCGCTTTTCGCCATGTTTTTCTCCCTGCTCTTTATTACCATATATATATCCGGTCGTTTTGAGTTAAAATGGGTTCTCAGCGGAGTTATGGCCAGCGCACTCATGGGTGCGGTATACCTTCTTTCTGTCTTTAATGTAAGCGTCCCGTATCTTATACTCGCCGCAGTGATCGTAACCCTTTTACTTTTCTGGTTTCTCGAGCTGAAATACGCCATGGGAGCTATTGTGGCTCTTATCCATGATGTCACCATAACCGTTGGCATATTTTCTATTTTTGACAAGGAATTTACCCTTCCGATTATCGCGGCTCTTCTTACCATCATCGGATATTCATTAAATGACACCATCATTATTTTTGACAGAATCCGGGAAAATTCGAGAAAATATCACAAAAATCCCCTGGAATTCATAATTAACAGAAGTATAAATGAGACCCTCAGCCGAACCATACTGACCTCCTTAACCACCCTTGTCGTGGTTTTTGCTCTGTTTGTGCTGGGAGGCGGGATTATTCATGACTTTGCATTTGCAATGATATTAGGCGTTATTATCGGAACCTACTCATCGGTTTACGTTGCAAGCCCCATACTCCTTGCATGGCAGGGTCGTGAAAGAAAGAAATAAGTGGAAAACATTCTGCCATGGTTTGTTCTGAAAAGTGTTCCGGGAATAGGAAATCACCTTTTCAAGCGGCTAATACAGTGTTTCAATTCACCGGAAAATGTTTTTGAAGCTTCCAGACAGGATCTTCTTGAGGTAAAAGGCATAACCCCTCGTCTTATCGCCGCAATACAGCATCACAAAATTCGTGATTCGGTCAAAAAGGATTTCGACCTTGTGATGAAAAAAGGCTATAAAATTGTTACCATGTCGGATACGGATTATCCGCCCCTTTTACTTCAAATTCCGGATCCTCCGCCTTTCTTGTATGTTTTCGGCAGTCTTAACGGTTCCTTTAAAAATATAGCGGTTGTGGGCTCCAGGAATGCAACAGAATATGGTATTTCCACAACCCGGCGTCTGTGCAGGGATTTGGCCTTGCTTAAAATGACGATCGTCAGCGGAATGGCAATTGGTATTGATTCGGCTGCCCACCAAGGAGCCCTGATGGGCAAAGGAACTACCATCGCGGTGTTGGGAAGCGGTTTGGAAATAATTTATCCGGCGGAAAACCGCAAACTTTTTCATATGATCTCCGAAAACGGCGCCGTTATTTCGGAATTTCCTTTGTTGACTGAACCTGAGCCACACAATTTCCCTATACGAAACAGGATAATTAGTGGAATTTCACTTGGAACCGTGGTCGTTGAAGCGACAAAAAGAAGCGGATCACTTATAACAGCCCGACTTTCCGCAGAGCAAAACAGGGAAGTATTTGCCATCCCGGGAAGCATTCATTCATTCAAAAGCACCGGGACACACACTCTTATAAAACAGGGGGCCAAACTGGTTGAACATGCCCAGGATATTATGGAAGAGCTCTCATATATTATTGAAGCCCCGCATGAAAAGGATAAAACCGGTAATGAAACTATGGTAAGGATCCCCCAGTTATCATCCGAGGAATCCTTTGTGTTTGAAGCCATTGATCCGTATCCTGTTCATATCGATGACCTTGCAAGAAAGCTTTCCATAAAGCCCGGCAAACTGTCGAGCATTCTGCTCCAGCTGGAGCTAAAAGGTATCGTAAACCAATCCCCGGGAAAACTCTTTTCCCGGGAAGCGATGGAGTAAAGGGAAGAAAAAAACTTAGGGGCTTCGCCCCCAATTGGAACAATGGAGTAATGGCCCCGGTGAAATATAAATAATTTTCATCCAGGGTAAACAAATTTCTGGTTTAACTGGGCAGGCTGGGTAAAAATGATGGGTGAGCTTGGCCTGAACGAAGTTGAAGCAAAGGAGTTTTTTACAATTAAAATGGTTTATTTTCTGCTCTTATCCCCAATATTCCATTATTACAGTATTCCATTCCAATAACATAAACGGGTTTTTTAAAAAACCTTCAGATTCATTTAGTTGCATAATCTCAAATACGTTTAGACTTATTCAGTGAGGTAAGACTGTGACCAAACCGCTTGTTGTTGTAGAATCACCGACTAAAGTTAGAACCATAAAAAAATATCTCGGGAAGAATTACAATGTCGCTGCAACCGTCGGCCACATAAAGGACCTTCCGGCAAAGGAAATCGGCATCAATATCGAGGAAGGTTTTAAACCCATATATACGAACATCCCCGGCAAACAGAAAGTGATCAGATCGTTGAAACAGGCTGCGGGCGATTCAAATGATATTTACCTTGCGCCTGACCCGGACAGGGAGGGTGAGGCCATCGCATGGCATACCGCCGAAGTCCTTAAAAAAAAGGGGAGAAGATTCCACAGAGTTCTTTTTCATGAGCTTACAAAAAATGCCATCCATAAGGCGATTTCATCGCCGGAAGATCTCAACCGTAATAAGTATGAGGCCCAGCAGGCTCGCAG
>Ga0315537_1001036_pt1 | contig 22057 bp, 22 predicted proteins | sample SalMarSW160270MG_FD_203091 | JGI IMG/M metagenome (GOLD analysis project Ga0315537, IMG submission 203091) | Salt marsh sediment microbial communities from the Plum Island Ecosystem LTER, Massachusetts, United States - Salt Marsh Sediment SW1602-70 ...
TTCAGGTTGGTCTATTGTTATTTCCTTGCTGCTGGTTCTTATGATGACTTGTTCAACGTCTGGGACAGCGTCCATGTTCATGCCCATGCGCTGCATCATGCGCCTTGTTTCTCGAGGATTCATGCGTCTATGCATAATAAATCGCTTCCACCAAGTATTCTGCAGTAGAGCCTCATATACTTAACTTTCCTTTGTGCACCCATGCCTAACTTTGACGGCGACGCCGGTCTTAAAAGCCTTCATCTCCGAGCTTGACAACAGGGCGCGTCCAACCGCCAAAACGCGATTATCCTCATCGACAACAATGACTTCGTCTTTGGCGCGAATCGCATCATCAACCTTGACAACGTGCGCCGCAAACACGTCGCCTCCATCGGCAACAAACTCCGAAACGTCTTTTCGCACCGTAACAAAACATCTGGCAAAAGCCGCGTTCTTAGCGATAGACGTAGCAGCGCTGACGCTTAAGGACAACAAGCCATCAGTGGGGCGGAGAGTTGCAAGCCTTTTGCCATTTAAACTCACGTAACGTATTCTGCCAGTCGTTTTGGAGTACATGATGCCAACGTTTTCAGGAAACAGCCTAACGCCTACGCCTTTTCCAAATTGGTAGTCAGCAATGCTTCTGATCTTCCGCAGAGCGCTTTCCACGCGTGCTCACCGTTGTTTTGTATTTTGTTTCGACAACTATAAACATCACCACATAATAAAGAAATCTGGGTGAAGAATTATTGCGATGCGAAGTTTGTGGACGCAAAATTCACGGCAGCCCAATCAGAGCTGTAATCGAAGGCGCCAAGCTAACGGTATGCGTTGAGTGTTCGAAACATGGAAAAATAATCAGGGAAGAAGAGGTAGAACTCGGGCAAAGAGTTCCAAAAAAGGCGCCTGTGCCTTTTTCAGCGAAAATGCAGAGAAAGAAAAACGTGGGAGCCAAAGTGGAAATTACTCAAGAAGTAGTGGAAGGCTACGACGCCAAGATAAGACAGGCACGAGAAAAACTGGGCCTTTCCCACGAAGAACTTGGCAAAAAAATAAACGAAAAAGCGTCAGTTTTAAGTAAACTTGAGACTGGAAAAATGACTCCTAACAACATACTCGTCACGAAGCTTGAGCATGCTTTGAAAATCAAGCTACTCTCTCCAATATCAGAGGAAAAAACCTCACAAGAGATTCCTAAATTACCGACTCGTGAAACAACATTAGGAGACCTTATACAGCTGAACAAGAAAGGCGGGGAGGAGTCAACAGAACGAAAGCAATCATAGTGCAACGAAGACTAAACCACGAAACATCAAGTTTAGAAGAACTCAAAAAACTTGCAGAAACCGCTGGATACACAGTTGTCGCAAAATTAGAGCAGACAAGAGAACCTGATGCTCGTTATCAGATAGGCGCTGGAAAAGTGGAAGAACTAGCCGCGCTTGTCAAGGAAACGGCTGCCGAAAAAATACTTTTTGACAATTCGCTGAAGTCAGTTCAATCTTACAACTTGGCAAAAGCCACGGGAATCGAAGCCATTGACCGCTTCAAGCTAATACTTGAAATTTTCACGAAAAGAGCTACAACAACGGAAGCTAAACTGCAGATTCAGCTGGCGACACTACAATATGAACTTGCACACGCCAAAGAAAGGGTAAGATTAGCCAAGATGAAAGAGCAGCCTGGATTCATGGGGCTTGGAGCCTACGAAGCGGACGTTTATCATAACGCAGTAAAGAGGCAAGTTCAAACTATCCAACACAAACTCAAAAAAATCCGAGAGAAACGGCTTTTGCATCGCGAAAGAAGAGCCGAATTAGGGTTTTCCACCATTTCTTTAGCAGGGTACACAAACGCTGGAAAAAGCTCATTGTTCAATGCCTTAACGGAAGAAACAGCTCGAGTGGATAGGGCGCTGTTCACCACGCTTTCGACTACAACGCGGCTTGTAGAAGTCTCAAAAAGGAAGTTCCTGTTAACAGACACCGTTGGCTTCATAGACCGATTGCCCTTAACATTAATAGAAGCTTTCCACTCAACCCTTGAAGAAACCATCTACTCAGACCTTATAATATTAGTATTAGACGTAAGCGAACCTATAGAAACGATTGAAAAGAAAAACAACATCTGCTTAGAAACAATAGACCGCATAGGAGCGTCTGGCATACCCATTATAACAGTGCTGAACAAAATTGACCTGCTACATGAGACAGAAACGAAACAAAAGCTTGAAGCACTAAAAGCGCAAACAAAGAATCCCATTCTTATATCGGCGTTGCACCAAACAAACCTTGAATTGCTGAAACAGGAAATACTGAAAAAACTGGAAGATTATGTTCAAGCGTCGTTCTCTGTTCCATTGACTACCCAAATCATGCCGTTCATGTCTTGGGTTCACGAAAAGGCAGATGTACAGAAGGCAAGTTTCATGAGCAACTCTGTGCAAGTCGTTTTTGAGGCACAGCCTTCATTCGCTGAAAAAGTAAGAAAACGAGTGGAAGAACTCAATGGAAAATTTGAAAAAATCCACAAGGTCCAATAGAGAGGAAAGGAACGTGCAGAAAATTGTTGTGCTGCGATGGGGGCACAGACCACAACGAGATGCAAGACTCACAACCCATGTTGCCCTCGTCGCGCGAGCTTTAGGCGCTTCGGGGTTCCTGCTTTCAGATACCGTAGATGAGAAAATCAGAAAAACTGTAGAGCAGGTTGCGAGAAATTGGGGAGGCAAATTCTTTTTTAAAAGGGGAACACCGTGGAAAAGCGCCGTGAGAGAGTGGAAAGCCAAGGGCGGCATCGTTGTCCATTTAACAGTATACGGAGAAAACATACAAACAAGCAACGTTCTTGACAGAATTAAAAACTTGAGGAAAGACGTTCTGGTGATGGTCGGAAGCCAGAAGGTTCCTAAAGATTTTTTCTCAAAAGATGTTTCTGACTTCAACGTGTCCATCGGAAGTCAACCGCACTCGGAATGCGCAGCTCTCGCCATCTTCTTGGACAGATTCTTTGAAGGAAAAGAACTAGTTAAAGAGTTTAAAAAAGCGAAAATAAAGGTAGTGCCTCAAGAAAGAGGGAAAAAAACAATAGTTGAATGTTGATTCTGTCTAAAACGTGAATAAAAGTTTTATTGCAGCATTGTCATTAATTATGGTTGAAAGGAAAACAGAGCATGTTATCAACTATTGATGACGCAACATTGATGAAAGTTGCAACGGCAATGGGTGAGGAAGAGGCAGTAAAACTGATTGAACATATAAAAAATGTAGATGAAATAACGGACGATGAAATCGCTAACAAAACAGGCATTCGACTAAACATAGTCCGCAGGATCCTCTACAAACTTTACGACCATTCTCTCGTAAGTTTAAGAAGAACCCGTGACCCCAAAACCGGATGGTTCATATTCCACTGGAAACTCCAACCAAATCAACTTGAAGGCTTTATTCTAAGCCAAAAACGCAGAGTTCTTGAGAAACTGACTGTCCGGCTGGAATATGAAAAGAACCATGATTTTTATTGTTGTAATACACTAGGATGCAAACGAATCCCGTTTGAAGAAGCCGTGGAATTGGTCTTCCATTGTCCAACCTGCGGCAAATCTCTGTCGCATTGTGAAAACGGAAAACTTGTTCTAAGATTATCGAAGAAAGTTGAACAGTTGAGGAAGGAACTGGGTGAGTGAAAAGCTTCCATCCAGGGAGCAAGCATTACAACTTCTCCGAGAACACCAATGCCCCACAGAAGTTATAAGCCACTGCGAGGTCGTTACAAAGCTTGCTTTGGAGACCGCAAACGCCCTCAAAGAAAGAGGCTTGAAAATTGATTCTAAGCTTGTGGAAGTAGGTGCCCTTCTTCACGATATCGGCCGCTCAAAAACTCATACAGTTCACCACGCAGTTGTTGGAGCTGAAATTGCAAAGTCTGCGGGTTTACCTGATTCTGTGATTTCGATAATTAAAAGGCACGTTGGAGGCGGGATAACAGCCAGTGAAGCGGAAAAACTAGGGTGGCCTGAAGATGTTTACGTGCCAATTTCCCTTGAAGAAAAGATAGTTTCATACGCTGACAAGCTGGTTGAGAACGCTAAGCGAGCTTCAATAGAAATAACCATTGAGAAACTTTCTAAAGAACTGAAGCCTGATGCTGCTGAAAGAGTTCGAAAACTTTACGAGGAAATAACGAGTCTTATTGGCGAAGACCCATGACTACTTTGACGTTACTGACAAAAATTAATAATGATAGTCAATTGAAACAAATCGACAAAGCCTTAAAGCTTGCGTTTGAAGGGTTGGAAGTAGAAGCAAAAATTTTAGGCACCGTCGCTGACAGATGGGTTCAAATAGCCCTTGCAGGGGAAGATGAAGGGGTCGCAACAAACTATGTGATTAAGGAGATAGGACTCTGCCCAAGCAATTTCGGGAACGTAAAAAAACTTTCAGCGCTAAACGGCTACATCACAAACCTTGAGAAAAATGGAGAAGAACTGTCGATAGATGTGGGAGTTTTCGAGCCGAAAATCGTCCACGCAACCATACCTTTGCGTCATTTGCAGGCTCAGCTTGTGTATGGAAGAAAATTTGCTCTGGGAAAAATAGCTGAACTCTTCGGTTTCTGCAAAGATTTACCAGTAAGCGTAAAGGTTAGTTGTCTGAACGAGGAAGAAAGCCGCATGGAAGCTGAGTTGTCAAGTAGGCAGATTAGAAAGTACACGGTTTGGCGAGAATCCCTGCTGGACAGACTATTGGTTCTGGGATCGTCTCTTCATCAGATAAACATGACACTGGAACATGCAAAGCTAGACCGAGATGTTATTGACGTGGAACCTTTAGGGTTGCTTGAACACGCGTTGACATGCAAACTCGGAACTGACGCAGCAGGATTAATACCGAAAATCGGCAGAAACCTAAAAAACGTCAAGTTCGCCGTGTTCAACCCAAAAAGGCTAAGAGAGTTTCTAAAGGTCTAAGACTGACAGCTTTAGAATTAAACTAAACTGTTAACATGATGCAACACGATGCGAAATCGTATGTGCTGGTTAAGGCTTGATGGTTTTTCGCTGTTCTGTTATGCTCGGAAAAGACTATACCTCCCTTATTTAAAGGCGGAAACAAAGGTTGAAAGGCTAAGTGAACTTCATAAGCGTTAAACGTGCTTTACTTTTGCGCAAACGAGAAGTTGTTTAGTGGTGGGCCGGGCCGGACTTGAACCGGCGACCTTTGGCTCGTAAAGCCAATGTCCTAACCAAGCTAGACGACCGGCCCATTCTTCACATTAAATCTGCCTTGCTAATCTTTAATTTTTCGTTTTGAAAACGTTTTTCCATCAAGCTTTTGACGTCGATTGCAGCTTCATTACAGCTTTCTCGATGATGTCAACGGGGTTGTCAAACTGTGCAAGCTTAGCCGCCACATCAACTTTCTTTCCCATATGGCTTTTAGCGAAATTCAGCACTTTTCGTGCATCGCTCATGAAAATGGGAAAACCCTTTCGAGCAAGATACGTGTTCACGTATGTCCGCCCCAGCTCAGATATTACGATGCTTGGGACGCCTTGAAGAGCAGCCTCTCTCGCTATGGTTCCACCTGCACTCACAACCAAGTCCGCATTTGCAACTATTCTCGCAGAATCCACAATTTCCTCCTTACCAGCGAAAGCATCCTTTCCAAGCGCATCATAGCGTTTGAGAAAAAGAACGTTCCCGAGAGTCTCAAGTTTTCTCGCGATTCCCAATGTGGAGTCAGCGGTTCCAAGTGCGTAAGCGGCTTTGGTTTCGAACGCCCTGACAACTATAAGCGGCTTCTTGAAGTCGGATTTTTTTGGCGGTTTCAAATCTTTAATCCAAGCAACCTCGTCTACACCTTTAAACCGAATGATGCTAGCGGGGCAATACTTTTCCAGAAATCGTTTTGGCAGAGCCTCTGAGACAACGAGCGTAGTGGCAAAAGGTATGGTTAGCTTGTTTACTGCCTTAGCATATGGAGTGTCAGCGGTCAAAATTATGGGAATCCCCAAACCGAATGCTGTCCGACACAGTTCCACAGACTGATGAGAAATCGCTATGTCTGGAGGATTATCCCTAAACAATCTGGAAAATTTAAGGACGCGATTTGCGCTCGCCTCAAGTCTCGAAAAAAGCGATGTCGGGCGATATTTTCCGACAACAATTGGATTTTCGCCGATAATACGCGCTAAAGCCAGCGTGTCAGGATGTTCTCGCGTAGTAAATATTACTTCGTGGCCAGATTTTCTAAGGCGCTCAGCGATTGCTGCACCGTATCGAACGTGCTTACCAGTGCACGCGTCATACCAGATCCTCACGGTTGGTTTTCACCTTTATTCTGTTTTGCCCTAATGAATGCTTCGCGCTTGGCATCATACTCTTTCTTAGTCATGGTTTCTTTTGCTGGAACCCCCGTCACGACTTTGCCAGGAGGAACATTTTTAGTTACAACGCTTCCTCCGCCAATAACCGAGTTTTCTCCCAAAATCACACTGGGCAGTATTGTAACTCCTCCGCCTATTATGACGTTATCCTTTACTATCGGAGATGTTAGAAACTTGCTTTTAGGATATTTATCGTTAAGAAGCGAACTATTGGGCGCGATAAACACGTTATTGCCGAGTACACACTCATTTGAAACCGTCACATGAGCTTGTATATTGCAGTTTTTACCTATAGTCACGTTTTTGCCTATGTCACAAAAGCTTCCGATGCATGTTCCATCACCGATTTTCGTGTTGTCGCCTATTACAACGTAATTCCAAACAACAACTTCCCTGCCGAATTGAACGTTGGCTCCAATTATTACTCCTTTTCCAGTTTTTGGCTGTTGCATAATCATTCCTTTTGAACTTCAACCTTTAAATAGTTTAAAAATTTACTTAATTTTTCTGTTACAGGATGCGGTAAATTGACTAAAGAAAAAGTCCTAGTAGTGGGTTTAGGTGAGATTGGACATGCATTATTCGACCTGTTGAAAGAAGAAGATAGGTTTATCGTCTATGGATTAGATTTAGATGAAACAAAAATGCGCGCGACTGGCCAGAACAGGAGTAAACTACCAAATGAAGTAGACACAATGCACGTTTGCCTTCTATGTAAAATTCAAGAAAAATTCGTAGACACAGTCGCCAGCTACGCAAAACAATTTAAACCAAAACTGCTCATCATCAACAGCACGGTTCCGCCAGGAACAACAAAGAAAATCTATGAACAGTGCAATTGCCTTGTTGCCCACTCTCCGGTTCGTGGAGTACACAAAAACTTCAAGTACATGGAGTGGGAGTTGAAACGCTGGGCAAAATACGTTGGCGGAGTAAACACAAAAGCAACGGATGCCGCCCGCAAGCATTTTGAGAAAATGAACTTAAAAGTGAAAACATTAAAAAGCTGTACCGAAACAGAGTTGGCTAAACTGTTCGAAACAACTTACAGAGCATGGATGATTGCCTGTTTTCAAGAAATGCATAGAATGTCGAGACATTTTGACTGTGACTTTGATGAAGTCGTAGATTTTCTGGAAGATACACACCGCTTGAGGTTAGACAGACCCCTCATGTTTCCAGGATTTATAGGCGGTCACTGTTTAATACCAAACACTGAATTACTGTTAAATATCTATGATTCAAAATTCCTACATTTGATTTTGGAGTCGAATGAGAAACGAAAGGATGAAGTTAAAGATGAAGATGTTCGTGCTGAAGTTGAAAAGGTCAAGAGAAGAGCCGAAATCCTTCAAAGGGAGCTAATGGAGAGACTGGAAGAACACGGGAGTAACAGAAAGTGGTAGGCTTAGATGTTGGCTGTGGAAAAAACAAAAGAGCAGAAATAGGGATAGACCGCTTTAAATCTAAAGGAGTCGACGTAGTAGCTGACATGCATTATCTACCTTTCAGGGATGGCACATTTGGGTTCTGTTAACTTGTCGCGTGGCAAAGAATCGTGTTAACCTTTGAGTGGTGGAAAGGCGTTATAGTGTTGTTTGTCCTGAAATCTTTGGCATAATAAAAGGTTTATTCTACCACGCGACAGTTAACAGGGAAAACTACCACGCGAAGAGTTAACAGAACCTCAATGGGAAAAGCTTTTAAACAAAACAAACATTTTTTACCCAAAATGGGCAGAGGGGAACAAATGAAATTCGCCTTTAGAAAAAAAACACAGCAGGGCACTAACCATCCTGTTTTTACCTGCAATAATCCTTTTTTGGTTTTTTGGTTGGGCCTTCTACTGGATAGGTCAACAACAGGAGAGGGGTAAGAGACATATCAACCACCTCCTAGATGCCAACACCTTTGAATATGAAGAGTGTACAGAATTGGTCCAAACGAGCTAAGGTGGTGCCTCACAAATAACAAACGTTATTCAAGTGTTCGTTCCTACTTGGAACAATGAACGCACCATCAAAGAGTGTATCCAAGCCCTAAGACAAACCACTTTGAATATTGATATAATAGTGGTAGACAATTTTTCCACAGATGCTACTGCTGAGATAGCAGCGTCGCTCGGAGCAAAAATCATTAGAATGAAAGCAAATCTCGGACAAGCAAGAACGTGGATATGCCGACACGTTTTGGGAGATTGGTTTGTCATGGTGGACTCTGACGCTATGGCCTGTAGTCGTTGGCTTGAACGTATGATTAGCTTCAGAGCCTCTTTTGATGATGATAAATTAGGCGCGGTGTACTGTAGCCCTGTTGAAATGCCGGTGGTTAACAATGCCAAACTGAAAAAAGCATTGTTTCTTAGCTCTAAACAGTCTGAAGCGTATCACAACAAGGTTCGGAAAAACGAGGGTAGGTTTGGGGTTAGTCTATGCCTCGTTAGAACAGAAGCCACGAGAAACTTTGAAACGCAAAACCCGGTACTTGAAGACGTTCTGTTTGGGTGGCATCTTAGGCGTTTAGGATGGAACTACTACAGTCTGCCAGTGTGGTATTACCATAAGCCTTTATTGTCGAATGAAAATACAATGCGAAGGGCAAGAATCATGGGTGCATGGATGCGGAAGATAAAATATACATCACTACCTGCTCTTGCATTCAACATGTTCCGAGTGTATGTCACATCTTTTTATGGTAGCAAGACACGAAGCGTCACTGTTTACGTTAACCTTATCGTAGGTTGGCTCACGCATAAACGTTATACATATGATTATAAATGGGGGCAAGGTTAAAACGGGATTGCTTGAACAGACAGAAAACTTGCGCATACAGCTTGGATTATTATGCATGAAGGTTTTCACGCCCAAACTTGTTGTTAACATCAAGGAGTCTCTTGAGTATGTACAGAGAGTACCGAGACCCTTCACTAAAATGTTGCGACGGCATTATGGAACTAAGCCGTTAAAGGGTGTGGAAATCGGTTTTGGATGGGGAGATAACGCTGAGAACCTTCTGAAAGAACTGAATATCGAAAAGCTCTACTGCGTTGACCCTTATCTTGGGCAGTCATATTTTATAGGGAATGTTTGCCAAGACTTTGGCAACCCTAAAAAAACCAAATATCCTACGCTGAAGGATAACCCAAAACTATCTTTTGTTAGGCTGACAAGCGATGCAGCCTTCAAAATATTGCCGGGAGACTTGGATTTTGTCTATATTGATGGCAACCATGATTATGACTTTGTTCTCAGAGACTTGAGAAATGCGTTTGACCATATACATCCTGACGGGTTTGTTGGTGGGCATGATTTTGTACGCGGTGTAGAGGATGATGTAGTTCCTGCGGTGTTTGACTTTGCCTTAGAAATGAGACAAACTCCTATTATTAAAATGCCTGATTTCTGGTTTACTGCAAAAAATAAACAAATGGGGTCTCGAAAATGAGCGAAAATAGCAATGTCGAAAAGCGCATCACAATAGCGGACGTTTACGATGCCCTAGACAAAAACAACCCAACTCTCGTCTGTGACCTTTTTTCCAAACTGTGAAAACAGCAAGAAGACCTTTTAACGTTATTAACTGTCGACGACAGAGGTAGATTTACGTTGCCTGTTAATTTACGCGCAAGACTTGGCTTAACATCTTTGCTACTTGAAGACAGTTGATATAACACGCTGATTTTAAATGCGATTCCAGTTGCCACAAAACTGACAATTGGAAGAAAAGCTGAATTAGTTTAGAAAGATTTAGATTCGAGGTGTGACGACATTTAGTGTTTAAGGTGCTTCAATGAAAGTTGTTATGATCAACGATTGCGCTTTCGTCGGGGAAACTTTGCTTAAGCACATGCCGCTTGGCGTAGACAAGCAACTTATTAAACGTAGCAGAAGCTTTTGGAGCAAGACTTTCGGTTTAACCTATAAAATTTTGAAAGCCAAAGGGGACATATACCATGCACATTATCTTCTCCAAGACTGCTATATCGCGGCCCGTTTAGGTAAAAAACCTCTGATCGGACATGCACACGGCAGCGATTTAAGAACGAGTTTAAATCACGTATTATGGGGCAGAATAGTTAGGCATAATTTAAAAAAATGTGACAAAATTTTGGTAAGCACTCCAGATGTTTTCGGCATAGCGAGGCAATTTCGAGAAGATTCAGAATATTTGCCCAATCCAGTGAACACTGAACTTTTTTATTCGAAACCCATTATTCAGCATGACGGAAAAAAAAGAGTACTTATAGCTAGCGATTGTAATTATAACGTGAAAGGCACAGATATAGCCATCAAAGCTTTAGTCAAAATTAAGGACAAAGTTGAAGTTAACATCATCAAAAACGGGTTGGACTTTGGCAGAACTTTAGCCTTAGCTTCTTCGCTTGGTCTCCGTCTAAACGTGCTTCCAAAAGCAGCCCACCAAAAACTTAACCAATATTACTGGAGCGCAGACGTTGTTATCGACAGGTTTAAACTCGGATCGTTAGGAGTTATCTCGCTAGAAGCAATAGCTTGCGGCAGACCTGTTGTAACGTATGTGGCGTCGGAGTTCGAAGAATATGAGGAGTTTCCGTTGAAAGATGTGCACACTGAAGAAGCAGTTGCCAGTGCCGTAGAAAGAGCGGCCAGTGATTTATGGGAGAAACAATACAGTTACCTTATGAAAAACCACAAACCAGAAGTTTGCGCAGAAAAAGTGCTCGAAATCTACAATTCGCTCAAACGGTGAATTGAATGAAGGTTCTCTTAACGTCCACGGATAACCCGTACATTACAAAGATGGGAGGGAAACATGTTCACCTGCTACTTTTAGAGCGAGGCTTGAAAGAGTTGGGCGTGGATGTTTTCACCCTTTACTACAACACGAACGATATTTGGGAAATAGCAAAAAAAGGTACATTGCTTCTCTTTTCTGAGAAACAAAGGTTCAAACGCAAAATCAAGTGGAGAATAAACTATTTGGCGAAGCATGCCCCGAAAAACGATTTTGACATAGCCCATGCGCATGATGTTCTGTCGATGTTGGCTATCGCGAAAACGCCTCAAAAGAAAGTGCTGACGCTTCATGGCTATTTTGCAAGAGAAAACGTGGAGTTTATCAAGCGCGAGAAAGAACGGAAAAAGGTTTACCCTTTTCTCCTAGAGACAGAGAAGCAAGGCATGAAAAATGCTGATCATATAATAACTGTTGACCGACGATTAAAAGAATATGTTATATCAGAATTCGGTTATCCAACAGCCGATGTTACGGTCTTGCACAACGCTGTTGACACAGATAACTTTAAACCAGTGTCAAAAGAGGAACAATGGAAAATAAAAGCAGAAAAAGGTTTTAACCGAGACGACTTCATAATTTTGGTACCTAGGAGGCTTGTCGAAAAGAATGGCGTGATCTATGCAGTCCGCGCTATGAAGCAAGTGGCGAATGAAAACGTGAAGCTAGTAATTGTGGGGGATGGCCCGGAAAGAGAAAAAATTCTAGAAGAAGCCGATACAGATCGAAGAATTAAATTCTTTGGATCACTCCCTCACAATAAGGTAACCTCTTATTATATGATGGCTGATTCTATTCTAATACCTTCCATAACCGCGCATGGAATTCAAGAAGCAACATCCCTCGCTATGCTCGAAGGAATGTCGTGCGGCAAACCTGTGATTTGTTCTGGAATTGGTGGTATGCGCGAAATCATCCATAACATGAAAAATGGAATACTCGTCCAAGAAAAGAAAACCGGAGAAATAGCAAAAGCTATCGAAACGCTTATGGAAGATCCAGTATTAATAAATGAGATGGCACACAACGCAAGAGAATACGTATTGCAACATAATTCTTACCTAGCTCACGCGGGAAAAGTTATTGCTATATATCGTGCTGTAATTGAAGAGAGGAAAAAAGGTGATTCAAAAACCCGAGATTTCAGTCTTAATGCCAACCTATAACGATTCAAAGTACATAGCTACCGCCATACAGAGCGTCTTAAATCAAAATTACAAAAAATGGGAACTAATAATTGTAGACGATAAATCAACGGACAACACGCCTGAAATCATCAATAGTTTCGATGACGACAGGATCACGTATTTGCGGCTGGATAAAAACAGCGGACAATTAAACGCGTTAATGAAAGGAGCCGAATACATCAAAGGCGAATACATCACTTTCTTGCATTCTGATGACGCATTTGTAGATGACAACGTTCTTAAAAGAAACGTCTCGGCAATGACAAAAAATGATTGCGAAGGCATATTTGGCAACCTAGTGAAAATGAATGAAAACGGAGAATCCCAAGGATTAGCGAAAACGGCTGATGCAGTAGAAACTGCTTCACCAGCAGTATTGTTTCTACGCGGAGGATCCAATATGATATCAGACGTATTTTTTGTCAGAAAAACTGTGTTTAACAACGTACTTTCAAATTACATAACATGGAATATGCCTTATTGGTTGAAATTTCATGACACAAGAGTTGATGTTCTAAATCTTTTAAAGGTTTGTCCATGGTACAAGTATAGAGTCTATCCAGAAAATTATATGCGTTCAGATATAGGGAAATTCGAAGTCTTAAATGGATGCTTAAGAAGCATCATTGAGATTGGCAAGAGAATAGAGTTTCCGCTTTTGAAAATACAGAGAACATTTTCTAGAATTTTCAGGGCTCGCTCAAAACCGCTATTCAAAACAAGCCCTTGCTCTCCGCAACATATAAGAGAAATGGTAGCATATTTACTTCAGCAATTTTATAGAAAGACGCCGCAAAACATCTATTTTAAAGGGCTGTTAGGTTTCTATTCAAATTATCCCTCAAATCACACCATAAAACTGAAGTTTAAAAAAGAAGAGAAGATTTTTCTCGGGAAAGACGCAAGAATCTTCTTTAACTTGATGGAAAACCACTGTCTACCGGAAGTGTACAAATATGTACTTGAAGAGGCAACCCAGAGTTTTGGAACAGTTATCGTAACATGCAACGAAGATTATAAGAAGGCAAAAGATGTTATGAAATTTCTGAATTTAATCGCCAAAATTGAAAGGGAATAAAAGATAAGCTTGAAAACGGAAAAAGCATTGCTAAAAATGCGATTAGACATTGATTATCCTTATACTTCGAGAGTTAAAAGTTTCATTTATACAGCTACTGGCCTAAGAGTTAGTAACGATTATTTAAAGAATTCGAAAACTATTGCTAAAATGATTAATGAATCACCTTGTCAAGTAGAGGCTCACTGGTTTTTTACCTCGAAAACAATACCGGATGAAGAACTGCTGGCACTTTTAAATAACGATAAACATGATGTGGGCATTCACATAGTAAATTATCCGGAAAAAGAAACGCGGTTTCTCGAAGCAGCTACTGGAAGGAAGATAACATATTATACTATTCACGGAACCGCTCGTCTGCTAGGTAGAATCATCTGGAGAAGGTGGAAAACGAAAAGACCCATTATCCCATCCGACTTCAAAGTTCAATCGTTTCATCAATTCAAAACAAATAGCTTAGACGTAGTATGCCACACGCACACGGTTAAGCGAAGCATAGAATTAGCTAAAGAATACGCTGCCGAAGGTCATGTGTTACACTTCCACCCAATATGGCTTTTTCAAAGGGGAAAAATAAACCACAGAGGCCCCTTTTATGAAACGCTTAGGAGAATCTTGAAAGTAGATAAAGAATTAGAAACAATAGCGGTAAAAAAGAAACTTTTCTTCAAAGTTGCAAGTGACACAGATGAGTATGCAAGAGACGTAATTCCAACGAGCGATTTCATTGAAAAACTCGGAGAAAGAGGAATTGACATATTTACTTTCATCGAGAGAAAATGGTGTAACACGATTTTCAATCCCTCTGAAGCTTGGTTGAAAACAGAAGATAACATCGCGCTTTTCCAAGTGACAACTTACGACGAATGGTGGCAAAACGTTGGAAAAAAGACACGTAACATGGTTCGCAAGGCAGAAAAAACCGGTGTAACAACAGAGGTTGTTGAGCCAAACGAAAAACTGGCTGAGGGCATATGGAAGATTTTTAATGAGACACCGATAAGACAAGAAAGAGCTTATCCGCATTATGGAGTATCGCTTCAGACTACCACCCGAAGCGTGTTTTCAGCGCAAAACTGCACTTTTATAGGAGCGTTTTTTCAAGATGAGCTTGCGGGTTTTACGCAGCTCATCCACGGCGACAAAATATCGATTATAACTCAGATATTAGCCTTACAAAAACATTTGGACAAAGCAGTCAACAATGCGCTAATTGCAAAAGCCGTAGAAGTTTGCGCAACCAAAAAAATTGGATGGCTCATGTACGGAAGGATGGGGAACCACCCCGCCTTGGACAAGTTCAAACAGAGTAATGGCTTCTCCAGATTTCCCGTAACTCGCTACTACGTGCCCATTACGAAGAAAGGCCGAATCGCTGTAAAAATAGGATTGCACAGAGAGATTAAAGATGTTCTTCCTCAACCGATAAAATACCCACTCATCCCAATCTACAATTGGATAAGCAGAAACAAAATGCGAATAAAACTACGTTTAGCCTCTTAATGTTTGCAACGGCGATAGCTTAAAGCATCTAGATATTCACGATTTTAGAGCTTTACGGGATATGAAAGCGAAATTACAGATACCTGAAATTAAGCAACCGTTTAGCTACATAAGATTAAATACTTACATGGAGTTATGCAATGAAATAAATTAAAGGTGTCTCTGTGGCAAAAAAAGAGATCAGGCTGCAATACTCGGGCTACGTCATATTCGCTGCCAAATTAATTGGCGTGGCAACTGGACTTATTTTTCAATTCATGCTGGGGCGAGCAATTGCAGCCGACAGCCCAGAATACGCCATATGGGGTAACATTAACACTGTTCTCCCGTACTTCACATTGCTGGCTGGAGTCGTGCCCTTCTGGGTTATGCGATGCGTCGCAAGAGGGAAAGAAGGAGCAACCAAAACGGGACTTACAATAAATTTGCTTTTTTCCTTAATAAGCACAGCTGCTTATCTCGTCTTCATCCCGCTTATCCTGCCATCGCTTCTTTCTGAAGCCGGAGTCTCTAATCCTGCGGCATATCTGCCTTTTTACCTTATAGTTTCAGTTCAGATAATTGAAGTATACCTGATAGGGCTCTTTGAACCATGCCTTCAAGCACGTACGCCACAGTCAGTAGGCTACGGATTGATCTTGCAACAAGTGTTTAGGGTCATTATAGGCTACGTGATAATCATCCAGCTAGGTCAGCCTCTCTTAGGAGCGGTGGTAAGTACAATCATTGCACTCTCCGTCCAAGCGGTCTATTACTTCAAACTTTTTGCGGGCGAATTGAAACAGCGCATTCAATGGGGGTATGTAAAAGAGTGGCTTAAAGGTTCAGTTTTGATCGTATACAGTGTTGTAGGAGGCGTGATCGCAAACTTCGTTTTCATCATGCTCTTTTATTACGGAGGATTTAGTAGTATGGATATATACTATGCTGCCCTTCAGGTTGCGGGCGTCATCGCTTATGCTGGCTTCTTATCTTTCGCACTTTATCCGAAACTTTTGACAGAGAGACGAGGTGAGGACGTGACGGCTTCGATGAAGACGGTGTTGATGTTTGCCCTTCCGATGACAGTTGGAGTCATATCGTTATCCAACTCGTACATAATACTCCTGAGGCCTGGAACGGTAATGTACCCGGGTGCAGAATGGGTCCTTGTAGTTTTGGCGTTGGATGCTCTGGTTACGGTGGTTTCTGGCATTTATGGATCCGTTCTTTTCGGAGTTGAAACCGTTGATCGGGAGAGATTATCGTTCAAATCACTGGTTCGAAGTAAATTATTCATATTTTACTCTTTGTCTTACGTGCATTCTGCTATAACGATTCCGATTACCTATTATGTTTTAACAACATATGCTTTTCACCAATCCTTGGTGGCAGCGTTCTCGGTCTGCGTGGTTAACTCTGTAGTGCGGTTCGCCATGTTTCTAATCTTAGTTATTATGGTTCGCGGAATGTTTAAGATCGCCATACCATGGAGGAGCATAGCGAAGTATGGTCTGGCTTCCGCAGTTATGGGCGTTGTGTTGTTCTTCTTACCCTATACAAGTAGAATATCAACGACTTTGGCTTGGACCGCTGTGGGCGGCATAGTTTATTTGGCTGTGTTGATGGCGATTGACAAAGAAGCTCGGAGGTTACCTAAGACTATACTTCAAGAAATTAGGGGAAAAAGTTCAAACGGTTAGGCTTCATTATTTCAGATTAAGAAAAACTACATGGACTAAAGCAGAAGCGCAGCCAAGATGTCGTGCATTGCTTCTTTGCTTTTGATGCCTTTGAAGATAGCTTTTCCGCTTGAAAATAAGCGAAATGAAATGCCTCGAAAGGCGAATTCAAAAATAATTCCAGAAAGAGAATTCTTCAGCTGGGCTTTCTTGCGAATTTTAGCTATGGCATCATCTTTTTTGTCGTACTTGAAGGTAACTATGACGCCTTTTTCTTCGCCGCATGTCTCTTCGATTCTCGCCACATAATCTTCCACGGTGGGCATTAGACCTGCTCAATCTCCTTCAAAACTTCTATAAAGCGGTCGATTTCTTCGCGTGTGTTATAAATGTAGAAGCTTGTTCGAGCAGAAGATTGCAACTTGAAAACTTGATGTAACGGTTGTGCACAATGAAAACCACTACGTATCATTATGCCATAAGTATCAAAAAAAAGCGCAACATCATGCGAAGACATTCCTTCAACGGTGAAAGGTATTATCCCGCATCTCGTAGAGAGGTCGCTGGGTCCGTGAAGCGTAACTTTGCTGCATTCTTGCATACGCTTAACAGCATACTCGGTTAACGACTTTTCATGCTTCAAAACTTCGGCCATGCCTATTCGTTCGAGGTATTTGACCGCTTCCATCAAAGCAATCCCTCCGCATATGTCTGGGGTTCCCGCTTCAAACTTCCATGGAGGATCGTTCCACGTTATGTCGCACTGTTCTCTTCCTTGTCTGAAGGACACGTCCCGTATCATTTCTCCTCCACCTTGGAACGGCTCCATCTTTTCGAGATGCTCTTTTTTGCCGTAAAGCACACCGATGCCTGTTGGTCCCAACATCTTATGTCCAGAAAAAGCTAGAAAATCCATGTTCAAATCTCTAACGTCCACACGCATATGCGGAACGGATTGTGCGCCGTCTACCAGCATCAAAGCACCGTGTTCATGGGCAACCTTGGCAATTCTTTTAACGTCATTAACTACGCTACTAACGTTCGAAACGTGACTTAAGCAGGCAATCTTTGTTTTGCTGGAGAACTTGCTTTCAAAATCTTCGTAGTTCAACGTTCCGTCATTGTTAACTTTCGCGTATTTAATGGTAAATCCGTTTATTTTTGAGATTAGTTCCCACGGAACGATGTTGCTGTGGTGTTCCATTAAGGACACTAGAACCTCATCGCCATTCTTCAGGTTGCGAAGACCCCAAGAATACGCCACTAGGTTTATCGCTTCGGTTGTGTTTCTGACGAAAATTATTTCCGTTGCATCTTTTGCGTTTATGAACTTGGCGATTTTCTCTCGGGCGTTTTCATATATTTCTGTTGCTTCCTGAGAAAGCGTATGAACGGCCCTGTGAACGTTGGCGTTGTGGTTTTCATAAAAGTCTTTTATGGCTTCGATTACTTGTCGGGGTTTCTGCGTAGTTGCAGCGTTGTCAAAGTAGATTAAGGGGTTGTTGTTTATTTTCCGTTTAAATATTGGAAAGTCTTCGCGAATCCTGTATGGATTTAGGATTATTTTTCCTCCGCTACATTCAGTCTCTTCGCAAGCGTTTTAGCAAGTTCTTCCTCTTCTAATGCCTGTTTCTCCTCAAAAGTCAATTCTTGAGGAACCCAACTTGGAGAGACGCCTTTATTCTGGTAGTACTTTCTAATTGCCCGTTTCACAGCGCCCACAGCAAGAACGCCGCAGTGAAACTTGACACTGGGCAGCCCACCCACTTCTTCAGTCACTTTTTTCCAAGTTATGTCTTTCCACGCCTTTTCAAGGCTCAGTCCCTTGACCATCTCGGTGACGATGCTGGCAGTGGCTATGTTCGCGGCGCACCCATAGCTTTCAAAGGAGGCTTTTTCTATGATTTCTTGATCATTGATTTTCAGGTAGAAGCTTATCATGTCTCCGCATGCAGGATTCCCTGCGACCGCGATGACTGTGGCGTCCTCCATTTTTCCGAGGTTTTTGGGGTTTCTGAACAAGTCAAGAACTTTTTGGGTGTAAGGTAACGGTACACGCGACATTTCAATCAACTCCTGTAGAACCGACTATTCCTCTTATTCGTCCTACCGCGCTAGGTAATACTTCTAAAACATAAGTTATATCTTCTTCTGTATGGTACCGCGTTGTCTTCATCAATATGCTGCCGTGGGCTTCGCTGAATTTGCGACCTATGGCAACGAGAACATGACTGGGTTGGAGGAGTCTTCTGCTGCATGCGCTTCCGCTGGACACGTAGACGCCCTTGAGGCTTAACTCGATTGTCAACGCTTCGCCTTCGCATCTTAGAAAGCTTATGTTTGCGTTGTCAGGCGCTCTCTTGCCACCTTTCGGACCGTTAAGCTTCACGTCAGAGAGTTTCCCAAATATGCCGTCCACTAGTTTGTCTCTTAACTTGCGCATATGATTCACATTAGCCTCAAAATCTTCAAAAGCTAACTCAGACGCTTTTGTGAAACCTACAATAAGCGGAGTGTTTTCAACTCCAGGCCAAAGCTTTTGTGTCCCTATCTGACCTTCTAAAATCTTGTCCACGTTCACGCCTTCTTTCACGTATAGGGCGCCGATTCCGCGTGGTCCTAGAATCTTGTAGCTGCTTACGGTTGCCAGGTCCACTTTCAGGTCTTGCACGTTTAAGGGGATTCTGCCGTAAGCGTCTGAGGCGTCTGTGTGGAATATGGTTGCTGGGTTTTTGTCTTTGACTATGTCTAGCGCTTCTTTTACGGGCTGTATCGTTCCAATCTCGCTGTTAACCACTGACACGCTCACAAGAATTGTCTCTTTATCTACGGCTTCTTTTAGTTTCTCAAGGTTGAGGAAGCCTTCCCTGTCAACAGGGATTTTAGTGGTTGTGAACCCAAACTTTTGCAGCAGTTCAGTTACGTGCAAGACGTTTATTGGTTCAATCTCTGAGATTACGATTTTTTTGCCTTTGTGTTTATTGGCGAAAGCCGCTCCCATCAGGGCTAAGTTGTTGGCTTCTGTTTCGCCCGGCGTGAAAGTTATTTCCTCAAGAATTTTGGAGCCTAAGAACTTGCTGATTTTTTGGGCTGATTTCATTATTGTTTCGAAGGCTTCCCAGCCAGGCTTATGCGTGAGTGTTGGGTTGCCGTAGGCTCGTTGATTGTAGTAGGGTAGCATTGCGTCAACCACATCTTTGGGAACTATGGTTGAGTTTTCGTTGTCCAAGTAAACCTCGCGTTTTATGCCTTCATGTGCTTTAAGCAAGTCTTTCACATTTTCAACCATAACTATATCCTAACCTTTTAGAGAATAAACAATTGTTTCACATTTAATATCGCGAATTCAAGTAGAAAAATGTAACCATGAGAAATTGAAAAACAGTATGATTAACACTATAAATTAGCGCTTCCATATTGTTCTGCAAAAAATGAAATGATGGCGCATTTACGTGAAAATAACAGAACTACCAGTGCCAGAGTCAGTGAAAGAGGTAGTGCTTCGTTCTGGAATTGCCGAGTTGTATCCTCCTCAAGAAGAAGCCATACAAGCTGGAGTTCTAGAGGGCAAAAACTTGGTTTTGGCAACTCCCACAGCTTCTGGAAAAACGTTGATAGCTGAACTTTGCGGTCTTAAGCACATTTTAGAGAGGAACGGCAAGGTAATTTATCTAACGCCATTGAGAGCTTTGGCGAACGAAAAGTTCGACGAGTTCAAGAAGTACGCGTCTATTAGGAAGGCAAATGGAAAACGAGTGAGCGTGGGCATCAGCACTGGTGATTTTGACAGCAGTGACCCATGGCTGGAAAGATACGATGTGATAATAACCACTAACGAGAAAGCAGACTCGCTTTTAAGACATAGGGCCAAGTGGATGGATGACATCTCGTTGGTGGTTGCGGACGAAGTGCACCTGTTGAATGACGGAGACCGCGGTCCCACGCTTGAAGTGGTGTTGGCGAGGCTCATGCAGATCAATCCGGAAATGCAAATTTTAGCGTTGAGCGCAACCATAAATAACGTTGAAGAAATCGCAAGCTGGCTCAAAGCTGGCTATGTCATAACGGAGTGGAGACCAGTCTCCTTAAAAGAAGGCGTGCTTTTGCACGAGGAAATCCAATATAAGGATGGAGACGCCAGAAAAATCGAGAAAAAGACACGCAACACAGCCATAAACCTCGTTTTGAACACGGTGAAAACTGGCGGTCAAGCGCTGGTTTTTGCGTCGACGAGAAAAAACTCGGTGACTTTGGCAAAAAAAATTGCGGAACACACGAGCGAAGTCTTGTCTAAACCCATAAAAAGAACTCTTGCGCATGAGGCAGAGAAAATTCTGTCTGCAGGCGAGAGAACGCGGATCAGCGAATCCCTTGCTGGGCTTGTCAAGTGTGGCACGGCGTTTCATCATGCTGGCTTAGCTGGCGCTCACCGCAGGCTGATTGAGGATTTGTTTCGGCAAAGAAAAATTAAGGTGCTTACTGCTACGCCAACGTTGGCTTTCGGCGTTAACCTTCCAGCACGCACGGTAGTGGTTCAGGATTATAGACGTTGGGAGCCAGGCTACGGCTATTACCCAATAAGCGTTTTGGAGTACAAGCAGATGGCAGGTCGAGCTGGAAGACCCAAGTACGACAAGGTAGGCGAAGCAGTACTTATCGGCAAGACCGCTGACGAGGCGGATTATTTGATGGACAGCTATATTCTTGCTCGCCCAGAGAGAATATGGTCAAGGCTTGCCGTTGAAAAGATAATCAGAGGTCACGTGCTGGCAACAGTTGCTTCGGATTTCGCTCACACGGAAAACGGAATCTACGATTTCTTTGGGAAAACCTTCTATGCCTACCAGTACGACGTGAAAGCCATCAAGAGTATTATAGCTAAAATTTTGAAGTACTTGTATGATGAGGAAATGCTGGACTTATCTGGAGAAAATGTTTTTGCCACAAAGTTTGGAAAACGAGTAAGCGAGCTTTACATAGATCCAGTTTCAGCGGTTGTGATCCGCGATGCACTTAGGTACAAGCCAGCTTATTTGACAGATTTGAGCTTGCTGCATTTGATTGCGCATACGCCAGATATGGGGCCGGTGATGAGGCCGTATGCGCGCGAGTTGGATGAGATGGCGGTTCTCATGGAAGAGCACAAAGACGAGTTCTTCACAGAGGTGCCAAACGAGTGGGACGATTACATAGCTTACGAAGAGTTTCTCGGCGAAATCAAAACAGCTGTGGTTTTGAAAAGTTGGATTGAGGAGATGAGCGAGGACACACTGCTAGAACGGTTCAGAGTTCAGCCTGGTGACCTTTACAGGACTATTGAAAACGCGAAATGGCTGCTCCATGCTGCGCATGAATTAGGCAGGCTTCTGGGAAACAAGGAGATTCTGCCTTTAGCCTCGGAACTGATAGAGAGGGTAACTAAAGGAATAAAGAAGGAACTGCTGCCAATAGTCAAGTTGGAAGGAGTGGGCCGCGTGCGCGGGCGA
>Ga0315537_1001037_pt1 | contig 22046 bp, 20 predicted proteins | sample SalMarSW160270MG_FD_203091 | JGI IMG/M metagenome (GOLD analysis project Ga0315537, IMG submission 203091) | Salt marsh sediment microbial communities from the Plum Island Ecosystem LTER, Massachusetts, United States - Salt Marsh Sediment SW1602-70 ...
TTTATTTCTATCCGCCCGATGAGTCGCTGGTAGAGGTATCGCCACACACGCTGGATTTCCTGGCGACCAATTTGGGAGTAACCTTCTCACTGTGGGTAAATCTCGACATTGTGAACTGGAATTCCTATGGCTGGCCAGGACCATTCGGTCTACAGGGCCAGGGCAGCCCATTCGGCGAGGGTGACGTGATTGAGGTGAAGTGTCCGAAACCAGACCCCCCAGGTTCGGTGTTTGTTGTATGGTCCGTCGATGGAAACAATTTCACTGCAGATTCCGGTCGCCAAAATTATGCCGACTTCAGCGGGCGGTGGAACCATTACGCATATACCTTTGACGGTAATGCCAAATACATGGCAATCTACCACAACGGCAGCCTCATAGCCGACAAAAACAATGCTAACATGCCGTCGGCACTAAGGGTGCCGGAGGCGTTCTACATCGGTGCACATCAACTGTACTGGCCTCATTGGGCAGGAGCTATCGATGACTTCCAGGTTTACGACTATGCCCTGAGCGCCAACGAGATTGAGTGGATAGCCACCGATGGGACAGGACATCGCTATATACCTCTGGATGCCCCTACGGACCTCGTACCGAGCAGTGCCAATGTAGTTAACTTCAGAGATTATTCAGTGCTTGTAGACCAGTGGTTAGCTCCACCAAAATGGTGGCCGTAATTCCGGTTAATGCCAATTTTTCGGGGCCTGCGCCGTCAATCGGCGGTGCAGGCCCCTAATAACTTCCGGGATTTAACGCGGTTAATCGAAGGGGAGTTTTACACCGCCTTCAGGGGTTCTTTCGACCGTGCTTTTAGCACCGGGGTTTTCCATCAGAGCGGTAGGTTTCGGCCGACAGAGCAGCCCTTTCGAAAGGCGCTTTGCGTCGCCGGAAACAAGCGTGGCATAGGACATCGTCGGGGTAACATTGTCGATTCTGACGGTGGCGATTAAAATTTCAGTTGAGCCGAGAGATTCTTTGGTATCGGAATCAGTGATTTCCTGACCCGGTGCGAATACTTCAAGCAGTGTGCCCTGAACGAAGCGGTCGCCGCCCTGGTCGATTATCACCCTGCCGTCGGGCATAACGGCAGCGATGCGCGGCGGGAACAACCTGTCGCTGAGCGTGTTAACAACCTCGAGGGCGACTTTGGCGATGAGGTTATCGACAAGCTCGTCATAGTCGAGGTCGGAGGGCTCCCATTCCGTGACGAGTTTTTTTACATCGGGTGTTTCGAGGTGCATTCGGACGGAATCAGAAAGCTTTACTTGCCTGGAAGGGGCCACAATGAGGCGATAATCGAAGCCGATATCAGCGTCGTATTCTTTGAAGGTGTGAGCGATGGCACCGGTGGCGGTTTGTTTAATTCGCAATTCGGCTTCTGTTACGGTGCCGACGAGCATATAGTCGGCGCCGAGAACTTCGCCGATACGTGCCTGCTCTTCGAGCGAGGAGGAGTGAAAGCCAAGAATTTTCTGCTCGTGCATATATTCGGCGATGTATTCCCTGTCAATGACGGCAAATTTATTGGTCTGCGTCAGGGCGGTGGCGAGCTTCTGAGAGAGCCGGTCGGCGAGCTGCTCGGCAGGCATAACAAGCCCGGCGAAGATGTATGAGCCGACGGTGGTTCTTATGGGCATGACAGCGAGCCGGAGTCGAGACGAGGCGTCGACGGGCAGATGGTCATAGACCCATACTTTCAGCGTAACCTGCCAGGTATTGTCGTCGAGTTTCTTTTCGTCGAGAACTTCATAGGTTTTGACAAGACCTTCGATATCGGTTTTTAGAAGCGTTCCGGCAGTCTGAACGGAGACGGCGTCGAACTCGACGGACTTTCCGGCGTCTTCAGAGCGGTCGATGTCCGCGGAGGCGGAACGATAGTCAAAGGAATAATCACCGGAGCCGACTCTGACGCCTCTTGCCTGAGCGACGGCCTGCGTGAGGGCGTTTTTTATGGCGTCGTCTCTTGTGGGGCCGAGGCCTTTGACCTCGCGGATGATTGTGTCCTCAGCAAACGAGAGAGGGCACAGAATCGCGAGGAGCACGACGAGTGCGCAAATGTTCTTCATTTTCAGTCTCTCCTAAATGGTCGACGAAACCGCAGAGACAATTACCATGGAACGACTTTTTTGCTGCCTCGTTTTCCGATAATGTTTTCGTTTTGCCAGTATCTCAGGCCCGTGGTCAGGTCTGTCAGTTGAAGCTGGAAGTAATACTCAACCTGCTGGAGATTATTGTCGTAGATAACATTTCTCTGGATAATTTTTCCGGAGATACTAAGCTCCGGCGCGATGAGCTGGCCTTTGGCCTGAAGTGTATCCTTGTTGAATTCGTCTGCCTTGTCAGAATCCCTGACGTCTCGAACGTCATAAATCATGCTGTCCCGTGAAGCGGTGTTGCCGCCGACGGCGGAGGTCATAACGACGAGGTTGCTGTTCATAAGCTCCTGTTCGATTTTTGCCATCAACTGGTCGGTATCCACCCGCTGCATAGTGTCGTTGACGATTCGGCCCGTTGCGACGACGTACCTGCCGCCACCCTGCTTTTTGAGCGAGCCGGAGGCAATCAAAGACTGGACCATTTCGCTTGCCGCGCGGTCAAAGTCCCTGTAATCGAGCTGCATGACGGCCTTGCCGGGGTCGTTGATTGTGTCGATGTTTTGGGTCTGGGGCTGGCATCCACAAAGGACAACGGCCAGCACAAACGGTATTAGTTTTCTGCACATAGTTTTAATCTCCGAATTTTAGCCCGGTATTTTACGTGTGTTCATTCTGAAATCTACTGCTTCGGTTCTCGGCGCGACGGCCTTGATTGTGAAAGGCGATTTTCCGGCTGCGGAGGTCTGCATCCACTTGCTGGTATGCGAGGTTATCAGCATACCCGAGCCGTCGAGCCATTCGACTTTGTACTCGAATCTTCTGGTATCGAAAGACCTGTTATACCCGCTGACCTCAAGTTCCAAAAAGCCGTTTTTGTTGACATGAGTGAGGGCCTGTCGAATCTCGATGCCTTCGCCGACAAGTGCACTGAAGGCGTGGACGATGGGCCTGGTGACGATATTGTTTCCGAGGTCGTCGCTCCTGATGCCCTCCTGCATAATGACGCCTTTTTCAGGCGGTGGATTACAGCCGACGGGGCTAATTACGAGGACGACCAGTAACGAGTAAAGAATGAATTTCATATTTCACCTCCGCTTCAATAATAAACATATCACTATTTTAGTAAAATGCCAGCACTTCACATATCGGCTGCGTGCCGGTGCGGATAATTTTAACATAGACGACGGCATTTCTACAAGCCGGAATATCAACTCCGAAAGCCGGGCCGCCTTGCGGGATGATTGTCAAAGAACGGTTTTGGGGTATAGGGCACCTGGCGATTTGGAAATCTTTGGGCAGTGTGCTCCAGATTCTCACATCCGCGGCAGTAGTGGCATAGCTGAAAACGGCTACGAGAGTAGCGGGCAGGGCACCATTATCCTGGTTTTGTAGTGCCACCTGAGTAGTGGCTTTTAGCACGGCCGAGGCGATTGCCCTGGTGAGAATCCCTTTAAAGTCTTTTTTAAACTCAGTCTGAATTACCCGTTCCATATCAGCAAGCTGCTCTGTCTTGTATGTGCCGGAATCAGTATGAACAGTAAGATAAGGATAGGCAACGCCCCTGAACAGCAGTCGCGGCAGTGCTACGCCAACATAACGAGGACTTTTGGTCGCAAGGAACAAAGGCAGGTCGATTCTGACTTCCTCTTTGACGGGGCCGAGCCCATTTTCGAATATGACCCAGACTGTGTTTTCCAGCCGAGATTTTCCCGAGAGAACGTCATCGGTGAGAAGCAGGTCCTGTGCGAGATATTTATTATCCGGAACCATTCCGCAGGATTCCTTCAAGAGGTATTCTGCCCTGCTGTGTTCGCCGATTAGATTGAAATACAAGGCCGCCAGGAACGTTGTGAAAGGATTGACGAAATCAGGATAGGGCTTGAAACTATCAAGGTTGGGATAAGAGGCGGCAATTCGCGAAGTAATATTGGGGTCGTCGACAATGGCTTTGACATCCTGTTTGCTCTTGTCTTTCTGTTTTTGGAGCTGGGCATCGAGTTTTCTTATTTCGGCATTGAAATTTTCCCGGGCTCGCATTTGCCTGTCGAGGGCGCGGTTAAGCTCGACTCGCGCCAAGTCTAAATTACCATCAGCGATAAAATTCAGGGCCTTGTACGTATTAACCATGATTTTATCGTATTCTTCGCCTTTGTATGGAACGAGATTGTCGTTTATGATGGTCGAGCCGACGGTGTCGAGCAGCTCGGACTGCGGGGCGTAGTAATTGAACATTTCCTCTGCCTTGTCGAAATAGGCGGTGCTTTGCTGATGTTTGAGCTGGGTTCTCTCGACGGCGGCAAGCTGAAGGGTCCAGAGAAGGTCATCGCCGGATGGGGTTTTTCTTTTTTTGATTCTCTTGCAGGCATACTGGGCAGCATCAGTGTAATTGGCGGCCTCAAAACTGGCGTTGAAAACAGCAAGATGGCATTTTGCGGGATTGCAGCCGGGCAGTAATAATCCGGCCACAAAGACCGAAAATGCAAATACGATTCTTCTCACAGTGGACATTCCATTTGTCCCTTCTGTTTACCTTTTCGAGGTCGAAAACTCCCTTTCCGGCATCATAAGTGTACCTGCCGGCTGGGTATTGTCAAGAAAACTCATGACGCCAAGTATATGGTAAAAAAGCGGTGTGATGAATAAAGAAAATTTTTTTGTTTTTGTGTTGCTTGTGAGAAAAGGCAGTGGTAGAAGGAAATTATTAAAGCTCTTTTACAGATGAATAGACCGAGTGCGGGATGAACACAAGGGAACACGGTTAGAAGCCGTGACGGACCCGCCGCTGTAAGCGTCTGTTTCGACAAAACAGGAGCCACGAAGGCACAAAGACACAAAGAAAAACTCAGTGAATTTTTTAACTTTGTGGCAAAGAGGTCGAAAATCCGCGAGGCAATATGCCACTGTGCCGCATCAATTTCAGAAATTGAAACTGATGCGGGATGGGAAGGCGCCTCGAGGTAAGGCGCAAGTCAGAAGACCTACCTGCAATCGGTTACTGGTTTACGGAGTTCTCGCGGAACGGAACCCGGAACAAGAGTATAAGAGCACAAGAGCATAGAACTTGTGACTTATGCTCTTATGACTACTGCTTTTATGAAGCCGTCGTTTCCTTCGCGGGAACGACGGCTTTTTTTATTGTTCAGCGTGCCCTCGGGACAAGGGGCAAAACCAATTAAGCGGCATCGGGGGAGTGAAAGGAAGTAAGTATGGTTACGAAGGGATTGGTGAGCACGGTTTTAGTGTTAGCAGTTGCAGCAGGGGTTCAGGCAGGGCCGCAGGACTGGCCCAGTTACGGGCATACGATGACGCGGCACTCGATTGCGGTGGACGGGCCAAACACGATTGACGCGAATACCTTGGCGTGGGTGGCAGACAGGGACCCGCAGGATGCGAACTACGCGGTGGAATTCGAGGGGGCGACGGGGCCAGTGGTCTATAACGGCAAAGTTTATGCTTATGCGAGATACTACGATGAATCGGGTCATTACACCAACAGCCAGGTAATCGCCTACGATGCGGATACGGGTGAGACGCTTTGGGCGACACCCGTTGAGCCAGCGGAATGGGAATCGTGGTCAAGCCCGACAGTGGATACGAAACACGACACGGTATTGATTGGGTCGGGGAAAAAAGTGCATGCGCTCGACGCAAACAGCGGCGCAGAAATCTGGGCGACCCAGCTTGATATGAACGTGGTCAACGCCTCGGTGTGCGTGGCCACTGATATCGAGCACGCTCGCGCATTTATCACGGACTACGACGATATGTTCGGCGGGGCAGGGAAATTCTACGGTATCAATTTAGACGCGAATGGGCCGAATAATCGGTATGAGCCGGGCGAGATTGTATGGTCACAGGTTATAGGCAATACCAGCGGGAATACGGCGGCTTACAGAAACGGAATCGTTTACGTGGCCAGCGTAGGCAATATCCAGGGCACCATACGAGCTTTCGACGCGACAGCGACAAACGCCGTGGAATTGTGGGCGGTTACAAATCCCGACTACGAGGGATTTTTCGGCGGGGTAGTCATTACGAAGGAGGGATTTTTATACGCGGCAACATACGACTTCTGGGGAGAAGAGGACAACTCGACACTATTCAAGATTGACTGTGCCGACGGGAATATCGTCTGGACTGAGTCGACAGAAAGGACAGACACCATACCTGTAGTTGTCGGGGACAGGATATATATCAGCGGAGGGATAAACGATTCCGATTCGCGGCAGAAACTGGAATCGTATCAGGACAACGGCAGCAGCGCAAGCAAATTGTGGGAGACGGATGCTAATCTGTTCATCGGGGGGTATTCGAACCAGCCGGTATATGCAAACGGCAAGCTGTATGTCGGCGCGACATCACAGGGAGGGACGACAGGAGAGTATGACGAATTATACATTTTAGACGTTCTGGCTACGCCCGACGACGCGAACTTCATAATCGCTCACTATACCGACAAGAAATGCGGGAACAGCCCGGTTGTAATCTACGACAGTATCTACACGATGGGCTATGACGGCCTGCTGAAGTTTCATCAGCAGGGATTTTTAGGCGATATCAGTAAGGACAGCGAGGTTGATATGAACGATGCGGCTGAGCTTTTGGAGGACTGGCTTTGGGACGGGGCAATCGGGGCCAACCGGGCGGATTTGAATCTGGATGGAAAAGTAAACTTTTCGGACTTCGCACTATTAGCGAATGAATGGCGGTTCGACTAAGCCACCGCAGGAGGAAAGAACTATCAGGCGAATAAACGCGTTTACTCTTGTTGAGCTGCTTGTAGTGATAAGCATTATCGCCCTTTTGACGGCGATTATGGCCCCTGTGCTCGGCCGGGCGAGAAGCAAGGCCAGGGCGGTCGAATGCGCGAGCAACCTGAGGCAGCTTGGTATCGCTTTTGCGTGCTACGCGAATGATTATGATGATTACGCAATGCCCACAAGAGTGCCGGGGACAAATACATACTGGTGGGGCAGGAAAGAGACCACAGGCATTGACCACAAAAAAGGTTTTACGTGGCCATACCTGAAAAGCCAACTTGATGAGGACAGTGTCTATGAATGCCCGGCGCAGCGATACGGCAGCTATGGTCTTCAAGGCAAGCCCACAACAACCGAGCCGGACGACAAAAAATGGATTACAAGCACCTACGGGTATAACGGGTATTACCTAAGCCCGCCGGCAAGCGTGTGGGAATCGGACATAGACGAACGGCCGTGGCAGAAGACTACAACCGTCAAACAACCCGGGCTCGTATTCGTGTTTGCGGATACATTGATAGATTTAGGTCCAACCGGCGGGATAAAAAACACCGCACTGCTCGACCCACCTTATCTATACAAGCTTCGGGGCAATAAATATCCGTGGAAAAAGAATATGCATCCCACGACATGCTTTCGACATAACGAGAGGACTAACGTGGTATTCGTTGACGGGCACTGCGCAGCGATGGGTTTGGAGGGTGCCGAATACGTCAGCCCGAAGGCCAAAATTGGGTCGGTGGGTGAGGAAAATTCGCCTCATTACATACCGGACTGGCGAGAATGGCCAACGGAGGAAAGAAGGCATCGTTAAAAGATTGATTATTGATAATTGATAATTGATAATTGGCTGCTACGGATGCTGTTAAAAAATAATCAATCATCAATTATCGATAAAAATCAATGCGGCTTCAATTGATAGTTTGTAAGGTGATGCAGAGAGAGGCGTACTATTGCGCGGCGAGGTCGGGTAATATCGTAGACGTCGTCGTGATGCCGCAGGGGCTGCATATCGAGCCGGGAAAGCTCGGCAGGGAGGTGCAAAAAGCACTCGACGTTACCACGGATATTCAGGGCAGGCCTTACGATGCGTCGCTGCTGGGCTATGGGCTTTGCAGCAACGGGATAGTAGGCCTAAGCGCAAAGATACCGATAGTTGTGCCGAGGGGGCACGACTGTATAACGCCGCTTCTCGGCTCAAAGGAAAAATACAGGGAATACTTCGAGAGCCATCGTGGGGTGTACTGGTTTAGCCCGGGCTGGATTGAAGCGGATATGCAGCCGGGGAAAAAACGCTTCGAAAGGACGCTCAAGGAATACATCGAGAAGTTCGGCGAAGACAACGCCAGGTACCTGATGGAAACAGAACAGAGCTGGCTGAACGAATACGAGTGGGCAACGTATATCGACTGGGGGTTTGCCAATTCGCAATCCGAAAAGGATTTCACAAAGCGAGCGGCGGAATATCTCGGCTGGAAATACGACGAGGTAAAGGGGGATTCTGGTCTGCTGCAGCGATTAGTGGACGGGCAATGGGAGCAGAAGGAGTTTTTGACAGTGCAGCCCGGACAAAAAATCGTAGAAGACCTGACCGATGAGAGGATAATAAAGGCAGAATAGATATGCCGGGCGGCACAGAAACTTCGGAACAAAAAGAGATGGTCAGGACATTAGTGATATGCGTTGTTCTGGCAGTGGGGACATTCTGCGCATTCGCACAGGTTATGAACAACGATTTTGTCAACTATGACGACGACCAGTACGTGAAGGAAAATTCGTTTGTGCGAAGAGGGCTGAATGCGGAATCGGTCAAGTGGGCGTTTACAACCGTGCATATGGGGAACTGGCATCCGCTGACGTGGATAAGCCACATACTCGACAGCAGCGTTTTCGGAGTTGAGCCAGCCGGACACCATTTAGTCAGCTTAGTTTTGCACATTGCAAACGTGGTGCTGTTGTTTTTAATACTCAAGGCGGCGACGGGGTGTGTATGGCAAAGCGCGTTTGTCGCGGCGGTATTCGGGCTGCATCCTTTAGCGACCGAATCGGTGGCGTGGGTGTCACAGCGAAAGACGATTTTGAGCACATTTTTTGCGTTTTTGACGATAGCGGCATATCTTTGGTATGTAAAAAAACCGGGGCTGCGGCGGTATCTGGCAGTTACGGCTTTGTTCATCGCGGGGCTGCTCGCCAAGCCGATGCTTGTAACGCTGCCTTTTGTTTTACTGCTGCTGGACTTCTGGCCCATTGGCAGATTTGGCGGAGCCGAAGGGCAGGGACGGTTTTGGCGACTGTTTGCCGAGAAGATACCATTAGTAGTGATTACGGCTGTATTCTGCGTGGTGACGTACACAGCACAGGCAAAGGCAGAAGCGCTAGCGGATATCGTCGCACTGCCATTGAGCGTACGGGTCGGCAACGCGATTGTTTCTTACGTCAGTTACATTGGGAAGATATTTTACCCGGCGGTACTGGCAGTGTTGTATCCGCTCGACGCGGACGGGCCGGGGCTGTGGCAGACTATAATCAGCTTTGTGCTGCTTGCATCTGTTACGGGAGCGGTGATTGTATATAGCCACAGGCGAAGGTATCTGGTGACGGGATGGTTCTGGTATCTGGGGACATTGGTGCCCGTCATCGGGCTGGTCCAGGTTGGCGCGCAGAGTATGGCGGACAGGTATGTTTACCTGCCGGGTATAGGGATATACATAATGGCAGCGTGGCTGGCCGGTGAGGTGGCAATAAGGGTGCGTTTGCCGAAGTATATCACGGGGGCGGCGTGCGTGGTAGTTTTGATGGCCTTGATTGCGACAACGATGGTGCAGGTCGGATACTGGAGGGACAGCATGTCGTTGTGTAAACATGCACTGGCGGTAACAAAGGACAACTACATAATGCACAATAATTGCGGCGAGTTTCTAAGAACGGCCGGGTTAACAGATGAGGCGATAGAGCATTACAGGCAGGCGCTGGCGATTAATCCTCTGCACGCCAGTGCATACAACAACTTAGGCTGCGCACTGCGGGACAAAAAATTATTTAGCGAGGCAACGGAAAAGTTCGAGCAGGCAATAAAAATCAGGCCCGGTTATGCCAAAGCGCATAATAACTACGGGGTTACATTAGCGGAGATGGGGCTTTTCGACAAGGCAATCGGGCAGTTCCGGGCGGCATTGACGACGGACCCGTATTACTCGAGCGCATTGAATAATCTGTGTCGAGCAGGCGCTCAAGGCGGAAAGTTAGATTCGGTGCTCGAAGTGATTATCAGTCAGCAGCAAAAGACACCAGACAACGCCGAGCTGTATTTCAACGCCGGTATGATTTACGGGATGCGGGGTAATCCGTCGGCGGCGACAGAGCAACTCGAAAAGGCGCTGGAGACAGCAAGCAGGCAGGGACGAAAGGAACTGGCAGGCCAGATTCAGGGGCAACTTGAGTTATATCGGCAGGCGAAACAGAGTAAGGAATAGTTATGCATAAGAACGTATCTCGTGGGGCGGAGGAGATTTACAGGAACATGCCTACGGAGGAGATACCGTGGAATAATGAACAGCCGCCCAAACTGTTGGAGGAGCTTGCAGAAAAGGGACAAGTCAGGCCGGGCCGAGCGCTGGATTTGGGCTGCGGATTAGGCAATTACGCGATATGGCTGGCGGGCAAGGGATTCGACGTTGTCGGCATCGACGCATCGCCAACGGCGATAAAGACTGCGAAGCAAAACGCGAAGCTTAAAAAAGTAAGATGTAAATTCATAACGGCGGATGTTACAGGCCAGTGGCCCGATTTGGGAAAGAAGTTTGATTTCGTTTACGACTGGGGACTGCTGCATCACATATTGCCTAAACAGCGAGGCAGATATGTGAAGAACGTGCACAGAGTACTCAAGCCAGGCGGCAAGTACTTATCGCTGTGTTTTCACGAGAAGGACAAGGCATTCGTGGGCATCGATTCGACACTTCGACAAAGCTCAGTGCAGGCAAGCTCACCACAAGGCGGAAAATATCGAAATACGCGAATGGGAACGGTTGTGTATTTATCGTCAAAGAAGGAGCTGCGTGAGCTTTTCGAGCGGCACTTTAAGATAATCGAACAGCGGGTGTTCGCGGCAGAAGGGAAAAGTCTGTCGCACGTTTTTAACTATTGTTTTATGGAGCTAAAGTAAGGCGTGGAGCTGCTGACGATAATTGCGATAGCGGTCGGGTTATCGATGGACGCATTTGCGGTGTCGGTGGTGACGGGTGCGGCGTATAAAGAGTTGCACGTTCGGCATACGATTCGGATGGCGGGATTTTTCGGAGGGTTTCAGGCATTAATGCCAATCATCGGGTATCTCACGGGGCTTACAGTCAGGCAATACATATTGAATTACGACCACTGGGTGGCATTCGGGATTTTAGCGGCTGTGGGGCTAAAGATGATATACGAGTCGTTCAAGATAAAAGAAGAAAGGCAGACGCCGCATCCGGCAAATATCGCGATGCTGCTGGCACTGGCGGTGGCGACGAGCATTGATGCTCTGGCGGTGGGAGTAACACTATCGCTTATTACGGAGATGATAATCCCGGCGGTAATCATTATCGGGGTTGTGACATTTTTCCTGTCATACGCGGGGGTGGCCATCGGCAAGCGGTTCGGCCATTTTTTCGAGAGTGGAATCGAGGCGATTGGCGGGCTTGTCTTAATCGGGCTGGGGGTTAAGATACTGCTACAACACGGAAGTGTGTGAAGCCGGCTGTGAAATCGCTATAATGCTTTTTTCGACATTCGATGTTTTTAAGGAGCAGGTGCGAATATGGCATCCGAAGTATATTTCATCAAGGCAACGACGAAAGACGGCGAGAAGAAACTTTCGGACAAGGCGAGGAAGCTTTTCAGGGAGGCGGGATTCGCGAAGTGCTTCAGGAAAAACGATTTTACTGCGGTGAAGATGCATGTTGGAGAACCGGGCAATGAAACGTATATAAAGGCGCCGTGCTACAAGGGCCTTATCGAAGAATTGATTAAACTCAAGACAAGGCCATTTTTAACGGATACGAGCACGCTTTATACCGGCCGACGGCATAACGCGATAGACCACGCGACAGTTGCGGCTGAGCATGGCTTTGACGTGCACGGGCTGGGGATACCGTTTATACCGCCTGACGGTCTCTACGGGACCAGCGAAACGGCTGTGAAAATCGACGGCGAGCCCTTCGACAGTAAGCTCAGGGCCGAACTGCTGCATAAGGAGGTTTCCATCGCATACGATATAGTTCGCTGCCAGTCAATTCTTTCGGTGGCGCATGTAACGGGACACATTGCGACGTGTTTTGCTGCGACGCTGAAGACGCTGGGAATGGGCTGCGCCAGCAGGAAGGGCAAAATGCGGCAGCATTCATCGATAAAGCCGAGCATAAAAAAGAGCAAGTGCACCGGCTGCGGCGAATGCTACAGGCATTGTCCAGAAGGAGCGATTAGCATCAAAGACCTCAAGGCGCACATCGCCCGCGACAAGTGTATCGGCTGCGCGGAGTGCGTGGCGGTGTGCAGGTTCGACGCGGTGAAATACGACTGGGGCACGCAGACAGAAACTCTGGAACGCAGCATCGCCGAGCACGCCAAGGGTGCGCTAAAAGGCAAAGAGGGGCGGGCAGCATTTATCAACTTCGCGATATCGATTACGAGCGACTGCGATTGTATGGACAGCCCGGATGAGAAAATCGCGGACGATATCGGGATATTAGCGTCAACGGACCCGGTCGCCGTGGACCAGGCGGCACTGGATTTGATTGAAAAGACAAGCGGAAAAACAATTGAAAAGCTCTCCAAATATCCCCGGCTTAACGCAAGCTGGCAAATTGAACACGCGGAAAAAATCGGCTTAGGCAGCAGAAAATACAACCTCATCGAAATCGGTTAGTTGCTTGGAACCAGGCCTGAATATAACCTTTCCGCGGAACGCAAAAATCCCCGGATTTTTCTTGACTATTGCCCTTAAAAAGGTATAATTACAATCGCCTTTGTAGGGATGGGCAAAATGCAAAGTCTATCATGGAGAGGCTTTTAAGAGGAGCTGATAAGAAGGGGAAGAGCATGAAAAGAGAGACATATCTAAAGGCAATTTTGTTTTGCATGGCTGTAATATTTTTCTTTTCATCTTATGCGACTGCAGAGACCTGGACTATTCTGAACGTACCTGAAGCATTAGGAACTCAGGCATTTGGTATAGATGGTTCCAATATTGTAGGCGGGTATTTCACCGGCCCGGAAACAGTAAATGGTTTCTTTTATGATGGAACAGCCTGGAACACTATCAATGCTCCCGGCGCAGTCAGCACATGGGCAAGAGGTATTTCGGGAAATAATATCGTGGGCTATTACCTGGATGAAGGCTATACTTCACATGCATTTCTTTATAATGGCATAACCCTGCAAGATCTCGAAGTGCCCGATGCAATCTCATCTGCGGCATACGGAATACAAGGAAACAATATTTTAGGTTCATACACTGATTCTTCCGGCACACATGGTTTTCTTTACGATGGATCAACATGGGAAACTCTCGATATGCCGGGCGCCACGTATGGAACAGAAGCTTATGCAATAGATGGCGGCAATATCATAGGAGGTTTCAATGTCGGCACCGGCACACCAGGTTCTTTCCTCTACAACGGTGAGACCTGGACAGAAATCGCCAAGCCGGGGGGTTACGTGACACGGGCATTTGGTATAGACGGAAGCTATATTGTCGGCAATTCCTTATATACTTCACGAGGTTTTATTTATGACGGGACGTCTTGGACAAACATTAATTACCCCGGTGCATCAGAAACATTTTTTTACGGTATCGATGGTCAAAATATAGTAGGCTATTACTATGGCCAGGATGGTATGACCGCCTTTATTTATACAACTCCCGAGCCCGCCTCCGTTCTCCTGATAGGAGCAGGATTACTTTTCGCTCGGTCAAGTCGAAAATATCGTTGAATCAGGACATGGGAATACTTCGGCGAGGCTGGCCGGGCAGCATTTATCAACTTCGCGATATCGATTACCAGCGACTGCGATTGTATGGACAGCCCGGATGAGAAAATCGCGGACGATATCGGGATATTAGCGTCAACGGACCCGGTCGCCGTGGACCAGGCGGCACTGGATTTGATTGAAAAGACAAGCGGAAAAACAATTGAAAAGCTCTCCAAATATCCCCGGCTTAATGCGAGCTGGCAAATTGAGCACGCAGAAAAAATCGGCTTAGGCATCAGAAAGTATAAGCTCATCGAAATTTAATGAGCTACAAGGTTTATCCGCCGGGGGCAACCTGGCGAAGATGACCCAGTCCGCAGATTAGGGCGTCTCAATTGCATTTGCTTTCTTTTTGTTAAAAACATTGCAGGTTTGTTAGTAAGTTATATAATACGTTATGATTGAAGATATCCTGTGGTCCACCACAAGGTGTCCTGTGGAGAGGTGTCGGTATGCCGTTAGGTGAAATACTCAGGAACAAGCGCGAAGAGCTGGGGTTTACACTCGACGAGGTCAGCGGCAAGGTGGGCTTTTCCAAGCCGTATTTGTCAACAATTGAGACGGGCAAGGTGAAGAATCCGCCGAGCGATGAGCTTCTTCGCAAGCTGGAGCAGGTATTGGGATTCGAGCCGGGTCTTCTCTTACATATCGGGCATATGGAACGGCTGCCTTCGGACGTAAGGGAACGATACGAATCGACGGAGGCAGAGAACAAACGCTGGCGCCAAATTGTCAAAAACCTGATGGCCAAAAAGACACAGGTGGAGCAGTTAAGCGAAACTCTAAAAGTAGATGAGCTGGAGGTCGAGGGGCCGAGCTTGCCTATTGCGCCGGGCAGATTAGTGCCGGTAATTAACAGGGTCTCGGCCGGCTACCCGACGGACTTCGACGATTTGGATTATCCGGTCGGCGTGGCGGATGATTACATTCGCTGTCCGGGAATGCACGACCCGAACGCCTTTGCGGTGCGGGTAGTTGGGGATTCGATGGAGCCAAGATTTAAGGAGGGAGACTTGGTGGTATTTTCGCCGGCGGCTGAGGTTCATAACGGCGACGACTGTTTTGTGCGATTTACATCGCCACACGAGACGGCGTTCAAGCGGGTGTTCTTCGAAGATAACAATATGATTCGTCTGCAGCCGAGGAACGAGAAATACTCGCCGACGATAGTGGAGGGCAAACGTATAAACGGGATTTACCGGGCGATAGTGAGATTCGAGCAGCTCGAATGAGCTTCGCAAATCACTAATGCGCCGGGAATTTCAAGGATGGACGGAGAACCTGGCAGGGATGGCGGATTCGACACTTCGACAAAGCTCAGTGCGAGCAAGCTCACCACGGAAGATTCTGGCAGGGATTGATGAGGCGGGTTTTGGGCCGATTTTAGGCCCGCTGGTGGTATCAACGAGCGTCTTGCGGCTGCCGAAAAATCTGCTCCGTGCGAACCTGTGGAGAATTTTGCGCAGGAGCGTCGGCGACAAGCGAAGGGGATTGGGGGGTCGGCTGCTGATAGCCGACAGCAAAAAGGCATTCAGCAAGTCACTCGGCATCAAACATCTTCAGAGAACGGTTTTATCCGCGCTAAAGCACTTAGGCGCCGAGCCGAAAAATCTGACGGAACTGATTTGCGCACTGTGTCCCGATTCCCTTGAGCACCTGCGGCAGTATCCGTGGCACGGCCGGCTCGACGGCAGGAAACTCGACGCAGATGACGCGGATATTGCGATTGGAGCGTCGATGCTGGGAGCGGATTTGGCAAGTCAGCAGATTGAGTTAGTGGGATTAAAGAGCAGGTGCCTCGAGGTTGAGTATTACAACAGGATGGTTGCCGCGGTAAAGAACAAGGCAAAGGTATTATTCGCAGCGACGGCGGAACTGATGCAGGCGATAACAGACGAATTCAAACGCCAAGACGTGAACATAGTAATAGACCGTCAAGGCGGGCGCAGCCATTACCGGCGACAATTGCAGCTTATGTTCGAGGGTAAAGAACTGAAGATTTTGAAGGAGAACCAGAGAATAAGCAGCTACGAGATAATAATGGATTGCAGAAAAGTGAGGATTCATTTTGTGGTGGGTGCAGACGACCGGTATCTGCCGGTGTCGCTTGCATCGATGGCAAGCAAATACATCAGGGAGCTTCTCGTGGGAAACATTAACCGGTATTTCACCGCGTTCAGCGAGGAGCTTAGGCCAACGGCAGGTTACTGGAAGGACGGCCTTCGCTTTATAGAGGATATAAAGACGTATGTCCCGCAAATCAAATTTGACTCAAATCAACTCGTCCGTTGTCGCTAGCCAATTGATTATCGATAATTGATAATTGATTATTTTCCGTCAACCGCCATAATCATCAATAATCAATAAAAAACCGAGGCGTCAGGAATAATTATTATGGGCAGCAATAAAATAACGATAGTCGGGGCGGGCAACGTGGGAGCGACAACTGCGCACATCGCAGCGGGTCGAAAGTTGGGCGAAATAGTGCTGCTGGATATCGTGAAAGGGCTTGCCGAGGGCAAGGCGCTGGATATGGCCCAGGCGGGGCCTGTGCAGGGCTACAACGGGAAAATCACGGGCACGACGGACTGGTCGGCATCGGCGGGCAGTAATATTGTCATTATCACAAGCGGACTGGCTCGCAAGCCGGGGATGAGCAGGGACGATTTGCTCGCGAAAAACGTTGGAATAGTCAAAGAGGTCAGCGAGAACGTGGGCAAACACTGCCCGGACAGTATCGTGATAATGGTATGCAATCCGCTGGATGCGATGGTGTACGCGGCGGCGAAGGAGACGGGATTTCCAAAAAGAAGAATAATTGGTATGGCGGGTGCGCTTGATGCGGCGAGGTTCAGCCATTTTGTCGTTGCGGAGCTTGGGGTAAGCAGCGAAGACGTGCGAGGTATCCTTATGGGCGGGCATGGCGATGATATGGTGCCCTTGCCCAGATTCACTTCTGTGGCCGGTATTCCTATAATCGAGTTGATGGATAGCGAGATTATAGGACGACTTGTGGAGCGGACCAGGAAAGGCGGAATTGAGATAGTCAATCTGCTTGGGTCGAGTGCGTATTATGCGCCGGCGGCGGGGACGGTGAAAATGGCAGAGGCGATAATCAACGACAGCAAGGCGATACTGCCATGCTGTGCGTATTGCGACAAGGAATACGATGTTGGGGGTTACTTTGTTGGCGTTCCCGTGGTGCTTGGGAAAGAGGGGGTTGAAAGGATTGTGGAGCTAAAGCTCAATGCGGATGAGCGGGCGGAATTCGACAGGTCGCTGGCACATGTCAAAGAGCTTGTGTCGAAGGTCGATAAACTGCTGTAAATAAAGTGCTTAACGTTTTCTTCGATTTGGCGATAATAACTTGATACCCCTTATTGAGCGGGCAGTTTTTTTGCGAAAAAGGAAAAATGGAACTGATAAAGAAAATTAAAGAGGCGGAAGCGGAGGCGCAGCGGATAGTGGAACAGGCCCGTGCGGACACAGGCAAGGCGGCGGAAGAGGCCAAGACGGCCGGGCAAAAGGCCTTGGAACAGGCCGAGCGCGACAGGAGAAAAGCAATCGAAGCAGCCATCGCGGATGGTAAAAAGCAGGGCGAGATTGAAGCTGAAAAGCTCAAGGCCGAAGGACAGAAAAAGCGAGACCAGCTACGAAGCAGGGCCAAAGGGAAAATCGATTCGGCTGTGGCGAAGGTGATGGAGCATCTGAGGGGCTAACAATGGCATTAGCGTCGATGGCCAAGATAATGATTGTGAGCCACCGCGGCGAGGCGGGTGATTTGCTCGAATCGCTGCAGCAGGAGGGAATCTGTCAGATACTAAACGCCGAGGCGGCGACGGTCACCAAAGACATAGGCGAACCGTCCGCCGGCGGAGAAAAGCCCAGAGATATCGAGCAGCTTCTAACTCGGCTGGGCAAAGGCATCGATTTTTTGAAGGCGTATAGCAAACCGGCCGGCGGCCTTGCGGCGATATTAGCGCCAAAGGCGGTAGTCGACAGGCGGACATACGAAAAAGTGACCTCGGACGAGGCACTGCTGACGATTGTCGAACAGGCGGGCAAAACAGCCGGCGAGATAGAAAAACTAAAGACGGAGATAGATAACCTCTCGACGCGCTTAGAGGAGCTGATGCCCTGGGAGCAATTAGAGGTAGCAGTTGAACAGCTCAGCCGACTCAAAAAAGCAAAGTGCTGGGCGGGATTTGTTCCGGAACAGCGCTTCGGGCAACTACAGCAGGATATATCAGAAACGGGGGCGGTGATTGAACAGGTCAGCACGGCAGGGACAAGGTATGCCTGCGTGATAGTGGGGCTAAATGAGCAGGCCGAAGAACTCGGCAAGATGCTGCGTTCGGCGGAGTTCGAGCAGGCGAACCTAAGTGGCGTGACGGGGACGGTTGCCGAAGCGATAAAAGAAACTACGGAGAAACTCGAACAGACAAGAAAAGAGCTTTCAGCCGGGCACGAAGAGGCGGCGTCGCTGGCCAGGAATTTGCTGAAGCTCGAGATTCTTTACGACCACTACGCGAACCTGCTGAACAGGGAGCAGACCAAAGAGACGGCGCCGGCGACTGCAAGGACGGTGATTTTCGAGGGGTGGGTGAAGAAGAAAGACTACTCACGGCTTGAGAAAATAGTGAGCACGTTTTCGGCATCGAGCTTGCATAAGATTCAACCGGCTGAGGGAGAAGAGATACCGGTCGAGATAGAAAACGCGAACGCAATAAAGCCGTTCGAGGTGGTTACGCGGCTTTACGGGATGCCGAAGCACTTCAACGTGGACCCGACGGTATTTTTTGCGCCTTTCTTTACGGTGTTTTTTGCGCTGTGCCTTGCGGATTCGGGTTACGGGCTTTTGATGGTTGCGATAATGGCCTGGCTGATTATCAAGATGCAGGGCGACAAGAAGCTATTATGGATGCTGGCAATATGCGGAGTTTCGACCATCGTATTCGGGGCGATGACCGGCGGGTGGTTCGGTGACAGCATACAGCAATTCATTCCGGCGCTTCGGCCATTCAGAGAAAAGCTTATGCTGTTCGACCCGCTGAAAAATCCGATACCGTTCTTACTTTTGTCCATCGGGCTGGGATACTTCCAGATAAACGTCGGTATAACGATAGCGCTGGTGCATAACCTCAAGCGCAGGGAGTTTATCGCCGCACTGTGCGACCAGCTCACGTGGCTTGTGATGCTCAACTCGTTAGTGCTGTTCGGAGCCGGGAAGTTCGGTCTGATTGACGCAGGAATCGGCGGGATATTCGGCAAGGTAGCGATAGTCCCTGCGGTTGCGATTCTTCTTTTCAGCCAGCGAGAAGGCAGTCTTGGCGCCCGGCTTGGGATGGGATTCTACAACGTTTTCAGCACGATTTTCTTTTTAGGTGACGTGCTGAGCTACCTGCGGCTTATGGCACTGGGGATGGTTGGAGGGGGGCTGGCAATGGCTGTAAACGTTATCGCGAAACTGGCGATGCAGATACCATACGGGATAGGCATAGCGCTGATGATACTGATACTGGCGGGGGGACATTTGTTCAACCTGGCGATGTCGTCGCTGGGTGCGTTTGTTCATACGCTTCGACTGCAATATGTCGAGTTTTTCCCGAAGTTTCTCGTCGGCGGCGGCAGGGCCTTCGAACCGCTGACCAAACAATATAAGCACATTCACATAACAGGTGACGAAAAAAGCGCGATTTCGGAAAAGTAGGGACAACGGTTTCAAGAAAGAGAGGTTTGTCAGATGGATTACGGAATGGCATTGGCGTTGGCGGGTGCGGGACTGGCGGCATTTCTGGCGGGAATCGGCTCGGCAATCGGCATAGGGATAGCGGGCAGAAGCGCGGCCGGCGTGCTAAGCGAAAAACCTGAAAGGTACGGCCCGCTGTTCGTTATGGTCGTGCTGCCGGGGACGCAGGGCTTCTACGGCTTTCTTGGCGCGTTTATGGTAATGCTGAAGCTGAATATCTTCGGCGGCGGACTGAGCACGGAACTCGGAGTCAAACTCGGCCTGTCGGTATTGGTGGCGTGTATTCCGGTAGCCGCGGCCGGCTTTATGAGCGCGATTCATCAGGGCAAGGTATGCGCGGCTGGCATCTTAATGGCGGCGAAAAGGCCTGAGATGGCGTTCAAGGCGGGCGTGGTTTACGCGGTTATGGTGGAGATGTACGCGATTCTGGGGCTGCTTGTGACGCTGTTTATGCTCCTTTTTGCGATTCAATGGCCGGCGGTGGCAGCGGCGGCTGGCGCTTAATAGAGAGACAATCGAGCAGGTAAAAATTATGGAAGGCGAACAGGTAATAGAAAAGATACTGTCGGATGCGCGTGCCGAGGCGGACAGGATAAAAAAGCAGGCCGAAGAAAAAAGGGCCGAACAGAAGGCCAAAGCGGACGAGCAGCTAAACGACTATCGTAAACAGAGTGAGCAGCTTGCGGCCAAGGCGGGCGAGGACACAAAAAACCAGATGCTTGCCGCGGCGAGGATGCAGATTGCAAAAGAGTATCTCGCTGAAAAAGTGAAGATTCTCGACGAGGTCTTCGAACAGGCGCAGCAGCGATTGAAGAGGATGGGCGACGAGGATTATCGAAAGCTGATGGCCAAGCTGATGGCAGGCGCCGTCGAGACGGGCGATGAGGAAGTGGTAATCGACAAGGATGAAAAACGCATCGATGCATCGCTGATACAACTGGTCAACGCCGAGAAGAAGTCGAACCTTAAGCCGGCAGGCGAAAGAGAAGACATCGGCGGCGGATTTATCCTGCGGCGCGGAAAGATTAAGAACAACCTGTCGTTAGGCGTGCTTTTGGGGCAGGCGAGGAAGGAACTGGAGATTGAGCTGGCCAAGATGCTTTTTCCTGCGTGAATAGAAAATGAATGCTTTAGCTGAACAGGTTGGAATAGATTTTGGCCGGTATCCTCCGATAGGGCCGGAAGACTGGCAGTATGCCTTTGAGACGGCGCGCGTGCGGACGCTTGAAGTGTTGATGCTGCCGAGGTCTGTTTTCGTTGATATGGCCAACGCGGCGAGTTTCGAGCAGGCGGCGGATTACCTGCGCAGCGGCGAATACGCGATTGGTACCGGCTCGCCGATATCGGAGCTTGAACGGATTCTGCCGGACCGCCGGGCACAGGTAAGGCGGGAGTTTGCCGGCTGGATGCATGACGAGAGGATTGTGACGCTGTTCAGGGCCAGGGACGATTTTGCGAACCTTCGGCTGGCGATTCGCAGAGCGATGACCAAAAAGGAAACGGGCCGCGACTACAGCGACGAGGGTAATTTACCCGCCGAGCAGTTTGCAGAGGTGTTCGATTCGGAGCGATATGAACTGCTGCCGGAGCATATGACTAAGGCGGCCGAACAGGCGATTCTGGCATATTACAGCGACAAAGACATACGCGGAATCGATTATGCGATTGATGCCGTTGAGGCGGAGTTTAACGTGACTACCGCGGCCAAACTGGGCAGTGAATTCCTGCTGGGGCTTTTCAGGATACAGTCGGACCTGGCAAACATTCGAACGATGCTTCGGCTAAGATTTACCGAGGCACAACAGCGAAACGTCTTTTTACCCGGCGGATATATTGAACGCGACCGGCTGATGCGCGGGCTGGACGTGGGCGGCGAGGGCCTGGCGGCGCTATTTTTCGCAACTCCTTATTTCGAGCTGGTGCAGGCGGGCGCGGCATACGCGGCGTCGGAAAAATCGTTTTTGAAAATCGAGCAGCAGTGCGAGGAATACCTAAACGGCTATCTGCGAACGACCATATCAATAACAGCGGGGACGCAGCCGATTATCGCATATCTATTGGCGAAGGAAAATGAGATTCGAATGGTCCGGCTGGTTCTTACGGCCAGGAAGAACGGTCTGAATCCGAAACTTATTCTGGACAGGATTTCGTAAGCACACGAAAAGCAAAAATGGAAGGCAGAGTCGCAGTTTTAGGTGACGCGGATTTTGTGATGCCTTTTTCGGCGCTGGGCGTCGATACGTTTATGGCGGGCGAAACGCCTGAGCAGACGACAGAGGCGGCACAGAAAATAATCGAAGGCAAATACACGCTGGTGGTGGTGGCTGAGAACGCCGCCAAATCGGCAGAAGAAACGCTTGCCAGCGTGCAGAGTTTACCGACGCCCTGCGTTGTCGTTGTACCGTTTACGACCGAGCCGGAAGGGTTCGCGAC
>Ga0315537_1001038_pt1 | contig 22044 bp, 17 predicted proteins | sample SalMarSW160270MG_FD_203091 | JGI IMG/M metagenome (GOLD analysis project Ga0315537, IMG submission 203091) | Salt marsh sediment microbial communities from the Plum Island Ecosystem LTER, Massachusetts, United States - Salt Marsh Sediment SW1602-70 ...
ATCAAAAGGCGACTATTGACTTTGGTTTCCATATGAACATCACACAGCTGAACGATGAGGTTGCGGAAGAGATTCCGCAACTACTCGACTTGGGCATCACGACCCTCAAGGTGTTTATGGCTTATAATGGTCGTCTGAGGCTCCAGGATGGTGAAATATTCCGGGTGCTCCGCATCGCCAAGGAACATGGGATGCTCACGATGCTGCATGCTGAGAACGGCGATGTGATTGAGACATTGGTGGCGGAGGCTCTGGCGGCTGGTCATAGGTCGCCCGAATGGCATGCGATTACCCGCCCAGCATGGGGTGCGGTTGAAAGCGTTTTACGAGGGGCAGCGTTAGCCGCGCAAGCTGGCGCTCCCCTATATGTCGTTCACCTAAACACGGCAGGGGGGGTGGAGCAGATACGATATGCCCGGCAGCAAGGTTTAGCAGTAATGGGCGAGACCTGCCCTCCTTATCTATTTTTCACAGTGGATCATTTACGCCGTCCGGACGGAGCAAAGTGGGTTTGCTCCCCACCGATGCGTTCCGTCGAGGATAACGAACGGCTTTGGCATGGTTTACGCGATGGAACCATCCAAACAATCGGCACAGACCACTGTCCTTTTTTCTATGATGGCACTAAGTCGATCCTTTATGAAGGCAAAGAAATCGCCATTCCCGGCAAAGAGCTGGGCAAGGATGATTTCACCAAAATCCCCAATGGCGTTCCAGGGGTGGGCGACCGCTTACCGATCCTTTGGACCTATGGGGTCAGGGCGGGTCGAATAACGCCGAACCAATTCGTGGCATTGACCAGCACCAACCCGGCCAAGATATTTGGACTGTACCCGCGAAAGGGAGCTTTGTTACCAGGTTCCGATGCAGATCTGGTAATTTGGGATGCGGGGCGCCGATTATCCTATGGCGTGGCCTACACCCATCACCGCACAGATTACAATCTCTACGAGAATTGGGAAGTGGTTGGCTTTCCTGAAAAGGTCTTTTTGCGCGGCCAAATACTCGTGGACGGTGACCAATGGTTAGGCCGACCTGGGATCGGGAAATATTTGCATCGCCAACCATCTGCGCCTGTGCTGTAAGATAGATGCGTTGGTTTATTGATCAGGCATTGATGACAGTCTTTTTTCGATCCACCACGACGCTTGCTTCCAGGCCCTGATGCTGTTAATTTTTTCCCTCCTTTTTCTTTTTATAACACCTCTTATAATGCTGGCCATTCGCTTGTTCTGGCCAGACTTTGCTTATCATTGGCTCATCGCAGCGGCAGGACCCTTGATCGCCTGGCCGGTAACCCTGCTAGCAGGTAGACAACTCCCCCAAACGGTCCATCTGATCTCGTGGAATACAGTGGCTTTCTTCACTGAATCGCCTACGCTGCTGATTGACCGGCTGTCCTGGCCTTTTGCAGTGGCTTTGACGACATTGGTATTGGCAGTAATACTGAGCGAGGTGGCACGCGCCTCTGAAGCTGATTGGGCAGTCTGGGCGGGCAGTTTGCTATTGGCAGCTCTTGGTGTTTTTACGGTGCTGGCTGGCAATCCCTTGACGCTCATGATGGGCTGGGCTGCGATTGATTTGACCGAGCTTCTTATTATGTTGGGCCAGGTTAAACAAAGTGTGGTACGTGAACGGGTGGTGATAACTTTTTCGGCACGCGTACTGGGGATTGGATTCTTGCTTGTAGCAGTGATGGTGGCCAGTTCAGCTGGTGAGACCTTTTCATTTGAGGCAATCCCATCGCAAGTAGGCTTTCTCGTGTTGTTGGCAGCTGGGCTGCGTCTTGGGGTGTTACCAATGCACCTGCCATTCATAGAGGAGGTGCCCTTGCGACGGGGTTTGGGCACGATCCTCCGGTTAGTACCGGCGGCAGCCAGCCTGGTCATATTAGCGCGTATCGCAGATGCCGTGGCTGGTTCAAATAAACCAATGATCCTGGCACCCCTATTGCTTGGCTTGGCAGGATTAGCGGCTCTTTATGGTGCGGCTGCCTGGGCATTGGCAGATAATGAATTGGATGGCCGCCCCTCATGGATTTTAGGAATGGCGTCGTTTTCTGTTGCCGGCACAGTTCTGGGCGAGCCTTCAGCGAGCTTAGCCTGGGGTATAGCTACTTTGCTATCCGGGGGTTTACTTTTCCTTTTTTCAGCCAGGGACCGGCGATTATCATGGCTGCCTTTGTTGGGATTAGTGGGCATTTCAGCGCTACCTTATTCACCAACCTGGAATGGCACCAGGTTGTTCACCTCCTTCTTCACGCCGGTACTATTCCTTTTTTTGGCCGCGCAGGTCTTATTCCTGATAGGGTACGCTCGCCATGCATTGCAGGAGGGGAATTCTTTGACTGGTGCTGAGCGCTGGGTATGGTTAATCTATCCATTTGGTTTGGCTTTACTCCCAGTCGTGCTGTTCTCCTTTGGAGTGTGGACAAACCCAAGCAGGGAGAACATGCCTGTGGTTGGTTGGCTAGAGGGCGTGGTTGTGGTAATACTGGCTGCGCTTCTGGGAATCAAGCTACACAATAGAATAAGGGTCTCTGAAAAGGCAATTGACCTCTTTGAGTCTATTCTTTCTTTCAATTGGTTATATCGCTTTTTTTGGAATATTTATCGAACCATTGGGCGTCTAATCACTTTTATCTCTACTGTGCTCGAAGGGGAAGGTGGTCTTTTGTGGACCTTGCTGCTGCTGGTCCTTTTTCTGCTTATGCTCTTGGGAATTAGTAGTGGAGGTGGCTAACAGGTGATGTTCGATCAATTAGCCTTCTTTGCAGTGGTCTTGATTTCGATGACATCGCTAGTTCTTTTGATCGGTCAGGATTGGCGGGTGAGCATCTCCGCATTAGCATTACAGTACCTTGGTGTTTTCGAATTAGTTGGTTTGAGTTGGTCATTAGAATTAGCGGCAGTAAAGCTGGTAGCTGGTTGGATGGCAGGGGCAGTTCTCGGCATGGCTTTGCTTGGAATTCCTGATGAAGCCCGTAAGGGTGAAAGATTGGTACTGGGGAGTGTCTTGTTTCGTTTATTGACCGCTGGCCTGGTTTGGTTGGTAGCCTTTTCAATTGCACCTCAATTGAGTGCAAGGATACCAGGGATTAAATATGAACAGGTCTTGGGCGGGATAATATTAATAGGCATGGGTTTGTTACAACTGGGATTAACTGCCCTACCCCTACGTATAACCATCGGTTTGTTGACGGTGCTTTCGGGATTTGAAATTTTATACGCGGTCGTTGAGACGTCTACCCTGGTATCCGGGTTATTAGCAGGCGTAAGCTTGGGGCTGGCATTGGTGGGTGCTTATTTACTGACCATCCCTACTATGGAAGAAATTGAATGAGCACCGCTTTTATTTGGATACTGTTTCCGGGTTTCCTGGCAGGGGTGCTATTGTTCTTACAGCGGTGGGAACGTGCAGTTACTGTTTTGGCTACATTGAGCGCCACATTATTGGCAGGCTTGGCGTGGTGGCTCCCGGTTAAGGAACAATTCTTTATAGGGCCATGGACCTTGGACATGGTTGATACCTGGTCGATAATGGGGCGCAGGTTTATCTTAGGCCCAAACGATCGTCCCGCCTTAGTAATCTTGTACCTGACGGCTGCCTTTTGGTGTGGAGCAGCCTATCTTGCCCGGCCAGGTCGGGTTTTTGTCCCCTTGGCACTGGGAATAGTTGCATTAATGACTGCTGCAATCTCTGTTGAACCATTCCTATATGCAGCGCTGTTGATCGAAATATCAATCCTGCTGAGTGTCCCCTTTCTGGTCTCTCACGGGAGACCTGTAGGGCGGGGTATTCTACGGTATATCACGCTACAATCTCTGGGAGTCCCGTTTATTTTGTTCTCAGGATGGATGTTGGCAGGAGTCGAAGCCAGTCCAGGGGATCAGGTATTAATTCAACAAGCTTCTGTTTTGCTAGGATTAGGGTTTGCTTTCTTTTTGGCTATTTTTCCCTTCCACACCTGGATTCCGATGTTGGCAGAAGAGGCCCATCCTTATGCCATTGGATTCGTTTTATTACTGCTGCCAGGTGCTATCTCGTTTTTTGGATTAGGTTTTCTGGACCGTTATTCCTGGTTGCGGACTTCTCAGACAACATACTCGATGTTACGTCTATTCGGAGTGTTAACGGTGGTGATCGGTGGTATCTGGGCGGCATTCCAACGCCACCTAGGCAAAATGCTCGGATATTCTGTGGTTGTGGAAATCGGTTTTTCAATGACAGCTATCAGCCTGGGAGGGGGAACACATTCAGGCTCACTTGAAGTTTTCTTTGCGAGTTTACTGCCGAGAGGACTGGGATTAGGAGTGTGGGCTCTTGCCTTAACGATTATACGCAACCAAACGAAAGGTTTGTTATTCAGGGATGTCCAAGGGGTGGCAAGGCATGCTCCCGTGGCAGCTACGGCTTTGATCTTGGCTCATTTTTCAATTGCGGGACTGCCTCTTTTAGCAGGTTTCCCGGTTCGATTAGCTTTATGGGAAGGATTAGCCCAAATTTCACTGACGGCGGTTTTTTGGGCATTATTAGGAAATATTGGATTACTTATAGGTGGATTACGCACCCTGGCAGTCCTTGTGATGGGACCTTCAGATGAGAAATGGCAATTGACGGAAAGCTGGAAAGAGCAGGCCTATCTGCTTGTTGGAATAGGGGCGTTGCTGGTAGTGGGCTTGTTTCCGCAATGGTTTTTACCCTTGTTCGCAAATATGCCACAAGCTTTTGATCAATTAATCCCGTAAAAGGGGTGGTCAGCGTAAATCTTGGATAAATGGGGTTAATGCTATAATCCAAAAATATCCTATCAGGCTGCAGCGCCTATTCGGTTTTCCTCTTTGACTTCTAGGAAATAGGAGATTGAGTATGGATCAGGACCAGATACTTAAACAGGTAGCGTGGCTCGACGAAGAAAGACGCAGAGACAAGGATAACCTTGCCAAACAAGAAGAACGTATCCTAGCCTTAGAGGGGAGTCTTGACGCTGCTCATAAACAGATTAAGGATCTAGCTGGAGAGATCACTCGCCTCAATACCATTATCGCTCGAATGGATCATTTCGACGACGCTTTAAGCCAGCATCGAGTGGAATTCAATCACCAGATGGAGGGGCTTGATAAGGAAGGCAAGAAACGTGAAGAAGAAATCGAGAAAGTTCGTCGAGTTGAAATGCGGGCGGTTGATAGCAGTATCGCAGATATGCGAAATGAGCTGGAAGCTATGGCGGGGATGAAGTTAGCATTGCAAGCGCGCATTGATGAGGAGATGCGCCTGGGGCGTTCTATCGATGAGGTACGCACAAAGATTCAGGATATGCGCAGAAGTGAAGAAGAAAACAGCCGTACTTACAAGCTGATTGAAGATGGACGTCGCCAGGATTCGAAACGCTTGGTGGATCTACAAGGTGAGGCAATCGCCCTCAGAAAGCGGCTGGACGAAAATCGGGGGAAAATTGAATTGGTTACTTCAAATTTCAAGAAAATTGAAGCCCGTCTTAGTGAGCTGGTCACTATGGAAACAGAGCGGCATGATTCTCAGGCTACATTTTTAGATAAACAGGCTATGCTTCAGGTCGAACGCGATCGCACCTGGAAGGAATGGGGAACCCGTTTCGAGATTGTGGCAAGACAAGCATCAGAAGTGGAATCTCAACTTCAAACTCTGGATGCTACCCATCGAAATGTGAAGCGAACTCAAGAATCCGTCGATGAGCTAACCCAACGGGTGGAACGACGTGTGAACGAAATAACCGAGATGCAGCGATTATCGGAAGAGCGCTTCCGCCAGGAATGGGTGACTTTCAAAGCGGACGATCAGAAGCGCTGGACCAATTACACCTTGACGCAGGAGGAACAACGGGGTGAGACCGGGCGCACCTTGGAAAGACTTGGTGAAAGAGTCACCCATCTGGAGGATGGCTTACAGGAATTGCAGGACTTTCTCTTCCAAGTCAATGATTATACCGAAAAGCGGTTGCAAGGGCTATTAGCCCTGGTTCACGATTGGGTCGAAGAATACGAGCATTCGCTCAGCCATATTCGTTAGGGATCATGAAAAGTGCCTTCTTTCCAGTGATCAAGGTCGATCATCCTCAGGTGTTAAAAGAGCTGCCAACATGCGTGTAATTGGAACTGCCGGTCATGTAGACCATGGCAAATCAACCCTGGTAGAAGCGCTGACGGGTACACATCCGGATCGCCTGAAGGAAGAACGCGAACGGGAGATGACCATTGATCTTGGCTTTGCCTGGATGGATTTGCCGGGGGGTGAAGAGATCGGTATTGTTGACGTGCCGGGTCACCGGGATTTCATAGAAAACATGCTGGCAGGGGTTGGAGGGATAGATGCTGCTTTGTTTGTTGTGGCAGCTGATGAGGGCGTGATGCCCCAGACGCGCGAACACCTGGCTATTCTAGACATTCTCCAGGTTCAAGGTGGTGTGGTGGCATTGACCAAGATTGATCTGGTTGACGATCCCGAATGGTTGGATCTGGTTGAGGAGGAGGTTAGGCGGGTTTTATCTGGAACCGTTTTGGAAAACGCCCCGATTGTAAGAGTTAGTGCGCGCGGTGGGGAAGGGGTTGCAGAAATTGCTAACGCCTTGAGCGAGTGTTTGGCTGAAAGGCCGGCGCGGCCTGATTTGGGACGACCACGGTTGCCTGTAGATAGGGCGTTCACTATTGCAGGCTTTGGAACTGTTGTGACTGGTACATTGGTTGATGGCCAATTAAGCGTAGGAGATGAGATAGAAATACTTCCCAAAGGCCGGCACGGAAGAGTGCGTGGCCTTCAATCTCACAAGGTAAAAGAGCAGGTGGCGATCCCTGTAAGCCGTACGGCGGTGAATATCACGGGTGTGTCGGTGGATCAAATTAGTCGCGGGGACGTTGTAATACATCCAGGTGATTACCAGGCCAACCGCCGTATGGACGTAAATTTCCGGCTGCTACCTGATGCAAGCCAGCCTCTTGAGCATAATACCGAGGTCAAACTGTTTATCGGCTCCGCAGAAGTGATGGCGAGGGTGCGTCTGCTGGGCAGTGAAGATCTGCATCCGGGAGAACAGGGCTGGCTGCAGTTGGAGTTGCGCCAGCCAGTGGTAGCAGTGCGCGGTGATCGTTACATTTTACGAAGACCCTCTCCGGGTGAAACCCTCGGAGGAGGTTCAATTGTAGATCCTCACCCAGGAAGGCGGCATAAGCGTTTCGCTAAAGGTGTTATTGAGAGATTGGAAGCTTTAGCACAGGGGAGACCGGCTGATGTGTTGATGCACGCCCTAATGGCTTCGGGCGTAGCGCCTATGAGGCAGGTGGTGGCTCGTTCGAATCTTGAGAGCAAAGCCGTGGTTGCAGCATTAAACGAGTTAATTAAGTCAGGGCAGCTAATGCAAATTGAAGATCAAGGCGGTGAGGTAACGGTCGATAGCGACAAACTGGTTGCCGGAAAGGGGTATTGGGATCAGATATCAGCCAAAGCTATTCAGGAAGTTGAGAATTACCACAATTTGTACCCGCTGAGATCAGGGATGCCTCGCGAAGAGTTGAAAAGCCGTCTGAAAGTACAGACGAAATGGTTCAATGCACTGTTGAATAAATTAGTGAATGATGGGGATTTGGAGGAATCCGGGCCGTTGGTTTACATACCAGGTCACCAGGTTCGCTTTACTCCTCAGCAAGAAAAAGCCGTTCAGATGTTACTGGTGCGCTTTAAAAATTCTCCTTACGCACCACCTAGCTTGAAAGATTCACTGGCCGAAGTTGGAGACGACCTCTACAACGCCTTGGTCGACCTGGGAAGATTGGTTCCAGTTTCGCCTGAAGTTGTCTTCCGCCGGGAAGATTATGAACGTCTGGTGGAGGAAGTACAGCGTCTGTTAGAGGTTAACGGCACCATAACCGCGGCTCAAGTGCGCGATCACTTCAACACCAGCCGTCGTTATGTGTTGGCTTTTTTAGAGCACTTGGATGCAATCGGAGTTACAGTTCGGGAGGGGGATGTACGGCGTTTGAAACGAAATCATTAATATTTTGTTGATAAACCCAATTACCGGCGATCATTGTGGCGAGAGGATGGATATCCTTGAGCTGCTCGGTTTCGCAGGTGAATGGATCAATGTCAAGGACCACAAAATCAGCCAAGTATCCAGGGGCGAGTTTTCCCTGGTGGTCTTCCATACCAGCAGCATAGGCAGCCCCAACTGTATAAGCGGATAACGCCTCAAAAACCGTGATACGTTGGTCCGGATACCAGCCATCGGGACCCGGAGTGCCGTCATGACGTTGACGCGTAACAGCCGCGTGTATCCCCCAGAACGGATTAGGAGATTCTACCGGGGCATCGGAGCCAAAGGTCAAATTTGTGCCTTTGTCGAGTATTGTTCTCCAGGCATAAGCATTGGCAGATCGCTTACCCCAGAACCGATCAGCTGCTGGGAAATCGGAGGTCGCGTGGATAGGTTGCATCGAGGCGATTATGTCCAATTCTGTGAAGCGTGGGGCGTCGTTGGGATGAATGACCTGGACATGTTCGATGCGATGGCGTAAGGATCCTGCGGCGGAAATGCGCTTACCACTTGGGTCTGTTTTCAGCGGAGTTTTGTCCTGCTCCAGCAAACGTAATTGAGCATATGCCTTAAGGACTTCATGGTTGGCGGCATCTCCGATGGCATGAACCGCCAGACTCAGGCCGTTTTCAACAGCCAGACGGCCGCGCTCGAATAATTCCTCAGCGTCCAAGAAAAGCATCCCTCGATTTTCTGGCTCACCTTCATATGGTTGCAGCATAGCAGCGGTGTGAGGTCCTAAAGCTCCATCAGCGAAGGCCTTAACCGAACCTATCCGTAAGAAATCGTCCCCAAAACCTGAACGCAACCCCAGTTCGACAGCATGAGGCAGGGCTTCGATAGGGATGCTCTTGAGCACGCGCAGGCCAAGTTCGCCATGACCATGCAAGATTTGCAAGGCGGCGAAACACAACCTGCGATCAAAATCGTGCACCCCGGTAATACCCATCTGCCAGAGATGTGCTTGGGCTATTTTTATGGCTTGGGCGACTTGTCCGGGAGAGGGCTCCGGGATGGCGGATGTGACCAGCTGGAGGGCGTTTTCAAAAAAAATACCAGTGGGATTGCCTTGCTCATCACGCTGGATGCAGCCACCCGGAAGATCGTCGGTATCGGCGCTTATACTCGCTCGTTGTAGCGCTAGGCTGTTTGTCCAGGCGGCGTGGAGCGATTTTGCTGTCAAGTAGACGGGATGGTGTGGTGAAACGGCATCCAAAACGGCCAGGTTGCCATACCCTTCCGGCCATTGGTTATGATTCCAGCCATGACCTAAAATCCATTCGCCAGCGGGGGTAGATCGGGCTCGGTCGGCAACTCGGTGCAGGCATTCCTCCCGTGAAGAAGTTTCACAGTCGATCCTATGCAATCCAAGTGCATATTGCTTGAGGTGAATGTGGGCATCGACTAATCCGGGGATCAGCGCCTGACCAGCAAGATCATGACTTCTACCAGCATTGCTTTTGGTCGGATGATCTCCAAACTGAGAAAGAATCTCCTGGTCGTTGCCTACTGCCAAGATTCGTTCTCGATCGATAATCATCGCTGAAGCAACCGGTAGTGCTTGATCAAAGGTATAAATACGAGCATTAAAGAAGATATGCATGTTAATTGGTTTTTGATTATTATTGATCGATTACAGCCAGGATTTGATTATCCGCCCTTGCCTTTTGTATCATAAATTTTGAACTCCCCGGGCTACTTTTCGCTCATGATCAGGTCGACTAAGGCATTCAGCTCTTCATCGGAGTAATAGTGGATCACCAGGGTACCACCTTTTGCCCTGTGATTCAGGGTTACTCTGGTACCTAAACGCTGCCTGAGGCGTTCTTCCAGAGCCAGGATTTCAGGAGGCTGGACCGGTTTTGGAGGGGTGCTTGGTCTTTGACCAGTTAGATTGCGAACCAATTCTTCCGTCTGGCGCACGCTGAGTTCTCTCTTGAGGATGGATTTCAGAACGGCGCTCTGGGATTCGGGTGAAGGAAGACTCAGTAGCGCCCGAGCATGACCTTCGGTGATGCGGTTTTCTGTTAAGGATTGCTTCACTGAAGGAGGGAGTTTGAGCAACCGCAAAGTGTTGGTAACAGCCACGCGACTCTTTCCAACTCGAGCGGCGATCTCTTCATGTGAGAGCCTGAAATCCTCTGACAGCTGGCGATAAGCCTCGGCTGCTTCCAATGGGCTTAAATCAGCTCGTTGTACGTTTTCAACTAAAGCCAGTTCGACCAGCTGCTGGTCGCTGGCTTCCCGTACAATAGCGGGTACTTCCCTTAGACCTGCCCGGCGAGCAGCCATCCAGCGACGTTCGCCGGCTATTAGGGTATAGCTGTCTGGGAGGGAGCCAGGCGTTACGATAAGCGGCTGGATAATGCCGTGTTCCTGAATGGAAACGGCCAGTTCGGCCAGTTCTTCTTGATCAATCCGAATGCGAGGTTGCCGGGGATTAGGAGAGATATTATCCACCGGGATAGAGGTTGCCCCACTTGAGGGGATTTCGCCTTCTCTTTTAGGAATGAGTGCATCTAGGCCTCTTCCAAGGCCGGTTTTTCGAGCCATAAAGTCCGCCAATTGAAGTTAATAGAACGGTTATTATTTCAGGTTCAATTTTGAAAGGCGGGAATATGGATGCCGTCTCCCGCCAGGATTTCGCGTGCCAAAGCGGCGTAGGAAATTGCTCCAGGTGAATTAGGTGCAAATATCGTTATGGGTTGCCCATAGGATGGTGCTTCGGCAAGCCGCACACTGCGAGGGATAATTGACTCGAATACCAGCTCCGGGAAATGCTTGCGAACCTCCTTGACGACGTCGTTTGACAAATTGGTACGACCGTCAAACATGGTCAGCACCACGCCACGTACACGCAAACCAGCAAACAGAACTGTTCGAACTCGGTCCAGAGTTTGGGTGAGCTGGCCCAGCCCCTCTAAAGGCAGATATTCGCACTGCACCGGGATAATGACGCCGTCATGGGCGGCTACCAAGCCATTTAAAGTAAGAAGTCCAAGCGATGGGGGACAATCTACCAATATATAGTCGTAGCGATCAACGATCTTTTCCAGGCCTTGTTTCAGACGCGCTTCACGGGCCAACTCGCTCACTAATTCGACTTCGGCCCCAGCTAAAGAAGGAGAAGCCGGAAGCAAAGAGAGTTTGAGCCGAGGATTGTGAAGGATGAGCGCTGAAGGTGGTGATGCACCAATCAGCAGTTGATACGTACCGCCTTTCACTGTCGATTTATCTACACCCAGACAGGAGGTGGCATTTGCTTGAGGATCGATATCAACCAAGAGAACCCGCTGACCGTAGTAAGCCAGATAGGCTCCAAGATTGATAGCGGTAGTGGTTTTACCAACACCGCCTTTTTGGTTTGCCAAGGTGTAGACTCTCCCCATAATCAATAAACCTCAACCATGCACTCTTGGATCTCATTCTGAGTAGGTACAGCTTGCAAACCGGAGCGTTTGACGGAAAGAGAAGCCAGTTGGGTAGCGAAGCGAGCAGCCTCCCATGGATCGCGGGTGGTATACAGGCGTGTGAAGAAAGCTGCGGCGAAAATGTCACCAGCTCCAGTTGGATCCTTCTCGGGAGTGTAAGGGGCCGGGAAGCGACGCACGTCGCCGTGCCAATAGAGACGCACTCCTTTTGAATTTTCGGTAACTGCTAAAATCTGGCAGGATGCCGCCATCTCTTCAATCCGCTTTTCATCCTCCCCGACATCTTCTACGCTTATCACTGCTGCCCCAGCTTGTTCAAGGGTGAAAGCTGCCTCGGGCCACTCGCACAGGGTGACTCTGCCCTCCTGGTCCCATTCCCGTAACCACCCTTGAGGTGTTATACAAATTAAAGAAGTTGGAAAATGACGGACTAAGTCGGGTGCCACCTCCTGAACTATAGGGCCCAGGTGGATAATAGGAGCGTTGCGCCAAATTTCTGGCACCATGAAAAAGTCAAGATTTTCAGCTACGTGGTGAATGAATTGGAGGCGACCTTCGGGAGTATATATATTTTCAAATGTGGTACTTTTCTGAGAGGGATAATTAACAATGGGGATATCGTGGAAAAGTTCTGTTGTCACCTCCTCGGCCCAAGAAGTGACGATACCCACCCGCAATCCCAAGGCTTTTGCTGTAAGAGCGGCATAAGCAGCAGTACCTCCGAGATGGGAGCCATCTTTTGAGAGGTCCACTGCAAGATGGCCGATAACTAAATAATCGATAGGATCATTCGGTTGTTTTAGGTACATATTAAGATTATACTAGAATAAAGGGTTAGAGCGTTGCCGTGTAGTGAATCCTGGCAGGCAGCGAACATGACACAAGATTGGATTGAAGAAAGACAAACGACGCACAAAAAATCCCTGGAATGCCTTTCATGCGCCGCAGCCATAAATCAAGAAGAAAATTAAAAGAACTAACTTATCGGAATGATGGTTACTTTTCGGCGAGGTTCTTCATCGATACTTTCTGTGGTTACTTGCGAATTATCCCTTAATTCGATGTGGATTATCCGGCGCTCGTTAGCAGGCATAGGTTCCAGCACCTGCCGGCGACCGGTCTTGATGGCCTGTTCAGCCATGCGACGAGCCAGCTGGCGTAGCTGGCTCTCACGCCTGGCGCGATAACCCTGCACGTCTACGATCAGGGGGATAGATCGACCGATCTCTTTGCTAACGATCAGGGCGGTGATATATTGCAAGGCATTTAGAGTTTCCGCTCTTCGCCCGATTAAAATGCTCAAGTCATTGCCATTGACATTAACATGTATGGGAATGCGATTCCTGGCATCGTCAACCTGACCGTATTCGGCAGTAACTTCCGCCTTTACCTTCATTTTTTCAAGGAGTTCGATGACGGTATCACGAGCAATGGTAAGCACATAGTCTTCTTCCTCATTGGATGTTACCGTAGATTCGATTGGAGACGCTGGTTTGGTTTCGGCGGATTGGGCTTGCGGTTCGGTGGTGATGTGATCAGATCTGGCTTGCTTCGCTCGCGAGCCACTCTTGATGGTCAGACGGATGCGTGCCTGGCGGGATCCTAGCCCAAAAATCCCCCGGTTACCTTCATCGAGTACTTCAATCTCCACGGCTTCCTCAGAAAGTCCCAAATCTGTGAGACCCTTCGCAACAGCCTCATCCACTGTAGGAGCAATTATTTCTAAACTTGCACGTTTTTCACTCATACTCGCCTCGAAAAGGATGGTTTCAAATAGGTGATGAATTAAATACAGACGAAACCCGTAAATATACGAGAAATATGACCGTTAAGGTCAGGTAGTTTTCTTCCTCAATGGTATAAGATTACTCCAATTTAGTTTACCCATAGCGGCATATTGCAGAATACCGACGATATTGCTGGCAACAAAGTACAAGGCTAGACCAGAGGAAAAAGTATAGGCGAGATAGCCCATAAATAAGGGCATGTATAAGTTCATCGCCTGGGTCATTTGAGAACCCTGGTCGCCGGTCGTGGGCGGAGTCATCAATTTTGATTGCACATATGTGGAGATCACTACAATAATCGCCAGGATTGGAATTCCGATCCCTGCAATTGCCAAACCAAAATCCTTCTCGGGCAGACTCAGATCCATCCACAGGAAACGATTGTTCAAGGGGATCAATGCAGCCGCGGTGATAAAGGGGTAGATATGGCTGGAAAGATCTAATAGCTGGATTGGAGTAACCGCCAAAGCGCGAATTATGGCTTGATAAAGTCCAATGATGACGGGGAACTGAATCAGTGTCGGTAAGCAAGAGCCAAGAGGGTTGACGCCCATCTCTTGATAGAGTTTCATCTGCTCCTGGGCTAATTTCTCACGATCATTTTTATGTTTCTTTTGAATATCCTGCCATTTTTTGGACTTTTGCATCTCCTGCATGGCGTGGGTGCTTTTCATTTGTTGGGCTGTAAGTGGGTAGGTGATCAATCTCACTAAAATGGTGAAGATGATAATTGATAGCCCAAAGTTCTGCCAAAGGACGCTGTATATCCATAGCAGGCTGTTGATCATGGGATCTAAGATTAAAGTGTTCCACATAAGTTGTCTTCCGTGTATTTTTGATCGATTAGGTTAATCTCTTTTTTGCGATTGGCCCGAGGCTCATTCTTCTTCTAAAGGATTGATTATCTCCGACCCGAAAAGCTTTGTATCGATAACCTGCTTGCCATCGAGACAAACCCATTTCTTCATCTTATTTTTTCGGGTTGGGATTGAAAGCCCATTGCTGTGTTCCGGATTTTGTCAGTGCAACTAATATGTTATCCGTCTCATTAGGCGCAACCATGATCAAGTCGCCTGCAGATAACGGGGGTCCGTATAATTTTCCTCCGACTGTTTGTTGCCATTGAATTTTCCCGTCTGTATCCAGGGCATAAACCGTTCCGGATTGGGTCGTAATGTATATGTTGTTATCAATGACAAGGGGTGTTCCCGAAATTGAACCATCTAACTGATCGGGTTTGAGTTGCCAGAGCATCTTGCCGTCAGCAGAATTAAGCGCATAAAAATTACCGTTTAGATCTCCAAAGTAAAGCTTGTCATTGTCCAGGGCAGGTCCAGACCAGACCCAACCATCAACAGGGGTTCTCCAGAGCTGTGAGCCATCCTGGGCATTTAGTGCCACCATATCGCTGGCAAAGGTTCCTACATAAACCACACCCTTTTCGCTCACAGCAGGTGTGCCAACTATGGCTCCATCCAAATCTTGCGATTGCCACAGCAAAGATCCGTTTTCGATATTGATAGCATAGAGATAGTGATCCATCGAAGTTAGATAAATGCAATGACACTGATTGCCTAAAGCCGGTTGTGCCCAATTGGGATCTTTGGCGGTAAATGTCCAGAGCAGGGCACCTTTCAGATCAAGGGCATATAAATTCTTATCAGCATTGGGAGCGTAAATACCCTGATCAGTGACAAGCGCGCCACCGATATAGCGGTTCTTGGCATCACTAAATTGCCAATTTAACTGACCGGATGACGGGTTCAAGCTATAAAGCACATTGTTGAATCCACCGACAATAAGTTGTCCATCTGAGGTGATGGCGGGGGTGGCATAGAAAGATATCTTGTTATCAGGTTTATCGGGGTAATGCCACTGCTCGCTTCCGTTGGAAGTTTGGAAGGCATAAAGCTGGGTGTTGTAAGCCAAATAGGCGGTGTTGCTGGCTACTGTGAGCCCGGGCCAGCTGGTGGCAGCGAAGGAGCCTCCAGTGCAGGCGGTTAAGGCGTTGCCGAGTATCAACAAAAAAGATGTGATTAAAATATATTTTGATTTCATTTAGGTCTCTAAGGTACGGGGTCAAATCCACCTGGGCTAAATGGGTTGCAGCGCAAGACGCGCCAGGCAGCCATCCAGCCACCTTTGATTACCCCATACTTATAAACTGCCTGATAGCCATAATGTGAACAGCTGGGATAAAAACGGCATGTATTTGCTGGTAGGGTGCGTGAAATAGTCATCTGGTAAGTCCTGATGAGGGTCAAGAGCAGATATCGCGGGATGTTTTTCAAATGTAATGGTAAATCCCGTAGTTTTGGTTCTTTTGTATGATCCTGATGAAGATGATATTCAGTTGCCATTAGTTTTATTCAATAGACGAGCCCGATCCAGCAAGACTAATAACGCTTCCTGGATCATTGAGAGGTTTGAGGTGGATATCGGCTGGCGAGCCAGGAGGATTACATCCCACCCGGTTGCGATCGCGGGAATAAGGGGACGAAGCGCTTCCCGTAGGAGGCGTTTTGCTCGATTTCTTTGAACGGCTTTCCCCAATGAACGCCCAGCGGCGACGGCAAATCGCGATATCCCCAGAAGGTTTGGCATTGCGATCAATACGATAAGCGGGTGCGAATAAGATTTTCCGAATCGCCGCACCCGCTTGAAATCCGATGATCTTGTCAGGCGGAACCTGCGCTTCACCTGATTGCCTTCGGGCTAAGGTATTTTTTCCGCAACTGGCAACGCATGCAATCTTGTTAAACAATAACAAAGCTTGGGATGAGGGGATTTTCTATCAGGTAGGTCTGGACCGGAAAACCCGCCAGAGAGTTCCTTTCTAACTCTTCCAATTGGTCCGCTTGACGTGATTGTTTTTCACCACAGTCAAGCGATAACGACCCTTTTGGCGACGATTTTTCAATACTTGTCGACCTTTGGCTGACGACATGCGCGCTCGAAAGCCATGCACGCGCAATCGACGGCGGACTTTAGGTTGATAGGTTCGTTTCGGCATGATACTTCCTAATATTGGTCTTTGACCCCCCTTCCGGGAAGTTTAAGATTGGGGATCTAAAGCTTCCGGGAAGAAGGGTTATTGGTATTCGAGACAAGGTCTGATTATACCCGAATGTTAAAGATTGGTCAAATCAGCCGTGTTATATGTCATTGCAAATTCTAAGCCGGGCAATCTGGATCATCCCATTGTAGGTGCGAACAATATCGCCAATTGCTCGGCGCCATGATGGTCTGTTATGGCCAGAATCTCATCACCGGCCTCTATGGTGGTTATCCCACGAGGAACAACTACCTTACCTTCGCGAATTATGGCGGCTATCACACACTGCTGCGGTAGAACAAGATCCTTGATGGCGATGCCGATCGCTTTCGCATCCGGAGGAATTTTTTCCTCTACTAACGCATATTCACCACGACGCAGCTTGAGGAGTGTTATCATATCTCCTAGAGACATCTCTTCTTCTATCAAGCTGGCTAAGATCTCTGCCTGGTTTAAGGCAACATCCACGTGAAATTTATCGTCGAAAAGCCAGGCATTACGGGGATTATTGATGCGGGCTATGATGCGAGGGATATGGAAGTAAGTTCGAGCCAGAAAGCAAATGGCAAGGTTATCGGCATCAATGCTTGTGCAGGCTGCCAGCACTTGAGCTCCTTGAGCACCAGCATGTTCAAGAACCTGTAGATCAATAGCCTGCCCTTCGTACACTACCTCGGTAGGAAGCTCATGGTGTAAGCGCCTCAGCAGCTCTGGGCGATCCTCAATGAGATGGACCTTGTGATTTTGCTGGACTAATAATGAGGCCAGCTGAGTTCCGGTCCGTCCACCACCGGCAATTAATACAAACATATCAATTCTCCTGAAATGGGATAATCTTCTGCCGGAGGGCTCTAATGCCATCCAGGGTGGCGCTAAAGTGGAGGATATCCCCTTTCTCCACAATCGTAGCACCATTTGGGAGATGAGAATGGCCCGCGCGAGTAAGAGCGACCGGGACACATTCTAGGCCTGGAAGAATGTCATCTAGTCGGCGACCATCCCAAGAAGGGGGGACGATATATTCGTAGATTTCCACCTCCCCATTACCAGCAGAAAAGACGGTGCGTAAGTCAGCTTGAGAGATCAGTTCTTCCATGCGTTGTGCCCCCCAGGAACTGGAACTGACAATTTGCACTCCAAAGATCTCGTGCATTGGACGTAAATGTGGATCGTAATTGCGCACGATCACATTGGGTACCTGGAAGGCAACTTTCCCGATATGTCCAACTACAGCGTTGAGTGTGTCAGAATTGGTTACCACTGCCAAACCATCTGCTTGTTTGATGCCGGCGCGCAGGAGAACATCCTGGTTGAGAGCTTCTCCTTCAACGGTGCGTCCCCGAAAATCATGGTGCAAATTTTCGAAGGAAGCAGCGATATGGTCGATGACAGCTAGCTGGTGACCCTTTTGGAAAAGTCGAAAAGCCAATTCCGAACCGACGCGACCACAACCTACGATAATAATGTACATCTTTAGGACCCCTTCTGGTCTTCTCGCTTCAATGCATTCATTCAAAATCTGGGCAGATATCAATGCATTGTTCGCTCGAGAGATCTATTCGACATGGTACGGGACGTCTGTAATCACGATGCCTCGCTTGAATAACAGGGCGAGACGTAAAATAAAAGCAGTTTGAGTATGCAGTAAGTTTGTAACCTGGCTGTGGGGTACAAATTGGGGTACGACGATGGTAATTACTTCATTCGGTTGCCGTTGAGAGGCGATCTCCTCGATGTACTCGAGCAAAGGCTCTACTAAAAGACGGTATGGTGATTCCAAAATAACCAAGCGAACACCTTCTCCCCAAGTCTCCCATTTTAGGCGTACTTTTTCGGCTTCTTCAGGATCCATCGAGACATGGACTGCGGTGATATCGTCGGAAAGCGTTCTGGCATAACGTAAAGCAGCCAGCGAGCCGCGGTGAACCCCACTGATGGGTAAGAGGACGCGATGGCGGGCGACAGATGGGGGCGCCCCATATTGATCCAATGAAAGCAGGGCCGCCAGATTACGGTAATGGCGATGGATAGCGGAAAATAATGTGACCAGAAGCGGGATCAGTAAAAGCACAATCCAAGCCCCATGGATAAATTTTGTGATAGCAAAGACCATCATAACGGTAAAGGTACAGACAGCACCAAACCCGTTTATGATGAGTTTTAGCTGCCAACCGTTTTGGTAGCTTAAGGTCGAGCCGCGTTCTTTGAGTACCTGCCCCGGAGAAAGGTGACCGACCTTCCACCAACGGTGGGACATTCCGATCTGAGATAGTGTGAAAGAAAGGAAAACTCCAATCGCGTAAAGAGGAATCAAAAGCGTGACACTGGCGTGAAAAACGATGATCAACAGGCAGGCTAACAAGGATAAAGATGCGATGCCTCGAGAATAAACCAGGCGGCTTCCACGAAAGGCCAGCTGGCGGGGTAAAAAGCCATCGGCAGCTAAGAGAGCGCTCAGACGGGGAAAATCAGCGAAAGAGGTATTGGCTGCCATGATCAGAATAACCGTGGTTGCTCCCATGGTAGCTAAATACAAAATTCCGCGGCTATCATAGACGGTGCGAGCGAGCTGAGAAATGATCGTTTCAGATTCGGAGGGGATTGCCTTAATTGGACCAACCAGAAAAGTAATCCCTAAGAAAAGCGTTCCCAGAATAATTGACATCCAAATCAAGGTAATGCCGGCGTTGTGGCTGCGCGGTTCTTTAAATGCAGTGATACCATTTGAGATGGCTTCCACACCCGTAAGAGCGGCAGTTCCACTCGAAAATGCATGCAGTATCAGAAAAGCGGTGATTGGGGCTAGGTTAGCACCAATTTCTGATAGAGGGGGGTTCACCACAGGCTCTAACGAACCCAGGAGGTATTTAGATAATCCTATCCCTACTGTAAGGAACATCATCCCAACGAAAAAGAATGTGGGTAGGGCGAAAATGGCTCCCGATTCCTTCACTCCGCGAAGATTGATCATCATGATGAAAAGGACCAATCCCACCGCCAAGGGCACTTTATAGTCCGAAATGGCTGGGAAAGCAGAAATGAGTTGTGCAACGCCTGAAGAGACGGATACCGCTACGGTCAAGATGTAATCCGTGAGCAATGCAGCGCCAGCCGATTGAGCGGGGAGTTCACCCAGGTTATCTCGGGCGACGATATAAGCACCTCCACCACCAGGATATGCATGGATAGTTTGTTGGTAAGAGATGGTGACAGCCGCTAAGAGAATCACGATGGCGATTGATATTGGAAAGGCGTAACTAAACGCCAAAGTGCCGGCAGCTGCCAGGATTACTAGAATTTCCTGGGTGGCATAGGCAGTTGATGAAAGTGCATCTGAGGCGAATACGGCCAGACCAATCGCTTTGCCAATCGTCTGATGAGGGGCATCGGCGGTTAGCAGAGGACGACCGATTAGCCAGGTTCGTAGGGAGCGAGGTGGTTTGTATTCGGGTGTGCGGCGTAATACGACACCACCAGTTCCGTTTTCATCATTTATCATAGAAAATTTTATATTCCTCGGCCCCGATTAGGTCAGACGCAGAGAGAGATCTCTGGGGGGCGGGTGAATCCTGCCCACTCTCCCAGATAAATCTTTCAACTTGGTAATTGTCGATGATGCAAGATGCGTAAGGCGATACCACCGAAGGTCAATGGTATCCAGAAGGTTATACCCCGATAAGCCAGAGCAATCACAGCAGCAGCTCCGAGAGGGATGTACATCGAACTCATCGCGAGTGTCATGACACCCTCGACAATCCCAATGCCGGAGGGGGTTGGTGAAACAATAAAGAATAAATAACCAATACTAAAGCTAGCGATTAATGTCCCCACAGAGACCGGGACTTGGAAAGCCATAAACATTAACAATAGAACGGATATTAACAACCCTTTGTTACTCAAGGCAAGTATGGCAGGTCTTAACAAGTTCTCAGGGCTGTGATGTACTTCTACCAAGCCCTGGGCAGCATCCAAGGCGAATTCATGGGCTCGTATTTCAGATAGATACTCTCTACGAATAAAAGGATGCAATAAACGATTAACTACATGTGCCATCCATCCCAAGGCACTGCCCAACCCATCAGCAGAGCGCATGCCTAAGTAGAGCAAGGTTGCAAGTATCCCGGCTACCAGCACCAAAACCCCTGTAGCGATTATTTCAGCCGGGGTAACGTTATTGCGCCGAAAGAGAACGAGCATACCCAATGCTAAAACAACTAAAAAGCCGGCGTAGTCAAAAAGCACGTAGAGGGCACCAGCCAACGTGGCTCGCGCAGTAGAATAACTCTGACGCCTGGCTTCGGAGACAAATACAGCCACTCCGCCGATCCCAGCCGAAGGGGCTACGACGTTCACAAAGTTTGCCGCGGTTGATATTACCAAAAGCTTTGAAAAGGTTTCTTCAAGTCCAAGGGCTTTAAAAATTGTCCGGTATGAAGCCGTCACATTGAGCATCCATATAGCTTGGACCGCTAATGCCAAAATTACAAAGCGCCAATCGCCACTTTGGAGGGTGTCAATGATGGCTTGCAACTCTGCTAGCCGACCTATGATGAAAATTACCCCGAATAGCAAGATCAGTGCAAAGATGAATTTACGCATGCCTGGGATTATACACAATCCTTGGCAAAAGCTTGATCAAAATTGTTATACGTTACGCAAGTAGAGGTCTCCTGGGTGTTTTAGGCTGGCTTCTACCATAAAAACACCCAGAGGAATCCTTCAATAATGTATATCTGAATGTATAAGATCACATGGTTTTGATAATCTAATCATTCCCACCTAAAAAGAGACTTTCTCAAACTCGAGCCAAATAGTCCCAATTCCTGAATCGCCATATTTAGGGAGAATTGGACAAGAAGTCTTAGGAATTTGGTTGCGATGCCAAATCCCGGATTAATTCCCAGTTCTTGTTTCCCCTAGAGTGACTTGTACCTCGCGGAGTTGACTTTCTCTGATGACCTCAATCTGTACCGTATCTCCGGGGGCATAGGTAAACAGGGCATTGGTGAATGAGTGGTTTTCATCTAGGGGGATCTCCCCGATCCGGGTGATAATGTCGCCCTTACGAAAGTCTACTTTGGCAGCAGGACTCCCCGAGGAGATATCGAAAATATAGGCGCCCCACTCCACAGGCAGTTGATAGGCTTGGGCTAACCGAGGTGTAACCGGTTGCCAACGGATTCCCAGATAAGGTCTGGCTACGTATCCTTGTTTAATGATTTGTTCGGCGACAACCCGCGCAGTATTGGTGGGGATCGCAAAACCCAAGCCTTCGGCGACTGCGCTCCCAAAACCACTTCCTCGCACGATGAGCGTGTTTATGCCGATGACCTCTCCCGCTAAATTTACCAATGGGCCACCGGAATTACCCTGGTTTATGGCTGCATCGGTCTGAATCAAGTCCTCCATTTGGTAACCTTGGTCAGTATCAATAACCCGGCCAACGGCACTCACCACCCCCACTGTGACTGTGTTTACAAAATCTCCCAATGGCGAACCAATAGCTATTACGGTTTCTCCCGGTTTGAGGGCATCAGAATTCCCCAAAGTGGCTACGGCAGGTATTTCGCCCGTGCTCCTCAAAACTGCCAGGTCGCCGAATACGTCGGTACCGACTACTTCCGCGGGTAGTTTTGTGCCATCAGCCGTATAGACAACAACTTCCTTGGCACCCTCCACGACATGGTTGTTTGTCAATATATAACC
>Ga0315537_1001045_pt1 | contig 21972 bp, 28 predicted proteins | sample SalMarSW160270MG_FD_203091 | JGI IMG/M metagenome (GOLD analysis project Ga0315537, IMG submission 203091) | Salt marsh sediment microbial communities from the Plum Island Ecosystem LTER, Massachusetts, United States - Salt Marsh Sediment SW1602-70 ...
CCCCCAGACAAATAGGCAATGTATTTGCTTGATGTCCAGCCTTCTATTTAAGGTGAGAAAGACCTGCACTCCCGAAATTGCCTTCACACCGTTTTGGGGTGTTTAAGAAGAATCCCTCTCAATCTCCCTTTGTTAAAGGGAGAAGAAATGTGTGTGTCCCCCTTTTGTAAAGGGGGAGCAAGGGGGATTTCGTAGGTGTCCCCCTTGAGCCGTTTTATGTTCGCAGAGGTATTACGGAAGATTATTAAAGTGTTGCCTATCTAAAACAGCCAACAGGCTAAGGCAAGATACATTGACGCATCGGTGGAAATACGTTAAGATACTCATACGTATGTCTAGCATAATGATGCGTACCGACGCGAAGATGAAAAAAGACGAGATTAACAGCCTACAGATTGGCTCTGCTAGAGATACTATGAACCATGACCTACTGTGGAAAAGGATTGTAGGAGTTCTCCTGATACTTCATGGTATATTGTGCGTAGTCGGAGCACTCTTCCCAATCCATCCTGTCCTCGTTATTTTTTATATGCTCGTTCATGTTAACGCTGCAATAAAGATATCATTAACCCTTATTCTGGCTGCTGTCCAGCTGGTATTCGGGGGATACCTGACCCTCAACTGGCAGGTAAGATGGTATTGGCCGGCTATAATAACTGTTTCTATGGGCATCATCATTGCGATTGCTGTCCCCCTTGTTCTGGCTTCATTTTGCCCCTATATATAAAGCCTTTACCGTCAGGAGAATGCACTTATGATAAAGAAATATATGCTATTAGCATTCGTCTCACTGGTATTGCTCGCTAGCTGCGGTGGCTCCCGGCCAAGCCCCAAAGAGGTTATTGCCGGAGCTATTGATGCCGTCAATGAGCTTCAGACGTACCGCTTCGAGATGACGGGCACGATGACATTGGAAGGAAAAAACAGCCACGGTAATATGCAGGGGGAGTTCGTCTCACCGGACAGGCTGCATATGATAACCATCAGCGATGGTGAAACCCAGGAGGGCATCAGAATCGGGCAGACGGAATACTACCGGGTCCCCGGCAGTGATAGCTGGGAAGTACGCGAATGGCCGTCGGCAATGGCTTCTGCTCGCAATAACTGGGCCGTCAGTACGGTCGAGATACTTGATACCCTGGTGGGGCTGGTCAAACTACGGGATGAGAAAATCGACGGTGTGAGCTGCTTTCACTACAGAGGCAACGTTGACATCGAAGCGCAGGTAGAGGAGCAAATTGCCAATCTCGACCCTTCACAGCCGTACTATGAAGAGATGGTGATGTCCATCGAACAACAGCTCCAGTCGGAAAATGATGTAGAGTTCTGGGTGGGCAAGGAAGACTACCTGTTACGGCGGCTGGACACACACTATGAAATGACATATACCGAGGACGAGGGTGAGGATACGGAGAGCGAGGAACATGTGATTGCGAACTATAGCTTCAGATTCTTTGACTTCAACCAACCCATCCAGATTGAGCCGCCGATTGCCGACACGACTGGAGGTGTCGACCTGTATGTTATCGGTGTCGGTAGCGGCGCTGGTTGTGAGGACCAGCATTGCCAGGTAGACTTTGATGTTACTATCACCAACCAGGGCATAGCAACAGCCAGAAACGTAAGGGTATTTATTGACTCGCAGGCCACCAGTCAGGGCCTACAGACGATGGAAGCCCTACCCGACCAAAGGCCAGCAGACCTAGGCCCGGACGAGTCTGCAACCTTCCTGGTCAGTTGGGAGGCCAACCTCGACGGTTTCTCCGATGAGGAATTTCACGCATTGGTACAGCAATACGTAATTCATGCCACCTGGGTTGATGGAGACGGCCAGCAGCATGAAAAAACGCTCAGAGAGACGGATGAAACCGGTGCCATTATAGAATAGACCCTTTTATAGATAATACAGGTGATATCGACACTACCACAAACTGACTAAATACACATTGAAAGAATCTGCGCACCAGGCGGATAAGCGGCTCCGCCTACTTATAAAGGCTTTATACCCCTTCCTTAATCCTGTATAATCTTAGTAGACACACGCATACCAATAGACATCCGGGGGTGAGCTATGGGCGACATCAAGAGTGCTCGTGAGATAGCCATGGAGAAGCTGGAAAAGCTGGGCGAAGCCACCCAGGAAGAGCGCCTGAAATGGAAGCTCGAGCCAAAGGGGAGGGAACTGGCCGCCAGGTATCTCAAGGAAAACTGTAACCTGATAGCCGAGTTGAGCCAGTACCAGGATGAGGAGAGGAAATACATCGTGGCTGGCGCTTCTGAAGTACTGGTGAGAAATGTCGAACTGCCCAGGAACGAGGCCATCCGCAGGACGAATAAAAAGGCGATGGACGGTCTGAAGCTCCTCAAAAACGATAAGGCCCGCGTGGAGAATGCCCACAGCCGGATAAGGCAGATTTTTAGCCACTACACGGAGCAGGGAGCACAGCAGCGTCGGCAGGCTTACGAACAGCTGAGAGCACAATTTGAAGCCAGGATACAGCAGGCCCTCCAGCAACAGCTCGGTTCCGCGGCCAGAATGAGGGTCGACGTCGAGCGACAGCCGCAGTTCCAGGAGGAGTGGCGAAGACTCCAGCTCCAACTAGACGCACCCTATCTGGAGCACCTCAACGAGTACCGACAAGAAATACTCAGCATCGACTGAACGACAGGGTGAGGGGATGCAGGAGGATGATGGTGGATACTGACGACGAAAGAATCCGAAAAGCGGTCGAGTATACCGAAATATTACGTGCGCCCCGCCAGAACCTCTACACCTTCGGGACGACCAATATATACTACTACCTGGTCACAGAACCAGCCTATACCGAGCTGGTTGATACCGAGACTGAGACTGTGGTCAGGGAAGGCCGGGTACTGGCCGAACGACCCAAAATAGTAACTCCCTACTATCTTGCCGGACTGGAAGGGTTTAGCGCTGACGCCAGAAGATATTTCGAATCTCTTATACACGAGTACGGTCCGAATGTTCCGGGACTGCTCTATGCCTACAAGAACGAGCCAAAGGAACTCAACATCGTCTCCGGCCACTGGCGGTCGGTGGTAGACAAAATAAATGCCGAGATTGACCAGCGCAGCGACCCACTGTCTGCCATCATCAAAGGACTGGACGAGCTCTGGGACGTGGCACTGATAAGGTTCATCTTTGAAATGACCCGGAGGTCTCTGAGCGACAATATCGGGCAGATGGGGGCGCGGGGTCTCCTGGATGTAGACTCCCGTGGTATCCCCGCCGACGCCAGGCTCAGAATTGAAGAGCTTTTCTGGCAGGCCTCCCGGGGGGAAACAGCACCGGCAGCGCTAAAAGAGGAGCTTGACCGCTGGGGCCTGTTTGACGAATACGAGGACAGGTTCCTCAATATCTTCGGGAAGCGATAATGGGAGCAAATTGCTGAAATGGAAATAACAATAATCGAGGCCAGAGACCTCTCCGAGGCGTGGTTCCTCTGTCTGAATAAGACCCTGACTAAGGGCCGTGAATACAGAATCGACCGTGGGAGCTATGCCGGCCAGCGTCGCAAGGAGCTTGACCTGGTGGTGCTGCAGATAGGCTATCCGGGAACCAGGCCACTCATCCCGGACGTACCGCAGGGCGTACCACCACCTACCACCATGGACTACATCGAGAGCTACCTGCCTTACCTGATGACCGCCCATAAGGCTGAGGGAGAGGAGTATACCTACGGCCAGTACCTGGAAAAGCAAATCCAGGAAGTCATCAAGATATATAAAGAAGATGGCTACAACACCAACCAGGCCTTCATGGCAGTCGGTGATGCTCAGTCTATCTACCTCTCCGACCCGCCGTGTCTCAGGGCGATTGACACCAGAATCCGTGATGGTAGGCTCTCCTTTGTCGTCTACTTCCGGTCATGGGACCTCTGGGCCGGGTTTCCCTCCAACCTGGCAGCTATCCAGCTCCTCAAGGAATACATGGCCGATGAGATTGGTGTCGCCGACGGCGAGATAGTAGCCATGAGCAAAGGCCTGCACATCTATGAGTACTGCTGGGAGCTGGCCAGAATTGCCGCCCGTATCACCGAATAGAGCGGACACATCCCGACCGTCTAACTCACTCCATACGTATCTATCCTTACCCTCATATTTGTCACCATGTCGGCATTATGCTAGCATGAAATCCAGAGACATAAGGAGGTAGTTTTTCATGCTGACAGTGGCCGAAGCTATTGAGAAGAGACGGAGCATCAGAAAGTTCAAGCCTGACCCCGTACCCGACGAACTGATTAATCAGATCCTGGAAGCCGGCCGCCTGGCACCATCCGGCACCAACCGGCAACCGTGGCGCTTCCAGGTCATCAAAGAAGGTGAATTAAAGAAGCGCCTTCTCGCTGAAGCTGTCATCGGCGAGTCTCCTCAGGTAGCTCAGGCCCCGGTAGTCATCGTCTGCGGCTCCGAGCTGCTTACCTTTGTCAAGGGACATAAGCTCGCCCCACCGAACTCCGACTACTTCGGCGCCGACAGCGCTGAATGGGAAGACATCAGCAAGTTCCTGCCAGACGCACACATGTACACGGCCATCGCCATCGAACACATGGTACTTATGGCGACCGCTCTCGGCCTCGGTACCTGCTGGGTGCAGAGGATAAGGTTCGGGCAGACCGCCAAGACGCTAGGCTGGCCGAGGCATATAGTGGTATTGACACTGCTACTGATAGGCTATGCGGATGAAGACCCTCCAGCCCGACCCCGAGTGCCGCTGGAGGACATAGTCCTCAAAGAAGGTCAGATACCAGAATAGAGGCCCCAGCCTTAATCGCATATAATTATCAGCCCGTTGCCGACATCACGAGTTATATCGACTCCTCGTGCAGTGAGTCAGCTTACTTATAACCTCATAAAAGGAGGACATATGAAAAGGGTAGCTATCACCAGCGCAGTACGTACACCCATTGGCAACTTTGGCGGTGCTTTGCGGACGATACCGGCCTGTGAACTGGCCGCCCTGGTACTCAATGAGGCAGTAAAAAGGGCCAACCTGAAGCCCGATACGGTGGATATGGTCATAATGGGACAAAACTATCAGAGCGGTGAATATGTAAACATCGCCCGTATGTCGCTGCTAGCCGCGGGTTGGCCTGTTGAGACAGTTGGGTTGACCTTAGACCGACGTTGCCCCAGCGGCCTTGACGCAGTCTGCCTGGGTGCTTCAATGCTGCAGACTGGCAATGCTGATATTATCGTGGCCGGGGGCGTGGAAAGCATGAGCACCGCCGAATTTTATCTGCAGGGTGATATCAGGTGGTCTCTGGGTGGTACCGGCGACATGCCCAGGGGTCATGGCAGCCTTTCCACATGGAACATTCCTCTCTACGACAGGATACTACGAGCCAGGGTAATGTCCCAGCCCGAAGAGAGATTCGGCATCCTGCCAAGCATGATGGCCTGGGCAGAAACTGCCGCCCAGGAACACAGCATCACAAGAGAGGAAGTGGACAAATGGGCGCTGGCCAGCAACCAGAGGGCTTGCGCAGCCATGACATCCGGTAAATTCAAGGAGGAGTGCATTCCGGTCTCGGTTCCTCAGCGCAGGGGCGAGCCGATAGTGGTAACTGACGACGAGCGTCCCCGTTCGGACACCAGCCTGGAAGCGCTCGCCAGATTGAGACCGGTTATGGATGGGGTCTGTACGGCAGGTAACTCCTCCGGTGAAAATGATGGCGCCTCGGTATGCACGATAATGCCGGAGGAAAAGGCCGAAGAATTGAAACTGAAACCAATGGCCTACCTGAAAACTTTCGCCTTTGCCGGCGCCGACCCGCGCTACGCCTGGAAATCTGCTACCGCCGCTATAGAAAAGACACTAAAGAAGGCTAATCTTACTATTGACCAGATTGACCTTATTGAAATACACGAAGCATTTGCCGCCCAGGCGCTGGCCAATTTTAAAGAACTGGGATTAAGTGAGAAGGACTATGACAGGATAAATGTCAACGGTTCTTGTGTTGCCCTCGGTCATCCTTTAGGTGCTACCGGGGCCAGAATTCTGACCACGCTACTACACGAAATGCAAAGAAGGGACGTGAAGTACGGCCTGATAGGGATATGTGGTGGTGGTGGGATGGGCATAAGTGTTATTCTGGAAAGGTAATAGTGCTGACCCGCCTACAACTATTCCTGTATGCACCAAAGATACGGTTGCAGGAGTACCCCTGGCTTTGCTAAACTGAAACAGCATTCGGGCCGCTAGCTCAACTGGCAGAGCAGCTGACTCTTAATCAGCCGGTTGGAGGTTCGAGTCCTCCGCGGCTCACCATGAAGCTAGGCAACCGGTTGACTAGGTTAAAACTCTGAAGCTAGAGTGAAGCTAATAGTAACCAGTTAACTAAGCAAAAAATAAGAATTGGGCCGGCCGCAATGAAAGGTGAAACGGAATGACAAAAGCATCGGTCTGGTAGACTTGGTGGAGGGATTTCTCTTTTCCCTCCTAGCCGAAGGGCGTGCACCACGCACGCACGAGTATTATGATAAGCTTCTCAAGCATTTCTTATCTTACGTTAAGACCCAAGGCTGGCCTGACAGCGTCGACTTCTTAGATGCCAAACGAATCAGGGAGTTTTTATCTTGGATTGGCTCAAGAAGTTACGAGTATATCGCAGGTAATAACAGCCACAGATTCACAAAATCCAAACCATCCTCAGCATGGCCTTATTATAAGGCACTAAGGCGCTTGTTTAATTGGGGTATTGAGGAAGGGCTTGTTGACGAGAGCCCAGTCAAGGATATTCATTTTAAGGCTCCACCTCCTCCACCCATCCAGCCTTACGAGCAGGACGAACTAAAACGATTTCTCGCTATTTGTGAACTTGACATTAAGACTGGGGCACGTTTTACTGGCCTGCGTAACAAGGCCATGCTGCTGCTCTTCATCGACTCGGGTTTACGCTTGAGCGAGCTAGTAGGGTTGAACCTTGTAGACATGAATCTCGAGCAAAAGTGGGTTAGAGTCATCGGTAAAGGCAATAAAGTAGGTATTTGTCCGTTTTCCCCCAAGACAGCTAAAGCTATCTGGCTCTACTTGTTAGAAAGGAAACATCGGGCTAAATGTGATGCCCTCTGGATAACTGAAGAAGGCAGGCAATTCACAGTGAGTGGACTGAGTTCGTCGTTCGTCTATCTTAAGAAACGAGCTGGAGTTAACGGGCAAGGTAGAGTTCATCGCCTTCGACACACTAGCGCCTTACAATATCTCCGGGGAGCCAAAGACTCTTTCCTGCTCCAGTTATTTTTAAGGCATGAGGACCTGGCGATGAGCCGACGGTACACTCAAGGCCTAAAACAGGAAGAGGCCATAGAGGCACACAGAAATGGTGCTAGTCCAGTCGAAGGATTAGGGCTTGGTTGATTTGACTTACCAATAATGCAAACCACTATCCAGAATAGCCGTAATTTCCTCCGTAGGCGGTGTAAGATATTAGCGCCATTGACCGAAGCTTATATTTATCTTAGCCTCGTTTCTGGCGACGATAACCGCTTCTCGTTTTGCGAACACTACCACCGAAGTCTCTATCCAACTTTTTAATCGCATCGGCAATGTGAGTATATCCCACTTCGGTGTCACTCGTGTGCTCTTCTTCCTCCAGTATTTCTTTAGCTGTGAATTTGTACCGCTTACTTAAAAAGAGCCAATAAACATGCCTTTCGAGGGCATCGCGAGTATCAAAGGATACCCCACGACTCGCTAGGGAGTTTTTATATGCATGAAGCTGATCTTTCACATACTCAAGAACGTCCTTTTCAGGTAGCCATAAAACAATGAAAGCCGGGACTGTTATCGTGAGTGGTAGAATATCACCGGATTTTTCCAATTGTTTGGCAGCGAGGTGTACAAGAAGTTCCAAGGTACTATCGTTAGGAGAGCTGACATCATGCTCCATCTTTGCTAGAGCAATTAACATTAAACGAGAAACAGCCCACGGATAATCAAGACCATTGTTGATTGCTAGGTTATTCAAGTCATTAACTAGTTCAACAAGATCCCCTACATAGGCGGTTGGAAAATATCTGTTCAGCAATTCCTTGAGCCCGTTGTTTGACGCCGCCTCTTCCGAACTAAGAACCTCAACAATTTTGACAGCGATCTCTTGGTGCCTTAAAAACCCCGGGTAGACCCTATCAAGGGCTTCTACGATTTCGGCTATTTCAGGATCTCCTGATGCGTACTGTTCAGATATTTGCACATCGGGACTGCCCAAGAGAAATTTACAGATCTCAGCTTCGTGCTTTTCCAAACAGTCTTGGAACTGCTTTGAGAATATTAGGTCTTTCATATAGTAGCGAAGAAGTGCATCTTTACCCAATTCCAAAGCATAGGCTGCTGGTATCCGCTTCGTTCTTCTGAAACTCGATTTCATAATCATTCCGAAATCTCTATATTTCAACTCAAAAATGAAGTACGCTTTATTCAGCAGGAGTATAACATAATCACCGTAATCGAGGAAATCAGCGAGCGTCTTAACAGGATCCTTTGCGCCGCCGGGCAGGGCGCCGAAGTCATCACTCCTGATGATGTAACACATTGAAGGTCTATTCAGCGAAGCAACCAGGGAAAGAGATGGGTAACGACAAAGATAAACTCCAGCAAACTGGTTCTCCCAATGATATGACAGTGAAGCAGGCTGGACACCGAGGCGGAACTACAACGCGTGATCGTCATGGGAGAACTTATTATCAATCGATAGGCCGAAAAGGTGGACGAAAGACCGCGCAGCTCTATCGTGAGTTACTGACCGAGGTTGGCAAGAGAGGTGGACGACCCCGGCGACCTGCTCTTGATGAATCGATGGGGGAAGAAACCAGTAGAAGGAGGTGATACTGCGATCGGCCCACGGTTTCTTCCCCCACTAAGGCATAGAAGATTAAGAATCGACTAGTCACGGCTTAGCAGACCAGGCTACTACGATGAGAGTAAGGATTTATCTCGAAAATGAAGGTTTATTTGGAGCAAGAAGATATCAAACTGCTTGAAGAGACAACTACCAATAGAAGAGACCTTCTGCTCATCAGGCTTCTGTTTCATCTCGGCTGTCGCATATCTGAAGCTCTGGCTATTACCGTCGACGATGTTGATTTCAAACATGGTACGATTAGTATTCACCGTCTGAAAATTCGCGCGAGAGTATCCTGTCCCAATTGCCGTGTACGCCTGAGCAAGAGTCATGTCTTCTGTCCCGGATGTGGCACAAAGGTCGAGAGCCTGGTGGCCGAGGAGAAGGAACATCACCGGATAAGACAACTACCCGTGGATGTTGAGACACAACACTTGTTGGGTGAGTACATCAAAAAGGGCGGCCCGCTCTCGAGAAATGGAAGGCTGCTAATTTTTGGGATCAATCGGCACCGCGCTTGGCAAATAGTAAAAGAATGCGCCGAGCGAGCAGGATTACCAAAGCTGGTCAATCCCGAAACGGGTAAAGTACACAATGTTAGCCCCCATAGGTTTAGAGATGCCTTTGCCGTGAACGCCGTGAAGATAGACGACTCCGGTAACGGCTTGAGACTGCTCCAGGAACATCTCGGTCACCAGAGCATAAGTACAACAATGAGATACCGGAAGATAGCCGGTGAGGAGCATCGGGAGTGGTATCAGAAGCTATGGTCAAAGGAGAGTCCTGCTAATGGTACTACAGCTTAGACCCCACCGTGGGGGCTTCCTTAAGCCATTCGGCTGCGGTGAGTTTATCAGAGACTTTCTGGCAGGTCTTGGCCCTTATGACTCACCGTCGATTGACCCGGGAGTAGGTGCGCCGCAGGCCGACATGTGCTACCACTATAAACAGGCGCTGAGGCTGACTACCGCCGGAGACAGAGCCATAAGACACGAAGAAAGATTAGCCAGGAAAGAGAAACGTCCCATCAGTCCAGATAACATTGAGTACCTCACTGAGGTATATCTGGCTCGTTTACCCTATAAAGCAAAAGGCTGCCGCTACCACTCGTTTGTCACCTACTTCTCAAACATCAAGAAGCTGGGCTGGGTGGAGCCGTCGGGTGTAGTAGAACCATCAGAGTTCCAGGACAACTACCCCAAAGGCAATCCACGTATCTATTACCGCCTCACTCAGGTCGGTCTGTCCGCTCCTGATTACCTCTGGGCCGACCCTAGAAAAGCCCTCTACGGCTAAAAAACAGCCCACTTAGACCGGCCCCAGAGACACTTTCAGAAGCTCCAGAATGAGATTTTGACCCTGTTACCACCTACTATGATAGTAATTCTATTGCCTGTTCCCTTACCCAACAACTCCCCAGAATAGGTAATAAAAAGTGCAATCCCTTCCCTCTGAGAGACACTGTAGTGCTAATAGAGCCTCTTGCCCCTTAATAAGCCTCCTTGTCAATTGTGCAATCAGACTCGCTCATACTTGAGAGGGGCAACCTGTTGAGTTGGCACAATCACGAAAATATAGGTTCATTCTGTTAATGCACAATCGTTCCTTTTGTTGGATGATAACACTAGGCAAATTCGCTTTAGCACTTTAACAAGTGAATACAACAAGGCCTGACCTGAACGCTTGCCCTAATAGAAAGGGGGTAAGCGTGAGTTTAAACGTAGTCGTACCAAGAATACCAGACAGCGACAATGATAATCCTCAAGGGCACTGTAGCCGATGCGGTAAGGTCTGGACACGAAAAGAGAGGCAGGGCATTTGCCAGTGGTGCAATAAGCCCGCAAGCTGTCAAAGCTCCACTTCAAAGCCCCGCCATATCAAGTCTAGGTCAAGCAGAAGGCGAAAGCAAGCTAACAGCAATAGTAACGGCTATGACCACCTAGAGGGCGAGTGGCTAACCTATTATAAGGTAGCCTTGCCGTTTGCTAATAGCGTGCCTGACCGAGAGGACTTACTCCACACGATAATCGCCAATCTTGCCGATGCCGGTAGAAACAACGGACATAAGCCTGATAACCCTAGCTGGATGTATCGGATTGCCAGCTTCACCAAAGCCCAATACTGGAGAGACCACTATAAGCATACTAACGGCTTAACCTGTGGTAACTGTAGCACAAAGCAACGGCGCAAATGTAAAGAGGAATGGCTTTACGGCGAATGTCCGAAGCTAGTCAAGATAGAGAGCCTGAATAAGCCTATCATAGATGGTGAAGGTAATATCACCGAGCTTGGGGAACTGATAGCCGATGATAAAGCTCTTGACCTTGACGCTTGGCTAGACAGTAAGATATTCCTGCTGACCAGTCCAGAACGACTAATACTCATCGGCGAGAAGATACGAGATGGGATAGCCCTTACCAGATACGAGAGACTTTACCTTTACCGCTTCCGAAAGCGAGAGCAAAAAAAGCTGATTTAGGTGATAACGTTTTAGCCCTTTTCCGCAAATTATATAGTGGCAGCACCGCTAAGGCTAGCGTCTCGCAGCTTGGTGGTGGCTGACTACTAGGTGAAGCTGGCAGATTTGCCCACTAGCCAGATAGCCAAGAGGGGGTTAAGTGGAAAAACTGAATATCGTGGGCAAGCGTTCAGGTAACGGCTTTGTAGCTCACAAGGCTACGCTGGTAAACGCCCTGTCAAGAGCGTTAGCCGACAGGCTGATGCTGCTGGACTTCACTATTGGGCGGAAGGGGTTACTCGGTTACCTTAAGGCGATTGCAGGGTCAAACGTGGTCAAGGTTGTCCCTTCGACAAGCTCAGGACAAGTCCCCGCCAATGGTGCTGATAGCGAGTCGCATGACATCGGGAAACGCCTCAAGGTGATTTGCGGTAGCAATACCAGTTACCTTGAGGACATGGCATGGATAGGCGAGAAAACGCCGATGACCATCGCCGAGGTCAGGGTAAGCCCTAACAACACTGTTAAGCCTAACATTGGGAATGTTGAGCTTGCCGAGGCACTAGACAGAACGCTACCCTTTACCGCTACCGAGGACAACAGACCTGTTTTACAGTGTGTGCTGTTCAAGGCTGGTGAGGGCAAGCTAAAGCTGGTGAGTGCCGATGGTTTCAGGCTGGCAGCCCAGAGCATAGACTTTGATGGTGAAGGACAAGCCCTGATAGTTCGTGACGACCTGGCGGGTATCGCCAACGCCCTGCGAAAAGCAAGGCGGGTCAACCTGAGTTTTGAGGCAAGCGGTGAGAGCCTTGACGGAACGAGGCTGATTATTGATACCGAGACAATTCGGTATAACTTTGTGAGTGCTGATGGCACTTTTCCCGATTATGAGAAGCTCATTCCGAACGAGGCTAAAACGGTTGTCCACTTTGACACCGTTGAAGCTGGCAAGGCGATAAGCTCCCTTAAGGTGCTCGCCGATAGCAAGTCTTACCCGATAGACATTACTCTTGAAAATGGCTTGGTGATGCTGTCAAGCCCCGATGATAAGGGGCGGGCGGTAATGCCAGCCGATATTGAGGGCGAGGTCAACAGGGTAAGGATTGACGGCAAGTATCTTGCCGATGCCTTGAAAGCCTGTAGCGGTATGGTGGACTTAAAGCTCACAGATGGTAAATCACCAGTCCTCTTTCAGGTTGACGGATACCAGCTTGTCACTATGCCGATGCTGACCAACGCTGAGAAGCCGAAAGCCGAACCAGCAGCCGAGCGAGCACCAGCCGAGGAAACCGAGACAACTGAGCCAGAGAACACCGAGGCAGCCGAAGCAGTCGCCGAGGCCGAGGCAATCACCAAGACCGAGACTCGTGGTGAGCCTGCCGAATCCAAGCCGAAGCGGAAGCGGAGCAAGGCAAAAGAACCATTAGCCGTATAATTTAAGCCGATACTGAACGCTTGACCGAACAGAAAGCCACGCAAGAGAGGCGGGGGTAACTCCGCCTCTTTTTGTCTTTTTCAGGGGTAAACGTTCCCCTTCAGGGAGAACCCTTCAGGGTGAATCCCTACGTGGGAACGGATGCCCCTTCATTGTGGCCAAAAGGGGCAGGGAGTGCCGATGCCCGATGGCAGTGCAAGAGGCACGACGGCTCGCCTGCCATAGTCCCGAGGAAACGGCGAGCAGGCAGGGAAATTACCGGCGGTTGCGTACTCAATGGAAGTCCCCTCGGACAGGTGCACAGTACGAACAACAACCAAGGGGAGCAGGCACTCCGAACATTTACCCACATGCCATCCAGAAAGGAGGAGCCAGTATGGAGCTGGACAAGGGCACCGTCTTTGTCCCCACCAGGGAAGATGTCATTGAGTGCGCCAGGATGAAGGGTATTTCTGAAGAAGCAATAACCGACGATGTTTTGCGCCAGGTGAGGAAAGGAGTGGATAGCGGGCTTGAGTGCTGGTCGGAAGTGGTAATGGCAGCCCTGGACTTTGCTCTCAAAACCTAGTCCGTAACCCATTCACTCTGATGCCTAAACGAGCTAGGCGTCAGGGATGAGCGGGCTACCGCTCAAATCTACAGGGTTACCCATGCCCTGGGAAGGAGGTGAATTTGTGCCTATAAGATGGAACGCTAAAAGGGTTAAGGAAACCACCGGCATGCTTGAAGAAGCCCTGCGAAAAGCGGTAGACCCTCTGGAAGAAGCCAGGCTTATTGCCAGGGAAGCCCTGAATATCCCTGAATTGCCGTTATATATCGGGCAGAATTTTGTGAACCTCATCGGCAAAATTGACGATGGCGTGGGCGGTGGACGCTTCTCACCGGAGGGCTGGATTACGCGTTACATCAGGAGAATCCGTGAGAATATCCCCGCCGAGGCCGTCAAGGCAGTCGAGACAAGGGAAAAGTACGGTAGCACGCAATCTCTTGTCTAAAACTGTCCCAAAGCATTTCTAGGGGCTACCCGTGCCCAAAATTAAACGAAGGGAGGTGATAAAAATGACCACACAACTCGACCTCTTCCGAGAAGCCAGGGCCGAGATAGAGAAGCCTGAACCGATGACCGAGGTCAGACTGGGACGCCGGTCTGCCCGGGTCCCGCTGCGTAAGCAGCGCGGGGCAGCTCTGGCCAGGCTAATGGATATCCTTACAGACCTCGAGGGCAAGGATATCTACATCGGTTCGTATGATGCCGGTGGCCGGCATTTCTGGCTCGATAACCTGAAACTCCCCAGACTGCAGTTAGACTGGCATCCTATCAGACTCGAATCCGACCGGAGCTATGTTCCCAGCGTCATCGTGCTCTGGGGAAGTAGGTCAGCCCAGGTGAGGATATTCACCGACTACCTGGTGGCTGTTCGTGAGCAGGAGTACCAGGGATACTGGCACTATTTGCTCGATTTCCGTAATGGCTTCTGGCAAAGCCCGATAGACAACTATCGGTCTCACTACGCCTGCCTCACTATCACCAGGTTCAAGGACTGAGAAAGGAGGTTACCACAATTGAATAATACAATGGAGAAAGGCATCTCCGATATTGTGGGATGCCTTACCGACCCTATTATTGTGTTCCCGGGCGGTTGGGGAGACACATTGCCAGACTGGCTTAAGACAGCTATTACCCTGGAGAGGATGATAGGGAATATGAGAGCGCTCAAAGGCGACGAACCAACGGGTGCAGATGCTGAGGCCTGTGCCTATCTGATGACTGTTTCGTTGACTCAGCCTATGGACAGCGAATGGACCCAAATTTATCTGTATATCGCTACCCTGACTTACAGACGATGGAACAGGGGTGAAATGCCTACCGATATTGCCGTTGAATCGGTTACTGACTATCAACTTGTGGAGCTAAATCGGCTTAAGGCTTGGCTTTATAGACAGCGCATTAAAGCAAGGATAGAGAAAGACAGAGCCGAGCGAAGGCAGAAAAAGGAAGACCAAGAAATTAGGAGGAAGGCTGAGCAGCCGGCGCTTTTTGAGTTCTAAGAGCCGCTTCACATGGGAAGGGGGGGTGAGAGTAAGTCTCTCGCCCCCCTTTTTTGCTTGTCAGCTAGCGTAAAACCCGGATGAGGTTATTTGACCATTCTTAGATACAACGACACTACCCTTGTTTGCGGATTTCGGTTTTACCAAAGCGACTCGGAGCGTAGCGCCCCTTGACTTTCACGGACAAATGTCGTAGGCTCAGCGAAAACAAAGGGGGGAATCGTATGGAAGCCTATTGTGTTAAATGCCGTGCAAAGAGGCAGATGAAGGACCCAAAAGCCTTAACCATGAAGAATGGAAAGCCAGCCACACAGGGTACCTGTCCAATCTGTGGCACCAAGATGTTCAGAATTGGTAAGGCTTAGGTTACTGTACAGTCAGAGAATGATTGAAGGGGCTGGAAAACCCAGCCCCTTTCTCGTTGAACAATCCAAGCGAATGTTACCCAACAATCTACTTCTTTGTTACCTTAGAACAAACATCGGGGTGTCTGTCCAGTCATGCGTATAAATATCTGATACCATTTGCCTTTGCTATAAAGTGAAAATCACCACTGCGCGGATATTAGGATGTTTACCCTTCCATACGTGCGTCTGTCAATGCAAAAACGATGGACAATGGCTTGCACTGGCAAAAGACTTTTCCCTTATGCCAGTGGGGCGATACTAGAATAGCTTGAACACTTTTTTCAGCAGCCAGATTATTATCAAAATGACTGCGATAACAAGTGCTATATGGATCAGAGCGCCCCAACTAAAGACGAATAATCCCAGTAGCCACAAGATTAAGAGAATGATTCCAATAGCAAATAAGATACCCATGTTGCCTCCTTTTATTTTTCGGTGCCACTCACCGTAGTCACTTTTACAAGAATCATAATGAGCGCCGTCCCATCTTCTCGAGTTCCCTGTATGGTTGCTATGGTGCTAAACCCTTATCTGGTTTCAATTTTGCTATTGTCATAGCTGTTCCTCTTCTTGGATACATTATTTCACTAGGTCCCTCTTAGGATTTTCCTCCTTGGACTAAGGGCTGACTATGATATCGTTGTGAAGTTCGGACACGCTTGGTGCGGCTCAAGCCGCCCACTGGGCCTCTTCTCTTTGCCCAAAAGCGCCCACTTCTCGCTAGGTTTTTGTATCCCCGCTGGTCGGCGACCCTATCACACCCTGCACGCTTAGAATTCGCTCGGCACGGAAATAGTGCTCCGCGTCTCTGCCGGTAGGTCGCCCTTCTCGTTCCCAAATGGCATAGGCCAACCCCTTTATCTGTTCCTCTGAAGATAAGGAACTATCCCAGTATGGGGCTAGACCATAGTGAAGGTAACACTTGGCCAGCCAGTCGGAGTTAATCTCTTCCGTCCACTTGTCCTTGTTCATGCCGGGGGCTTTTTCAAGGACATTTTTTGGCATATCAACAATGAATTTCCTTTTCTCGGGAGACCACGTCATAATCTCCCAGGGCATGGCAAACCACTTGTCGCTGATGCCTAGCATACCACCAAAGGCGACGATAACGAAGGCAATTCGCCCAGCCAGCATATCAATCACGAAATTCTGCACCTGCCCCAGGTCTTGGCCTTGTTCATTGACTAAATCGTACCGCTCCAATCTGTTAGTGGGAATGAATCTTGGTAACTGATTCATAGTGTGCCTCCTTGGCAAATAGTCTTCCGGCGGCTACCTGCGATGAATGCCAGCCAACTTAGCCACCGGACTCGATGAACTTTATCTTCCAATACTTAAATGGTCTTCCGACTGCCCAGTCTTGGGTCTGCACAGAACCCCTGAGAATCACACCGTGTCTCACTGTCTATGAATGAGCTGGAAGACCGGGATAGATTGAACCTTCTATTTGCTTTGCTCTTTTCTTATAGTTCCAAGTTTCTTGTCAGATCGGGTATCCCTTCCATCCTTGTTTCTAATGGCACCAGTGGATAAACCCAGATCCTTTTCTACTTTACCAACCCTTTTGTCACTTCTTACCTTTCGCGGCATGCTTCTCACCTTCCTTTAAGCTTCCATTTATTGGTTTTGCTACAACTCCAATGCTTTTACTCGAACCTCGTTATATTCAGACGTTGGGACTGGCTACCTGCTTCTCACTCGCGGCACCAGCCAGATAATCAACAAGATGATTCCAATGACAAGTAAAATCCAGAGGATTGGGCCTCCTATGAAGCCGATAATCAGACCCAGCAACCACAAGGTCAAGATGATAACAGCAATTAACACAAGCAAATTGAACATATTGACCTCCTTTTATTTATTGCGACCTTCACAACTCGCTCATCAGTCTGAACTTTTCTATATGACAATTACGCCGACAATGCCACCAACAAGCACCACTGAGCCTAAAATCAGCAGAGACCAGTACCACCACTTTATCTTCACTTTATCGGAATATTGAATCGACTTGTCCTGAACACTCATTCGATTATCTCCTCTCTATTACTTAGTCTTCAAAGGGCGGTCCCCCTAAAATACTGGATAGTTTCGGCTGTCTACTTCAGGTTATAATTTCCAGTACGGATCACGACCATAGGAACGGTAGACCTTGGCTAGCCAGTCAAAGTCCCCTAAATCAGGCCAGTTGTCTCTATCGAAGCCCGGTGCGGATTTAAGGGTTTCTTCAGACACATCGAGGATGAACTTCTTGTCGTGAAATGATATGGATAGGACATCCCACGGTACGGCAATCAGTTTATTGTTGGGCATCCAATGTGCGCGGCCGAAGGACAGTACCACATAGGCAACTCGCCCCCGTGCAAGGTCAAGCATGATTGCCTCGACTTCGCCCAGGTCTTCACCCTTTGAATTGGTCACTTTGTTACCCCGAAGAGTACTAGCTGACAATACTTTCGGTTCTTTTATTGCTTCAATTTTGCTCCTCGCTTCCATTTTGCTCCTCCTTCAATTTAACTCGGACAATCGGAAGACAATTGCTCATATTGAGCCTTGCCTCCTCTCCCTTGATAATCAATAGTTCCAAGATAGAAGACCCTACCCTCTGTTTATAGTAGCCAGTACGCCCTATTCAAACCGCAGTGGGAAGGAACTCCTCTGCTGCCCGACAGGCAGAGCCTTTTCCCACACTTCACCACGGGCCTTGCCCCTAGACACGACTCGTCAGAACTAGATTGTAATGTCGTCAATCACAGCCACGGGCGCGTTCTCCCTGACGGACTCAATACCATTCAGTGCACTGGCTTTGGCGTTATAACCCTGTGACACTGCGATACACTCTCCGTTTGGAGCAACGAGCTTAAAGCGGAATTCGCCTGCAACATCCTTGCTTAACTCAAACTTAGCATCCACCTTACGTCTACCTCCTTACTACATAATCTGCCGTTACACTATCACCCATGAATTAGGTATAGTACCAGTAGTTAACATGAGTATGTACCCTGCATCCCGGGGGTACAACCCTCTTAGGCTGGTATGGTACAGGTATGTTAGTGCCGGTCGACTAATCTAATGTGTGGTAAATAATAGCTGTTGACAGGACCATCGGTGGGGGGTACAATGGCACCCAAAAGGTACACTATAGTAGTAGATAATGGTATACTAAAGTTTACCAAGGAGGTGTGTCACGATGGCAGCCGAGCGACGCGAATCTAAAAATCTGGGAGTCCTGATGATTGATTTCAGTCCAGTTGTTCGTGAGGGTTTGCAGGCTATCCTGACAAAGGACGAGGGAATTGAAGTGATTGGAGATGCTCCAGATGGATACGAAGCTCTTCAGCATATTAAACGAGCAAGTAACCGGGGACGGCCTGTCAACGTAGTTTTAACCGAGACGCGGAACGGTAAAGTGGACGGCGTACAAGCCACGAGGCTTATCAAGGATGCATTCCCGGAGGTAGCTGTCCTGGTGCTGACGGAGAACCTCAATGATTCTTATGTAATTGACGCCATCCACGCGGGTGCGGGGGGATACATCTTCCTAAAGGACATGTCACCGGAAGTGTTGACGCAGAGCATCCATCGTGTGGTCGAGGGCGGCACCCAGATGACGGCGACATTGCTGCACACTGCCGTGGAGAATTTACTTCAAAACGGTCGGAAGACGCTTGCCGAGCGCACGGCTGAGGCTGCTCACCTCACTGAGAGGGAAGTCGATGTGCTCAGGCTTATGGGGAACGGAGACTCGAACAAGACAATTGCCGAAACCCTGGGTATCACCCTGGACACTACTAAAAAACACGTCCGAAACGTTATCGATAAGATGCAGGCACGTAACCGCACCCATGCGGCTATTATCGCGGCCCAGGCAGGCATCGTGGGCAATCCCGTCAGTGGTATCGCTCCTGTCCTTGAAGCCTAATCTTAGCCATGGTCAGTATGGGGCTTCAAACGGACAAATGACATTATTGCTAAGACAGTATTCTAGTGCCTACTCACCACTGACAGAACATAGGATGTCGACATGGACGTAAATGTAAGAAGGTCTTCCTTCTCTCATTTGAAATGAGTGTCACAAATTACTAGAATGTTACCCGATCACCGACGAACGTCATGTTGTTTATCCGTGTAGCAATGCAATCAAGTGCATCAGACGTTAAAACTACTCTTCTTCATCCTCGGCCCTGCAAACAGCATTCTCCGAGCGTTTTATAACGCTGATCAAGCCTAGTAAGGACTACAAGCTTACCCTGTGTTAGAGGTATAATGAAATCAAGAAACGTACGTGTCTCAGTCATCAGGGGAGGTGTAACATGGCTGGCAATGGGGGGCAGTCGGAACGGGAAGAGTTCCGTGGAGCTCAAATCCAAATCTTGGGCACTAATCCGGCGTCTCCAGAGAACGGAAGGATATTCGTCTGGACCAAAATGGGTTGGTTCGAGCGTTTGGAGGGGCCATCGGGAAACATAGCTTTTACTCCTGTAGCTGACTCGGAAGAAGAATTGCGGGAATTTATTTCAAGGGACAACCCCGGAGCGGATCTAAGTGAACTAGGTGGTGTTTATGGAGAAGAGGTCTCTGTGGAATTCATACAGCAATCCCGATCCTATTCAGATTCTCCTGAAGATTCGAGCGAAGAGCCCTCTAATGAGGATGATCAAGAATACCACCAGCATGGCCATTAGGATAGACACAATTCGTAATATTGTGTAGCTGGGAATAATAATATGGAGCCCAGGCAGGGTATTAACTAGGAAGCTACTGCGTACGAAAATGGAGAGGTCTTCACAACGCTGACCGAGGCCAGGATATTTATTGAGCAATGGCGTAGGGAGCATAATAATATCCGACCGCATAGCTCACTGGTTACCGGGTTCCTGCTCCTGAGGCTAGAATACCTGTAACTCTAACTTAACAAGTGGTATCCTTTTTAAGGGCACAGCAATTTGTGCCAGTGCCACTGCTTAAGTTACCCAAGTAATTAAGGTGATAAGGAGTAAGAAAATGACCGACAGTAATAAAGAACTTATTGAAGTCCTTAAAGATATAAAAACACAGTTGGGCAATATAAAAGATGATTTGGCTGACATTAAAAGAGAAATGCCTAAAGTACCTTATTACGGAGACTTGTTACAGGACATAGTAAACGCTATTGAGAATATAAGAAAGTAATTGGCTGGAGAACAGGAGATTGCAGAGAACTTGAAAGCCAGGAAAACCAAGGAATCGGAGAAGTGCGCTGCTGAGGAACCTGGGCGACTAGCCAAAGACCAGGCGAGAAGGGAAGTCAATTTAGATAGAGAACAGGCGATTGAAAAGGACTTGACGGAAAGGAAAACCAAGCAATCGGAGAAGCAAGCTACTGAGGAAATCGAACAATCAGCCAGAAACCAGGCGAGAAGGAAAGCCTATTTAGATAAAGAACAGGCGATGGTCGAGAGTCAGGAAGCGAGAAAGTGCAATGCCAGAAAAACAAACACGAGAGTAAGCTAGAATGGTATCTGGCAGTGAGGTGAGTTAGTTCTTGTATCACTTTCAAATCCCCCATTTTTCCTTAGAAATAGACCGGTAAGCAAGAAGGATAAGATTGCAGTTAGTCTATTGGATTTCTATCTCGCTTCCCGGACTGCACTGGAGACCCAGTGCAACTCTACCAAAATCAGGTGTAGAAAATGACATTCACCAATCCGATAGCGGGTGGAAAATTAGCAAGCAAGGGGAGGCAAAATTACCATGAAGACCGATACAGAACTACAGCAGGATGTTATGAATGAGCTCCAATGGGAGCCGACTATTAAAGCGGCTGAGATTGGGGTTGCAGTCAAAGATGGTGTTGTGACGCTGAGTGGCTATGTCGATAGCTATATTAAGAAGTGGGTTGCCGAGCGTGCCGCCGCACGAGTTTCTGGCGTCAGGGCGGTGGCTGAAGAAATCCAGGTCAGGTTGCCCGGCTCTCTTAAGCGTTCCGATGAGGACATCGCCGGGGCGGTGGCAAATGTTCTCGAGTGGAATGTCTTAGTACCCCATAACCGTGTCAAAGTGCAGGTGCAGGACGGGTTGGTTACCCTGAGTGGGGAGGTAGACTGGTGGTACCAGAAGAACGCTGCTGAGGAAGCCGTGCGCTACCTCATGGGAGTAGTATTGTTCAATAACCAGATTACGGTCAAGCCGCCGGTCAAACCGCTGGATGTAAAGGACAAAATTGAAAGCGCATTTCGGCGTAATGCCTTGCTTGATTCGAGGCGAGTCACAGTAGAAACTCGCGGTGGCTGGGTGATTCTCTCGGGCAGTGTGCGCAACTGGGCAGAGAGAGCAGAAGCTCAGTGGGCGGCCTGGGCCGCACCAGGCGTGTCCGAAGTTGAGAACAATATAATAATTAGTCCTTAGGCAGACAGCAGAAGGGGGAACAAACATCGGGATGTTTGTCCAGCCATGCGTATAGCTACCTGATACCGTTCAGCTTTGATATAAAGTAGCAAAATGGACTTTTGTTACAACATCGAATTATCAGCAAATTCTCATGACTGACTTGTAGTATGTGAAAAAGTTCGCCAACCTCGGCGTTGCGCCAAATTAAGGAGCTTTTCATCTGGATAAGTTGCAACCGGGTTACCCACCATTTCCAAAACTGGGATGTCAAATATACTGTCGGCATAGGCGAAACTGTGGTCAAGGTCAATATTGAGGTGTCCCTGATTAATGGATTCATTTAATAGCTTGGCTTTATTTATGCCGAAACACAGGGGTTTGATTATTTTCCCG
>Ga0315537_1001050_pt1 | contig 21865 bp, 20 predicted proteins | sample SalMarSW160270MG_FD_203091 | JGI IMG/M metagenome (GOLD analysis project Ga0315537, IMG submission 203091) | Salt marsh sediment microbial communities from the Plum Island Ecosystem LTER, Massachusetts, United States - Salt Marsh Sediment SW1602-70 ...
AATCGCCCGGCGAGAGTGTGCCGATGTCCCAGGTATACCTGTGCAGGTAATAATCATAGTTAGGGTCAAAAGGATTATTGGGCTCAACCTCAATAGGCAGATAATCCGTTATCACTACGTTGCTATCGGAATCACCGTTGGCAGAATATGTTATAGTATAAGTTATCACGTCTTCAGGTTCGACACAATCAGCGACATTATCTTCCTTAACCAGTGTCAGGGTAGGAAACGGCTCTTTATACGAGACATCGCCTGCAACAGCCACACCAGCCGGATTGCCGATATCATCATCAGATACCCATTGCTCGGTCAAATTAGCGTCAAAGACAAATAGACGGTCCATTGGATACGGCCTGATATAATCTCCGCTGCCTCCATAAGTTGTTATATAGATAAGGGACGTCTGCTGGTCAACTGCAATACCGATTATCTCAGCTCCAACATCAATCAGTGTTTCGGCGGTATTCGGGTCGGCTGATAAATCATACTGGCTTAAATAATAAGTTGGATATGGATCTACCCAAGCTGTTCCTGTATAAACGTATTGATTTGATAAATCAAGAGCAATTCCTATGGCCTGCTGTGAAAGTGTAATAAAATCAGCATTTGGGTCATGTGACCAGTAGTCGTTGGTATCGTAGAATCGCACCTTATTTTCGTTGCTCGTTACCCACAGACGGTCGTTACCTTCATCAAGCGCAATTCCCCACGCACCACCTACAGGGTCATTGACCAGACCTTCTAATTCAATCCTGTCTCCATCTAGAACAAGCTCAGGGATATCAGGAAACCAATTATAAACATATAAATACTTCGTTCCCCTATCTACAACATAGACTTTTTGCTTGGATTGGTCAAAGACAATGCCTGCAAGGTCGGATGCACCGGGGGCTATTACTTTATCTACATATTACATCGTCTTTGCATTGATTAGCTCAATTTTGGGAGTACCTTCATAGGTTACAAAAATAAACTCAGACTCAGTATCAATGGCAAGACCTACAGCACCCCAACGGTCTGATTCATATTGAGCTTCTTGATAAACCAAACTGCCGTCCTGAATATCATACGCTTGTATTATCGAAGTCAAATCTGGTGTTTCAGTATTTGAAATCACATAGACCGACCTGGCTCGTGCTGTAAGTGAAATGGTATTTATGATTAGTGAAACAATCACAATGATAGAGTTCTTTCCGAGCGTCATTTTAGTTTCCTCCTAAAAAAGTTTTTGTAATTGCAATTAACTTCGCCTTCTCAAAAACAGTCCGCCCAGGCCCAGCAATAACACAGTTGCAGGTTCCGGAATCACAATTAGATTTATATGTGAATAATCGGAGAACGAAACTTCTCGAATAAGAAAGCTTGAATCATCCGAAAGGAAACCTATAAGATTAAAGCCATCATAGTTAAAGTCATAGCCATAGATATTTACCGTACTTGATTCAGAAAAATATGGAGAATTGCCACATAAGAAGTTTCCGCCATAGAGATTCAGTATGCTTGAGTTGCTAACTATAAGCGAATCTAAGCTTATAGTTCCCCCATGAATATTAACTGAGCTCGAATCAACACTATAGATTCCCCGTGATATTTCGCCCTCATGAATGTTAAATGTACTTGAATCATAGCTGTGGACGCTCTTTATACTTCCACCGAACATATGGACGACGGTAGGCACCGATAGTGTATCATAGACACTGACAATGTCATAGACCTCTCCTGGTCTAATGATTGCGTCGCTATAGAAGTCAACATTTACCGCCTGCACCGAACAAACTCCAAGAATCATTACCACTGCCAGAATTGTTAGTAACTTTTTTGTAAACATGACTTTACCTCCTCAAAATGAACTTGAATTTTTATTTAACCACTCCTACTTCATTGTACTTTATTATACCAAAAAAACTTATTTTGTCAAATGAAACTTCTGAGTCTGTATCTATTGCAATACCAACAGCTCCAGAAGTGTCAGGAGGGTCTAATTCACAAATATAATTAGTCTGATAAATTAGGTTGCTGTCCTGAATATCATATGCCTGTATTATAGAAGACAAAACTGGATACATGTCCGTATTTGAAATCACATAGACCGACCTAGCTTCGGTGACGCCTGACAGGCCAGCAATTACAATGAGTGAGAGAATAACAACTATAAGTTTCTTTCCGAAAAACATTTTTATTCTTCCTTCTTAAAAAAAGTCCTCCTAAACTTAGCAAGAATAGAGATGACGGTTCGGGGATTACATTAATATGTAGGTAGGAATCCTGAGAGAGGTCAAAATAAAAGGGAATATCGTTACTGTAGAATGTTCCTGTTACATAACCTTGGTCATAAAAGCCACCTGTCGTCTTAATCTCAACATCATAAGCACAAAGATTGACGAGACTATCTTCTGCTGCCCACAAAAAATCTAAATCTCCGCCAAAGATATTGATAATACTATCGTCAAGGGCCCAAAGTCTAGTCATCGACCCATCATGCCAATTCGTATAAGTCGTATCATTAGCAGTTAATCTGCCTGTACTACCGCCCAAAATATCCAGCGTAACATCGTTGAATATATAGACCTCGCCATAAACATCACCATCGACGATTTCGTGATGACCCTCTGTCCAGGTAATAGCTTTAACCGGACAAACTCCAGATAACATTACAACCGCCAGAATTGTAAATAATCTCGTTTTCATCATTACCTCCTCAAATTAAATTTTAGTTTTCCGAACCCATCCTTCCATTACTCGCAGCTGATAATCGCCTCCTCAGCCGAGCTTGTTTCAAAATGCAGTTATATCTTGCTTTATTATACCATATCTTACAGCTGGCTTTCCCGAAAACTCAAGCAAAAAGCATCAGAAATCCCGAATTCTAAGCAAACTGCAAAACTAATCCAAGGTGTTTCTCATATTGTGTATTATTTTATTTTCCGACCTTACTCGCTCGATAAATCTTGAACCTTCCGAACCGCTCCTGCTTAATCACATACAGATATATCCTTCCAAAATATCACTTTTGTATAAAAGATCGAGAAATCTCAGGTAAAAGAGACAAAAAGACATATTTGACGGTAAAAAAGTCGATGTATCCTGGCCATATTTGGCATAATAAAAAAGTTGACAATTACCGATGTGCGGGTTAATTTGAATGTGTGAAGAGTTTTTCGAAGACCCGGTTTTTCGGGAGATTTTAGATAAGGGATTCTTTTTGGGAGATAGTAAGGATGAAATCTCAAATTAACTTTTTCATTATCGCTGTTCTGGCCGGTTTAGTTAGTATCACTTTTGCCCAGGATGATACGGTTTTGCCTGGAAATTTGGCTTCGGCCAACGACGTCAGCACTGCAGATGTACTGCCTTTCCCTTACGTAGTCGGGATAACCGGCGATAACGTTTATATCCGCTCCGGCCCGGGCACGAATTATTACGAATGCGGCAAGCTAAACAAAAGCGACAAAGTAGAAGTGGTCAGCACACAGTTCAGTTGGTCTCGTATAGTTCCGCCGGCCGGCAGTTTCTCCTGGATATCAACGCAGTATGTCAGCACCGACCCAAATAATCCGGGGGTCGGGGTTGTTACCGGCGACAGCGTTCGTGTGTATGCCGGCTCGGATTCCGTGAAGCCGTTATACTCCACGACCCTACAATTGAAGCTTAACGAGGGCGATAAGGTCAAGCTGCTTGGCGAAGAGAGAGATAATTATTATAAAATTGCTCCGCCGGTCGGCGCCTATCTTTGGGTAAGCACACAGTTCACAAAACCATTGGGGGCTGTCGGTGAGGTTGCGACGATTATCGAACCGCCGATCGAACCAAATGAACCCAACGAACCAAATGCTGCCCCGTTAGCTGCTGCTACTAATCTTTCGACCGAAGCCGAAAAGCTAAAAGAGTATTACGCTCTGGCAAAACAGGTGCAGGCGGAGCAGGTCAAACCTATTGAGCAGCAGAATTATGCAGATATAAAAAAGTCGCTTACTGATATTGCCGGTAATAAAGAGGCGGGGAAGGCTATGCGCTATGCGGAATTTACGCTTGAGCAAATAGAGCGTGTTGAGCTGGCCCTGGCGGTAAAGAAGGAGATTCAGCTTCAAAATACACAGTTGGAGCAGATTAAGGAGCGGATAGACAAGGCACGAGCCGCAAGACTCGAAGAATATCAGGACCTGGGCAGATTTGCGGCGATAGGGCAGTTTCAAACGTTCGAGACATACGGCCCGGGGCACTACCGAATAATCGATGATTCGGGCAAAACCGTCTGTTACGCTTTACCGAGCGGTGCAGCTTCAGAAATAGATTTGAGCAAATTGGTGGGCGTAAAGGTAGGCCTGGTCGGCAAAATAGAGCCGCATCAGGAAACAGAAGGCGCCCTGGTGCGATTTACAGAAATAGTCGAAATAAAATAGCGGGCCCTTGAGGAGTTAAATACCATTTTGCGCTTGATTGTAAAATGGTATTTCTTATTTATCTTTCCCAGGTATCGGAACAACATCATCCGGCGGAGCCGTTACGTTACCCGTCTCGAAATCTTCAGCGGTCGGCTTGAGGGTTAGATTATACCAGGGTGAATCCTGGTTCTCTGTAAGGTCCGACCACCTGACGATTTTGCCGGTGTAAGCGGAGATTCGTCCCATTATGGCGGTAAGCGTTGATTCGGCGACGTTACGGGCCTCATTGAGTGGTTTGCCTTCGAGGATGCTGTTTAGCAGGTCAATGTGCTCCTGCACATAGGGTCCACTATATTCAGGGAAGCTCGGCAATTTGATTTTTTTCTTCTTGAATTGGCGCAGGCCGCCATCGCCCCAGGTAGTGCCATTCGTGCCTGAGAAAAACTCCCTGACACCGCCATCGCAGCCGTCAACCTGGCGGCACATACTGTGAATGCGACAGCCGTCGCCGTAATCGTAATCGATACTGAAGAAGTCGAACTGGTTGCCTGTCTTGCGGCGGGCACGGCCGCCAAAGCCAAGAGCTGTTTTAGGCGGATGACCGATGAACCAGTTGGCGATGTCGAGATTATGGACATGCTGCTCGACGATATGGTCGCCTGACATTTCGGTGAAGCTGACCCAGTTTCGCACCATATAGTCGGCATCGCTTTCGCCAGCGTTTCGCTCTTTATACCAAAGCGCTCCGCCACACCACCATACGCAACCGCCGAGAATTTTTCCAATTGCACCGTGTTCGATAGCATACGCATTACGGCGGTAGTTGCTTTGGTGGTGCCGCTGGGTTCCGACAACAACGGCAAGACCTTTTTTCTTTGCCAGTTCGCCGGTGCTGATGATTTTACGTCCGCCGGGCGGGTCAACAGCAACGGGTTTTTCCATAAAGATATGCTTGCCCGCCTTGACAGCCGCCTCGAAATGCAGCGGACGGAAGTTTGGAGGCGTGGCCATCAAAACAATGTCGGCGTCGGTTTCCATAAGCTTTTTGTAAGCATCGGGTCCACTAAAGCATTTTGAATCGGGCAGATTATATTCTTTTGCAGCCTCTTCGGCCCTGCTGTTGAACCAGTCGGCAATGGCGACGACTTCGAGTCCCAGGTTGATATGCCCGGCTGCCTTTAAGCAATCACTTAAAGCACCTCTGCCGCGACTGCCGCAGCCGAGTAATGCCACGCGCAGCTTTTTAGGGCGAGCAGCTAATACGTTGACATTGCCCGACAGCATAGCTGCCATACCGGCTGCCGCGGATGTTTTTATGAAATCTCTTCTCGAAACGCTATCGATAGTAGTGATTGCCTGATTTTTCACGGATAGCTCCTGTCATACAAGTTTATTGATGTTTAAATAAAACATATTGTCACTCCTGCACAGAAAGGAGTCCAGAAAACATTGATAAAAAGCTGGATTCCCGCTTTCGCGGGAATGACACCTTTAGTTTGTTTGGACAAAGATGTCTAATTTAATATTTAAAGGTCAGTAATTTATTTTTCTATTTTTTGAACCTGGTCCATTTCTGTTTACTTTTTGTGCTGGCAAGGACGGTATCTATGAAAAGCATACCGCGCAGGCCATCATCAACATTCGGGAAATCCAGCGCAAGCGAGTCCGGTTTAGTTTTTGTTAATCTTGCGCGGACCGTATCTGCGAAATTGCAATAAATGTTGGCAAAGGCCTCGAAAAACGCTTCAGGGTGACCAAACGGCAGGCGTGTGGCACGTGCGGCAGCGAGGCTTTTGGCTCCTATATAGTCGTTGCCTCGGCGCCAGACCTCCACCGGGCCATTTTTTTGTTTGACATAAAGGTAATTGGGATGTTCCTGGTGCCATTCGAGAGATTTCTCTTCTCCGTAAATCCAGATAGCCAGGTTGTTTTCTTCACCTATCGATATCTGGCTTGCGTGGAGGATTCCCCTTGCCCCGTTGTTGAAGCGAAGCAGGCAATTGCCGTCGTCGTCAAGCCGCCTGCCACTGACAAAAGTCGTCAGGTCCGCACAGAGGTGAGTAATCTTCAGCCCTGTGACATATTCGGAAAGATTTTCGGCGTGCGTTCCGATGTCACCCATACAGCCGGCACCTCCGCTTTGTTTCGGGTCGGTTCTCCAGCGTGCCTGCATACTGCCGGTTCTTTCCAGCGGCGTAGCCAGCCAGCCCTGTGGATACTGCACTATAATCTTGCGAATCTTGCCAAGCTCACCACTGCGGACCATGTCCCGAGCCAGCTTGACCATTGGGTAGCCGGTATAATTGTGCATAAGGGCGAACACCTTGCGGGACTTTTTGACTAACTTTTGCAGATGTCTTGCCTCTGTAACGTTAAATGTCATTGGTTTCTCACACATAACGTGAAAACCGGCATTGAGAAAATCCCCTGCGATAGGAAAGTGCCAGTTGTTCGGCGTGGTAATCGAGACGAAATCAATCCTTTTTCCCTCCGGCAGTTTAAGCTCCCGCTCAATCATCTCCTTATAATTGCGATATATCCGCTTTGAATCGAGCAGCAGCTGCCTTCCCATTTGTTTAGATTTTCGGGGATTGATATCGAATGCGCCCGCAACAAGCTCGATACCGCCATCCAAACGAGCCGCCTTGCGGTGCACCTCGCCGATGAACGCGCCCGGCCCGCCGCCGACCATTCCCATATTTAATTTCCGGTTGAGTTTCATACGTATCCCTTTCGATGATTGTTTACAAGGCCACAGAGATATTATTTTTTTGCCACAGAGGTCACTTATCCTCCGCCCCTTAGGGGCTCCGGAGGGCAGGCAGAGAACACAGAGATATTAAAAAAATAATTTATGTCAATTCGTCTTCACTCGTGGTTTATTTATTAAAAACAGCAACACAGATTTCAAGCAGGGGATTCTAACTCAATTTCCGCAACAGGTCAAGGGCTGTTTCAAAAAACAAACCCTCGCCAGGTTGACAACAGCAAAAAGCAGGGTATAAAGAACAATAAGAGGCCGGCAATATTATTTATTCAAGGGGCAATTGAAGATGGCAAAATTGAGCGCATTTGCAGACGAGGTATCCGAAAGTTTCTCAGAGCAGGTCAAATATCTTTCAAAAGAAAACGTTGGTTATATCGAAGCGCGTTTTGTAAATAAGAAAAACATAATGGACCTCACCAAAGATGAGCTGGATGAGGCAAAAAAAATGATACAAGACTATGGCCTGAAAGTAAGCGCAATCGGCTCACCCATAGGCAAGGTAAAACTTGATGAGCCGTTCCGGCAGCATTTGGACAAATTCAAACACGCGGTCGAGCTGGCACAGTTTTTCAGAACCCCGTATATACGAATGTTCAGCTACTATGCTCCAGAGGGTAAAAATATCGATGACTATCGCAGTGAGGTTATAGAGCGGATGGCCGCCAAGGTTGAGATACTAAATGGGACTGATATTACAATGGTTCATGAAAATGAGGCCCATATTTACGGTCATACAGCGGAGCACTGTGTCGAAATGGTCGAAGCCGTCAATTCGACAAAGCTGCGTCTTGTATATGACCCGGCCAATTTTGTGTGGGGAGAAAGGATAACTGACAATGTTAAAAGCTGCTGGCCTTTGATGAAGCCATACGTCGTCCATATACATATCAAAGACTGGAAGCTCGGCTCAACAAATGTGGGCAGCATCCCAGGTGAAGGTGACGGGCAGATAAAGGCGCTTCTGGCCGAGCTTGCGGCACTTGATTATGACGGCTGCCTTACGATGGAGCCGCATTTACGAGTTGGAGGCCAGTTCGGAGGCGATACTGGGCCTGAGCTTTTCTCAAAGGCGATTGCCGCGGTGAGGAGACTTTCTGCTGAGGTCGGCTTGAAGTGTGACTAAATTTTTTCAGAAAGGAATTACAATATGAAGATATGGAACTTTGGTATAATCGGCGCTGGCTTAATCGCCGATTTTCACGCAAGGGCCATCGCAGATATTTCCAATGCAAAGTTAATCGGCTGTTGTGATAAAATTCCTGAGAAGAGTAAAAAATTGGCCGACAAACATGCCTGCCGAGCATTCGAGAATTATGAAGATATGCTCAAAAGCGATGATATAGACATTGTTACTATCGCCACGCCAAGCGGATTTCATATGGAGCCGGCTGTTGCCGCAGCCGAAGCGGGCAAACACGTCCTATGCGAAAAACCGCTTGATATTACTTTAGAGCGAATTGATGCTATGATAAAAGCCCACGAAAAAAGCGGCACGCGCTTAGGCGGCATATTTCCGTATCGATTTAATGATATGATGGCGCCTATTAGAGAAGCGATAAACTCCGGCAGGTTCGGTGTAATTACTTATGCGGGTATATATGTCCCCTGGTGGCGCACCGATGAATACTATAAAGATTCCTGGCACGGCACCTGGAAACTTGACGGCGGCGGTGCGTTAATGAACCAGTCCATCCATATGGTTGATATGCTTTGCGACCTGATGCCGCCGGTCGAATCGCTGCGGGCCTATACGGCCACTCTCGGACATAAGATGGAGACCGAGGATACGGCTGTTGCCGTTATGTGTTATACGAACGGCGCGCTCGGAATTATTTACGGCACTACAGCATCATATCCGGGGCAGTTCAGGCGGTTTGAGATTACCGGCACCAGGGGGACTGTCGTGAATGTGGAAAATAGTATTACACTCTGGCAGTTTGCAGATGAAAGGCCGGAAGATAAACAAATCCGCAGGAGATTCGGCCGAATCGAAGGCGGAGGCGGTGTGTCCGACCCGGCTGCCATTACGCACGATAATCATACGCGGAATTTCAAGGCATTTCTTGATGCCCTGGAAAGCGGCGGTGCTTTCTGGATAAGCGGCACCGAAGCCCGTAAAGCCGTTGAAGTGATACTTGCGATATACAAAAGCGCAAAAGAGCAAAGACCGGTCAAGCTGATATGACAGACTTGGCATCCTGCTTATATTGTTTTAGGTTTGTTACCGGCAGTGAAATTATTGGAAACAGACCTGTTTTTTTCTCGCTGTAAAATCGATGGTTTTTCTCTCGTAAACTTTACCCCTCTGCCGGTAACTATCTCTTTTTCATCCCTTATAAAATCGACGTATTGCAGCAGCGCCCAGGCGCTGTTATCCCATCTCATCTGATAGCCCCTTTGATGTGCCTGCTTTTCCATCATAAGGCGTTTCTTCTGATTGAACACCAAACAATCAAGGGCTTCGGCTATTTGTTCGACCGAAAGCTCTCCCGGGTCAACAAGAATCCCTCGGGCGTGTCTGCCTATAATAAGACCCTCGGGGTATCTCTTGTTTGAGTGAATCAATTCAACGGCGTATCTGAATTTGGTCGCTACTGCAACCCTGCCTGAGCCGAGTGTATCAGCCAGTATGCCGCTTGATATCTGCTGCATATTAAGATAAGGCAGCAGTATCACATTCGAAGCTGCGTAAAGTTTTATAAGGGTATTTTCAGCCAGAAAGGTATCAAGAAAGACTACATCATACCGGTCAAAATCGGTTCCACCAAGCTCTTTTACTGTGCAGAAGCTTAATCCGGAATCTTCGAGGATTTTATTGAGCTGTAGGTGAAACTCTCTATAGGGCTGCCCACCATCCGTTTCTATAAACTCCGGGTGGTATCGGCCGGCAATCAAATAGACCAATTTCTTCCTTTGCTCCGCAGTGCAGGACTCACCCAAAAACCTGCCATAGGCACGAATGCTGTACTGGATTCCTTTATCCGGCGAAAGAAGGCCGAGTGTTGTGGCAAGGAAGCGATTTTCCAGCCCGAATTCGTGCTTGATAGCCAATCGGTCAAATTGCGAAGGATGCTGCATTCTGATACCGTGGTCGATATGCTTAATTTTTAAATGTTCGACTCTGTAAATATCGGATTCGAGGATGTTGATGGCACTTTCCGTTGTAACAATTAGCCCGTCGCTATATTTTGCCAGGTCCTGAATGATTTTTACCTGATGGTCGTCCGGCTCATTAAGAACCGTGTGCAGGTAAACAAGGGTGGTCAGGCCTCTGGCGGTAAATGCCTTTGCCATATCAACAAAATTAGTTCCTCTTCCATTTTCGCCGTTTCTATCGGGGTCGAGGCCGTATTCATGCTGCAACAAAACAACGGTTGGATTTGCGCTTTCCTTGGCCCGGGTTGATATATTAGTTATGGCATCGGACCAGGACTGATGATTATACTGGTCAATGATAAGGTCAACGGGAATATCATACGGGCCGCTGCCATTATCAATCGCTGCAATTCTTATATGACCGACTTCGCCGGTAAAGTGCTCGAGGGCGGTTGCCAGGTCTCTCGAAAACGTGCCAATTCCACATTTTCTGGGTGGATACGTGGAGACAATCCGGATGTTATATGGCATAATCAACTCCTGCTATGTGCCGGATAGTGTGACCTGCATCATCTATTGATATAGCATAACAACAACACAAAAACCTCTTTACCACAAGAGAACTTCCATCACGAAGGCAGAAAAAAGCACCGAAAGACCAGAAAAACAACAAGGCGAGGCCAAATGGAGCCAATGGGATTCGAACCCACGACCTCTTGCATGCCATGCAAGCGCTCTCCCAACTGAGCTATGGCCCCGAATAATTTTGAGTTTGCTATTTACTATTTTGAACTTCTATTCTAAATAATTAGTAGTTGGTAGTCAATAGTAAATATAAAATAGTTGGAATCCGGCAAAAAATGCCGGATTAAGAATTTTGATAAAAAGGCAAAGAATACTTATAACAGGGCGTGTGCAGGGGGTTGGCTTTCGGCCGGCTGTTTATAGAATTGCAGAGACGCTCGGGCTTAGCGGCTTTGTTTATAACGACACAAAAGGCGTAACAATAGAGCTGCAGGGAAAAGAGGAAGGAATATCTGAATTTTTAAAGCGCCTAAAATCGGCTGATAAGCCGCCTTTGGCAGAGATAAAATCCTGTGAAGCAGTTGATATAACCGCTGTCGATGGTGAGTATAAGTTTATTATTAAGACAAGTAACGCCCAGGGAACTGCTCTGTCGCAGGTAACGGCTGATATTGCCACCTGCCGGGGCTGCCTTGAGGAGATGTGCGATAAAAAAGATTTCCGATACCGCTACCCTTTCATCAACTGCACAAACTGCGGGCCAAGGTATTCGATAGTCAGAACCATTCCATACGACAGGCCTAATACCACGATGTCGGTTTTTGAGATGTGCGATAAATGCGCGGCTCAATATGCAGATGTAACCGACAGACGGTTTCACGCCCAGCCGGTTGCCTGTCCCGCCTGCGGGCCAAAAATATGGCTGACAGACAGCAATGGAAAGACAATCAAAACAAAGACTGATGATGTAATCGCTGAAGCAGCAAGACTGCTTCAAGCCGGAAAGGTCGTCGCCGTAAAAGGGGTTGGTGGATTTCATTTAGCTGTTGATGCGCTGAATGAGCAGGCGGTTAAGAGATTGCGGGAGCGTAAAAAACGAGACTATAAGCCATTTGCAATGATGGCTGATTCAGTCGAAAAGATAAAAGAATACGCAATCGTAAGTGATTCCGCCGAGAAGGTTCTAAAGAGCCCTCAAAGCCCGATTGTTCTATTGCCAAAAAAGAAGGATTCAGCAATAGCTCCATCGGTCGCAGAGGACGTCAATACATTCGGCTTTATGCTCTGTTATGCCCCGCTGCACTACCTGTTGTTTGCAGAGGGTATCGAAGTTTTGGTGATGACCAGCGGTAATATCTCCGATGAGCCGTTGATTTGCAAAAACCAAATCGCACTGGAACGGCTGGGCAGCGTAGCAGATGCCTTTTTGATGCACGACAGGGAAATCTACCGGCAGGTTGACGACTCGATTATTCATTTTATAGACGGTCAGCCGGTTCCTTTAAGAAGGGCCAGGGGGTATGTGCCGACTCCCATATTTATGGAGGGAAGCTGCCGGCAGGATATATTCGCAGCCGGTGCGGATTTGAAAAATACCTTTTGTTTTGTTAAACAAAATCAGCTAATTTGCAGCGAGCATATCGGCGACCTCGAGGATGCTGAGGTCTATCATCACTATATCGATTCAATCGAACATCTGCGAAAGCTGTTTGAAGTCAAGCCAAAAGTGGTAGCCTGTGACCTTCACCCCGGATATTTTTCCACTCAATATGCCTTATCAATGAGCGGCGTAGAGGTGATTCAGGTTCAGCATCACTGGGCGCATATTGCATCGGTTTTGGTCGAAAATGGCCTGGAAGGGCCGGTCATCGGCCTCGAATGTGACGGCACCGGCTACGGCACGGATGGAGCGATTTGGGGTTGTGAGTGTATGATTGCATCTTTGGAGAAATTCGAGCGGTTCGGACATCTGGCCTACTATCGGCTGGCCGGTGCGGATAAGGCAAGTAAAGAGCCGATAAGGCCTGTCTTGGGACTTCTAAAGAAAGCATACGGAAGTGAGTTCAAATTAGACAAATTTGCCTGGCTGCTTGAGAGAATAGAGCCAGATAAGAATAAACATCGAATCATATCAGAACAAATCAATAAGAAGATAAATACCGTTGAAACTTCGAGCTTAGGCAGGGTTTTTGACGCAGTAGCAGCTATGCTTGGGCTGGGCAATTATAATCATTTCGATGCACAACTGCCAATGGCCCTCGAAGCAATTGCCATAAGCGACGTCGAAGAGCACTACGAATTCGAGCTTGGCAAACGAGACGATAAGCCATTGAAATTGGATTTAGACAAGATGATAAAACAGCTTATTAACGACATCCAGGCGGAGAAAGCCGCGGGTATAATTTCTGCAAAGTTCCACAATACTCTCTCCATCGCCCTACTGACGATGGCTAAACAGGCCAGGGAATCTACAAGGTTAAACACGGTAGCATTGAGCGGCGGGGTGTTTTGTAATCGGTATTTGACAAACTGTTTGATTAAGCTCTTGAAGGTAAATGATTTTCGCGTATTATTTAATCGAGAGGTGCCGTCCAACGATGGCGGAATAGCTCTCGGCCAGGCGGCAATCGCCGTCAACCTTGTGAAGCATATCTCGTGAATCGACATTAATAGAATCACTTTGGTTAGATGAAAACTGTATAAGAGCAGAAGAAGTCAAGTGTTACTCTTTACATTTTCTTTGCAGTTACTCCGGTAAATAACTGCTTAATCTTTGGTCTTGTAAAAAAATGTAGAAGAAATATATTAGAAATTAAGATAAATATTCCTCGATAGTTTGGTGAATAAAAGCCTCTAAATAAATATACCACAACAGAGTTAATAGCGGACAAAGGAATAACAATTACTAATGAATAGACAGTGAAGCTCCTTGCCCACGGTTTTCTAAATATAAGGAATATTCCAGAGATAATATAGATGCAGGATATAACAAGCGACACCAGCAATAAGTATATGACTAAATTAGCACTTGAGATATTAAGAGCTTCACTGACGTTTTTAACATATAAGACAAACGACTCCCAAAAGGGAATATTGATGGAATCATACATGAGCACCCAGGGGGCAAAAGTGCAAAATAAGCTGCTTGTTCCAATCAACAATATCAAAACCACAGCAAACTTAACTGCAAGTACCGGATTTTTAATTTTAATATTCATTATTTCTGCTACATTTAGGTTTACTTTCCTGACTTAAAGCACCTGTTCATCACATATTAAGATGGGTTCTGTACGTTTTACTGTCAAGCGTTTTTTCCAGAACATCATTCAAGAGGGGTAATCGAAATCACAGCTATCATAGAGAACTTGCTCTCTCTCCAAACCAAAGATTGACCCAAAACGTATGAGACAATAGAATTAGGATAGAATCGGTAATATCCGGTCTTAGTAATGAATCGGACAACGGGCCACGTGCGACGAGAGACGAATATGTGTTTGGCGATACCGGCAAGGATAGTAGAGTTGGAGAAAGATAACGCGGTTGTCGATGCGATGGGTAACCGCTGGCGGGCAAAGACTACGCTGCTGCCGGAAGCCAAATTGGGTGATTTGGTGCTTATACACGCTGGTTTTGCAATCTCACTCGTTGATGAGAAAGAGGCGAGAGAGACCTGGCAGCTCCTTGCGGAAATTGCCGATTTTGACCGGACACAAAATAAAATCTCAGGATAAAGACTAAATTTAAAATGCTAAGCACTAAATCCCAAATTCTAAACAATATCAAAATTCAAAATTCAAATGTTCAAAATGTTTAGAATTTCGAATTTAGGTCATTTGAATTTGTTTAGGATTTCGATATTAAAAATTAGGATTTATTTACTGTATGCTTGAAAGAATTCATAAAGCACGAGATTTAATGGATTTCGCCTGCAGGCAATTAGGGCGGCAAATCAATATTATGGAGGTCTGCGGGACGCACACAGTCTCCATCTTTCGCAACGGCATAAAATCAATCCTCCCCGAGGGGATAAAACTTTTATCCGGGCCCGGCTGTCCGGTCTGCGTTACCGGCCAGGGATATATCGATATTGTCCTGCAATTAGCTGATAGTGATGATTGTTTAATTGCCACCTATGGTGATATGATTCGCGTCCCGGGCAGAGGCGGCTCACTTGAAACAAAACAGCCGGGAGTTAACGTCAAGGTGGTTCTGAGCAGCGAAGATGCACTACAATTAGCGAAGGACAATCCTGATAAGACGGTAGTATTTATTGCGGTTGGCTTTGAAACCACGGCACCTGCGACTGCTGTGGTGGTGAAAGAGGCGGCAACAGAAAGTATCGATAACTTTTGTATTTTAAGCGGACACAAATTAGTTGTGCCGGCAATGCGTGCGCTGCTGTCCGAGAAAAACCATAATATAGACGGCTTTCTGTGTCCCGGGCACGTCAGCGTGATAATCGGCTACGGTGCATTTACAGGGATTGTGGAAGATTTTGGTCGGCCTTGTGTGGTAGCCGGCTTTGAGCCGATGCAGATAATTGAGGGCCTTGGCGAAATCTGCCGGCAGCTTGCTTCAGGTAAGTTAGAAGTAAAATCAGTATATACAGCCGTGGTAACAGAGAAAGGCAACACAACTGCACAAAAAATCATTGACGAATGCTTCGAACCGGCAGACGGCTACTGGCGAGGGCTGGGGAAGATTGAAAAAAGCACGCTGAAACTAAAAGATAAATACGGCAAATTCGATGCTTTCAGACGATTTGATGTAACAGAAATACCGGTTGAGGACACAAGCGGCTGTCGATGCGGCGAAGTATTATGTGGATTGATTGAGCCGCATCAGTGTGCTTTATTTGAAAAAAGCTGCACTCCACAGACACCAATCGGACCCTGTATGGTAAGCTCCGAAGGTGTCTGCGCAGCGTGGTTCAAGTATGGAGGGAGCAGGACATTAGGGTATCAGAGGGCCAGGGAATCAGGAGATTAACAGACCCGGATTTGCGAGCAATGAAAACAAACAAACACGATAGAATCTTACTTGCCCACGGCGGCGGTGGCCAATTGACGGATGAATTAATCCGGCACCATATTCTGCCCCATTTCAAAAACGATATTCTCAATGAACTTGCCGATTCGGCCAAATTAGACCTTGCTTCAAACTCGGTGTGTTTTACGACCGACAGCTACGTGGTGAAGCCGTTATTTTTCAACGGCGGAGATATCGGGAAACTTTCTGTTTGCGGGACTATAAACGATTTGGCTGTGGCCGGCTCAAAACCTGTTGCTCTGGCGTTATCACTGATAATCGAGGATGGCTTTGAATTTGAACTGCTTGATAAGATTTTGAACAGCATCGGCCGAACAGCTCGCCAAAACAACGTCAACATTGTTACCGGTGATATAAAGACCGTCGAATCGGGAGCAGCCGATAAAATTTTTATAAATACGGCAGGGATTGGTGAGAAATTAGCCGGTGTGGATTTGGGATTCAGAAGGATAGCGGCTGGTGATAAAATAATTATCAACGGCACAATCGGCGACCACGGGATGACCGTTATTTCCCAGCGGGAAGGTATTAAGTTCCAATCGCAGTTACAAAGCGACTGTGCCGCCCTGGCGGGGCTGACCTGCGAGCTACTGGAAAAAACAAACGGAGTAAAATTTATGCGGGACCCGACACGCGGCGGATTGGCTGCGACACTGAATGAAATCTCAAGGGCGAGTAACCTAAGTATCGAAGTTAGCGAAGCGGATATTCCGGTCAAACCAGCGGTGCAGGCGGCGGCGGATATGCTCGGCTTTGATGTGCTAAACATCGCCAATGAAGGCAAATTCGTCGCAGTTGTATCGCCGGAGTCGGCTGAGGATTGTCTGAATATCTGCAAGAAACATCCGCTGGGTAAGAATTCGGGAATAATAGGTGGGGTAGCCCAGACCCACGATGTGCCTGTTGTGGAGTTGATAACCAAAATCGGCGGCAAGAGGATTGTCCAGATGCCGTATGGAAGGGAACTGCCGAGGATTTGCTGATGCACGAGATGATAGTAGCTGAGAATTTACTAACTGCGATATCTGATGAAGCTGCGAAGCGAAATTTAAAGCCCATCGGTGCCAAGATTAGCTGCGGACTGCTTTACGCTATCAATGACGAAGCCCTTTGTTTTGCCTTTGAGGCCATATCCAAAGACACGCCCTGTGAAAACCTTAAGCTCCAAATAGAGCATAAGTCGCTGCAGGGACTATGTATGAATTGTAATCAAAGCTTTGATGTGGAACTTTCACATCCGAGGTGTCCGATGTGCAACAGCGAGGACTTTAAATTGATGCCTGATGCGCCATTGATACTGGAAGAGATAGAATTCCAAACGGAGTAATACAATGCAAAAAGTTAATGTTCGTAAGAAAATATTAAGCGCAAACGAAGAGTATGCCTTCAAAAACACCCGTTTTTTGACTGAACACAAGATACTCTGTTACAATATGATATCTTCACCCGGCTCGGGCAAGACGACAATTCTGACAAGGACAATAAACGAATTGAAGAACCAAATTAAAATAGGCGTCATTGAGGGTGATATCCAGACCGACATCGACGCCGAGAGAATCAGGGCAACCAAAGCGCCTGTGGTCCAGATAAATACTGATGGCGCCTGTCATTTATCAGCGGCTCAGGTTGATAGTGCTTTGGGAAAATTGCCGGCGGATGAGCTGGATTTGATTTTCATAGAAAATGTGGGTAACCTGGTTTGCCCATCAGCTCTCGAATTAGGCGAAGCCGGTAAGATAGTTGTGTTGTCTGTTGCTGAGGGTGATGACAAGCCGGCCAAATATCCGGCTATTTTTGCCAGGTCAAAGGTAATGCTCATAAATAAGATTGATTTGCTCGCGGCAGGCGCTCAGGATGATTTTGATATCGAGCGGGCAAAGGCAGATGCCCGCAAACTTAATAAAGGCATCGAGATTTTTCCGGTATCAAGCAAAACCGGAGAAGGTTTTTCAAGCTGGTATGACTGGTTAAAAAAGTCAGTCGGTAAAAGCAGTGTATAAAATAACGCAACACTGTTTAGTTCGACTTGTAGAGTTTGTGCTTGCGGATATAGTCTGCAACAAGTGGGTTCAGCATATCGTTTGCGTCCCGGCCCGTGGCAATCCTGTTTCTAATTTCGGTGCTGCTTATGTCAATCAAAGATGTTCGGATAGTATTCTGCCGTAGTTTTTCAACTCGCCCAGCGCCCCAGATATTTTCGAACCCGGAAAAATCAGGCAGGTCGCAGCCGGCTCGATACATCACGGATAAATTACATTCATCAAGCAGCTCGACGACTTTATACCAGTGCGGCAGGTCATCAATGCTATCTGCGCCTACCAGCCAGTAAATCGAAGTATTGCTGCCGTAACCAGCCTGGAACTGTCTTACGGTTTCCAGTGTATAGCTCGGCTCCGGTTTTTTCAGTTCGTAATCACTTAACTCGAATTTTCTGTTGTCTGCGATTGCAAGAGCTATCATAGCAAACCTGTCGGCATCACTTGTTTTTGGAAGGAAATTTTTGAGGGGAGAGCGTTTTGCGGGAATGAAGATGATTTTTTCCGCACCGACATGTTCGGCTGCCTCGTCCGCTACCGTAGTATGGCCGATATGAATCGGGTCGAACGTTCCGCCGAATAAAACTATCTTTCTTTTTTTTGCAGCCAACTGTTTTTTGCCGTAAGAATTAACAAGTAAATTGTGTGTTATTCAAAAGTTAATACAAGGAAAATACAATAACCAACCAACGCCCGACAAGCCATTAAAAAACTGACAGAGCATAAATAATCTTATATTGTCTTACAACATTTTCCATTAGCTTGACGAGATACACAATAACAAAAGAAATATTCTTTCATTCACAGCTAAAGAAAGCAAAACGAATCAAAAAGTTAAATAAATCGCATTTAATGAAGGTTATTCCAAGAAAATTGGTTTTCCGCCATAAAAAGAAATCCAAATCCTAATATAGCAAATTGTATCATCTCATTATAAAAATATCATAAACGATTCGAACAGTTGTGTAAAATATCGCCGGCAAAATTTTTTTTGTTAAGTATTTTTAAACATCTGGACGATAAAAAAATATAAAATTTTTTTCTTTTTTACATAATTTGTTTGACAGCGTTTCTCAATTTAAAGTAAATTGAAGTTGGTATTAAGATGTTAAGTTAAGTTTAAAGGAGTTTTAATCAGCCAAAAGGAGGTGATTAAATAATGGCAAAGAAAAAAGCAAAGAAAAAAGCAGCGGGGAAAACTAAGAAGAAAGCCAAAAAGAAAAAATAGGGAAAGCACCAAAGTTTGACTACGAGTCCGCCTTTGTTTTTAGTAACTGATTTTGGCGGACAGCCGGCAAGTTTAGAGAGTTCCAGTTTCACAAATTATTATTGTGGGAACTCGGCCGCGAAGAGGAATTTATAGCTGCGGTAATCTATGTGTAAACGGAAGGTTACGTTGCCAAAGTGTAACCTTCCGTTTTGTTTGGTTGCGGGATAAGCTCAATTCTTGTAACTTCTTAAATAACAGCAGGATACGCTCAGTCGTTAAATTCTAACTGGATGTGATAATTACGGACGAAGACCACCTTTACGATGATATTCTCTCGTTAGGGGAAATTGCTCATCTTGAGTTTCTATATATGGCAAATCGAGCGCGGTTACTTTACAGCGCCTTCCCTGTAAACTAAATGATATAATGGGCTGCTCTATTGCAATAAACATTTGATTTCATATACTATCTGTCGATACTAAGGAAGGTTCTTGTTAATCCGTTGTAAGAAAAGAATACACATATGGACTATTTCAATTACAGAAACGGCAGACTATTTGCTGAAAAGATAGACGTGGAGAAAATTGCTGCGGGGGTCGGAACGCCGGTTTATATCTACAGTAAAGCCACCTTCAGAGAACATCTGCAAAAAATTCAGAATGCTTATAGTGAACTTGATACGACGATTTGTTATTCCGTTAAGGCATGTGGCAATATAAATATTTTAAAATTTTTGACTGAAGCAGGCAGCGGGTTTGATATTGTCAGCGGCGGGGAATTGTATCGTGTTCTTCAGGCCGGCGGTGACCCGTCAAAAATTGTTTTTGCCGGTGTTGGTAAAACAGACAAAGAAATTATCGAGAGTTTAAATGCCAACATTGCCTATTTCAACATCGAATCTGAGGCCGAGCTTGAAAATTTGATTCGATTAGCAAAACAACAAGGCAAATTCCCTAAAGCAGCCCTGCGTGTAAATCCTGATGTTGACCCAAAAACTCATAGATATACTACTACAGGCAAAAAAGAGACAAAATTCGGAGTTGACATCGAACGTGCACGAAAGGTCTTCGCCGATTACGGCAAAGAGTCATCAGTGAAGCTTTACGCGATTCATATACATCTGGGTTCTGCAGGACATACCGTTGAGCCGTATGCTGAGGCGATTGAAAAGGTATTGGCTTTGATTGAACAATTGCGCAAAGACGGATTCACGATTGAAGCGCTGGATATAGGCGGCGGCTATGGGGCAGACTACATAACCGGAACGGCACCAACGGCTGCCGATTATGCCGCTGCCATTGTGCCCCTGCTGAAAGGGAAGGACCTCAAAGTGATTCTTGAGCCGGGGGCAAGCATTGCGGCCAACGCAGCGATTTTAGTAGCGCAGGTTCTGTATATAAAAAAGGGAGGCCGGAAAAAATTCGTCATTGTCGATGCAGGGATGAACGATTTGATTCGTCCGCCGTTGTATAATGCGTTTCATTTTATCTGGCCTGCGAAGGTGGATGAAAAATTCGTTTCGAGCCAGAGAGATAAAGACCTGAAGTTGTCCGGCACGGAGATTGTCGATGTTGTTGGGCCGATTTGCGAAAGCGCAGATTTCTTTGCAAAAGACAGGGCTTTGCCGCCGATAAAGAGAGGCGATTTACTTTCAATCTTTACCGCAGGGGCGTATGGTTTTACTATGAGCAGCAATTACAACGCCCGGGGCCGAGCCGCCGAGGTGCTTGTTGACGGCAGCAAATTCTCCATCATTCGAAAACGCGAATCTTACGAAGACTTAATTGCTCTTGAGAAATAGCCACGAAAAAGCACAAAAAACACAAAATAAATAGCCACAGAAAATTTAGACACTGATTTACACAGATAAACACTGCAAAGTAAAAAGCGGATTCCTCGACTCCGCTTCACTGCGCTCGGAATGACAGTTGTCTAAAGATAACTATCAAAAGTTTCTCTCGACGAAGCTGGTGTCGATTTTACTCTTGGCAAAAAGATTATGTGAGATAATATTCAGGCAGGCGGGGATGGTGGTCTTAATCGGCTCGATGACAAATTCGCTCAAGGCCCTTTTCATAGTTGCAATGGCCTCGGTTCGCGTTCGCTGATGGACAATAAGCTTGGCAATCATCGAATCATACTTTGTCGAGACATTCCAGCCCTGGCAAACGTGGGAATCGACCCTGACGCAGGGGCCGCCGGGCGGAATATATCGGGTAATCGTGCCGGGCGAAGGAGCAAAATTATTCTTTGGGTCCTCAGCGTTAATCCGGCACTCGATTGCTACGCCTTTATGTTTTATATGTTTTTGCTTCAGCTTAAGCGTATGACCTGAAGCAATTTTTATCTGCCATTTAATCAAATCGTGGCCGGTAACCATTTCGGTAACCGGGTGCTCGACCTGGATTCGGGCATTGGCTTCGATGAAGTAGAACTTTTTGTCTTTGTCCAAAAGGAACTCAATCGTCGCGGCATTGACATATTTGGCTTCCTTTACAATCCGCAGGGCGGCGGTGCACAAATCTTCTCTGTCGCGCTCATCCAGGATGGGACAGGGCGATTCCTCAATCATCTTTTGGTGCCTTCGCTGGATGGTGCAGTCCCTTTCATAGAAGTGCACTGCATTGCCTTTTTCATCGGCAAGGACCTGCACTTCTATGTGTCGTGGCTCGAGCAGGCACTTTTCCAGATAGACGCTGCCGTTTCCGAAGGCGGCTTCCGCCTCGGCCTGAGCGGCTCCGAAGGCGGAGCGAAAGCTGATATCATTATGCGCAATCCTCATACCCCGTCCTCCTCCGCC
>Ga0315537_1001051_pt1 | contig 21865 bp, 32 predicted proteins | sample SalMarSW160270MG_FD_203091 | JGI IMG/M metagenome (GOLD analysis project Ga0315537, IMG submission 203091) | Salt marsh sediment microbial communities from the Plum Island Ecosystem LTER, Massachusetts, United States - Salt Marsh Sediment SW1602-70 ...
ATACACTGCTCGAACAGATTATCTGGGTGCATAATAGAAACCATCGCTCTTACCTTTCCCATCGGAAAAAAAGGGTGAATAAATTGTCAAAGAACATTAAATAACGTTGTAGGGTTAACCCATAGCAAAAGGAGGCAAAAATGAAATTCTACAAAGAACAACACAAATACTATTGCGGTATCGATCTGCACGCAAGAAAAATGCTTGTCAGCCTCTGGCGTGGTTTGGTGCAAAGCAATTACGTCCTGTAAAAAGCGGGACGTATTATGCGCTGACTCTCGCGATTGAAAACACAAGCCGGAACTAACAGGTCACTTGTCAAGACTTCATGGGTTAAGACGGAAATTGGTTTTTTTTAACATCTTCCGATCCATAGGAGAAGTTTTTTCTTGACAAGCTAAGTCCATATAGATGTTGGGGAATCACAACCCGTTGCCCTGGAAGCTTCAGCGAATAGTAACGCCTCGGCCCCGTAGGTAGTCCTTCAAGTCGCCAATCCCAATAATCCCAAAATGGAACACCGAAGCGGCAAGCAAGACTGTAGCACCCGCTTCGACTGCCTGATAGAAATGCTCCAATTCCCCTGCGCCACCGGAGGCCACCACGTCGGCCGAGACCGCTTCCTTAATCGCCCTGATCACCGGTAGATCATAACCGGTCAGCACGCCGTCGCTCGCTTTGCTGGTAGGCAGAATAACCGGAACACCGTATCCGTCCACACGCTTTGCCCATTCGATCGCATCTGCGCCAGTGGCTGTCCGTCCCCCATCAATATAGACTTCATAGCCTGAGGGCATGGCCTCGTTGTGATCCACGTCGATGGCCACCGTCACCTTCTCGGCGCCCAGCGCTTTGACCATTTCTTCGACCAGTTCAGGCTTCCGAAAGGCGGCGCTGCTGGTGGATACCTTGTTTGCGCCCGCGCTTAGAACCAGCTCTGCCGATTTCACATCAGATATCCCGCCGCCAACGGTAAATGGGACTGTAGTGACCTCGGCGACGCGTTGAACTACGTCGAGCAAGGTGGCTCTACCTTCCACCGTGGCTGTGATATCCAGCAGCGCAAGTTCGTCTGCGCCAGTGTCACAATAAGCTCGTGCGCATTCGACCGGATCACCGGCATCTCGAATGTCCACGAAATGGACGCCCTTGACGACGCGTCCGTTCTGCATGTCTAGGCACGGCATGATTTTAATTACTTGATCCATTGTGTACCTCCACTTTACCTTGTTTTATAGAACTATCCTCTTCCCTCACGATCGAGCAACAGGCATGGCATTGTCTGTGCCTCCCCAGCCGTCAATAATTTTCAGCACATACTCACCTCGTTCTGCGTACCCGTCGTGGTAGGAATGCCGGTTACCCGGCACCCCCCAAACAGTCCCGGACGTTCGGTTTTCCCGCATCCGGTTCCTCGGTTGTACTCGCTTCCGCATCGGTTTATCCCAACGTGCACTGATGCAGACGTCTCTTTTCCGTCGGCCTTGGTTTCGGTATCCCTGTGTATTCAAGAACGCGCTTGAATTTATCCCAATTATAGCTTTTGCGTTGGCTCCTGCGATTCAGCCACTTCTTCGCGTACTCAATATCACTTGGCGGTAAAAAGACCATACCGTGCGCGAGTTACCCCGCACATAATAGTAATTGTAATGGCCTATCAACTTTCGTTTTAAAGTTTGAAAGAACTGCCTTTTCGGCAGATGCCGGGACGCTTTGAGCCACGCCTTAGCCGGTATGTCCAAAGGGAGTTGTTTGACGTTTTCCTTTGGAATGTAGGGTTCCTCCACGTCAGCTTTGGTTCTCTTTCCTGCTCGTTGCATCGACTTAGGTTTACGCATAGTCCTGTGTCCGGGTTTTACCTTCGTGCCTCATTATCGTCATACCTCATCTTTGCCCAGGAGTTGATGGGCCTCCCAGGTTCTTGTATGCATCTCTTCATACATGCCACGGTTTGAGAACTCCGCCGACCCTTCACATCCTTGCCATTTACGGATGATCTTGTATTGCCTTCGGCGTGCGTTACACCCCTCGGCGACCGGAACTTCCACTCTGCAAGATGCACCAAGCTTCGCTTGGCGCGCTAACGCCTGCGCCTGAGCAGCGGCTATTTTATAGGTCGGACAACCACAGCCTTTTACGAAAAACCGCAATATTCCTGCCCTCTGCCCCAGGCGGATATTATGCCCCGGCACTATGCTCAATCCCTGTTTTCGTTGTCTTAACCGGGATAATTCGCCGTTCAATGTCAGACCAAATTTTTCGCTTTATCATTCGCAAATCATATTCAGTCTGTAAATTCAGCCAAAACTGAGCTTCAACACCAAAATAGCGCTGCAATCTCAATGCGGTATCGGCAGTAATGGATCTTTTCCCGTTGACAATCTCGCTAATCCTATTCGGAGGGACAGAAAGGTCACGTGAAAGCCGATTTATACTAATACCCAAAGGTTCCATAAAATCTTCACGCAGGATTTCACCTGGTGTAATCGGATCAAGAAGTTTGTTAGCACTCATATCAATACCTCAATGATAATCTACAATTTCAACATTAAATGCATTACCCTCATGCCACTCAAAACAAACACGCCACTGTTTGTTAATGCTGATAGCGAATTGTCCCTTCCTCTTTCCTTTTAGAGAATGAAACTTATTTCCTGGATTAAGCATTAAAGCCTCGAGACTTGGGGCGGCATGAAGAACCATAAGCCTTTTTCTCGCCTGCCGTTCAAAAGATTGAAAGCGGCGGACCCGTTGATCGTTGAACAGCTTTTCAGTATCTCGACAGGCAAATGACTTTATCATATGTGCATAGTATTACGACAGACGTAATATGTCAAGCAGATGTTTTTGATTGTGCGTCCAGCTTATCCAGCAGGTAAAAGCATAGCGACCGATAGGGAGCGGCGCTTTTGCCAGTCTGAGTTAAAGCTGTTGATACTAGTTTTTATTTAGAATAAATCAATCTTTTCAAAAGGATATCTTCAACGTTCTGCCTCGCATCCAAAACAGTGTCAGGGCCGACATAAAAATGTAATTCAGTCCCCGGTATAAAAATGTAATTTTCTTCAGTTTTTTCTTCCAAAAAAAATAATTTTTTAAACCCTATTCTTCATTTTTCTTCCGGTTTTTTTCTTCAAATATTTTCTTCACAAAACATACCCATTCATAAATAGTTGGACCTACCTGGGAGGTACAATTTGGATGGGAATGATTAAAAAGATAACGTGCCGTAATTGCAAGTGCTTATTTGTGTCTGATTATCGGAATCGCAACCGACAAAAATATTGTAAAAACCCTGAGTGTCGCAAGGCAAGCAAAGCGGCCAGTCAACAAAAATGGCTCCAAAAACCGGAGAACGAAAACTACTTTAAAGGCCCTTTAAATACACAACGGGTTCGGGAATGGAGAAAACGTAATCCGGGATACTGGAAACGACGCCAATCAAAGCAAAATGCGTTACAAGATCGCTTAAATGCGCAACCTTCTGAAATCAATAAGGATAACGGCAATTTTACAAATCATGCGTTACAAGATTTCTTAAACGTTCAACCTGCTGTTATCATTGGATTAATTTCCAATCTTATCGGATCACCGTTACAAGATGACATAGCGCAAACCCTTTTTCGTATGCAACAATCGGGGCAGGATATTTTATATGCAACCCCCAACGAGAAAGGAGGAAATTATGATTGTCAAAACACCCATTTTACCCGGGCGGGTCCGCAAGGTACCCAAAAGCTTCAGTTGGATCGACCATCGATTGATCAGTGATGGGCATATTGAGCGGTTCAGCCATGGGGCAGGGATCTTGTATCTGTTTTTGGTCTGCGTCGGTGATGACAAAGGCGTCAGTTACTATGGGGATCAGACCCTGATGAAAAAGCTTTCCATGGAACCGGACACATTTGAAAACGCCCGGTCCGATCTGGTCCGCATGGGTCTTTTGGCGTGGCAAAAACCCTTCTATCAGGTGCTTTGCCTTGAACCTGTAATCCGGCGCACCGGATCTCCCAGGGGCCTGGGAGACATCCTGAAAAAGGCCATGGAGGGTTAAGCCATGATTGATTACGAGACCTTTGCGCGAATCAAAAATTATTTTGAAAATGACGGTTTAAAATACAGCCAGATCGCCCATGCCTTGGGGCTGGACAATCGGACGGTGGCCAGATGGGCCAACGAAAAGCAATACCAGCCCCGAAAGTCCACCCCTCGCAGAAGCAAGCTCGATCCGTTTAAAAACGATATTATCCGCATGCTTGAAAAACACCCGTATACGGCTGCCCAGATTTATCAGCAAATTACCCGGGTCGGGTTTGACGGCGGTCTGACAATTGTTGAAGATTATGTCAGAAAAGTCCGGCCGCCAAAGACCAAAGCATATTTAAAACTGGTTTTTGCATCCGGAGAATGCGCCCAGGTGGATTGGGGATCATACGGCACCGTAACCGTGGGATCGACCACCCGGCGCTTAAGCTTTTTTGTCATGGTGTTATGCCACAGCCGGATGATGTATGTGGAGTTTACGGTATTACAAACCATGGAGCATTTTTTGGGATGCCATCAAAACGCCTTTCAATATTTTGGAGCAGCTCCCCAAAAGATCATGGTGGACAATCTAAAGTCTGCGGTATTAAAGCGTACCGTGGGCCAGGCTCCGGTGTTTAATCCCAGGTATCTTGATTTTGCAAACCATTACGGATTTACCATTGTTCCCTGTAATGTGGGAAAGGGCAATGAAAAAGGGATTGTGGAAAACGCCGTGGGGTATGTCAAAAAAAACCTTCTAAACGGGCTTTTTATACCCGATTTTAAGATCATGGAACCGGTCACCCGGCACTGGCTGGATACAGTCGCAAATGTAAGAACCCATGGCGAGACCGGCCAAAGGCCGGTGGACATGTTCCAGAAAGAGAAACCGTTTTTACAACCATTGCCGGTTGAGCCCTATGATATCGGTGTGGTCAATCAAATGCGGGCATCGCGCCAGTTCAGGATCACCATGGACACCAATCACTACAGTGTTCCGGCCCAATTGGCCGGGGTGAGACTGACGGTCAAATCCTACCCGGACCGGATTTGTTTTTATCACGAAAACGCCCTGGTGGCCCGGCATACAAGAAGTTATGACCGCCGTTGTGACTTTGAGCATCCGGACCATCCCAAAGCGCTTTTGCAGCAACGCAAGAAAGCCCGGGACCAGAAAATATTCATGCGGTTTTTATCCTTGTCCGACAAGGCCCAACAGTATTATCGCCAGTTGGAACAGCGCCGCATGAATCCGTTTCATCATATCCGTCAGATCGTGGCCCTAAGCGAGATTTACGGCAAAGAACAAGTGGCCATCGCTATCGAAGATGCCTTTTCATTTGCGGCCTTTTCCTGCGAATACATCGCAAACTTTCTGGAACAACGGACATGTCCCGTAAAAGAACCCGGGGCGCTTCATTTAACCCGCAGCAGTGATCTTTTGGATTTAACCATTGATCACCCTGATCTTTCCATTTACGAAATCAAGAAAGGGGATAAACATGGATGATTTGATCATACACCTGTCCGACTTGAAACTGCCCTATATCCGGGAGAATCATGAAGCGGTTGCTAAATTGGCGGCCCGCAAACAATGGACCCATGTGCATTATTTATCGGAATTGGTCAAGGAAGAGGCCAACCTGCAAAAGGACCGCACCATACAGCGCCGCATCCGCATGGCCCGGTTCCCGGTGGTTAAAACCCTGGATCAGTTCAACTGGTCCTGGCCCAAAAAAATCAACCAGGCCCAGGTCCAAAACCTGTTCCGGTTAAAGTTCATTGAAGACAAAAGCAATGTGGTCTTTATCGTCGGGGTCGGGTTGGGAAAAACCCACTTGGCTTCCGCATTGGGTTATCAGGCCTGTCTGAAAGGCCATACGGTGCTGTTTGCTTCCGCCATAGATGTCATCAATAATCTAATCTCAGCGCAACGCACCGAACGTCTGAAGCAGGAATTGAAAAAATACCAAAAGCCTTCATTATTGATTTTAGACGAGTTGGGTTACCTTCCTATTGATAAAACCGGCGCGGACCTGCTCTTCCAGATCATCAGTCAGAGATACGAACAAGGTTCCATTGTGATCACGACCAATCGAGTGTTCAAGGACTGGCCGGAAATCTTCAACAACGACAGCACGCTTACATCAGCGCTGCTGGACCGGCTGCTTCATCATACCGAGGCTGCTGTTATCGAGGGTAAGAGCTATCGTATGAAAGAAGTCGTAGAAAAATAATATCAGGGCCGGTCGGGATGGTCTGCTACCCGACCGGTCTTTATTAAACATGCATTTTTAAACCGGGAATTCTATGACATTTTTACGCCGGGGCTGACAAACAGACAAAACATAAACTTTCATTTCTGATATTCTATATATAATTCTCCAGGGAGGTATAATTAATTCACGATATATCAAGATACCTTGATCTTGAAGCTCTGGTACTATGCGTCCTCGTTCAGGAAGAGTGTAAAGACTGGATGCTTTTTGTTTGATCTTTTTTAGTATTTTTAATGCATTGGCTGGGCTGTCTTGTGCAATATATTCGTTTTTATTCACAATACGAGATTTGACACCCTCTCCCTTTTTCATTAAGGATATTATCAGTGCACAACGAAGAAGTCAGTTGACAGCCAGGACAATATGAACCGTCCTCAAAGCCTCGGAAGCTCAAACTATTGAAAACGCTGAAAGCCGCGAGGCCCGGCTGTCAACTGCTCTGACGGGTTCTACCTTTCTCTTCCTTCTCGAACAATATCAACGATTTCTTGCGTCGTAATATTCGCTTTAATTGAAGGGACATCTAAGGGTGAAGAAGCGACTTTTTCCGGAACCAGTGCGAAAGTTCGACCGTCTTTCCTTCGAATTAGTACTTTCCCAGTATTTTCAGCCTGTTCAAGAACTAAGGCGAGTTTTTGGCGGGCTTCTGAATATGTATAAACTTGCATTTTAGACCTCCATGATTTCGACGTTTAGATTTTGAGCAGCCGTCTTTAACTTTCGATCCAACGTCAATAGCGGTGCTTTATGCCTAACAGCACAATCCAAAAAATAGGCATCGTATGCATACATGTCCGTTTGTTTGGATATTTTTAAGGCATTAACAAAGTCTGGTTTAATATACCGAAGCGGGATACTATCAAAAATTAAAAGACCTTTCCGGGCTTCATCAATTGTCAATCTGTTTTGTCTAAACATGGCCGAAAAGGCATTGCCGATTTCCCATGGAATAGAGCCTGGTCCAATAAGTGTATTTCCTGTTGTAATTTCGACAATCCTGTTGCGTTCAGGTTCACCGACAATCACCGCAATTAGTGCAGATGTATCAATTACAATATCCATATTTACCTCCTGGATTTGTATCCAAGACAATTGTACAACAGCATACCGATTTGTCAAGATTTAAGAGGTAGAACGCTCTCGATCACCGAGTGCAAAAGGCTGCCATAGAACTATGCAAAAACGAAAAAAGGTGTCAAAATTTAGCAGATAATAAAAGCTCCGGCCTTTTGCATCCGGTGCATTGGGTTGTTCGCTGCGATATTTTAGCGATTATGGGCGGAATTTTTTTAATTGCACATTCTTAAGGATTTTATAATGTTTGTCATTACCCGTTAGAATGGGTAACCCGTACGCAATGGCCGTAGCACCTATTAAAGAATCTGCCAACTGGATGGAATGGCTTAAATAATGTTGCTCTACAAAAAACATGGCTTTAACGGAAATCTCTTCTGAAATATATAGGATCTTAGCGTTCCAACCATTAAGCGCCTTTCGCAGCGTATTTAGCTCAGTTTTGTTTCTCATTCCTTGAACCAATTCCATATATGTAACAACTGAGATAAAGAAATTTTCTGAATTCTCTATGGCATTATAGGCCTTTTCATTTCCCTTCATATACCAAATAAGAACATCAGTATCGATTAACATTTAGAATCTTCCTTTTCTCAAATCCCTGACATATTCGTTTACGTTTTGAACCATATTGTTATCTTTCCAGATTCCAAACAATTCGCTCTTTCTATTTTGGTCCTTTGTTTCTCCATAGGGTACCAATTTGGCGCAGGGCTTGCCACGGAAGGTTATTATGACCTCCTCGCCTCTATTGACCGTATTAAGCAGCTCCTTTGAACGGAACCTAAGATCTTTTGCAGTTGCCTTCATATTATACCCCCTTTTTCGCTATAGTTGATACTTCGTAATATAAACTTTGAGGTGATATAAGTCAATATGATTTTTTTTTCGAGTACCGTAATTGACGCAGAATTTGTCATTATAAGAGCGAACGACAAGCTAACCAGCTGCGGGTTAATTGCCACCCGGTGTTAGCCGTCTGAGTTCAGCGCCTGGTTGGGGCACGAAAAATCCGCTTGACAATCTGTTGTTTATATGTACAATAAATTGTACAGGAGGTGCCAAAATGGAAGCTATTACCTATACAGCAGCAAGGCAAAACCTTGCGAAAACAATGGAAAAAGTTTGTAGGGACCGTGCCCCGGTGATTGTAACACGCAAATCATCAGATTCTGTGGTCATCATGTCTCTTGAGGACTTCGAAGCCCTTGAAGAAACAGCCTACCTCTTGCGATCCCCGAAAAACACAAGACGTTTGATAGAATCTATTGCACAACTTGAAAATGGCAAAGGGACTGAAAAGGAGCTTATAGAGTGAAGCTCATTTTCTCTGACCACGCTTGGGATGACTATGTCTATTGGCAAACAACTGATAAAAAAATTCTCCGTCGTATCAATACCCTCATTAAAGAAACCAAGCGTAATCCTTTTGAGGGTATTGGGAAACCTGAACCGTTAAAACATGCTCTTTCGGGTTACTGGTCTAGGCGAATAACAGACGAGCACAGATTTGTTTATAAAGATTCCGAAAATGCAATTCATATCGCCCAATTGCGATATCACTACTGATCCATTCTTTTAGCCCCAACGTCATGGATCACTTGCAAGAAATAGAGCAAAGCGAAGCGGCGCGCTATTTCTTGTCAAGTATATCCAACTGTTCGGCTTCCTTGAGTTTTTCAATATCGATTTTATCTTGCGGCCTTCCGCTTGCTTCCTTTGCTCGGATAAGGTCAGATCGCGAAATGAATAGAATTTTAAGATCATCCAGTTGAACCACTTCACGATTTTTCCAAACCTCATCGAACTCGATTCCTGGGATCGACATCATAATATCGATTCTCAAAGGGGGCCTTCCCATCTGATAGAAATATCCTTTATGTGTGAAGTCATCTGAAGTAAGATTTTCCAGTGGTGCACCAAATTCTTTTAAGGCCGAATACACACCTTCTGCATTATCTTGATCAGTCGCTATAAACACATCAATGTCTTTCGTGAAACGTGGTTCACTATATTTCATAACCGCGTATCCGCCTACTATGAGATAGCGAATTTTATGCTTTTCGAAAATTTTCAATAGTTCTCTGAAGTCTGGACTCGTCAGCATTTTTTCCTCGAATTAAAAAATAATCATTTAGCATTTCCGTTACTGCCTCGAAAATGGCAAGATCTCCTTGGGATTGCCAGAAGCGAATATCGAACAATCGTCTATCATCTGTTATACGTTGATAATTTTCTTCTATTTTTTTCATTTCTTATCCTATAGCCGAACGCTCAGTTTCAGCAGCAGCCGGCTTTAGGCAAAATATTCCTTGAAATGCAAAAACTTACAATCAAACGATGTTTTCCAAAATCGGCACGGCCCTGGCGGTCTTCTGCAAACTGTTGTTGGCCGGCTAATAAATGCAGGCATCCAGTATGGACAGCACTTCAGAGAGCAACTCATCATTGCCGTGTTCGATTCGCTTGGCACGACGAGCGAGGAAATCAACAGATTTAACTTGCTCAACCATAATGAAACCTGTCAGCTTACTGTTTTTCGGGATAGGGACGTGAAGGGGGAATCCACGCTCTGTGTTCCTAACAGGGCATACAATAGCCAAACCTGTGCTTCGATTGAACAAGTCCTTGCTGACAACCAAAGCAGGGCGCCGCCCCTTCTGCTCATGACCGGATTTTGGATCAAATGTGATCGCGATAATGTCCCCTTGCTTGGGGACATAAGCAGCCATTTACCAGACCTCCTTGCCAACCGGCTCACCCCAGTCGACTTCACCGGTTTGGTAATTTTCAGGAATACGTGAGACAAGATCCTTAAGACTGTGCTTGCCGCGCATCTTTTTGGCAGGTGTGACAATCATAATGCCGTCTTTTACACTGATATCCACCTCATCGCCGACTCCAAGCTGCGCATCTGCGAGCAGATTCTTTGTAAGACGAAGCCCTTGGCTATTTCCCCATTTCTGAATTTTTGTAAGCATTTAACCACCTCCTTATGTATATCCGAAGTATAGCCATCATAAACGAAACGGTCAAGGACCATTTTAGGCCAACGGGCCGCGAGATGAGCGGAAGGTTCTTCGCATAATGCGCCGCGATAGCGGTGCGATTATGCGGAGGTTCTTTCCTCTCCATTTAGCTGATAGGCGGCGCTTGGCGCCGCATAGCAACTCTGTGGCGTAGCATCTCGCTGCTAATCACCGGCAGCAAAAAAGCAGAGCGAGGAACGAGCGGTACTTTTTGCTGTCCGAGTGCATTTGCTTTGTTAGCCATTTGCCAGGAACCCTTCATGAAACATAACAATACCTTGTGGAACCTTTTCGGTAAACGTCAAGGAAAGGAAAACTTCTTGCGGAACTCCCTCATGAACTAGTTGTGGATAATTCTGGAAACCAAACCGCCTATAGTAGTTCGGATCACCCACAAGAGTGCAACCTTGGCCGCCCAACTCTTTCAGCAAAGACAACCCTTCGTTGATAAGTGATTTCCCAATGCCTTGCTTCTGATACTCCGGCAATACAGAAACTGGGCCGAGGCCGTACCAGCCTTTTGCACCGTTGGAAATTGTTACAGGCGAAAAAGCAATATGTCCGACAACTCGCCCATCAATTTCCGCCACAAGCGAGATAGTCAGCTCATCTGCAGCACGTAATGCATTTATTATAAATTGCTCTGTGTGATTGCTGATTGGGAGAGTCCTGAAGGCAGCTATTGTGACTTCGTTTATTGCCTCGATATCTGCAACCGTTTCTTTTCTTATGATCATTTCAAATTCCGGTTCATTTGGACCATTCGGTCGTATGGCTAACTTGGGCATAACCTGCTGGGATGAAGCGTAGCTGAATCCCAGTCATGGTTCATGCCATGGTTATAACCATGGAGTTAAATTAAGCCGCACCTACATTTAAGGCATGTACCTCTTTGTCAAGACGATCTGATAGTAAATCTTCTGTAACCTCAAGATCATATCGTGTTTGAAGGTTTAACCAAAACTGGGCTGAAATGCCAAAAAATTTTCCTAAACGGAGTGCCGTATCCGCAGTAATTGATCTTTTACCGTGTACAATTTCGTTGATACGCCTTGGCGGTACACTTATGTCTTTGGCCAGTCGATATTGACTGACACCCATCGGTTTTAGAAATTCCTCCTCAAGGATTTCACCGGGATGAATGGGACAAAGCTTTTTCTTAGTCATATTGGCCTCCTAATGATAGTCCGTAATCTCTACATCATACGCGTCCTCAGTCTTCCACTTAAAACAAATTCGCCATTGGTCATTTATGCGAATACTGTGCTATCCTTTTCGGTCACCCTTTAGAGTTTCAAGCCTGTTACCCGGTGGAATGCGTAAGGCACTGAGCTCAGTTGCTGCATCTAACATAATCAGCTTTCTACGCGCTTGATGCTGAATATCTGTCGGAAATTTTTTCGAAAAATTCCTGTTAAATATTTTTTCAGTTTCTTTGTCCCGAAAAGATTTTATCATAGCAATATAATAACGCAGAACGTTATTAACGTCAAGCGTTAAGTGAAAAGAAAAACTTGTTTAAATAAATAAATTTCGACAGGGTTACCGGGTAGCCAGGGGCTGTTGCCAGCCCCAAGCCCCCTAAGAACCGTGCGTGATAGTTTCCCATCACACGGCTCAAGCCTCCCAAAAGGCGAGCCCTTATTGGGCCACCCGTTGGAGTAAAGTTCACACCAACTTTACGATACTGACTGACAGCTACAATGCCTTTCGGCGAGAAGTGCACCAGCCTGCCTATTGGCGGCCGTCTTTTGCTTTCCTCTCTTGATGTAGTTCTTTCAGAGTTCTCGTAACGGGACACCCACGGGACGTCTGCTCTCTTTCGAGCCGGACAAAGTTTGAACCCGTATCCAACCCATTACAGGTTGACATTCGCTTTTTCCCGCATCTTACGCCCACACCCCCAACAGTGTGCCTTGCGGTTTCACCTGCCTGAGTTTTCAGGCGGAGATATGAGATTTCCACGTTCCACATAATTGATCCTATGAATGACTTAGGTGCGCCCTGGACACCGGCGGTACTACAGTTCCGTGCAAGCACGTTAGAGACTTGCAACCTGACCGCATACGACTCACACAGAGGAGACGTCTTCAACCTTTTAAGCCTCAGTAGGTCTGTATTAGCTTGACGATGCGTGCGGACATTCAATTACTTTCACCATATCACTCGTCCCTTGCCCTTAACCGGGGAGGCTTCCCGGAAGGGTCGGCCTGTTACCATTTCGACCCAATTCGGTACGTTGTCCGTAGGGCTTCGCACCCCGTCATCAGCGCAACGGCAGCACGCCCACGTAGGGACCGGCAGGAACATGCCGGGTACTCTCCAGATGGTATAACCACCTGTTAATACATTCAATTAAGCGACATCGTGTCGCAAATAACGGCGCCAATCAGCCGCGCGGATTTTTGCGTCACCTGAATTGGCCTTGTTAAATGGTTTGAAGAGTAAGCGATTCTTCACTGAGGACATGCGCTTTACCTGAGACACTGGTTTTGGTGATATATTCCTTTTCAAGGTATGAGCCGACCTCCAAAATGCTTGGTTTCCCCATTGCGTATCCTTGATGGACATTAAAGTAATGCCACCCAGAATCACAGCTGTTGAACCTGGTCAGATACGCTCCTAAGGCACAGGCAGCAACTCCCGTGGCAGGATCTTCATTGTACCCGGCTCGTTTTGGAAATTGGCGCGCCGAATAGACGTTCGAGGACCCTGCGGCATCCTTAGAAAAAGGATAAAAACCCGTAGTTTCATATTGGTCGCATAATTTCCAAAGCATCTCGAAGTCAGGTTCAATCCCATTCAATATATCGCTGCTTGCAATTGGTATAATAAGCTTTGGTCTTGACGTCGATACGGACACAATCGGTCCCTGATCCTTGGCGATTGCAGTTAGCGGGATGCGAAGAACCGAACAGACTTCGTCGGCTCTTGGATTAAGATCACTGAATTTGGGAGGGAATTGAAAAACTGTTACCCGCAATTCGTCTCCTTCATTTTTATACCCTGCTGTTATTTGGCCGAGAGCTGTTTCAATTTTCACAGGCGTTTTAGAGATACGCCCCATCTTTTTTAAAAGGGTTGTTGCTGCTATGGTTCCATGTACACACATCTCCATCTCGTACTTTGGTACAAAATACCTTAGCCCGAAATCGGAATCACAATCTTTTGGATTGAGTATGATTATTGTTTCTGCACCAAATGTTGCTGCTAGATGTTTTCCATGTTCCGCAGTTAAGTCATCTCCATCAAGGACAACAGGACAAGGATTTCCGCCGTTTGGTCCGTTTTGAAATACGATGGTGTGTATGATCTTTTTTTTGGATTTTCCCATTGAACTACTCTGGATTATGCCATTTAACGAAAAGGCTGACTTGAAGCGAGGAAACGATAAAGGATGCAAACCAACAACCGCTTTTCCCCCGATTTCAAGTCCAGCCGCTGGTTGGGAGATTATCACTCGTCGTCGTCGGTCATGTCCTCCCACATTTCATTTTGATGTAACCATATTGGATCAGCGTTTCTGCGGATGAATTCATCGGCATCCATTCCATCAATTGTCGGCGGACGCTTCACCCTTTTTTGCTTTCCATTTATGAATATGGTCATGTATTCTTTTTGTCGCCGTTTCTTCTCTGCCTTTTCAGCGGGGCTGAGTTTTCGCTTACGTTTTGTCATGATGGGTACCGCTTTGTCTCTCTTTCCCACCCGATTTGCCAAATAATGTCAGCTCTCGATAATCTGCCAATACCTGATCCCGGGTGCCCCTTTTTGGCACTCGGGGCACTTTCTCTCATACATGTCAGACCCGTTTGTTCCATACACATAGCCACAGTAAGTACATTCAGTCTTGTATGCATATTGCCCTTGATCTGTTCCAGGCACTCCGCAGTGACCGCAACACTGCTGGCCATTAGGATTGAGATAGCCGATTTCGACGCTCTCGCCACCACCATCCTGCCATTCAATATGAGTATCGGTTTTGTTCATTCTTATCTTTTCTCCAACGCCCCGCCTGACCAGCGGCCCTGGCATAGTTCGGGCTACCCAGGGCCTTTTACGAAAAACCGCGAAATTCTTGCCGTCTGCTCCAGGCGGATGTTATAAGATTTTAATATTTTGACTAAAATTCTCTGTTGACAACAGACAATTCATGGCGTACTATATGCACATAAAGTACCATTTGTACATATCAAACGATTGAGGTGATTATCATGCTAAAAAAAATAACAACTGCTGATGCGAGAAAAAAATTCGCAAATATTATCAACCAGGTAGCGTTTGGCAATGAATCCTTTGTTCTAACGCGTCGGGGGGAACCTATTGCCGCTATTGTTTCCGTGAAAGAGCTTAAATTGTTGCAAGATTTAGAAGATCGAATTGATATAGAAGATGCGTGGAAAGCTAAAAATGAGCCCGGTGAACCGATCCCCTGGGAAGAGCTGAAAAAGGAACTCGAACTTTGAAATATCGGATAGAGGTCAAGAGGTCTGCGGCAAAAGCGCTTAAGAAGATTTCCAAGCCTGACCAAAAACGCATCAGCAAGGCAATTGACAATCTCGCTGAAAACCTTCCGAATCCGGATACAACCAAGATGAAGGGAGACAATCCCTTTCACAAAATTCGAGTCGGAGATTATCGGATTGTTTATGAGATTCAAGATGATATCCTATTGATCCTGATTGTCAAAATCGGCCACCGCAAAGATATCTACAGAAGCCTCACCTAATATTCACTCATTTATTATTTCAGCCTTATAACCAAAAAGTTCACCGGCCGGGAACCCAAACTGGCTATGGTTACAGCCACGTTCAACTCAAAAGTGTCTATAAAAAAGGCCGCCCCGGGTTCCCGGTCGAGTGTGAAACGCCTGGTTAGCCAAATTTATTTGAAGAGAAAAGGGAGGATGACTGAACGCTTTTTCCATGCCCTTGCGGCTGAGCCAATAAAAAGTGTACACCCTCCTAAAACAGCAGTCCAAATGCCTGCTGACCAAATATTTAAAAATATTCTGTTTGATTCTGTTTTTGAACCATATTCTTTAGTAAAAAGCTCATAAGTGGCATTTTCATGGAGTATGTATTGTGAAAATAGAATGCATGCAATCCCAACAATTACCAATACGATACCAATTTTTGCTGCACGATTAAAACCCACCTGTGCCGAAAAGCCAACTGGCAGTGCAAAAATGATGAGGGCAATCGTTAAAAGTATTCTTTCAGACATTCTTCAACTTGGCTAACGCCCGTCGTCATGGGCGGCGCAGTCCTCGCCGTCCCTTGAACGCCGATGTTCTGCACCTTATGGTGTCCAATTTAAGGAAAGCTTACGGTTGGATTGAACGCAATCACGCAAATATAGATTAATTAAGTTTTGATATGGAACGCCAGTTTCCTCTGCTAAATTTTTAAAATGTTCTATAATATCAACACCTATTCGGATGGTTACCTGTTTTTTTAAATGTTTAGCATAAGGATTTTTTCGTCCTTTCATTTTATCAAAATCATATTCTTTTCTCATCATGGCCTCCTGAAATAAACTCCTTGCTCCTTTTTTGTTGCTTTTCTTGCTGAGATAATACGAATTTTAGATTCATCACTGCGATAGCAATGGCAAACAACTAAAACTTTAAGGCTTTGACTTAAGCCTAAAAGGATGAATTTTTCCCCTTGAATGAAATGGTCTGGATCATCAAATTCAATAGCGTTCTCGTCAAAAAATACAGTTTGCGCGTCTTCAAAGGAAACACCATGTTTACGCTTATTAGAGGCGTTTTTATGATCATCCCATTCGAAAATCAGTTTTTTCATAATTATATTGTAATTATATTATAAATATATGTCAAGGGGTGAGATGTCTGCCATTTGGTGCATAACGCTCAGTTTCAGCAACCGCCGGCTTTAGGCAGAAAATTCCTTAAAATGCAAAAACTTACAATCAAACGATGTTTTCCAAAATCGGCACGGCCCTGGTGGTCTGCTTCCGGGTAAAGGCACCGGTTACCCGGCGCCCTCCCCACAGACCCGTACGTGAAGATTTCCCTCATACGGTTCCTCGGTTCCGGCTCTTTTTACCAAGCCGTCAACCAGCCAGGCGACACCCCGGCTGGCGCATAACTTTGCCGCCCGCAGTCTCAGATATTATGCACTATCCTCGGCTTGGGAAGCGGATGGCTCGCCCGAAGTTGTTCAAACAATACCACTCCGTTTTGGCTTCTCCGGCTTAACCATCTTCGCCAAGCTTTTTCGGCATATTCGAAAACCGTTTCCAACGCTTTGTAGTTGCTACGCACACCAAAATACTGGTAGAACCCTCGTAATTTGCTACAAAGCGTATCATACTGCACCCACAGTGGCTCGTGACGGTTTTCCTTGCACCAGTGCCACAGCATTCGCATAAACCGGGATAACCGTTTCCGGGCTGTTTTCTTCTTGATCACCCAGTATCCCTGGCGTGATCTCGACCAATAAAAGGTAAAACCCAGGAAGTCAACCGTCCCTCTTCCTTTGCCTGCTTTGTCATGAGACTTGGGCCGGACGAACGGAATCAGTACCGTCTTTTCCGGGTGTAATGCAAGGTTGTAGCGCCCAAAACGTTTCGGCATTACTTCCATAATGCGCCTGGCGTCGGACTCCAACTCGCATCCCACAATAAAATCATCCGCAAAGCGGATGATAAAACACCGCCCCTTCGTGCGGGGCATTACCTCTTTTACAAACCACTCGTCGAGAACATAATGAAGAAAAATGTTGCTCAAGACAGGCGAAATCACCGCCCCTTGGGGCACTCCCGTATCCGGGTATATCACCTTGTCTCCCTCCATTACGCCTGCATTCAACCATTTCCCGATTAAACGCAGGATGCCGCCGTCATTGACCCTTCGGCTTATCATCTCCCGAAGATAGCTGTGGTCTATATTGTCGAAGGAAAACACGACACACTACCCACCTCGACGGTTTTCCATCAAGGGTAACAATTATCAAGGCCCACCACCCGTTGCAAGGAAAATCTCTTGACGTTCTCGGTTGGCTCCACAGAAAAGAGATTTTACATTTAACTTTAGTTCTGCCAGACGGAACTCGATCTTACATTCCTGCCTCATGGACCAATCTGAGTCAACTGTGTCCCCAAAAATTCAAATCACCTGACAACCCGGCGACAAGCAATCTTATTGCCTCGACATCCAACTTATTAAAGGTGCGGAAGATAGTAGATGTTCTCCTTGGTAAGATATATCCTTTAGAGCAAAAACCTGAAAATGCTTTAAAGGAGGGACATGACCGTGCACAAACAAATGGAACTTTGGCCCGATCCGGAAGAACCGCAACAAACTCAAGAAATTTGGAAAAGTCTCAATCATCAACAGCAAAAAAAAGTCATAATCGCTCTATCACGCCTCATCAGCAAGAGTCTTTACCTGGAAAGAACAAATCAAACCAGGGAGGTAGCGCATGAGAGATAGTCAAAAAATCAAACCGACTCACCTGCAACGGTCAGCATATGTATATGTGAGACAATCAACCGCCGCCCAGGTCGAATACAATCGTGAGTCCACTGAAAGGCAGTATAAGCTGATGGATAGAGCTATCAGCCTGGGATGGCCGAAAAAGCAAGTTCGGGTCATTGATGAGGATTTGGCTCAATCCGGTGCCAGTACATCACACCGCAAAGGCTTTTCAGCAATGATCTCAGATGTCGCCCTCGGACATGTTGGTCTGATCCTATCCATTGAGGTCTCCAGAGTGGCACGAAACAACTCCGATTGGTATCGATTACTTGATCTATGCAGTGTAACCAATACTCTTATCGGAGACAGTGACGGTCTCTATCATCCTGGCCTTTTTAATGACAGGCTTTTACTTGGCATGAAGGGGACCATGGCCGAAGCAGAACTTTATGTGATACGAGCCAGACTGGAAGGTGGCATCCGTAATAAAGCTGCCAGAGAAGAACTACGCCGTGGACTGCCAGTCGGTTTTATCTGGGGTGATCAGGATGGTGAAGTTCTAATGCATCCTGACCAGGCCGTCACTGGAGCTATTCATACCGTTTTTGAAAAATTTGCACATATGGGGTCTGTTCGACAAGTATGGCTCTGGTTTCGATCAAAAAAGCTTTTTTTTCCGTTACAGACAAATCTTTTGCCGGAAATTAAATGGATTACAGCCAGCTATCATGCTATTCACTCTGTATTGACAAATCCGGTCTATGCAGGTGTCTATACTTATGGTAAAACACGACAAGAATGCTTTGTGGATGAAACAGGTCAGATTAAAAAACGAGTTAAGCGTTTACCTCAATCACAATGGTCGGTATTAATCCATGATCACCATAAAGGTTTTATTGACTGGAAAAATTACAAGATGATTCAGGCTCGAATCGCAAAAAATATTCGACCAGTTCCTCACAAAACAACAGGCGCTGTCAGAGAAGGTGCGGCTTTGCTACAAGGTCTTGCCACTTGTGGGAAATGCGGTCGTCGACTCAGGATCTATTATCAGGGAAAGAATTCGAGTCCCGGATACTATTGCGCAGCCAATGAGATTATGGAGGGCCGGGCAAAATACTGCATGCGTGTTGGTGGTGTAAAAATTGACAAAATAGTTGCTGACACTTTCCTAAGCGCTATTACCCCCGCCGCAATGGATGCGGTGCTGCTTGCAGAAAAAAACATTGAAGCAAACTATGACGCTGCACTTGAACAGTGGCGGTTGCAAATTGAACGACTTCGCTACGAAGCTGATAAAGCAGAACGTCGTTTTCGAGCAGTAGAACCTGAAAATCGGCTTGTAACCAGGACTCTGGAAAATCATTGGGAAACATGTCTTAATAAACTTCAGGCCGGAGAAACCGAACTTGAACAGCGTCAACGGCAACATCCAGAACGATTAACATCTGAGCAGCGTGCTCATATTCGCACTCTGGGTAAAGATATCAAGCGTGTTTGGCAAGCTCCGACAACTTCATACCGGGATAAAAAGGAATTGCTTCAAATCCTGTTGCAAGAGGTAAATATCAGCGTGGATCGAACCAAAAACACGGCACATCTGATTATACGATGGCAAACAGAAGCTGTTACTGAAATTGATGTAAAACTGGCAAACCAAAAATCCCCGCCTATTTGGACTAAACAGGACACAATTGATCTTGTACGCCGTCTTGCAGTTCATTATCCGGATGCAATGATCGCCGGTATTTTAAACCGACAAGGCAGACGTACAGCTCGCAACCATCGTTTTACAGCAAACAGGGTTGGCAATCTACGTCGGCACTGGAATATCCCCAAATTCGAAGCAGCCTCTGTCCCTTCTGATGACGGTGAACTGGTGAATGTTCAAAAAGCAGCTAAGATACTTGGGATAGTTCCTTCCACAGTTCATCGGTGGCTTTTAGACGGTTTTATTGCCGGAGAACAAATCACTCCGGGGGCACCGTGGCGTATTCGAATGACCGAGGAATTACGCTCTCGTTTTGTTGAAAAACCACCTGAAGGGTATGTTACTATGAAAGAAGCAAAAAAAATACTTAACATCTCGCGTCAAACGGTGTTGCAACGTGTAAAATCTGGGAAGCTATCTGCTGTCCATGTGCGCAAAGGAAGGCAAATCGGCTTATATATCAAAGTATTAGATAAACAACTCAACCTTTTTAATAACTTGCCATGAAAGGGGGTGCATTATGCCGAGGTCTCCAAGAGCATGTTCTTATCGGCATCATGCAGCAGGTGCTGAAATGTCGGTATCGTCTTGCTTTTAAGGCCCGGCAGTTCAGATTTTGTCTCATCTGTGTCTGCCTTGACCAGCCGAACCGCCGGATACGCGACCCGTAAGTCCGGTGGTGTGGGAGGGGGTAGCCGTGAGGCTACTCCCTATCCCTATCGGCAAAGCCGTTATTTCCAATTCTGTCAAGAATGAAGACCCCGCTGTTTTTGCCGCTGTTTTTTGTTGTGTTTTTTTCTAAGGTGCCTTGAGAAATACTTTTTTCTTGACGAGTTTTTAAATGGATAACCCTCGTGTCTGTCCTTAAATAAAAAGACTGTAGTCCGTATAGTCAAGATCAGGCATATCTTTCACTTCGTGCCAAATTTTATCAGGCACTGTATCTGGTCCAATTGCTCGAAGTAGAATATTATATGCAAATTTCTGCTCGCGGTTTCCAGTTTTCCGTAAATTAATTAAAGATGGAACCGCTGTCTCTCCTAAAGACGTGATCTTTTGGAACACTGTCTTATCTGATGGAATATTGCCTGGAAACTCTAATTGTGTGTTATGACAAGACAAATGTAGATTTGCCACTATAGAATTATCAATTATTCCCATCAGAAGCAGCTTTCTGGCAGCATTATACCGTATCGACCTATCTTTATTTTTGAGATCAATGCGAAGTGAAGCTATGTCCTCAAGTCTTTTTAGGGCTGGAACCGCCGCTCTTGATATGTGATCATCCTGACTTACAACACTCGCCAGGAACGATGCTGAGCGTGGGCCGCCAATTTTCCCCATGGCAGTTACTGCCATCCCCCTTAAAGGATCACTGTTAGAAGAAGCAATATCTATCAACACTTTTTCAGCAACCTTCGCATTATTTTTCACCAATGCTTCGATAGATCTCTTGCGAATTTCTTGGTCAGTAGACTTTAACGCATCCTGACTTACAAGAGTAACCAAGAACGATGCTGAGCGCGGGCCGCCAATGCTTCCCAAGGCAGTTATTGCCATCCCCCTCAAAGGATCACTGTTAGAAGAAGCAATATTTATCAATATTTTTTCAGCAACCTTCACATTATTTTTCACCAATGCTTCGATAGATCTCTTGCGAATTTCTTGGTCAGTAGACTTTAACGCATATAGCAAAGCTTTGATATTATCCGCCAACGGATTTATAACACAAGAAATTCTTTCTATACCACCTTTCCAATCTTTGAAGAGATCAACCCATTGAAGATCTCTGAGTGACTGACCAAAACCGATATTTATATCGGGTATTTCGCACTCAGATAAACGGACAGGAATGAACCACGATTTTGATACCGAATATTGGCGCAATTCATCAACCGCTAAAATGAGCTCCTCATTCATGTATGTTTTTGTGCGACGGATATACTCATTTGAGAAACATGCAATGAAAAAATTGCCTTTTTGAATGGCTTGTTTTATCCCTGGCACAAATATCATTGCTAACGTAGTCTTCCCGCCCCCTTTTTTTGTTTGATTCCTAATCAATCATCCAATGTTAAAGATTTTGGCACGGGTCTTGCTTTGCTTATTAATAAATCTGAGTGTACAGCGTTTTGTTATTAGTAAAAATAAAGACAGGGATGTGATTCTCATCCTATAGAGCCTACGCATAAACTTACTTGAGGCACCCTAAAATTACAAATATGTAACTTTCATGCCTTTGAAGTTTAGCTCAAGCATCCATAGCAGCTTATATCATGTGTGCTTTTATAAGCTCTTT
>Ga0315537_1001052_pt1 | contig 21856 bp, 20 predicted proteins | sample SalMarSW160270MG_FD_203091 | JGI IMG/M metagenome (GOLD analysis project Ga0315537, IMG submission 203091) | Salt marsh sediment microbial communities from the Plum Island Ecosystem LTER, Massachusetts, United States - Salt Marsh Sediment SW1602-70 ...
CTGCTTCACTGAAGCGCAGACCCAGAGTGCCCTCGATGATCGTGGCCAGCTCCTTCCAGTAGTAGTAGTCCCGGAAGAAGCGGCAGATGATCAGGCAGTCGAACACGGCCAACCGGTCCTCGTACTCCAGGAAGAGCTCGGCCTTGCCCTCATTGGACTGGGGATCGATCATGCCGGACAGCTCCGGTTTGTAGAAGGTGGTGCGCAGGTGGCAGGCGCCCCGGTCGGCCACGGCGTAGGCCAGGGCCATACCCTGCAGATAGCGCGGATCGTAGCCGGCCGGCTCCAGTCCCTTGACCTGAATGGAGATATCCTCCAGGTCGAGCCTGCGGGCCGCCTCCCGCACCCCTTCGGCCAGAAGGCCGCCGATCCCTTCCCGGGCCGCAATCAGCTCCAGCAGCCCGGCGATCCTGTCGACCTGCCCGTAGTCGATCTGAAAGTCGATCCTGCCCCGCTTATACGCCTCGATGGCGAAGGCGGTGACGTTCCCGGCGCTCATCGTGTCCAGGCCGAGCCGGTCGCAGACATCATTGAGATAGGCGATCTCCCGGATGTCCTCAACCAGGTTCAATCCACCAAAGGCGTAGATCGTCTCGTACTCCGGACCGTCGATCTTCAGGCCCTTGTGCCGGCCACCGGCTACCTCGCTTTGGCGGGTGCAGGCCATGAAGCAGTAGGTGCAGGCCGTTGGCTTGACCGTGCACTCACGGTGCAGGGCGTCCGAGTTGATCTGATGCCAGTGCCCGACCCGGCCCTCCTGCCAATAGCGGCTGGGAAAAGTCTCGGCCTTATTGGTCAGATCCACCACCATGGAGGTGCCCTTGGTTTTGTAAGCCTCGGTGACCGGGTGCTCCCGGCCGGTCTTGCCCCACTTTTTTCGAAACGCTTCGAGCAGCTGCGGGTCCGCAGATTCCTTGTCCAGGCTGCCCCGAAACACCAGGGCCTTGATGCGCTTGGAACCGAGCACCGCCCCGATGCCGGTCCGCCCCAGGCAGCGGCCGTAGTCGTTGTTCACGTAGGCGAAGCGCACCAGCCTCTCCCCGGCAGGTCCTATCGTCAGAACCGCGTGATCCCGTCCCGGGTAGCGCTCCCGCAGGATGCGTTCACACTCCAGGGCATCACGGCCGAGCAGCCCGTCCGCATCGTGAAAAGCCACCCCCTCGGCACTAATCTCCAGGTAGCTCCAAGATTCTAGCGCCCCCTCCAGCACCAGGGCGTCGCAGCCGATCCGCGAAATAGGCTGGAAGGCCTTGCCTCCGGAGTAGGACTCGGCGAAGATCCCGGTCAGGGGACTCTTGGTGAAGGCGGCGTAGCGGTTGGCTCCCCAGACGGGAAAGCCGCAGGCCGGACCGGTGGTCAGGATCAGACGGTTGTCCGGGGACAGGGGATCCACTCCCGGGGGATTGAGCCGCTTGAGCAGATGGGCGCCCAGGCCCTTGCCACCCAGGTACTGTTCGAACACACCGTCGGGGATTTCTTCGCTCCGGGTTTTCCCGGCCCCCAGATCGATCGTCAGCAGCTTGCCGAAGGTGCCGTTCATGCGCTTTCGCCTTTCGTCGCAACAGGAATGTATTGCTATTGTAGCAAAGAAGCGCCTCACCTTTACAGCCTGCGATTGACGAACCGCAAACCGACGTGAGATATGTACCGACTCGAACGGGGATTGCCAAACAGGGCTCCTTACCACCGTGAAGCCTGTGCAGGACTGAACAAGGGCTTCTAACTCGGCGTGCAGGCCAGACCGGCGCGCAGGCCGGCGCCGAGCACCTAAAAAAATAAAAAAAAACTTGCAAATCCCCGGAAGTGGCTCAAAAATAAAGATGAAAATCTCGCTTCGAGGAGGCGTACCCGGGGAAAATATTAAACAAATCACGTTCCCATCGAAAAACAGGATCGTGGATCCTGCTCAAAACAAAAACTTCAGGAGGTACAACCTTGGAAGCGGTTGTAAAGCTACACTGGCTGGATTACCTGGTAATCCTCGTCTACGTCGGTTTCATGCTGTACATCGGTTTCTACTTCTCCCGGAAACGCAAAGGTTTCGACGACTACTTCATGGCCGGGCGCGGGCTCACCGCCCCGCTGCTGGTAGGGACCCTGGTGTCCACTTTCTACGGCCTGGACACCCTGTTCGGCACCTCGGAGGTGGGCTTTTTCGAAGGGATCTCGGCCTTCTTCGCCTACTCCCTGCCCTACACGGCCCTGTACATCGTCATGGCCTTCCTGGCCCCGAAGTTCAAGGAGAAATTCCCCACCGGCTCGACCATGCAGGAGGTGGCCCTGAACAATTTCGGCAAGACTACCGGTGTGTTCACCTCCATCGCCGCCTATCTGTACTCCACCAACACCATGGAGATGATGGGTATCGGCTTCGTGCTGCACCTGATCACGGGCCTGCCCTTCTTCGTCGGCACCCTGATCGGCGCGGTGATCGTGGTGCTCTACACCTGGACCGGAGGGCTCTGGGCCGTGACCATGACCGACTTCATCCAGTTCGTGGCCATGATGGTCACGGTCGGCCTGGCCATGATCATCGGCTGGAAAGCCGTGGGGGGAACCGCGGGGGTCTGGGAAGGGCTGATCGAGTGGACCGGCAGCGCCGAGGATGCTATCTACTTCTTCCGCCCCGGCGCCGGGTACCTGTCGCCCTGGACCCTGGCGGCCTACTCGGTAACGGCCCTGGCCGTGCTGTGCGAGCCGGCCTTCTTCCAGAGAATGTTCGCCGCGGCCAGTCCCAAGGAGATCAAGCGGGGCTTCGCCATGGGCGTGCCCATGTGGCTGAGCTTTGACTGGTGCGTGAGCTTTCTGGGCATCCTGGGAGCCGCGGCCATCGGCCTGGCCATCATCCCCGAGGTCGAGCCGAACCAGGCCCTGTTTGCCGTGGTCGCTCAGTATCTGCCCATCGGTGTCCTGGGGATCTTCGTAGCCGGAGTCATGGCCTGCGCCATGTCCACGGCGGACTCCTACTTCCTCGTGGCCGGCGGGGTCATCGGCGTGGACCTGTACAGGAACATCATCAAGCCCGATGCGGAGGAGCGCAATGTGGAAAGGGTCACCAAGATCGGCATGCTGGTCTCCGCGATCATTTCGATCGCACTGGCCCTTCTGTTCGAACGGATCATGGAAGTTTGGGTCTTCCAGGCCACCCTGATCGTGACAACCTCGCTGATTCCTGTGTATTTCGGAGCCTTCAGCAAGAAACCGCAGAAGAAGGCCGCCGGAGCCGCGGCCGCCGGCTTCGGGTTGATCGCCTCGATCATCTGGTACGTCTGGACCAACTTCTTCGGCGTCTGGAGCGAGGAGTGGGAAGTGTACGTGATCAAGCTCGGGAACGTGGAGCTGTGGCAGGAGTACGGCATCCTGATCATCACCCCGATTGCCCTGATCATCTACCTGATCATCAATGCCACGGCCAAGAAGACCGTGGAAGCGGCCTAAGAGGAGGAAGAGAACCATGGATGCACCTAGCTCTACCTGGGATATTTTCTGCTACATCGCCGGAGCCATTTCGATCGTCGGACCCCTGGCCATTATCTACTTCTACTTCAGAACGGTACGACGACGGCTCAAAGAGTTCAAAGAGAGAACCAGCCGGTAACCCTGGTACTTGCGGGGGCTTTTCTCCCGAGCCGACGGAGAGCCCCCCTTTTCACCGAGAACCGGGCGTGAGAAGAAGCGCCCTGGGCGTGCACAAACGACTACGGAGTAACTCGTGAAAAAAGTAATCATCATCGGAGCCGGCGCTCAGGCTACCGTGCTCTGCGGCGTGCTCTCTCAGGCTGAGGAGGTCTCGAGGATCGTACTGACCGATATCTCCCCGGCTCGAGCCGGGGAGATCGCCGAGACCAACCCCAGCGGCAAGATCACAGCCGAGAAGATCGATGCTTCGGATGTGGAACAGATGAGCGCCCGCATGAAGGCGGAGAAGTTCGATCTGGTGATCAACGCCACCATCCCGATGTTCGTCCGCCAGGTGCTGCAGGCCGCCTTCAAGGCCCGCATCGACTACCTGGACATGGCCTCCAATGAGATCTATCCCGAACCGGAAGTGCCGATCGAGCAGCTGGCCTATGCCCGGGAGTGGGAGAAGGCGGGCCTGCGCTGTCTGACCGGTGGCGGCGGCGATCCCGGACTGACCAACATCATGGCCAAGGACGCGGTGCTGGAGCTGGATCAGGTGGACTCGATCCGCATCAAGGACTACGGCATCGTGGAGTGCGACCAGCCCGTAGCCCTTTGGTCCATGCGCACCTACCTGGAAGATATGTACTTGCCGGCCACGATCTGGGAAAACGGGAAGCCCAGGAAGGTCGCCCCCTTCAGCGGCATGGAGGACTACGACTTCCCGCCTCCCCTGGGCGTGCGCGGCCGCTGCTACTTCCACGACCACGAGGAGGGGGTCACCATCCCCCTGTTCTGCGGCAAGCCGGTGAACTACTGCGACTTCAAGATCGGCGAACCGGATATCGATACCTGGAAGTTCCTGATCCAGGGGCTCGGTCTGATGGACGAAGATCCCGTAAAGATCGGAGACTGCCGGGTGAGCCCGCGGGACCTCCTGTTTCAGAAGATCCCGGAGACCGCCTCCCCGAAGAGACAGGCGAAACTGTATGCCAGCGGAAAGCTAAACAGCCGGCTGATGCTGCTCTGCGACGTGGAAGGAACAAGGGGCGGGAAGAAGCTCCAGCTGAAGCTGTGGAGCGAAAGCCCGGAGGGCAAGGCGGCCTGCGATCGGATAAAGGGTTCCAACGACGTTTCCTGGCTGACCTCGGTCCCCGCTTCGATCTTCGCCCTGATGCTGCTGCGGGATCAGGTGAAACATACAGGGGTCTTCCCTCCGGAGGTGTTCGATCGGAAAGAGATCGAGATCTTCTACCGCGGCATCCGGGAGTGGGGAATCCGGGTGATCAAACAGACTCGGGCGGCGGTCATCTAGACGCCGGAACGCCGAGGGTGCGCACATCCTTCCACAGCCACAATCCCGTTACCAGGGTGGAGAGAAAATCCGCTACCGGATAGGCGGCGAATAGTCTCCAGAGGCCGAAGGCCAGGGGCGCCACGATCATCATCGGCAGCAGGAAGATGAACCGACGGGACAGACCGAGGAAGAAAGCCGGCCTGGCCTTGCCCACGGCTTGAAAGTAGGAAGCGTCGATCATCTGGATACCGACGAAGGGTATGATCAGGACGACCACCCGCAGCATCGGTGTGCCCGCTTTTGGATGAGATTCGGGTCGTTGGAGAAGATACGGAATATCGGGCCCGGAAGCAGGGAGAGCATCAGGAAACCGACAACGTTGTACAGCGCCATTACCAGCATGACCACCGTGGCCGGAACGGACAGGCGAACCAGCAGTTTCCCGATGCTCTGCGTTGCGAGCGTCTCCTCCGCTTGTTCTTGTCTCAATTTCATGCCTTCCCCGCAGCTAAGTAGACGACCCGAAAGGCTACGCTTCTGAGTAGTACTCCAGAACTTTCAAGGCAAAACGGCTGGAAACAGTCGCCGGACCGCCCCCCATCTCGATTCCCACCTCAATCGCTTCCAGGATCTGGTCTTCGCCGGCCCCCGCCTCGATGGCCTGATGAATGTGCCATTCCAGACAGGATTCACAGTCGAGCAGCAGAGATATTCCCACCGCGATCAGCTCTTTGTGCATCTTTGAAAGGGCATTCTCGGAATAGGCGGCTTTCTCCAGTTCCAAAAAAGCCTGATATACACCTGATCCCGCCCGGGTGAGCTTTTCATGAGCCCACCGGCGGTCTTGGATGATTTTCTCGATCTTATCTCGATCGCTTTGATCCATTGGCATCGACCTCCTTGTTTTTCCCGGCAGCACGCTTTCGGGACCATGTCATCGCCAGGGAGAGAATCACCGGCAGAACGACCAGCGAACCGACCGCCGTCGCGAAGAGGGTCAGCGAGACCAGAATACCGAAGTACACGATGGGCACGAAACTCGCGAACACAAGGATCAGCAGGCCCCCTACGATCGAGGCGGAGGTGAGAAGGATGGGTCGGCCGGTTATGGTCAAGGTATTCTCGAAAACCTTGGGGATATCATCGGGATGGATTTTTTTCTGTCTTCTGAACTGCAGCAGAAGATGGATCGAGTTATCCACCCCGACGCCTACGGCGATGTTCGAGATCATCACGGTGGTCATATCCAGGGGAATCTTGAACAGGGCCATCACGATAAAATTGATAATAATCCCCGTCATGAGAGGAAACAGGGAGCAAAACCCATAGAACAGCGATCGGAAGGCGATCGATGTCATGGCGAAAATAAGCAGGAAGGATATCAGCAGGGAGACCCTCTGGTCGCGATTCACGATCCGCGATACCGATAGGAAACGAAGGCTGTTTCCCCACAATTCACCTTTGAGCTCCGAGGGCAGCAATCGTTCGGAATCCCGGTAGATCTGTTCCACCAGAACTTTCAGCTCATCTTCGAACAGGTAGTGGGCCTTCTCCAGATTGTAGACCCTGAAGGTGATCGTGAGCTGAGAAAAATCCTCATTCGCTATCACGTTCAAGAAACTGTTGTCCCCAGACTGGATAGTGGAGATGGCTCTGATGTAGCGGGCCAGCAGGAGTGTCAATCCTCGGGTTTCGGGAATCGAGTACTGCCCGGTCATAACCCGGTTCAGGTGTTTGAGATAGGAGGTGAAGGAGATGGTGTTCATGACGTAAGGATTATCCAGCAATTCCCGTTCGAACAGATCGACCTTCTCCAGCACGTCTCGAGAGAGAAAGTAGTTTTTCTCTCCGTTCGGAGCAGCCAGCGTGAAGTTGAGCTGCTGAAGCCCGCCGAGTGATTCCGCCAGGTACTTGGTATCCTGTACGAGCTTCTCGTTTTTCGGGAAATAGGCGAAATAGTCGTATTGATGACCGATTCTGTTGACGCTCAGACCGAACACGATTGCTATGGCCACCACTCCGGAGAGAATCGGGATCGGGTGGCTCAAGGTAAAACGGCTCAAGCCCTGCATCATGCGGTGCAACCCGCCTCTCAAAACGCGCCTGGTTTGGCCCAGAGCGGGAGGTTTCAACAGAGACAGCACGGTGGGCAGGAAGAACAAGGAGAGAAGGGCGCAGGAAATAATGCCCAGGCTGGTGGATAGGCCAAACTCCCGTATCTGAGAGGTCCTGGTCGCCAGCAGACTGGCGAATCCAATCACCGTAGTGGCGGAGGCGAGAAATATGGTTCTCTGGATGTGAGAAACGGACAGCACGATCCAATGACCCTTGCCGTTTTTATGCGCCCCCTCACGGTAGTACTGGTTCAGGATATGAATGCTGTAGGAGCTGCCCAGGGTGAGCACCAGAGGCGGAGTGGCTATGCTCACCATGGTTATGCCGTATCCCAGAAGACTCATAAAACCCACTGTCCAAATGGTACCCAGACCCACCACGACCATGGGAAGAGCGACGGCTCGTACAGATCTGAAACCCAGGTAGTAAATAAGAAGAATGAAGGCTGCAGTCAAAGCCAGCAGCCTGGGCAGATCTCTGGCAACGTACTGGGTCCCCTTGAAGGTCGCCAAGGCCACCCCCGTGGAGTACACCTTGTAGTACTGCTCCAGGGAAGCGGCGATTCTCTGAAAGGCCCTCATTTCAGCCCGGCAGTCCTCCAGAGTGTCCGTTGCAAACAGAGCACTGAGAATCTTCCCGTCATTGGAAATGAGCAAGCCCTGGGCGATGGGATCGTTGGACAGCCGCTCGCGAAACCGCGCAAGATCCTCCTGCTTCTGCGGCGGCTCTTTCGCCGGCGGCAGTATCTCGAGTTTGTTTCCTCGTTTGCTGAAACTGACGATGTTGAACGGGTGAATCACGGTTTCGATACCGGGAATCTCGCCGATCCTTCCGATCGCTCCGGCGAATGCCTTCAGCGCCTCCGGGTCAAAGGGATCCTCCCTTTCAACGGCCAACATCAGATAGTTCGTGTCCGTCCCTTCACCCCTGTACTTCCGGATGAGCTGGGTCATCTCTTCGTCTTTGGGGATGAGGTCTTCGATCTCCGAGCGGATCTGGACCTGCGTGGCGAAATAGCCGAGAACAGCAGTGATAAGGGCCGTAACTACGATGATGAGAAGGGGATGCCTTTGAGAAAAGGTGAAGAGACGGAGAGTCAGTGACCTTGATCCGGATGTTTCCTTCATTCTTGTATTTGTTTATCGGCTTCGATGTATGAGATTTCGTTCTCAGAAACGACGCAGTGCAATCAAGCCAAAATCAAGCGCGCCCTTTCCGGTGCTTGCCTATGAGACACATCTAAGGTAGCATAGTACTCTAAAACTGAATTTGCGGGAAGGCAGGTGGCAGACAAAGGTTATCGGGGTGGACTTCCGAAGGTAGATTGGACCTTCAGATCGCTCTACCGCGCCATGCTCATCATACTGGTCCCCTATACGGCGCTGTCACTAGGCCTGTTGCCCCCCTTGTTTGTATTTGTCTTCGTGATCCGGGAGTTGGACTTCTACAATCCCCTTCATATAGTGCTGCTCGCTTTTGTGCTGGTTGCACTGTTCGTAATGATCATATTCACCGAAACCCTGGTTCCGGGCTTGATGATTAAATTATTCCGGCTCAGGAACGAGGAGGGCTCCTATGAACTGAGCATTCGGGATGATGCCTTCTTCAAATTCGCCCTTTTGAACGCAATTTTTCAGTGGCCCCTGAAATTGTTTGCACCCTTCAGAATCTTGATCCTGCGCCGATTCATCTATCGGCTTGCCGGCCTGAAACTCGGAAGGACGAGCACATTGTCCGGAACGGAACACATCTTCGATCCCTCGGTGACCGAAATCGGCGAAGGCACATTTATCGGTGGAAATGCCAAGATCTACGGCCACATGATCGAGGACAAGTTCATAATCAAGAGTGTAAGGATCGGCAACCACTGCCTGATCGGCGCTGATTGCTCGATCATGCCGGGAGCGATCCTCGAAGACAACGTAACCCTGGGAATCCGAAGTCTGGTTACCAAAGATCAGGTTCTCAGAGCGGGAAAGACCTATGCCGGTGCTCCCGCAAGGGAGATAAGCAGAAAAGACGTTGTCGTCCAACCACCTGTTTGATTGACAGATCGATGTTGTTGACCCCGCGACACAGACTCCACAAACTCGGCCGCTATCGCCAGATCATCACCCGCCTGATTTTTTATGGCTTCACGGAGCTTAACGAGGCGCTGGGATTGACTCGACGTCGAGTGCTGACATCGAGGGTGAGCGAGATTCGAAGGGGACGGCGTATACGCCGCCTGCCCTTCGCAGCTCGCCTGCGTCTGCTGCTCGAGGAGCTGGGTCCGACGTTCATCAAATTGGGTCAGATGCTCAGCCTGCGCGCCGATTTGCTGCCGGAGTCCGTCACCACGGAGCTGAAAAAACTGCAATATGCAGCTTCTCCCCTGCCCTTCAAGAAACTCGAGCCGCTTCTGGAACAGGCACTGGGGGAGCAGTGGAGGGGCAGGCTCCGCAGCATCGAAACCGAGCCTCTGGCTTCGGCGTCGATCGCCCAGGTCCACCGGGCCGTTACCTTGGAGGGCGAGGAGGTCGTCCTGAAAATCCAGCGGCCCGGAATCGCGGAGCTGATCCGCGCGGATTTGGCGATTCTCTTCGACCTGGCCTCCCTGATGGAGCGCTACCTTCCCAGGGCGCGAATATACAAGCCGATGCGACTGGTCGATCATTTTGCCAAGGTTCTGACCCTCGAACTGGATTTCTACTATGAGGGGCGAACCATGGATCTGTTCCGGGAGAACTTCCGGCATGATCCGGGCATTCATGTACCCCGGGTTAACTGGGAGCTGAGCACCAACACCGTTCTGGTAATGGAGTATATCGAGGGGATTCGGCTCTCCGATTCCGACAAGTTGGCGGAGCAGGGGATCGATACACGACGGATCGCCGCCATGGGAGCGAAGTACGTGCTGGCGCAGGTATTCGAGTACGCCGTATACAACGCAGATCCCCACCCGGCTAACTTTATAGTCCGTGCCGACGGCGTGCTGGTGCCCATCGATTTCGGGATGGTCGGCACGCTCAACGAAGAGATGAAGCAGGCCCTGGTCAACATGCTTCTGGCGTTCGTGAACAAGAATCCGGATAAACTCATGCGGGTGTTCTTTACGCTGGAGCTTCTGGACGAAACGGCCCGACGGGGAGAGCTGAGCTACGATCTATCCCGCCTCGTGAACTACTATTATCACATTCCCGTAGCCCAACTGTCCGTGGCCAAGATCTTTCAGGACTTGAACGCCGTCATCCGCCGCTACCATATCACGCTGCCTGTTGATCTGGCCCTGACCCTCAAGGTAGTTGTTACCGTAGAGAGCCTGGGCAAACAACTGGACCCGAATTTTGATGTCATCGAAGTAGCCCGCCCCTTCGTGGAGCAGATTCGGATGAGCCGGGTCAAGGAATGGGTCGATCCGGACAAGATTTTCGACCTGTTCGAGGACACGAGCAGATTCCTGCGCTCTCTTCCGTACGATGCCCACGAGCTGCTGAAGAAAGCCCGCACGGGAAAACTCAAGATTTCTCTGGACCTGGAAGACCTGGATCCCCGGGTTCGGGAGATCGATCGGTCGGTGAACCGCCTGTCTTTTGCCGTTGTCATTGCGGGCCTTCTGGTGAGCTCCTCCTTCTTCATGCGAATAGAGGCAGGCCCCCGACTCTTCGGATTGCCGATCCTGGGGCTGGCCGGCTTTAGCGTGGCGGGCTTACTGGGTGTCTGGTTCCTCATCGGCATCTTGCGCTCCGGACGTTTGTAGTCGGCACCTCGAATAATCTGTATAGTAGTCTCCGCAATATGTCGAAATCGCGCAGAACCACCCTTCAGAGACTTCTCAAAATCGCCCTGCCCATGGTGGTGTCCCAGGCCTCTGACTCGATCATGATGTTCGCGGACAGGGTGTTTCTCTCCCGGGTTGGGGAGCTGCAACTGTCGGCGTCGATGGCCGGGGGCTTGACCATGTTCATGCTGAGCTCCCTGTTCGTCGGAACCGTAGGGTACGTAACGGCGATTGTGGCCCAGTACTACGGAGCGAAACGCTACCCCCAGTGCGGGGAGGCGACCTTTCAATCGATCCTGATCGCCCTGCTCTGCTACCCGATCCTGCTGGCTTTGTCCCCTCTGGCGCGATATCTCTTTGTGCTGGCCGGACATGCGCCTCGGCAGATCGAGTTGGGATATTTGTACTTCCAGACCCTGGTCTTTGGATCGGTCTTTCTGGTGCTGCGTTACGCTCTGGCGGGCTTTTTCCTCGGCATCGGGCGAACCACGGTGGTAATGCTGTCGAACTTCGCCGGCATGCTGATCAACATTCCGGCCAACTACGTGCTCGTTTTCGGCAAACTGGGCTTTCCGGCTCTGGGTCTGCAGGGTGCCGCCATCGGCACGATACTGGGGAACGCGACGATCTTCCTGATCCTCCTGCTGTTCTACCTGCGGGGGGCGAATCGTACGCAGTTCGAAACGAACCGTTCCTTGAGATTTCGGCCCCAAATCATGCGTCGATTGGTGCACTTCGGTATACCCGCCGGTTTCGAGATGTTTCTGAGCGTAACCGCCTTCAACCTCTTCGTGCAGTTCATGCACTCCTACGGCACGGACGTGGCGGCCGCGGTTACGATCACCTTCAATTGGGACATAGTCGCCTTTGTTCCCATGCTGGGCATGAGTCACGCCACCACCGCCCTGGTCGGTCAAAACATCGGGGCGGGGGATCGCGAGGAGGCGAGGCGTTCGACCTACGTGGCCCTGCGGGTCGCCTGGGTGTATTCCGGGCTCATGGTTACGCTGTTCGTCTTTGCCACCCGTTATCTAGTGGGTGCCTTTGCCTCCGGGTTCGGGGCGGGGGCGGAAAACATCGCCTCTCTGGCGATCGTACTGCTCAGGCTGGCCGCGCTGTACACACTGGCCGATTCCGCACAGCTGGTATTCACAGGAGCACTGAGAGGCGCCGGCGACACCCGTTGGGTAATGCGCATGTCGATCGGATTGCATTGGATTTTTTCCGGGATAGCGATCTTCCTGATCCGCTATATTCAGGCGGATCCGGTTACGGTCTGGCTGGTGTTCATCACCTTTGTCGTGGGCTTGGGAATCGTGATGTTTCTGCGTTTTCGCGGCGGCAAGTGGCAGCGCATCGAGCTGATCCAGCCGGCCGATGGCTGACGGATGGCTAGTTGCGCAGCTTGAGCTCTCCAGCTTCGACTTCGATGAACCGGGACACCGCCTCGACAAGCCCTTCGTTATCGTTCAATGCGAACAGATATCCCTCCCCCGTAGTCGCGATCAACAGCGCATCCCGGTCCTGCTCCATCACCGCCTGGACCCGGTCACCATTTTGCAGTCGATACGTCCCCACTTTGTAAGCCCCCAAGCTTACCCCTTCGATACGCCCGTGCACCTCATCATCTGCGCGAAGAAACGGGTTCACTCAATACATCATGTCGTGCGCAAATATTCAAGGATGTGGATCAATGCGGAAGAGGAAATGACGGAGTTGGGGTTCTATCGCCTCTTCAACTCCCGGTAGCGGGTTCTCATGGGCCCGGTGACAGCTTCAAAGTACAACCGATACCTCAGTGTTGTGCGCACCCGTTCGAGGTATCGCTTTCCCACCAGAAGCAGCCGGTCTATCCAATCGAGGATCTCGAGTACCAATTCCACGACAATCCGCCGGCCGTAGGCCACGCCGAGGGAATCCGTTACTCCGACAACCCAGCCGATGGTTCGCTCGAAAGCTCTGACGAGAACATTTACTAGATACAGTATGTTTTTGATTAGCATCGACAGATCCTCCTTCAGACTCCGGTGCTTTCTTCAGCTCTAAGCAAACCGCGAACCGTCAGATCCGATAATCGCAGACTCCGCAGAGGGATACCCCGCTGCTCTGACAACTCGCTCTCCGGAACCGGAAACAGGCGAGCCGCCAACTCCGGCAGCTCCCGGAGCTCGTGCTTGCAGGCGCCCTGAAATCCCAGGTTCATGGCCATGTGCAGGAGAGGAAAATCCAGATGGTTGGGCAGGCGCCGGAGCATCGACGACATCCGGGTAAACTGCTTCATAACCCAAAGCCTGCCGGCCTGAAGCTCGAAGGGAGACATATTCTTCGGTTGGAAGACAGTCGTCGAGTGGTCGTAGTAACGCCAGTCTTCGGTGAGCAATCGTCCCTCTTCCTTGAAACTCCGGAACACTTCGGTTCCCGGATAAGGTGTGAGCACGTTGATCGAAGCCGAACTGATGTGGTTTTTTTCGAGAAAATCGAGGGTATCCGCAAAAGAGTCTCTTGTGTCGCTGTCGAAGCCGAAGATCATGGAGGCATGAAAGTAGATACCAAAGTCTCTTATTTTCCGGACAGCCTCGCCGATCTTGTCTATCTCTTTGATCGCCTTGCGCATCCGGTTCAGCTGAGTCTGGGATACGCTCTCCAGACCGAAGAACAACCCCTTGCAGCCGCTCTGGCTGGCCAGCCGCATCATCTCCTCGTCCTTGATGAACGACAGGGATGCCTGTCCGACCCATTTGATCTTCAGCGGCTTGATGGCCCGAAACAGCTGTTTGGCGTACACGGGATCACCGATGATGTTGTCGTCGAGAAAGATGAAGATCCTGCCGCCGGAATCTTCAATGTCCCGAACCACATTGTCCACGGGCACATGCCTGATCCGGCGCCCGAAGATATCGTGTACACAGCAAAACTCGCAGTTGTAGGGGCATCCGCGGGTAGTCATCACCGGGACGACGTCGAAGAGTCTCTTTTTCGTATTTCTGCGGTTGCCCATGCCGATATAACGATCCAAGGAGGGATAGGGCTTGTGATACAACTTCTGCAGCCTCCCTGCCTTGGCGTCCGCCACCACCTGCTCCCACACCCCCTCCGCCTCGCCCACCACCACGGCGTCACAGTGCTGCAGGGCTTCGTCAGGCAACAGGGTTGGGTGCACTCCCCCGAGCACCACGGAACGGCCACGCTTCCTGTACTCACGAGCCAGCACGTAGGCCCGGGTGGCATTCGACGTCATACAGCTGATTCCCACCAGATCGCAATCTTCTTCCAGGTCTATGGTTTCCAACTCCTCTTCTAGGATGCGCACTTCGTGTTCAGGTGGAGTCAGACCGGCGATCAGGTGTAGCGCGAGTTGCGGAATCATGAGGAATTTCGACTTCTTGAATTGAGGGTCCTTACACGGGGAAACTAGCAGAATTTTCATTGGCTGCACCACCTGTCGTTGTAGGGAGAGGGATGGGCTCCCCCTGGATTAGCGCAGGTTTTATTTGACAGACGGTGCTCAGCCTGACAGGGGGTGGGATACTCTTCTGGAGGAATCCCCGGTATTTCTAGCAGGACTTAAGTCAAATGCTCCGAAAGTACCTATACTCTCAAATAAGACCGTACCGACCAAGAATAACGCAGATAACCGGATAATTCAAGTAGCTGACACGCCATGTGACTGGCGCGCCATGGGGGCATGCCACCCGCGGCGCGCCTCCGGTTGCTGCAAACTATGATTGACTTATCTCAATATATACAGTATTTTCCGTAGCAGTACATTCAGCTACGGGTCTCCTGAAGGAAAAATGAAAAATGAGGCCCGATCATTCCGAGTTTGCGATTCGTACCGGCAGGGTAAACCGACCAGACGCACGTTCTGCTCCTTTGACGGTCCTTCAGCAAATGAGATGATGATGAATTTCCCTAGGAGGAGAACATGAACAAAAAACTCTACGTGGGCGGCTTGCCCTACTCTGTTACGGACGAGCAACTGACGGAGCTCTTCGAACCCCACGGGACCGTGGAATCTGCAAAGGTCATCACGGACCGATACACCGATCGTTCGCGGGGTTTTGGCTTCGTCGAGATGAGCACTCAAGCCGAGGCCGAGGCCGCGATAGCAGCCCTCAACGGCACCGAGCTGGAGGGACGCAGTCTGACGGTGAACGTCAGCAAACCTCGGGAGGATCGCTCCCGCAGCGGCGGCGGCTCACGAAACCGCTGGTAATCCCAGAGCCGACACTGTTATAGATCAATAGGGGTCAGGTCGGTTTGGCCCCTTTTTTGTTTATCTCAAAAAAAGCATCCCGCTGCGGAAGGGGGTAAAACTCCGTCTCGCCGGGAACCATCCGGTAGCGACCGTCTCTCCAATCGGATTTGGCCTGCTCGATTCGCTCTTTTCTGGAGGAGACGAAATTCCACCACATATAGCGTTTGCCTAAAGGGGTTCCGCCGATCAAGGCGATGCGACTATCCTGCAGGGCAGTCAGACGAACATCGGCTCCCGGCTCGAACACGACCATGCTGCGTTCGCCGAGCTCGATGTCCCGCAGACCCAGGGCGCCGGAAACCAGATAGACCCCCCTCTGTTGTACCTCGGTGGGGAGGGAAAGAACGCAGCCCCGGGGCAAATCCGCCTCTGCGTACAGGGTCGGAGAAAATGTCTTCACCGGTGAACGCAGTCCAAAGGCCGAGCCGATCATAACCCTCAGGCCGGCGCCGGCGATTGTCCTGTGAGGCAGGTCCCCGTCCGGATAGTGATAGAAGGCTGGCTCGGTTTCCTCGACTTCCTCCGGCAGGGCAAACCAGAGCTGCAGTCCGTTCATCCGGTGCCCGGCATCCCGCAATTCGGGGCCGGTGCGCTCGGAGTGAACGATCCCGCGGCCCGCCACCATCAGGTTTACGGCACCGGGTGTGATGGTCTGAACACTCCCGATAGAATCCCGATGAACGATTTCCCCCTCGAACAGGTAGGTAACCGTAGCCAGGTTGATGTGGGGATGGGGAATGACATCCACACCCCTGCCCGGCGCAAAGGTCGCCGGTCCCATATGATCGAAAAACACCCACGGCCCCACAGCCTGTACCCCTGCGGCCGGCAGGCTGCGGCGTACGGTAAAGCCGCCCAGGTCCACCACCCTCGGTTGGATGATCCTCTCGATCGGCGGGGGAAAAGTGTGTGATGCCTTCATGTTCTCCTCCACCGAGCACTGTACCCGCTGTTGGATTTTCAAGCAAGACGCAACAGGGACGCCGCGCTCGAAAGCGCCGGGCTCGGCGGAAACTGTACAAGACCACGGAAGGGGGATAGAATTGGGCTGATGTCTTTCCTGGTCATCGAAGACATCAGTTTGCCAACCCTGGTTCTGATTATTTCAGGGGCCGCCCTCTGTCTGCTCAGCTACAGCCTGCGTCTGGCTGCCCACGTCATCAGCTACACCGGGGGCTCCACCGTTATCAACTTTCGGCTGATCCTCATCGTGACTTTTCTCGGCTACTTCGGCTGGGGCTTTTGGAGCGGCAACGATCCGGTCAAAATGAATATACCCTCCTCGGTATCCATTCCTGTCGGGGTGACTCTGACGGCTGTGGGATTGGGTTTGTTTCTGTACTCGGAGCTCGAGAAGCACGGGGTTGGGGATGCGGACGAACTGGCGAGTACGGGCATCTATTCGAAAATACGCCATCCGATGTACATCGGCCTGGTCCTGCTTCACCTCGGATGTCCCCTGATTTGGAAGAGTTTCATAGCCTGTCTTTCCACGATCCTCTGGGCGGGTATCATTTCCGTCTGGACTCATTTCGAAGAGAAGAACCTGGAACGACGCTTCGGACAGAGGTATATCGACTACAAGAAACAAACCTGGTTCTGAAGCGTTTCTAGTATCTGTCCTTGAACCTGTGGCGGATCTGCTTCTCCCACCGCCGCCCCTCTCGGCGGCGCAGCTTGTAGCGGTCCTGGCTTGTAAGAGCCTCGCTTCGCGACAGCTGTTCCAGCTCCCGCTTCTGTTTGAGATAGCTGCGCAACCGCGCCGGATCCAGCTTCCCCGCAGCTATCTGTTCCTGAACGGCGCAACCGGGTTCATCCCCATGGCCGCAATCGCCGAATCGGCACCGCTGGGCCAGAAGCTCGATCTCGGCAAAGGTGTCTCCGACACGCTCCTCCTGGGCCCAGAGCTGCAGTTCCCGCATGCCCGGATTGTCGATCACCATTCCTCTTCCGGGAATCGGGAACAGCTCGCGATGCGTGGTGGTATGGCGTCCCTTACCGTCACTGCGCAGATCCCGGGTTTCCTGCGCGTCACGACCCAGCAGACGGTTGATGAGGGTGGATTTCCCCACCCCGGACGAACCGACGAAGGCCACGGTTTTCCCCTGCTCGAAGTACGGGTCCAGCTGTTTCAACCCCTCACCGCTCAGGGCGTTTGTGCAGATCACCGGCAGATCAAAGGATACGGTCCTGAGGTTCAGCAGCTTGATCTCCAGATCCGGACAGAGGTCGACTTTATTCAGGACGATCACCGGCTCCGCCCCGCCCTGGTAGACCGCCGAGAGGTAGCGTTCGATTCGACGCAGGTTGAAATCCCTGTCGAGCCCCGAGACCAGAAAGACCGTGTCGACATTGGCGCAGATTAGCTGCTCCTCCACCTTTTCCCCCGCCGCTTTGCGGGAAAGCCACGTTCTTCGCGGCAGGGTGAAATGGATGATGACCGTACCGGGGTTGTCGGCGTCCAGCGGATCGATCCGGATCCCCACCCAATCACCGGTTGTGGGGAAATCGGCGGGGAAGCGGGCCTGATAGTGAAGCCGTCCGCTGACCTGCGCCTGGTACTCTCCGCGTTCGCCGATCACCCTGTACAGCTGCCTCTGTGCATAGATCACCCGTGCCGGCAGGCAGGAATGATCCGCATCGAGCTCTTCGAATTGTTGTTTGAATCCGGCATCCCAGCCGAATTGCTGCAGATTCATGTTCTATACCTCCGTACTCCTTCACGAGAACGATGAGACCGGTCTCGAAAGCGGAATTACAGAGGATCGTCGTATGGGCTTTGATTCGCTTAGTGGAGAAACCGCCCCCTGCAGGATCCGCGATCGAGGTTTCTGAAAACGGCTGTGAGCACTATGTCCCTCATAAACACATTCCTCCTCGAAATCGTATTGCCCGCAGGATAGACCCGAGTTGGGGGTAATCCAAAATTACACGGGAGCGGCGGATATTGTCAAGTGCTTGTGCAGGGCGGATTCTGGCTGTATCTCATCCTCTCGGGACTATTTCTGATTCTGGCTGTTGTCTATCTCTGCAACCTGAGCCTCAAGCGCTGAGCGGATCACAGGGGAACTGCAGCGCCCGCATCTGGAGCCCCTAGGAGCGGAAGGCCTCGATAAAGCCGTCGGCGTAGATCTGCTTGTTCATCACCAGCTCGGCCGTGAGCAGGGCATCGACCAGATCCTGGTCGGTCACATCGCAGATCACCGCATCCAGCCCGTTAGCCACCAGCATCACGGCAAAGGTGCGGTTTATCAATTTCTTTTTGGTCGTGCCGTTGGAGATGTTGGACAGCCCGCACACGATGTGGGGCGGAGGATCGCTGAACAGCTTGAACTGATTGGCCGCCCCCAGGATCTCCCGGGCCTGCTCCTGCATGTACTTGAGGGGCATGACGATTGGATCGAGAAACAGCTGCTCCGGGTTGATTCCGAACTCCATGGCTTTGGCCAGAAGCTTTCCGGCATTCTCCACCCGCTTGTCCGCGCTCTTGGGACTCCCCTCCTCGTCCATCACCAGTCCGATGATCGAGGCGCCGGCTTGAGCCACGATGGGGAACATGACCTCCATCTTCTCATCAACGGCGGTGGTGGAGTTGATCAGGGGCGGTTTCTTGCACAGGGGCACCGCCTCTTTGAGCATCGAGGGCTTGTTGGTGTCGATGGAGATCGGCAGATCCGAGGCGGCCTGAACCTGCTCGATCATCCAGCACAGATCCTCCGGCTTGCTCGACACCGCTCCCAGGTTCACATCGAGATAGGTGGCGCCGGCTTTGGTCTGCTTGACCGCCCATTCTTTGAGCACGTCGGCGTCCTTGTTCGTAACCGCGGCTTTGACGTCCTTGAAACCCGTATTGATCCGTTCTCCGATGAAGATCATAACTCTTTCCTCCTATTACAAACTTTTGAGCCGGGAGCGCTGTCGCGCAGCTACAGCCCGGAAATCATCAGCTAAGCAAACTGCTCGATCGTGGCCTGAACGTTCTTGATCGCTTCCGGGTGGGCCATGATCAGGATGTCCGCTCCGGCCTGCAGGTACACCGAGGCGCAGGTGGCTTCCCACATCGGTCCGCGTTTGGCAAGCTTTCCCCAGCCGGGAAGCACGTCTTCATCCACCACCGCTTCCTTGATGCGCCAGACCTCCCCCCCGACATCGCAGAGCTGCGGGCAGGCCATGAGCTTGTCCCCCTTCAGACCGGCAATGCGGGCCCGCTCCAGGATCGTGTACACGTAGTCGAAACCGTAGCCCAGGGCCGCCGTGGTCTGAAACATCACCACATCCTTGAGGTCGAAGCCCGCATCCTGGAGCAGGATGTTGACCTGCTTGCCGATGTTGATGTCCACCGGCGCCTCTGCGATGATCTTGTGCTTGTCGGACTTGCAGATCGCCACCACGGTCCGGTAGTTGGTCTCCTTGGCGGAACCGAGCAGGCAGTTCTCGCCCTTGGCCGCCTGGGAACAGTCGGGAAGAACCAGGTTGTCCTTCTCGTCATCCCCGCAGCCCCAGAGAATGAGAGGCACGTCCACGGCCTTGAGCACCTCTTCGACTACCTTGGCACATGCCTCCGGGGAGGCGTCCTTGCCTGCAGGGGCGGCGCCGATCAGCTTGAGGTTGATCAAGTCGACCTTGTACTCCTGCACGCATTTCTGGGCCCATTCGGTCGGAGACTCGATCTCCTTGCCGATCGCCTGCTTCAACACATCAGGCCAGTCCGGGGGCGTGTCGGCCACGAAACCCGCAATCACGGGTTTGTGGGGAAGCTCCCCCTCGAAGGTGAGAAAGGGAAGGGTTGTCTGGCCCCCCACCGTCACCGTCTTGGCCCGCGTTCCCCCCTGGTCCTTGGTTGCACCGATAGTGACGGTGTTGATGGGGGCTGTCCACTTTTCAATTACCTCAGGAATTTGCATCTTCTCCTCCAACAGTCTCGATGATGGTCTGAATGGTCTTCATAATAGGGGAACCGTTGAGATTTTTCAAAGGTTCCCCCTGAAATATGGCTTCTTCGAGCTCGGGATCATAAGGGATGTCGATCAGATGGGGAATCCGAAACGTTTCCAGGCGCCGTTTGAACACCTCCATCCTGGCATCGGGAATCATATTGGTAATTATGTACTTCCGGCGGATCCGGGCTTCCAGATCTTCGGTTATGGCCTGGATCTTCTCCGCCGAGTGAAGGGACAGGGGATTGTCACTGACCACGACCAAAAGGGCGTCGACATTTCGGGTCGTACGGCGGCTCAGGTGCTCCAGTCCCGCTTCATTGTCCATCACGACCCATTTGTAGGACGGAGTCAGATCGTCCGAGAATTTTCGGATCATGTTGTTGAGAGCGCAGTAACAGCCCGAACCCTCCCCCCGTCCCATGGTAATCAGGTCGAAGCCGGCGGCCTCCGCGATGATCTGGTGCAGCCCCGCCTCCACGTAGCTGGCCTTGGTCATTCCGGCGGGCAGCCGCTTCATGGCATCGAGCACCTCCTCCCGCAGATCCCCGATGGACTGCTCCGGCTCGATCCCCAGGAGATCCCCCAGATTGCTGTCCGGATCCGCATCGATGGCCAGCACCGGACCCTTGTTCTTCAGAACCAACTGGGTGATCAGCAAGGCGGCGATCGTGGTTTTTCCGGTTCCCCCTTTTCCGGCCACGGCTATGCTTTTAGGCACGGGTTCTGCTCCCGTGAAACAGCTCGATATCCGTGTGGGGTAAAAACATCGCTTTTTGGAACTCCTCCACGTAGTCGTTGGCGCCCATCAGATCGTAGTAGGTGGTGTCCTCCCGGATCTTTTCGATCTTGTACAGCGCCTCCTTGTAAAAAGCCACCATTTTTGCACCTTTGATCGACGTGTTGCCCACAAACTCGAACCTGCTTCTCTCGATGTCGGGGATCAGTCCGATCGCGATGGAGTGCTCGATGTTTATGTAGGAACCGAAGGCGCCGGCGATGCAGAAGCGTTGGATATCGTCGAAGGTGAGGTCCAGGCGACGCAGCAGGATCTTCATGGCTGCGAAGATCGCCGCCTTGGCGGTAATTACGTTCTCGATGTCGGACTCACTGATGAAAACCGGATGCCCGGTGCCGGTCTCCCTGCCGTCGGCGATGATGTAGCGCTTCAACCCCTCCACGGTTTCCACCCGCGGTTTTTCCTCCTCCACGAAGACACCGGAGCGGTTGATGTAGCCGAGCTCCAGCAGCACGGCTACCGCATCGATGATCCCGGATCCACAGATGCCCTTGGGCCGCTTGTTGTCGATGGTCTGGTATTTGATCGCGCTCTTTTCCAGGTACAGTTTTTCCACGGCTCCAGCCTCGGCCCGCATGCCGCAGTCCACGCTGGCTCCCTCCAGGGCCGGCCCTGCAGAGGCGGAGGCGGAGACCAGCCATTCCCGGTTTCCGATAACGACCTCCCCGTTGGTACCCACATCCAGCAGCAGACTGAGCTCCTCCCCCTCGTTCATCCGGGTGGAGAGGATTCCGGCGGTGATATCGCTGCCGACCCAGGCGCTGACCGCCGGCAGGCTGTACAGCAAACCGCGGGGGTTGATATTCAGCCCGACTTCCACGGCTCGTAGCGGCGGAGGAGACACCGTAGCGGCCACGTAGGGATTCCGGCGGATGTTCCTCGTGCACAAACCCAGGAGGAAGTGACCCATGGCCGTATTTCCCGAGCAGACCACGGCGCTGATGTCCTTTAGCCTGATGGTGTTGGAATCGGCCATCTGGTCGATCAAGCCGTTGATGTCCTCCACCAGGAGCCGCTGCAGCTCCTCCACTCCCTTCTGCTCGGCGGTGATCATCCGCCGGGTTACCTC
>Ga0315537_1001054_pt1 | contig 21844 bp, 18 predicted proteins | sample SalMarSW160270MG_FD_203091 | JGI IMG/M metagenome (GOLD analysis project Ga0315537, IMG submission 203091) | Salt marsh sediment microbial communities from the Plum Island Ecosystem LTER, Massachusetts, United States - Salt Marsh Sediment SW1602-70 ...
CATCGGCGCGGTTTGAAACGCGCTGCTCGGCGACATAACGCTTCGCCTGCGCACGCGTTCCAAATCCTTGCCGACATCTGCCGAAAAACTTCTGGTTGTCTGCCGGGGGAGAAAGCCCCGCCCAGCCGATCGAAGAGCCGGCGGGGGGACCGAGGCGGGGCAGGATATAGCGGGGGACGTGACCCCTTCCCTCGCGGGGCATGTGGACGGCCGAAAGCGGCCACGGTTCGCTGCCCCTGGATATCCCGCGAGAGCGAAGGCCGGACACACTGAGCGAAGTCCGGCCTCGGTGGGGTCGGACGAGCATACCCGCGAGGGAAGGGGTCGCGTCTCCCGCATGGGTGGAATGCCTCGGACAGGCCCCGCCAGCCGTTGATCACGCTATGGATTACAAGAAGACGCTGAACTTACCCAAGACCGACTTTCCGATGAAGGCGGACCTCGCCCGGCGCGAGCCGGCGACGCTGGCCGCCTGGCAGGAGATGGACCTTTACGGCCTGATGCGCCGGAAGGCGCAGGGCCGGCCGAAGTTCGTCCTGCACGACGGGCCGCCGTACGCCAACGGCCGGATCCACATCGGCCACGTCCTCAACAAGACGCTCAAGGACATCGTGGTGCGCTATCGGTTTTTAAAAGGCCACGACACGCCGTACATCCCGGGCTGGGACTGCCACGGCCTGCCGGTTGAGCACGCCCTCTTCAAGGAGTTGCACAAGACCAAGGACCAGGTGGACCGCGTCGCCTTCCGCAAGATGGCGCATGATTACGCCATGAAGTACGTCGGCATCCAGCGGGAGGATTTCAGGCGTCTGGGCATCGTCAGCGACTGGGAGCATCCGTATCTGACCCTCGGTCACGGTTATGAAAAGGTCCTCCTTGAGGCGTTCGCGACGCTCGTCGAAAAAGGGTACGTGGCGCGGGGCCTCAAGCCCGTGAACTGGTGTTACACGTGCGAGACGGCCCTGGCGGAGGCGGAGGTCGAGTACGCGGACCACGCATCGGATTCCGTCTTCGTGAAGTTCGCCCTCAAAGCGGATGCGCACGCCGCCGCCCTCGGCTTAAAGGAAGGGTCGTTTCTCCTGATCTGGACCACGACGCCGTGGACCCTGCTCGCGAACGTTGCGGTCGCGCTGCATCCGGACCTCACGTACGTCTGTGTCCAGAAGGCGGGGGTCTCCATTATATTAGGTAAGGACCTTTTTGAGGCGGGCCTGAAGGAGAAGCTGGGCTGGGGCGCTGCCAAGGTCAGCCGTTCTTTCAAGGGGGCCCAGCTCGAAGGCCTGACGTATGAGCATCCGTTCGGATTGCGCGAAGGCAAGGTGGTCCTGGCGGATTATGTCTCCAAAGGGGAAGGGTCGGGTTGCGTGCACACGGCCCCCGGCCACGGCCAGGAAGACTTTTTGACCGGCAAAAAATACGATCTCCCGGTCATCGTTCCCGTCGACGGGCGGGGCCGGTTTGACGACACCGTGCCGCACTGGGCGGGTGAGCACGTCTTTGAGGCCAACGAGGGCATCATCGAGAAGTTGCGCCATGATGGGTTACTGCTGGCTGCCGAAAAAGTCACGCATTCGTATCCGCACTGCTGGCGCTGCAAGAGCCCGATCATCTTCCGGGCGACCCACCAGTGGTTCCTCAAGATCGACCATGAGGGGTTGCGTCAGAAGCTTCTTGACCGTATTGAAAAGGACGTGACCTGGATACCCGCTTCGGGACGCGAGCGGATCGCGGCCATGGTGGCCCTGCGGCCGGATTGGTGTTTGTCGCGCCAGCGCTATTGGGGTGTCCCTATCCCGGCCCTCGTCTGTCGGGCCTGTGGACAACATACGTTGGACGGTCGTGTCATCCGCCGGCTGGCCGAGCGCGCGGCCGACGAAGGGACGGACGCGTGGTTCCAGGTGCCGATAAAAGATTTCATCCCGTCGGGGCTCCGCTGCGCGTGCGGCGCCGCGGATTTTGACCGCTCGACCGACATCCTGGACGTCTGGTTCGATTCAGGCGTCAGCCATCAGGCGGTGCTCAAAGGCCAGGAGGACCTGAAGTTTCCGGCAGACCTGTACCTGGAGGGTTCGGACCAGCACCGCGGATGGTTCCAGGCGTCGCTCATCTCCTCCGTCGCGATCGACGGCCGGGCGCCGTACAAGGCCGTCCTGACGCACGGCTTTGTCGTGGACGGGGAGGGTCGCAAGATGTCCAAATCCCTGGGCAACGTCATCGCCCCCCAGGAGGTGATCAAGGAGTCCGGCGCCGATATCCTGCGCCTGTGGGTGATGGCCAGCGACTACAACGAGGACGTGCGTCTCTCCAAAGACATCCTGAAGAACTGCGCCGACGCCTACCGCAAGATCCGCAATACCGCCCGTTTCCTGTTAAGTAACCTGTATGACTTTGATCCAAAGACGGATCGGTTGGCATGGACGGATCTTTCAGATATCGACCGTTGGGCACTTTATAAGCTTGGCCATCTTCAGGCTGACGTTACGAAGGCCTATGACGCCTATAAGTTCTATATTGTTTTTCAAAAAATTTACAGCTTCTGCAATGAAGATATGTCTTCGCTCTACCTGGACATCCTGAAGGACAGACTGTATACGGCCGGCAAGAAATCGAAGCTGCGACGCTCTGCTCAAACCGCCCTTTACGAGATCTTGATGCGACTCGTTAAGTTCTTGGCTCCCGTCGTGCCTTTTACGGCCGAAGAGATCTATCGTTGTGCACCCCGCGCACAAGAAGATGATTTTGAAAGCGTGCACCTGTCTTTCTGGCCCAGGCTCAATCAGGATTCGGAAGATATCAATGTAAACATCGCCAAACAAATGGATCCTAAGGGAACGATAGATCTCGATAAGATCCTTAGCCTGCGACCGGCGATCCTCAAGGCCCTGGAAGACAAGCGCGCCGCGGGCGCGATCGGCAGTTCGCTCGAGGCGTGCGTGCACCTGTCGTTAAAGGAAGCCGTGCTCTACCGTCACTTCGAGCGGCACAAGCAGGACCTGCGGTCTATCTTTATCGTCTCCGCGATGGATGTGGTTCTAGAGGAGGGCCTCGATGAGCCGTTTGCCCTCAAGGTGGAGCGGGCGGCCGGCACGAAGTGCGCGCGCTGCTGGAATTATGCCCGGGACGTCGGCGCCGATGGCGTCCATCCGGGCATCTGCGGCCGCTGTGTCGCCGCCGTCGGCGAGCAGGAGTGACGGCGATGCCTTGTTGAAAAAGCGTTGACGGATGACCCGCGTCCTCCGGAGCCGCAACGGGCGCGCGCAAAAAAAGTATTTGCATGCAGCCGCGTTTGCGGTTATAATTTGGCACTTGAATTTGATTGGCATCACCGGACCCTGGTCCATCAAGGAGGAGTGACGCGTGAAGGCACGCAGGCTGACGAAGAAGGATACGCAGGTCTATAAGAAGCTGCTCCTGGAGAAGCGCGAGGAGATCATCGTTGACATCGCGCATATCTCCGAGGAGACCTTGAAGAAGTCCCAGAAAGACGCGTCGGGCGACAACTCGGGATACGCCTTTCATATGGCGGATGTGGCCACGGATACCTATGACAGGGAGTTTTCCCTGGGACTCGCTTCCAAAGAGCGCATGGTCCTGCAGGAGATCAACCATGCGCTGCTCAAGATCGACGAAGGAAAGTTCGGCGTCTGCGAGGAGTGCAAGAGGCCGATCACGAAGGTCCGCTTGAAGGCCGTACCGTACGCCATGCTCTGTCTGAAGTGCCAGGAGAAGAAGGAAAAGACACTTTAGGCAGGGCGCTCCCGAATAGAGTGTCTTTGATCACCGTATTCCTCACCGCAGGCGGCATTTTGGCGCTGGACCGGCTGACCAAGCATCTGGCCGAGACGACGCTCGCCCCGGGCGTCTCCGTTCCCGTCTTTGGAAATATCTTTCACCTGACGCTCGTCCATAATCGCGGCGCGGCATTCGGGCTCTTACCGGATGCCGCGGTTTTTTTTATCGCCGTGGCCTGCGTTTCTATCGTGGCGATCACCGTTGCGTTCTGGCGGCCGCATCTCTTTGAACGCCTCTTTGGTCTGCGCGTGACGGAGTACCGCGTGGGCACCGCCTTCGCCCTGATCCTGGGAGGGGCGCTGGGGAACATGATCGACCGCCTGCGCCACGGCCATGTCATCGACTTTCTCGACTTCCGGGTCTGGCCGGTCTTCAACTTCGCGGATACGGCGATCACCTGCGGCGGGATCCTGATCGTCATCGCGCTGATCCGAGAGATGAGGTGCAAAGATGGCCCCGATACTCTTTAAGTGTCCCCTTTTTACGATCTATACGTATGGCGTCTTCTTGGCGCTCGCCTTCCTGATCAGCGTACCCCTATGGGTGCGCGAGGCAGGGCGCCGGGGCCTGGACGCGGAACGGGTCACCACCCTCGCCGTCATCCTCCTGGCCGCCGGGGTCGCAGGGGCGAGGCTCTTCTACGTCTTTTTGAACTGGCGGGATTTTGTCGGTGAAGGACTGGAGTTCATCCGGTTGCACCACGGCGGGCTGGTCTGGTTCGGCGGCCTGACGGGCGCCGTGGCCGCGCTCATCCTTTATGCCCGGCGCCAGCGCTGGTCCGTGAACGTCTTGCTCGACAGCATCGCGCCGTTTGCCGCGCTCGGCCAGGCCGTGGGCCGCATCGGGTGTTTCTTCAACGGTTGCTGCTACGGTTTCCCCTTTGAAGGAGGGCTTTATTTCAGGACGCACGGCATGCGGCTGTTTCCGTCGCAACTCCTCGATTCAGCGACGCTTTTGATCGTGTCGCTCTTCTTGATACGCCTCCAGCGGCGCGACACGACAGGGCAGGGGCGTATCGCTGCCTGGTACCTCGTCGCGGCCGGCCTGCAGCGGTTTCTCATGGAGTTCGTCCGGGCAGACCCCAGGCCGTACTACTTTTCCTTGAGCGTCTTTCAATGGATGGCGCTCGTCGTGATGGGGATCGGGGCCGCCTGGTTGGGGATCTTACGATGCCGCAGACGAGCTGCGTAGTCGAGGCGTCGGGGCAGGGCAGGCGGCTCGACGTCTTCGTCAAGGAGCGCGAGCCCGATTTTTCGCGCACCCTCATCCAGGGCCTCATCGCGGACGGGAAGGTCTGGGTGAACGGCAAGGCCGCCAAGGCCCATTATCGGCTGAGGCAGGGTGACTGCGTCTCGTGGATGCCCCCTACGCCGCCGGCGACCGAGCTCGTCGCCGAAGATATCCCGCTCGACATCCTCCATGAAGACGAGGCGGTGTGCGTCATCGACAAGCCCGCCGGTCTCGTCGTTCATCCCGGCGCCGGCCACCGTGCGCACACGTTGGTCCACGCCCTCCTGCATCACATTCCCTCCTTATCGCGATTGAGCAAAGACCGCCCCGGCATCGTCCACCGTCTGGACAAGGAGACCTCCGGCGTGATGGTGGTGGCTAAGACCAACGCCGCGCACATGCACCTGGCCCGTCAATTCAAGGACCACACGATCGAGCGCCGCTACGTCGCATTGGTGGACGGGGAGGTGGCCTTTGACGAGGGCGTGATCGACATCCCGATCCGCCGGCACAAGACGGACCGCAAGCGGATGACCGTCGGCTTCAGCGACGACGCCAAAGAGGCCCGCACCCTCTACAGGGTGATGAAACGGTTCGGGTCGTTCACGGCGGTGGCGCTCTCGCCACAGACGGGCCGCACACATCAGCTGCGCGTTCACCTGGCGCATCTGGGACACCCGGTCCTGGGTGATCCCGTTTACGGCAAAAAGAAGAACTTTTCGCGCCTGGCTCTGCACGCCCAGGAATTGGGCTTCACGCATCCCGTGACGGGCGAGATGTTGCGTTTTTCTTCGCCGCTTCCGGCAGAGATAAAGGACGCTCTCCAAACAGGTGCCAAGGCGGCGCCTCGCAAACGGACGACTTCGTGATATAATGGAGGCGTCATGAGACCCGTCGTCATCACGCCGTGCAGGTCCCTGAAAGGGAGCGTGCGTCTTCCCGGTGATAAATCCATCTGTCACCGCGCTGCGATGTGTGCGGCGCTGGCAGGGGGTAGGACACGCATCACGAACTTTCTCTTTTGCGATGATTGCCGGGCCACCTTGCGCGCGCTCGGCATGATGGGCGTGCGGATCGCGGCCGACCCCGCGCGGGCCCGCGTGACCGTTGAGGCCTCGCGCCCCCTGCGTGCGCCCAAAAAAGATCTATACATGCGGGAGTCCGGGACGAGCGCCCGCATCCTGATGGGGCTGTTGAGCGCACAGCCGTTCCCATCGCGTCTGGACGCGGCAGCTTCTTTGCTGCGGCGGCCGATGGGCCGGGTGATGGACCCGTTGCGGCGCATGGGAGCGGCCTTGGAAGGACGGCGCGGGCCGGCGGGAGGCGAATTTTTGCCGGTCGCCATCTTCCCGTCGCAGCTCAAGGGCATCGCCTGGAGACAGAAGGTCGCCAGTGCCCAGGTGAAGTCGGCGATCCTCCTGGCGGGGCTCACGGCCCGCGGCGCCACGCGCGTCACGGAGCCTGTCGTGAGCCGTGACCACACCGAGCGGATGCTCAAGCTTTTTCGCGCGAAGATCCGCCGGGAAGCGGACGGGGTGCGTCTGGAGCCTTCGCGCCTCACGTCACCGGGAGACCTCGCCGTGCCCGGCGATTTTTCGAGCGCCGCCTTTTTTATCGTGGCCGGCCTCCTGGCCCCGCAGGCCCGCGTGCTGATCAGGGGGGTCAACCTGAATCCCACCCGCATCGGATTGCTGTGGGTCCTCAAGCGCATGGGGGCGAGGATACGCGTCTTCAATAAGCGCTCCGGTTTTGAGCCGGTCGCGGACCTGGAGGTGTCTTCGAGCCGGCTGCGCGCCACCGTGATCGAGCCGCGCGAGATCGCGACCATGATCGACGAGTTGCCCATCCTGTTGGTCGCGGCAGCCCGAGCAGAGGGCAGGAGCGTCATAAAGGGAGTTGGGGAATTGCGCGTGAAAGAGACGGACAGGATAGAGTCGATGCAGTCGAATTTGTCTAAACTTGGTGTCAGGATTAAAGTTAAAGCTTTAATGAAAAGAGAGGACATCTTGATTTCCGGCGTCCGGGCGTTTCCGGGTGCATCCTTCAGGAGTTTTGGCGACCACCGCACGGCCATGAGCCTCTTCGTGGCGGGGCTGGTGGCCAAGGGGGCAAGCCGCCTCGATGACACGGCGTGCATCAGCAAGTCCTTTCCCCGCTTTCTCTCATCGATGAATCATCTCGTTGTCAAATAAGCGCTTTGGGTCCTGTTAAAAAGCAATATTATATTGACACCGCAGGCCTTGTTTGATATAGTTATGTCAAATTTCACCCACCCTTCACACAGGCGCTCAATCCTATGAATAAGCTCCTTTCCAAGGTTTTAGGCACCGTCTCAGCGCTTTTTTCCAACGATATGGGCATTGACCTGGGCACCGCCACGACCCTCGTGTATGTCAAGGGTGAGGGGATCGTTCTGTGCGAGCCTTCGGTGGTGGCCTTGAAAAGGGGCGTGACCGTCAACCGGGTCCTCGCGGTGGGCGATGAGGCCAAGAACATGCTCGGCCGCACGCCGGGGAATATCCTGGCGATCCGGCCCATGAAGGACGGCGTCATCGCGGACTTCGACATCACGGAGGCGATGCTGCGCTATTTTATCAAGAAGGTGCACCGCCGCCGCGTCCTGGTGAGCCCGCGCATGATCATCGCCGTCCCCTCCGGGATCACGGAGGTGGAGCGCCGGGCCGTGAAGGATTCGGCGATGCGCGCGGGCGCGCGCGAGGTCCATCTGGTCGAGGAGCCCCTGGCCGCGGCCATCGGCGTGGGCCTGCCGATCCAGGAGCCGGCGGGCAACATGATCGTGGACGTCGGCGGCGGCACGACGGAGGTCGCCGTCATCTCGCTGTCCGGCATCGTCTTCTCGAAGTCGATCCGCATCGCGGGCGACGAGATCGATATGGCCATCGTGGAATATCTCAAGAAGAATTATAATCTGATGATTGGTGAGCGCACCGCCGAGAACATCAAGATCAAGATCGGTTCGGCCTACCCCCTGGAAGAGGAGTTGAGCATGGAGGTGCGGGGACGCGACCTGGTGGCGGGTCTGCCCAAGACCGTGACCATCACGTCCGAAGAGATCCGCGACGCGATCGCCGAACCGGTCCGGGCGATCATCGACTCCACCAAGATCGCCCTCGAGAGGACGCCGCCCGAGTTGGCCGCGGATCTGATCGACCGCGGCATCGTGATGGCGGGCGGCGGTGCCCAGCTGAAGGGGCTCGACAGGATCATTGCCGAAGAGACGGGCCTGCCGGTGCACATTGCCGAGGACGCGGTGACGGCCGTGGCCCGCGGGACGGGCAAGGTGCTGGAACTCGACAGCAAGTACCTGCGCGATGTCTCGGTCGTCATGAAGACCGAAGGCATCTAGCGATGCATCCGACTGGGCGCCGTGTTTCTCCCCAAACAAAAGCTCATCAAGATATCCGTCTTCGTCTGTGCCCTTCTGTTGATCGTCTTCCTCGCCTATCGTAACGCCACCTATTATCTGCGCGCGAGCGTGACGGACACCGTCAGCTTTCCGTTGACGCTGGTGCGCGCCGTCACGCACGAGGTGCGCGCGGCCTTCCTTTTTCATCCGAGTTACTGGAACCGCCTGCGCCTGGAGCGCGAGAACGCGGCGCTCAAACAGAACATGCTGCGCGCCGAGGAGGCGGTCGCCGAGAACGCGCGGCTCAGGGAGCTCCTGGGTCTTAAGGAAGGCGCCCCCTACGTCTCGGTGGCCGCGAACGTCATCGGCAAGGAGTTTCATGCGCTGCGGCCGTATCTCATCCTCGGCAAAGGCCGCGCCTCGGACGTGCGGCCGTACGACCCTGTCGTGACGCCGGGCGGGCTGGCCGGCAAGGTCCTTGAGGTCGGGCAGTTCTCTTCGAAGGCCATGCTGATCCAGGACCCGGATCTCGCCGTGCCCGCGATGAACCGGCGCACGCGCGAACAGGGTCTCGTCTCGGGGACGCTGGACGGCCGCTGCAAGATGCGTTTTCTGGACCGTGACTCCGACACGCGCGAGAGAGACCTCATCGTGACGAGCGGCCTGAACAGGACTTACCCCGCGGGGATCCTGATCGGCGTCGTGCGCTTCGTCGGTACGGAATCCTCGGGGCTGGGGATGTTCGCGTATCTGGATCCGGCGGTCTCACCCGGGGCGCTCGAAGAGGTCCTCATCGTGATTTCAGGCCATGACGGTGCTCAAGAATAGATTTCTCTGGCCCTTTTTTCTTCTCGCGGCGCAGGTCGTCGTGGATCAGCTGACCGGCGCCTCGGTCTCTTTTTTTGATCCGCTCCTGGCGGCGGTCGTGCTCTACGCGTACTTTCACAACTACGACGTGCGCGACAACGTCCTCTTTGCGGCGCTGTGCGGTGTGGTCAAAGACGTTTTGGGCCTGGACGTCTTCGGCCTCTACGCCGTATCCTTCGTGCTGGTGAGCCTGGGCGTCGTCTACGGGACGCGTTTTTTGAACAGGCAGCAGGACATCTTCGTCTTTCCTATCGTGTTCCTGGCGGTCTTTGTCCAGCGCCTCGGCGTGGGGATGGGCCGCCTTGTCTTTTTTGACGCGGGCCCGCGGGGGTCTGTCGTCGCCTTCTTCCTGCGCGTGGGCCTGACGGCCGCCGGCACGCTCGTCGCGGCCTTTGCCCTGTACCGCCTTTCACGACAATGCGACTTGGGACTTACCGAATCCTCGTCCTCCTGATGCTGACGGCGGCGGCCCTGGGTCTTGTCATGATCCAGGGAGTGCGCGGTCCGCGTTACTTTGACCTGAGCCAGCGTAACGCCATCCGTCTGATCCCCCAGGAGCCCTACCGCGGCCGGATCTATGACCGGGAAGGCCGGTTGATGGCGGATAACGTCCTGTCGTTCGACGTCGTCATCATCCCCCAGGAACTCGGTGACCGTGGGCGGACCTTTACGGACTTAGGGGTGCTTCTGGAGATGACGCCGGAGGAGGTGGCCTTTGCGTACAAGAGAGGCTACCTTAATCCGTTCACGCCGGTCCCCATCGCCGTTGGGGTCGGCAAAGAGAAGGCGATCGCGGTCGCTGAACAGGAGCTGGACCTGCCGGGCGTCGCCGTGCACCTGAACGCCAAACGTTTTTATCCGCACCGGGAGGTGACGGCGCACGTTTTGGGGTACCTGAGCGAGATCGACCGGGAACGGATCACGCGCCTCAAGCCCTACGGCTACGGCCTCAAGGACAAGGTCGGGGTGAGCGGCCTGGAAGAGGCGCTCGATATCTTCATGCGCGGGGAAAAGGGCGGAGAGCAGATCGAGGTCGACAGCCTCGGCCGCAAGGTGCGGCTGATCAGCTACCGTCCGTCAGAGCTGGGTAAGGACGTGACGACGACGATAGACCTCGAGCTCCAGCAGCTGGCCTACGCGGCCATGCGGTCGTACAGCGGCGCCTTTGTCGTGATGGACGTCAAGACGGGCGAGGTCCTCGTCTTGTGCAGCAGGCCGGCCTACGACCCCAACGTCTTTATCGAGAGGTCGGACAAAAAGAGACTCAACGCCTACCTGGCGTCGGTCGAGGCCCCGCTCATGAACCGGGCGACCGCCGGCGCCTTTGCGCCCGGCTCGGTCTTCAAGGTCGTGACCGCCGCCGCGGCGCTCAGGGCCCGCGAGTTCCCCGTCTCGATGAGCTTCGTGTGCCGGGGCCGCCTCAAGATCGGCGACCGGTACTTCCGGTGCTGGTCCACGCACGGCGCCCAGGATTTCTTTCAGGCCATGGCGCACTCCTGCGACGTCTATTTTTACCACTTGGGTTTTCGCGCCAACCCGGACGGCATGAGCCGCATGGCGCACGAATTCGGTCTCGGGGAGCCGACGGGGATCGAGGTGGGGCAGGAGGCGGCGGGGTTCATCCCCAGCCGCGTGTGGAAGAACCTGACTCGGCTTGAAAACTGGTATGACGGTGACACCGCGAACTTCGCCATCGGCCAGGGTTTTGTCCTGGTCACGCCGCTGCAGGTGGCGCGTCTCATGGCGGCCCTCGCCAACGGCGGGTTGCTGCCGCCGCCGCACCTGACGAAGACGATCGGCGGGGAGCCGGTGGTCCTGCGGCCGGCAAAAAAGATAAACGTGGATCCAGATGACCTCGCGATGATCAAAAAGGCACTGCGCTATCCGGTTGCACTTTCAAGCGGCACGGCGCATGACTTGGAGATCCCGGGCCTCGACATCTGCGCCAAGACCGGCACGGCCCAGGTGACCGGAAAGCCCTCTCACGCCTGGGCGGCGGGGTTCTTTCCGGCCGACGATCCGAAATATTCCTTCTGCGTCTTTCTGGAGCACGGCGAGACGAGCCACGAGGCCTGCAAAGTGGCCCGCGCCGTCTTTGAAGAGGCGAAGGAGAGGGGGCGGTGGCGATGAGACACCGGCCGCAGATCGTCTTATTGTCGGTGCTCGTGCTCATCCTGGCGGCGGGGCTGCTGTGTCTGTACAGCAGCTGCCACCAGAAGGGTGACTTTATCCGCCAGGAGGCTTTTGTCAAGCAGGTGATGTGGGTGGCCATCGGCCTTTGCGGTATGTTCCTGATGAGCCGCCTGGATTATCGGCGCCTGAACTTTTTCATGGCGCCGCTGTATCTCGTCGCATTGATCAGCCTGTTGTTCGTTCTCGTCTCCGGACGGATCATCATGGGCGCGCAGCGATGGATCACGCTGGGCGGCGTCTCGTTCCAGCCTTCGGAGCTGGGCAAGTTCGTGCTCATCCTCGTCCTGGCGCGGTATTACAGTTCCAAGACGATCCTCGGCGTCCACGCCGACGCGCACGCGGCCGATTTCCTCAAGGCGTGCGTGATCCCGCTGGGCCTGACGCTCCTGCCGACGCTCCTGGTCATGGCCCAGCCCGACCTGGGCACGGCCATCGCGTATCTGTTCATCTTTTTCTCCTGCGCGTTCCTGGCACAGGTCCGTCTCTCCTATCTCACGGGGCTCTTTGCGGCGGGCCTGGCGGGCCTGCCCGTCTTCTGGCACTTTCTTAAGGCTTACCAGAGATTACGTCTCCTTGTCTTTCTGGACCCGAGCAGTGATCCGCTGGGCGCCGGCTACACCGTGATCCAGTCGAAGATCGCCATCGGCTCGGGACGGCTGCTGGGCAAGGGCTTCATGAGCGGCACCCAGGGCCAGCTGAATTTTCTGGCCGAGCGTCACACCGACTTTATCTTTTCCGTCTGGGCCGAGGAGTGGGGCCTCGCGGGCAGCGTCGTCCTGATCCTGCTCTATGGCGCATTGATCTTTTCGGTCCTGCGCGTCGCCGAGACCGCCAAGGACATGTACGGCCGGATGCTCGCCTGCGGCGTGGCGTCGGTGCTCTTCTTTCACGCCGCGGTCAACATCATGATGAACGCCGGGATGTGCCCGGTCGTCGGGCTGCCGCTGCCGTTCTTCAGCTACGGCGGCACCTCGCTCCTCTTCAACCTGCTGGCGCTGGGCGTCGTCCTCAACATCGCCAAGCAGGAGTGAGCCCCGCGGCCGGCGCGACCATTCTTTCTCTCGGCGCCTGGGGTCGTTCTGGTCCCCCGCGCCCCCATTTGGGAACCCTCCCGTGGTTCCCCCCGGCCCCGCAAGAGCCGGGGTCCCCCCTCCGCTACGGGGGTCTGCGAACGACCCCAGGCACCTCGAGGGGTAATGGTCGCGCCGTCCGCCTGAGCCAAGCATGATCCTTTTTCGCAACCGAGTTGTGACACGACTTGCGACGAGATTGAAGAGGTTACAAAGTGAAAATTTGTAGATTTATATCGCCTACTGATGTTAGTCGAGATTTCGGAGAGCAAAGCTCTTTTTGCTTAACAAATTATGATTACTTTAAAAGCATAGAGAAGAATTCCTCAATAGGTGATGATAAAGAAGGAATTATTGATGCGGAGAAAGAGGGAAGATGGGTTTGTGCGACAAGAGTCAAAGCGCTGCTGTCTTGTTGGACAATTCTTGAAAATGGGAAAATTTCTGAGGAAAATTGGGATATTTTTCCGGAAAAACGGGGGATTGCTGTTATATCTTCTACCGAAAAAATGAAGGCATTCTTCGAGAGATCGCTGGCGGCATGCCTTCAAAAGGAGTGGTTTTATTTTGAAGAAAGGCAAATTAAATATTACCCTGAAGGGGAAGGACCGGGTGAAAGTTTTTCTGCTCAAAGAAATGGCGTAAGAGCATATTTCTATAAACGCAACTGTTTTATAAACCAGCGGGAATACAGGTTTGCTTTCCGGCTCCCCCAAAAATATAGCTTCTTGAAACTTTTGGTATTTTATGTTGAACCTTCCAAGTATATTGAAGAAATAGTTCTCTATCCGCGCCTGGAGAAAGCAGAGCGTCAACAAATTACTAAGCGATTGCTTGATGCTGAAATCATTAGTAAAGTGGCTAACCTCTAGTTTTGCACCTGTAAGTGTTCGAGATGTCATTTCAACCAGAGTCGGTGGGTGGCCGAGGCGGGGCGGCCCATCCGCGCGCAGCGGAAGGGGTCCCACGGGGGGATGGGTGGAGCGAGCACGGATGGGGCGACCGCCGAGGACAGGCCCGGTCGCCCTGATAGTATGGTCGTGAGGGAACGCGAGGGAATATGAGCAACACCATAACCTTGGATAAAGAGCTGCTGTTGTCGGTCTCCAAGCCCGGGCGGTATATCGGCCGCGAGGTCGGCTCGGTCACGAAGGATTGGGCGGCGGCGGACGTGCGGGTGTGTCTGTGTTTTCCCGACACGTATGAGATCGGGATGAGCCACCTGGGAATACGGCTCTTGTATGACCTCGTCAACAGACGCGGGGATTACCTCGCCGAGCGTGTCTTTGCGCCGTGGCTCGACATGGAGGCGGCGATGCGGGAGCGCGGCCTGCCGCTCTGGTCGCTGGAGACGCGCCATGCCGTCAGGGACTTCGACGTCCTCGGTTTTTCTTTATCCTTCGAACTCTGTTATACCAATGTCCTGAACGTCCTCGATTTGAGCGGGATACCTCTGAGGGCGAGCGAACGCGATGCGTCTTTCCCCCTGGTCATCGCCGGAGGCGGGAGCGCGTTGAACCCGGAGCCGATGGCGGCGTTCGTGGACGCCTTTGTCATCGGTGAAGGCGAGGAGGTCTTTCTGGAGGTCCTGGATGCCGTGAAAGCGGCGAAAAGGCAGGGGTGGAAGAGATCGAGGCTCCTGGAGCACCTTTCAACGCTTTCGGGCGTCTATGTCCCTTCGCTTTATGAAGTCGATGAGGACGGCCGGCGCCGGGCGCTTTTTGATAAAGCGCCGGCGTGCATCGCCAAGCGCGTCGTGCAGGACCCGGCGGCCGTCTGGCAGGACCATCACTGGATCGTCCCCTATATCCAGATCGTCCACGACCGCATCGGGATGGAGATCATGCGCGGGTGTCCCCGGCGGTGCCGTTTCTGTCAGGGGCGCGTCTGTTTTTATCCTTTGCGCCTCGTCCCGGAAGACGTCATCGTCAAGACGGTGCGGCGCCTATGCCGCGAGACCGGGTATGAGGAAGTCTCTCTTTTGTCGCTGTCGTCTTCAGACTATCCGCGCTTTGAAGAGTTGGTGGCCGGGCTCTCAAGGGAGCTGGGCGCCAACGGTATCAGCATCTCGTTACCGTCCGTGCGGCCGCGCCGTATTGTCGGAGGGCTCTCGGAGATATTCGCCTCCTTCAAGAAGACGACGCTGACCTTTGCGCCGGAGGCGGGCAGCTCCCGGCTCAGGGATCTTTTGTGCAAGGATTTTGACGAGGAGGAGTTTTTTGACGTGGTCCGTCAGGCCTTCGCGGCCGGATACCGGCAGCTCAAGCTATACTTCATGATAGGGCTGCCGACGGAAACGCGGGAGGACGTCGAGGCCATCGCGGACCTGTGCTGCCGTATTTCCGAGGAGAGGAAGCGGACCGGCAAGGGGCCGGCCCACCTGAACGTCAGCGTGGCGAACTTTGTCCCCAAGCCCCACACGCCTTTGGAGCGTTCGGCCACGGTCTCCCTCGAGACGCTGGAGGCCAAGCAGGCGCATCTGCGAAAGAGGCTTGCACGGTTCCGGGGACGCATCCAGTTGAAGTTTCACCAGCCCGGGATGAGCACGGCGGAGGCCTTCCTTGCCCGGGGCGACCGCCGGGTGGCTGCGGCCATCGAGGGGGCGTGGCGGCGGGGCGCCCGTTTCGATGCCTGGACGGAACACTTCCGCTTTGATTTGTGGGAGGCCGCCTGGCAGGAGAACGGCCTGCGGCCGGAGGCGTACCTTTCTGCCAAGCCGCTGCAGACTCTTCTTCCGTGGTCGTTCGTGGAGACGGGCGCATCGTTGCCGGAGGATATCCCCGTCGAGATACCCCGTCGGTAACGCCGATGGGGGGGCGAAAGGCATTGACGCTGCGGGAATTCTATGTTACCTTAATTTAGTCAATAAGTTAAGGTGTGATCGGGCAAAAAAGGAAACCGCCGGCCATGATGAGCCTGCTGGGCAAGCTTTCAATGGGATCGCGGTCGCTGCGGCCGCAGCTCGTGGTGGCCTTTGCCCTCATGTCGGTCCTGCCGATCCTGTTGCTCTTGAGCTTTGTCTTCCCGAGTTTTCTGTCGCCGGAGGCCAAACCGGTCGTCATGGCGCTCGTCGTGCTCTTTGCCATAGTGGGTTTTTTCCTGATGAAGAAGGTGATCGACTCCGTCATCACCATCAGTCAGGGCGTGCGTTCCCTGGCCAGCGGCGAGGTCACGACCGAGATCTCCTGTCCGCGCCACGATGAGCTCGGGGAGCTGAGCAGCAGCCTCAACCAGCTCGCCGAACACATCAAGAGCAATATGGACGAGCTCAAGATCTACGGCGAACGGACGCGCAACATCAACACCCAGATCAACAGGCAGCTCGTCGCGCTGAGCGGTCTCTTGGAGATCAGCAATCTGATCACCCAGGGGGGGGACCTGGAGGAGGTCTTCGGCGCGGCGATCACGAAGGTGGCGCTTTTTGCAAACGGCGAGTTCGCCTTTCTGATGATGAAGACCGCCGATGCCTATGAGATGAGCGGCCAGTACGGCTTGAAGGGTCATATCCTGACGTCCCTGAAGTTGTCTTCGAACGCCTACCTGTTGGATCGTCTCTTGCAGGAGCCGCGGACGGTCCGGACACGGGGCGGGGCGTCGCCGGGAACGGACGACGATCTCCTAAAGCTGTTGGATGCGATGCATCTTTTGACGTATCCCATCTCTGTCAGCGGCCAGCCCAAAGGTTTCGTGGCCCTCGGCAACCGCAGGGAGAGCGTACCGTTCGGCGAGGAGGAGATGGAACTCATCGGGGTCTTTGCCAAACAGATCTCCCTGGCCGTTGAAAATAAATTCCTTTCTTCTAAAATAAAAGAGATCGAGATCCGCGACGGCGCCTCCGGCCTTTACAATAAACGCTATCTGGTCCAGCGGTTGGATGAGGAGATCCTTCGGTCCATCTCCAACCAGCGGCCGTGCGCGTTCATCGTCTTCCAGGTGACGAATTGGCAGGACCTCCTGGAGGCGGTCGGCACCCAGAACGCCGGCGCGTGGACGCGTAAGATCGCCCAGACCCTGAAGGGCGAGGCGCGCTCCTTTGACTGCATCGGCCGCCTCGCCGAGGACATCTACGGCATCATCGTGCCGGAGAAGAACAAGCGCCAGGCCGAGCAGTCGGCCCGGCAGCTCCTGGAGAAGGTGAACGTGGCGCTGGCGACAGAGGGCTCGACGTGGCGACCCGCCTTCCGCTTCACCCTCGCGGAGAATCCCGTCGACGGGGCGGACGCCGCAGGCCTCCTGCAGAAGGTGGGAGAGCTCATCAAGGTCTAAGGAGGGATAAAGGCATCTATGGCGTCTTTCAAGCGTGTGACGACCAAACAACTCGGCGAGTTGCTCATTGAGCGCAAGGTCATCGCGGCCGAGCATCTCCAGAAGGCGCTGGACTTTCAGAAGGTCAACGGCGGCCTCATCGGCGAGATCCTCGTCCAGCTCGGGTTCGCGCGCGAAGAAGACATCGCCCAGGTCCTGACGGCCCAGTACGGCTTTCCGTACCTGCCCCTGGGTAATTACGACATCGACCCCGAGACCGCCCAGGCGATCCCGCAGCACGTGGCGCGGCAGTACTGCCTGATCCCGATCGACAAGATCGGCAACAACCTGACCGTCGCGATGTCCAATCCGCTCAACGCCCAGGCGATCGAAGACGTGGAGATGATCACCAAATGCGTCGTGCAGGCCTTCGTCAGCACGACGACCGATATCCGCAAGGCGATCGAACGCTGTTATCCCGCAAAGTAGCTTTTCCTTGATCCACGCGCACGCGTATGGGATCCCTCAGAGAACGCCTCCAAGAAATCCTCATTAAAAACAAGCTGATCACCGCCGACGACCTCAAGCTGGCCCTCCAGGTCCAGAAGGAGCACGGCGGCAGGCTCAGCGACGTCCTCGTCAAGCTGAACCTGGTCGGCGAGAAGGACCTCCTGCTGGCCCTGAGCGAGGGCCTGGGCTTCCCGCCCATCTCGCTGTCGCGTTTCAAGATCGACGACGAAGTGCTCAAGCTCGTGCCGCGGGACATGGCTAAGCATTATCAGATCATCCCCGTCGCCAAGATGGGACGCGCCCTGACCGTCGCGATGGCCGACCCCTTGAACATCTTTGCCATCGACGACGTCAAGAGCCTGACGGGCTTCGAGATCAACCCCATCATCGCCTCCCAGAAGGAGATCAACCAGACGATCGAGCAGTATTACGACGAGCCCGCCACCCAGGTGATCGACGAGATCATCAAGGAGGTCTCGGAGATCGACATCGAGGTCGTCAAGGCGACGCAGGAGGCGGGCCCCGACACGCAGGAGCTGGTCAGGCTCACGCGCGAGGTGCCCGTCATCAAGATCACGAACCTCATCATCGAGCAGGCGATCGAGATGGGCGCGAGCGACATCCTGATCGAGCCCTTTGAGCGCACGATGCGCGTGCGGCTGCGTATCGACGGGTTGCTGCGCGAGATCGAGTCGCCGCCGCTGAAGTTCCACGCGCCCATCGTCTCGCGCATCAAGGTCGTCTCGGAGCTGGACATCGCCGAGCACCGCCTGCCGCAGGACGGCCGCTTCAAGATCAAGATGACGGACCGTTTCGTCGATTTCCGCGTCTCGGTCCTGCCGACCTTTTACGGCGAGAAGGTCGCGCTGCGTATCCTCGACAAGAGCACGGCGACGCTCGATATCGACCGGCTGGGATTCGACAACCAGACGTTGGCGACGGTCAAGGCGTCCAGCGACCGCCCCCACGGGATGATCATCGCGTGCGGCCCGACGGGCTCAGGCAAGACGACGACCCTGTATTCCATCCTTAAGTACGTCGACAGCCCCGAGGACAACATCGTTACCGTCGAGGACCCCGTCGAGTATCAACTCGATGGGATCAATCAGGTCTCGATACGCCCCGAGATCGGTCTGTCCTTTGCCAGCTGCCTGCGTTCGATCCTGCGCCAGGACCCGGACGTGATCATGGTCGGGGAGATCCGCGACTTCGAGACGGTGGATATCGCCATCAAGAGCGCGTTGACGGGGCACATGGTGCTGACCACCCTGCACACGACGACCGCCGCGGGCTCCATCATCCGCCTGGTCAACATGGGCGTGGAGCCGTTCCTGATCACCTCGTCCGTCATCTGCGTGGTGAACCAGCGCCTGGTGCGCAAGGTCTGCGAGGCCTGCAAGGAGAGCCATCCCTTGAGCGACACGGTGATCGAGACGCTGGGGTTGACGAAGAAGGGCAGGGAGCCGATCCTGGCGTATCGCGGCAAGGGGTGCAAGCGTTGTTTGAATATGGGATATAGCGGCCGTGTCGTCATCGGCGAGGTCATCGTGCTGACGCCGACGATCAAGGAGCTCATCCTGAACCGCGCCCAGGAGTACGAGGTCAAGGCCGCCTCGCGGCTGGAGGGGATGAAGTCCCTGCGCGAGAACGGCGTCGCGAAGGTATTGGAGGGCGTCACGTCGCTGGAGGAGATCCTGCGCGTCACCGCCCCCGACGAGCCGCTGGACAAAAAGAAAAAAGAAAAGTAGGGACACGACAGCGTTGCGGACATGGCGATCCTGAAGAAAAAACTCACGGACGTGCTCCTGGAGACGCGCCTCATCTCGCCGCAGGACATGGAGAGGGCGCTCAAGTTGCACGCCGAGCGGGGCGGCAACCTGAAGGACATCCTCCTCCGGGAGGGGCTTGTCAAGGAGAAGGACCTGATGGCGGCCCTCTCCAAGGCGCTCTTTATCCCGTATCTGGAGCTTGCCAAGTACAGGGTGGACCCGAAGGTCGTCGAGCTCCTGCCGGAGAAGATCGCCCGCCAGTATAAGGTCGTCGTGCTCTCGCGCATCGGTAACGTCCTGACCGTCGCCATGAGCGACCCGATGAACATCTTCGCGATCGACGACCTGCGCATGCTCACGGGCCACGACATCGATATCGTCCTGGCCAGCGAAAAGGAGATCGTCAAGGTCCTGGATAAGTTCTTCGGCGGCCCGACGTCGGCCGACGACATGCAGAGCGTCCTGGAGGACGATCAGGCTGGCGAGGGCGTGGAGGTCGTCAAGGTGGAGGGGGCGCTGGAATTGGGCAGCGTCCTGGAGGAGAGCGCCAAGGCCCCCATCGTCAAGATCTGCGACCTGATGATCACGGAGGCCCTGAAGCGGCGGGCCTCCGACATCCACATCGAGCCCTTGGAGCGGGAACTGCGCGTGCGCTACCGCATCGACGGCCACCTCTTCGACGTCTTCAAGCTGCCCAAGAAGAACCAGAACGCGATCCTGGCGCGCCTCAAGATCATCTCGGGGCTCGACATCACCGAGGCGCGCCTGCCCCAGGACGGCCGCTTCAAGGTGAAGCTGCGCGACCGTGAGATCGACTTCCGCGTCTCGGCGCTGCCCACGAGCTTCGGACAGAAGTTCGTGCTGAGGACCCTCGACCGGTCGAAGCTGTCGTCGGGTCTGGATGCGTTGGGTCTGTCGCCCGAGCCGCTGCGCCTCTTCAACGAGGCGGTCGGCAAGCCCTACGGGATGGTGCTGGTGACCGGCCCGACGGGCTGCGGCAAATCCACGACGCTGTATTCGATCCTCAACAGGCTCAACACGCCGGAACGCAACGTCGTCACGATCGAGGACCCCGTCGAGTATCAGCTCGAGGGGATCACGCAGATCTCGGCCAAGCCCGAGATCGGTCTGACCTTTGCCGTCGGCCTGCGCTCGGTCCTGCGCCAGAGCCCGGACATCGTCATGGTCGGCGAGATCCGTGACTCCGAGACCGCCGACATCGCCGTCAAGGCCTCTCTGACGGGACAGCTCGTTCTGTCGACGCTCCACACCAATGACGCGACGGGCGCGATCACGCGTCTGATCGACATGGGCATCGAGCCCTTCCTGGTGGCCTCCAGCCTCATCGCTACCTCGGCCAAGCGTCTGTGCCGCATGATCTGCCCGAGCTGCCGCGAGGCGATCGACATCCCGAAGGAGACGTGGAAGAAGCTGGGCATCGAGCGCGTCCTCAAGAGCGGCCAGAAGCCCCAGTTCGCCAAAGGCCGGGGCTGCGCCCAATGCAATCAGGTCGGCTACTATGAGCGCGTCGGCATCCACGAGGTCTTGTTGATCGACGACGCCATCCGCGACATGATCATCAAGCGCTCCTCGACGGACCAGATCAAGGATTTCGCCATGCGCGAGCGCGGGATGCTGACCCTGCGGGACGACGCGATGCTCAAGGTGGTCGAAGGGGTGACGACGATCGAGGAGGCCCTGCGCGCCACGAGCGAGGAATGACTTTATTTCGGACGCCAACGGCGTTATAATAGGAGTGTTATGAACGTTCCTGTGAATACCATACTGATCATCGACCGCGACGAGGCCGTCTGCGCCCACCTGCGGGACGTCCTGGGCGTGCGTGGTTTCGAGGTGACAACGGCCTGCACGGGGGGCTCTGGCCTGGACCTCTTCATGCGTTTGGTGCCGGCGATGGTGATGCTCGATCTGGCGATCCAGGACCTGGACATCCGCTACATGATCCGCGAGATGAGACGCATCGACGAGCAGACGGTCGTCGTCTTGATGGGGTATCCCGACGAGGTGAACCTCGTCGATGAGACGCAGTCGGCCCGGGCGACCGACTTTTTGGAGAAGCCCCTGAGGACGGAGAAGGTGATCTTCAAGGCCCGGCAGCTCCTCGACGTCCGGGAGACCCTGAGCACCCGGCTGGGATCCCTAGAGAAGATGGAAGAGAATGTGGTGCATCTGCAAAAGCAGCACCTGCTTCTTGCCCGGCGGATGGAAGAGACCCTGGGCAATCTCGCGCGCCTCGGCGGGGATTTCCGGGAGACGTACCTGAGGTCGCTCAGGTCGATGGCGCGCGCCCTGGACAGCCGCCACCGTTATACCTATTCGCACTGCGATAACGTGGCCCGTTGCGCCGAGCTGATCGGTCGGCGCATGGGCGTTGAGGCGGCGTACCTGGATGACATGCGTGAGGCCTGTTTCTTGCATGACCTGGGAAAGATGGGGCTTCCGGCGACGGTCCTCACGAAACCCGGCACCCTTTCGCCCGAAGAGACCGCCGAGATGCGGCTGCATCCCGTCCGGGGGGCCCAGATACTGGAGCCCTTGAGCTTCATGCCCCACGTCATCTCGTTTGTCCGTCACCACCATGAGCGCTGGGATGGAAAGGGTTATCCCGACGGTTTGTCGGGAGAGCGCATTCCGCTGGGTGCCCGTATCATAGCGGTCGCCGACAGCTATGATGCCATGGTCTCACCCAGGTCCTACCGGCGCGCGGGCTTGAGCCTGGGGGAGACGAAAGAGGAGTTCGCGCGCCACAGCGGGTCTCAGTTTGACCCGAAGATCGTCAA
>Ga0315537_1001057_pt1 | contig 21800 bp, 24 predicted proteins | sample SalMarSW160270MG_FD_203091 | JGI IMG/M metagenome (GOLD analysis project Ga0315537, IMG submission 203091) | Salt marsh sediment microbial communities from the Plum Island Ecosystem LTER, Massachusetts, United States - Salt Marsh Sediment SW1602-70 ...
AGAAGTGAACATTTGAGGGTATAATTCGTAAATAAACTAATCTTTCAGCCGATAACTAATAACGGGAGCGAAAAATGGACAAGCAGAAAATCAAGAAATATCTGCTTCAGTGGTGGAAAAGCTGGCGGCTGACAATTTTTATTATTGTCTTTGTCATAATACCCGTAAAATCCGTCCTTGCAGACTGGAACTGGGTGCCGACCGGCTCTATGAAACCGACAATTCTCGAAGGCGACCTCGTCTTTGTCAACAAAGCTGCGTACGATTTGAGGATTCCCTTGACTATGCACCGCCTCGCAAAATGGTCTGACCCTGACATCGGTGACGTCGTTATCTGTTTTTCACCCGACAATGGGACCAGGCTGGTCAAAAGAATCATCGCTTGCCCTAATGATACTGTTGAGATGAGAAACAATGTTCTCTTTTTGAACGGCAAAGAGCTTGACTATTCCGAAATCGACCCTGCATACCTCAATTTTTTCTCCGACGAGCAGAAAAGAAAATTGGTCTTGGCAGAAGAAGATTTGGATGGAGTTATGCATCCTGTAATGAGTATTCCCTCGATAAGAGCGAATCGCAGCTTCCCCTCAATAACCGTGCCCCTGAATTGTTACTTTGTTATGGGTGACAACAGGGACCTTAGCAGGGATTCGAGGATTTTCGGCTTCGTCCAGCGGGAGCAGATCGTCGGAAAGGCCAAAGGTATCATCATATCATTCGATATTAAAGGCAATTACCTGCCTCGTCTCAAGAGGTTCTTTTGCTCTATACAATAATCTTATTCGACAAAAACCCTGGCATCGGGATTAAATGGATTGGTTCTCACAGCAAGCGAAAACAGGTACGGGTAGTTGTTTTTCAAATGCTCCATATACCCCAGCCATTCGCGCACTATCAGCCGGTATGACCTTGTAATGTCACCGGAAAGATGTTTAAAATCTGTTTCTGGCAGATTCTTGACGCCCGGCCGATGGCAAAGCTCCTCGGTAAGATGAAATATCGCCCAGAGCATCTCCGTAAATGATTCGTGCTCTAACAGGTTGGGATTTTCCAGAAGTGCGAGCAGAAACAGCCTTTTCTCTCTCGCAAAATTTCGCAGCTCTTCCAGGTCGCCTTTTCTGCTGTCAACTTCGTAATTATGTTTTCTAAGTGACTCTTCCACCTGGTCGAATTTCTCCTCTGTCCAGCTGTCATTTACCCTCAACTGCTCGGTAAGCTGCTTCGCCGCAGGGTCAAACGTTATAAACAGCTTCAATAATTCTGTACCCGCCTCGCTGAAAAAGGCACCGATTACCATATTCAGCTTTTTCAGCATTGATCGCTTTTCACGCTCGCTGAGGACCTGGTGAATTATTAGTGTCACCAACAAAACCTCGATGAACACAAAAGCTATGTCCCCGACTAAGTATATTAATATGTGGTGAATATCGCGAAAAATTGCATAATGAAGTACATAAAAGAACACAGAAAGCAGAAGTAAAATCACTCCAAGCAGGATTTTTTGTCTGTATCCGCTCTTTTTCATTTCTTGCTCCTGAAAAATTCATCTCTTGAATATGGAAGATATTAACAACAGCAGCCGGCAATTTCAATAGGTTGATTCGTAGCTCCGGTGCATCCTGGAATTTCTTTGACTTGCCATTCGCTTTTCCTAAAATTTTCACTATGCATATTATTAATACTCTGGCACCGGTATTTTTGTTGATTGTCCTTGGGGTTGTATTGAGGAAGGCCCGCTTTCTGTCAGCCGAGCTTATCACCGGTCTCAATCGGCTTGTTTACTGGGTAGGCCTGCCCGCTCTTTTGTTTTATAAAATCGCAATTGCCGATTATGATTTTCAAACCGCCGGCAGAACATTTCTTGTAGTTTTCCTCGGTATGTTCGCCTCGATAATCGCAGGTTACTTCATTGCGTATCTGCTGAAAGTACCTGCCGCTTCTGTCGGGACATTTGTGCAGGGCTCCTACAGGGGAAATCTATTGTATATCGGCCTGCCGATTATCATCTATAGCTTCTATGGTGCGCAAAATGCCGCGCAGATGCAGAACACCGCGGCTATCGTTCTCGGCTTTATCGTCCCCTTTTATAACATCCTCGCTGTTATCGTTCTTCTTGCAGGCCAGCACAAAATTGACAGGAGCATTTTTGCAAAAATTTCCCGCTCCGTTCTAACCAATCCGTTATTTATTGCCTGCGTTGCCGGTATTGTCTATTCAGCGCTGTCGCTCAAAATACCACTTGTTGCAGCGCGAACAATCGAAGCTGTTGGTCAGATGGCTTTGCCGCTGGCTCTTTTAGCGATTGGTGCAACACTTGCTTATAGCCGGGTCAGCGGGCGAAAAAATTTTGCTTTTGTGGCCTCGATTATCAAAGTTGCCCTGACTCCTCTAATCGGTTTTGCCATTGCTCTGTTAATCGGACTGGGTAGCGGTGAAACCAGGATTGCCCTTATTTATCTTGCCTGCCCAACTGCCGTTCTTTCCTTTATAATGGCCGAAAACCTCGGCGGCGACGGCAAACTTGCCGCTGCTATAGTCTTAATCAGCACAATCCTTTCGGTTGTTTCTTTGGCTGCTATTGTCGCATTTTTCTAAAAAAACACGAAAATTTAATAAAAAAAGTTGATTTAAAGCGGCAAATATGATATCATAGTGTTTTCATAGGATTACTATTAAAAAATTGTATTTGCCGGAGCAGGAGTGGTGAAAAACAAAATTACATTTTGCCTTGGCATTCAGATTTGGATGCTTTGCTTTTTTTGTGCAAATTTGTTTGCGCATATAGATATTAATATTCCCGACGCGAATGTGATGCTTGCCTCCGACCCCAATATCATACTGGTTGATGTTCGCGAACTTTCTTCATATTGCACCTATCCTATCGGCCACGTCCCCGGTGCCTTGTGTTATCCCTGGAATTCGGACTACTTCGAGGAACATTACACCGACTTTGACATCAATGATATAATTTTCATTATCTGTTATAGCGGCGGCAGAAGCAACTCAGCCGCAAACTTTCTCGACGGCGAAGGTTATAACTATGTTTATGATATACTTGGCGGAACGGGTGACTGGTACTTTGACTATGGCTATACTACGGTCGGCTGTGTCGATTTCGATGAAGACGGCCTGAACGATGATTTGGATAATTGCCCGCTGGTTTATAATCCTGCGCAGGCTGATTCCGATGGTGACTATATCGGCAACTGCTGCGACGACAATTTCCCCTATCTCGATGGTTTCGACCCTGTTGATTTCTTCGACTTGGCCATTCTTGCGCTCGACTGGATGGATACCGGTATAAATCTCGTAGGCGATTTGGATGGTGATGATACCGTCAATGAGAAAGACCTGCAAATCCTCACACAATACTGGCTAAAAGACTGCGACGAGCAATAGTTGCTCAGCCTCGCCGCAATCGAAGTCAGACAGCAATAATACATTTTTAAGCCACAGAGAGCACAGAGTTCACAGAGAAATTTAATAAAACTGTAATTCCCGCGAAATCGGGAATCTATTTTTTCTACGAGTCATAGACCAAAACCACTAATTCAGCGGTCCTTTCGACAGTTTTTTATTTGACGAATCTAGTTATCGAAGGTATATTACCCAAAAAAGGGAAATTTAAAAGGGCTAAATTATGAAAGCGAAAAAGTATTGGATTGTGGTAGGCTTAGTTTTGGTTATTTGTGTATTTGCCTATTCTGTTACAGAGGATAAAGAAGCGCTTAGTTCTTTGGCTGGACTTAAAGGTATTTATGTTATGGTTGAGCCTCTCCCTGAATGGACTAAACAATATGGTTTGACAAAAAATGAAATCCAAACCCAGGTTGAATTGCGACTCTGTCAAGATGGCATCAGAGTCCTTTCTAAAGAAAAATCAGATCAGTCTATGGGCAGGGCTTTCCTCTACGTAAATATCAACGCACAAATATATAAGGAAAGGGAAGAGTGTCCTGTAAGTTGTAGTTTAGAGCTTCGCCAAGATATCTATTTGGCAAGAGACCGGGACAAATTTGTGGGGGGTGTCGCAACTTGGGATATGGGTAGTGTTGGGCTTTGTAGAACTAACCAGCTTCCAAAATTCATCAAAACAAGTATTGACAATTTGCTCGAACATTTTATCAACGACTATCTTGCAGCCAATCCAAAATTAGAAATTGAAGGGCAGAAGTAGTTTTATAGGGTAGAGTTTTTCCGAATGAAATGAACAAAATTGTGCGAGATGAAAAATCTAAGAAGGTTGTTATTTTAGACTACAAAATGTGTAATGTGAGGATTTCGCTGTCTTGTAATTTGTATCGTTAAGACCATGAAAAATAAAGATAATATGTTCAGGATGTCGCCAAGGTTAATAGGTATAGAAGAACAGTTTGAGCGAGCTAAGTTGTTTTTTAATGAAGCTATAGAATCGAAAGATAGGCTGGATAAATTTCGTCGATTTGTGGCCGCTATTTATTTTGCAAACGCTGTGGCAGAGATAATGGTTGATGCCGCAGAGTACAATGAGGTTAAGGTGACAAAAGGAGAACTTATAAAAATATTAGAAGATATGTTACCTTACTACAGCCTTTTGAGAGAGCTTCGTATTCATGATTTCCATCGAGTTTGTCTTTTAGAACGTCCAGGGATGTTCATGAAAGGTCCGATTAAACTAATCCCCTGTAAAGGAATGGTACAAGTTCAGTATACTGCAAAAGGACCGGTAGCAACTACAACAGGAGACTCACAGTTTCAGGACGAGCGTTCCATTATAATGCAAGATGATAAGGTTTTTGACAAGGAGCAAGGATTGTATGTTTCTTTGCAAGAAGTTTTATATAAGTACTTATCTGCTGTGCCGGAAGCCATAGAGGAATTTCGCAGTTTGTTAATGAAAAAGTCAAGCTGAATTTTTTTAAACAGAACGTTATCGGTTTCAAGTTATTTATTTCCTCTTTTATTTCATTCCTAATTTTGTTAATAATATTCATATCTTCGACCACAATAACATTAATAATTTTTTCCTCATTTAACTCTCTGTGGTCTCTGTGAGCTCTGTGGCTTAATCAACAAGAATCAAACCGTAATAGTTGGGGCACTGGCGCCTTGTTTTGACAACCTCAATAGGCAGACCCGCTTTTTTAACCGTCGTAAAAACATCTATCCCGCAGGCCTCCATTGAGGGCCTGGCCCGCTCGGGATAGCGGCAGAGCTTATCGACAGGACAGGTCCTGCAAAAATAGCAGGGCCCCGCACCCAAACTAAAAGCCTTCCACGCGCCTGCTAAAAAAATCTCCCGCTCAAGCTCGGCTACGGTAGCTTTAATCTCGGCTTCCGGCGTAAAGTGTATCAGTATCGCCCGCTTGTAACAGTCTAAAACGGCCCGCATCTCTTGCGGCTTTGGCGTAAAGGGCGGACACACAAGACAGCCTTCGTAACAGTCACAGCCGAACTGGCATTTAAGCCTGACCCAGTCAGCCGTTTCAACGTCGGCCGGCCGAATCATCTTAACATCTCTGATACCGCTTTTGGCTATAACCATATCGCACAACTGACCATTCGTCAGCTTGATTTCTCTAATATGCTTTTTTTTATATTTCTTCATAATTTCTTGTTCCAACTTCAATCAGCTCACAGCAGATGACGGATGGCCGACGACAGATGACAGATTACTTAAGTATCGATATATCTATTGCAAAAGGGTTCAGGTTTTGACATCATACTGCCGAGCATCTTTCCGATTTTTCCGCATTTTTGCAATAATTGTGAATGCTTTGTCTTAGTCGTATATTTACATTTTAAGGATGTATCCAGCCAATGTTGTGTTTCTGCTTGTTCGGCATCTGCGTCAGTAAGCTTGCTTATAAAGTGTGCTATGTATCTTCTTTTATGCCATGATTCGGCAATATTAGCTCCTATCGAGCGTGATGAACGTCTAATCTGATTGGTGAGCGAATAAAGCTCTTCTTTTGGAAATGTCTTTGTGAGCATAAATATTTCCTGTTGAAGTTCTACTGCAAGTTTGTAAACATTTAAATCTCTAAAGCTCAATATTCTTTGACTCATATGCCTGTTCTCCGTCTTCTGTTTTTCTGTCTTCGGTTATCTGTCCTCTGTCATCCCTCCTCCGTTTTCCGTCCTCTGTCCTCCGTTATCCGTCCTCTGCCCTCTGTCTTCCGTTCTCTGTCCTCCGTCCTCTGTCCTCCGTTATCCCTTCTCATCAATTTCTTTTCTTATTTGATTCAGCAAATTAATCGCCTCTATCGGCGTAAGATTATTGACATCGATTGAGGACAGCTTCTCAAGTACCGATTTATGCTTTTGGACAAACAGTGTGTCGCCGTCCGCCTCTTTTGTTTTGTGTTTGGCTAAATGCTCACTCGTTGCCTCTTTTGCGAATGTGCTTTCCAGCTCTTTTAATATTTCAGCGCTTCGCCCTAAAATCGTTTTTGGAATGCCGGCCAGTTTTGCAACGTGTATGCCGTAAGATTTGTCCGTCCCGCCGGGCAGTATCCTGTGCAGAAATACGACCTCGCCCGCCCACTCGCGAACTGCAACGTTGCAGTTCTTGATATTATCGAAAAGCTCGGAAAGCTCGGTCAGCTCATGATAATGTGTTGCGAATAGCGTTCTGCACCTGATTTTCGTTGCGATATGTTCTGTTATCGCCCAGGCAAGAGACAATCCGTCATATGTGCTTGTCCCTCTTCCCACCTCGTCTAAAATTACCAGCGATTTTTCAGTAGCGTTATTAATTATATTTGCCGTCTCCGTCATCTCGACCATAAAAGTCGATTGTCCCCGCACCAATTCATCCGAAGCGCCCACTCTTGTAAATATCCTGTCCACCAGTCCAATCGTCGCCGCCTTAGCCGGTATGAATGAGCCTGTCTGTGCCAGAAGCACTAATAAAGCCGCCTGCCTGATATAGGTACTTTTGCCGCTCATATTAGGCCCGGTTATTATCAGTAAATCTGCCGCCTTTTCGCCAAGCTCGATATCGTTGGGCACAAATTCGGCCCCAAGAGTCTCAGCCAGCACAGGGTGTTTGCCTTCGGTTATGATAAATTCATTTGTGTTTGTAACTTTCGGCCGAACATAGTTTCGACTTTTTGCAATATAGGCAAGAGCCGCTAGGCAGTCGCATTGTGCGAGCGTATCAGCCAGATTTTGTAAACGCGGAACATAGTTTGCCGTCTGCGCTCGAACCTGCTCGAATAGCTGCTGTTCCAGTTCGAGCGATTTTTCTTCTGCACCGAGTGCCTTCGTCTCGAATTTTTTCAGCTCTTCTGTAATATATCGCTCCGCATTTTTTATCGTCTGCTTGCGAACGTAGTCAGCCGGCACCTTGTCCGCTGCTGAGTGGCTTACCTCGATGTAATAGCCGAAAACCTTATTGAAACCGATTTTCAGATTCGATATTCTTGTTCGCTCGCTCTGCTCTTTCTGGTATTTGCTCAGCCAGCTCTGCCCATCCTTCGATACCGAGCGCAGCTCATCGAGTTTTTCATCGAAGCCGGCCCTTATCACTCCGCCGTCGCGCAGATGTGTCGGGCAGTCCGGCTCAATCGCTGCCTCGAACAAATCCGCAAGCTCATTCATACTATCGCTTTTTCCCGCAAGTTTTAGCAAAAGGTCTGCAGTAAAACCCTGCAGAATTTCCCGCAGCTTCGGTACCGTTCGCAGTGTCCCCAATAATGCCAGCATATCACGCGGATTGGCCCGGTATGTGCTTACCCTTGCCGCGATTCTTTCAGTATCGGATATATTCGAAAGAAGCCCGCGTATTTGGCTTAAGCCTTCGTCGTTGCCTATCAGCTCTTCTATTGCATCCTGTCGAAGCTCGATTGCACTCGTCTCGCACAGCGGCATACAAAGCCAGCCTCTCATCATCCTCCCGCCCATCGCTGTTACCGTCCGGTCGATACATTCCAAAAGCGAGCCTTTCTGGTTTTCCGTCCGTATCGTCCGCAGAACCTCGAGACTGCCCAGGCTCGTCGCGTCAATCTGAAGATAATTTTTGCGCTCGATTTTTTTCAACGTCTGTATATGGCTGAGCGTCGTTTTCTGTGTCTCATTGAGATACTCGATTATCGCACCAGCAGGGCAGATTCTAATGTCACCATCACTGATTCCGAAGCCCTCTAAGGTTGCCGCTCCGAAATGTTTAAGCAGTCTTTGTTTTGCCTGATAAGGGTCGAAGTACCAGCCGGGCCGCTCCGTTATAATCGCTCCGGTCAATTGAGTAATCTCTTTGGCTAACTTTTTTATCTCTGCCTCAAATAACTCACCACGCCTGTCTGCTAACAGACACTCTGCTGGTGACAGACGCAATAGTTCGTCGAGCAGTCTATCTTCAGGTATCTGCTGAACGAAAAAATGACCCGTTGACAAATCGACCCAGCTTGTCGCAGCCTGTCCCTTAGCATTCAGTGACACTGCGCAGAGGTAGTTATCCTCCTTTGCGTTCAATAGCATATCGTCCGTCAATGTCCCCGCAGTTACGATTCGCACGATGTCTCTTTTAACAACTCCTTTTGCAAGCTTCGGGTCTTCGACCTGCTCGCAGACCGCAACCTTGTAGCCCGCCTGAAGCATCTTTTTCAGGTATCCATCAACGGCGTGGTAGGGCACTCCCGCCAGGGGAACCGGATTGTCAGCTTTACTTCTGCTGGTAAGCGTCAGCCCCAAAACTTTCGAGCAGGTTTTCGCATCTTCATAGAACGTCTCGTAAAAATCACCCATCCGGAAAAACAATATACAATCCGGGTATTTTTCCTTGAAGTGGGCGAACTGTTTCATCGCCGGAGTCAATTTTTCATCCTGTACAGCCATACCTTAAGATTATACTCAAAGCCGGCTATTTAACAACTCAAATTGAATCTTTCAGAGATGGTCTGGCTTTAAAAAAAGAAAGCGTTTTTTTGCTTTGCTATATTAATCCTTATAAACGATAGATTTCTCGCCTATGGCCGATTTTGACTATATCAATTATAATATCTTTGTCATCAATAGAATATACTATTCTGTAATCTCCCTGACGAATGCGGAAACGATTTTGCCCCGACAACTTCTCACAGCCCTTAGCTCTCGGGTTTTGGGCAAGTGATTTGATTCGTTTGACTATTCTTCGAAGGTCTTTTTTGCCGATATCTTCCAGCTCTTTTGCAGCAGACTTTTTGATGGTTATTTTATATTTTGCCATCTGCCTTGAGCCTCTTCAGGACATTGTCAAATGAAAGGCTTGGCTCTTTCTTGCGCTCTTCAAAGGCTGCTATGTCGGTTGCGTCTTCTGCTAATGACAATCTAATCGCTTCGGAAACCAGCTCTGACATAGAATGCTCTGTTTCCGCGGCTTTCATCCGCAAGGCATGATGCATATCAGGGTCTATATAAATCGTTGTTCTTTTTGTATGTGTTTTCATAAATCACCTCAATGTTAACATTATAACATTATAATGCATTAATGTCAAAACACAATTTTTAAAAATACAGGTTTTTTATCATAATTCCGATATCAGGGCATTATTTTGAACAAATTGAGCAGTTTTCGGCGTTTTTATAATTCTCCAGCCGCCGCATTTTGACAGATAAAACCCGCCTATAGCCGGCCGTTTAACAACTCCGTTATTAGCTTAATAATCTCTTGTTTCGATTTTGCTCCGGCGATTTTTGAGATTATCTTTTCCTGCCTGTTCGTAAAGCAGACTGTTGATTGTAAATCAAACCCGGCAGCACCCAGCACTTGTGATGTTCTTGATATCAGATTCTCGATTCCCTCGCCGGTTTTTGCGCTTATGGTTATGCAATTGCGCAGTTGCTTTGGCAGCTTGAATATATTAAGTTTTGCCGGCAGGTCGGCTTTATTCAGCACGGTTAAAGCCTTTTTGCCTGAAATCTTGTCAACTATTTTTTCATCAAGCTGCTCAATTTCACCGTTCCTGTCGAGAACAAGCAGAACTAAATCGGCATCATGCAAAATTTCCATACTTTTTTTCTGCGCTATTTTTTCAATCGCCTTCTGCCTTCCGTCTTCCGTCCTCTGTCCTTCGTCCAACCCCGCCGTGTCAATCAGCTCACAGAAAAACTCACCGAGCCTGCACTCAGCAGTAACATAATCGATGGTTGTCCCTGCAATCTCGGTGACAATGGATTTTTGCCTGCCTGCAAGATAATTTAGTAACGTGCTTTTGCCGCTGTTCGCAGGCCCTGTTATAACGATTTGCGCTCCGTCAATGAAGAGTTTCGCCAGTCGTGTGTCTTCTAAAATTTGCTCAGCCTCAGCCTGTATCTGCTTGATTGTTTCTGTCTTTATCTTTTCGAGCCAGTCTTGAACTTTAGCACTCAGGCCGGTTGAGCTTTGATTTAAGATTACCTTTGTTCCCGCGATTGTTTTTGCCCGCCCCTGCGCTATTTTTGCCTCGATTTCAATACCTGTTAAACCCTGCTTTTTGAAGATGGTTTGTAAAAACTTTTCGGCGCTTACAATTTTTACTTTATGCTTGCCAAGCAGTCTTGAAATATCAGCAACTATCAGAGGATTGCCGTGACAGTTTATTGCGAAGTTTTTTTCCCCTTCAAAGCCGATGGTCACCTGGTCGATAATTTCATCGCCCTCGTATATTGTCCCTACGATGATGCTGCCGACCTTAAATTCCGCTTTTTTACTGCCTGTAGGCCTGAATATCTTTTCGATAACACTTTCAGCCTTGCTGCCGTAAAGCTGTATTGTTGATATCGCACCCGTTCCCTTGCCCGTCATTACCGCTGCAATAGTATTAATCGCTTTCCCCTTGCAACTAATGGCCCCTGACTTTAAATTCTTTGTTCGTCATTTGATTTCTTTCCGTCCTCTGTCTTCTGCCCTCCGCCTTCCGGTTTTATACTTTGCTTTCGATATGTTTTCTGTAGGCAAGTGCAATTCCCTTGATTACGAGGTTGGGGACATAGTTGTCGATGAATTTGCAGTCGTCCTTTATCAATTCTGCTCCCGCACCTGTTATAATCGTTTGAGGCCATCTGCCGATTGTCTCTGCGAACCGTCTTATAATCTCCTGCAGTGTCGCAATAGCCGAATAGTACAGCCCGCAGTTTATCGCCTCCTCTGTATTTGTGCCGTATACGCCTGCCGGCCTGCTGACTTTGATTTTCGGAAGATGGACGGTCGAGTTCTTCAATGCCTGAGCACTTGCCTCGAAACCCGGTACTATCACGCCTCCCACAAAAACGCCTCTCTCATCGACCATATCTATTGTCACCGCCGTGCCGAAATCCGCAACAATTACCGCGTCCTCGACAACCACATAGGCCGCTGCCGCTGTAACTACTCTGTCGGTTCCTATCTTGTCTTTATATGTTTTGTCAACCGATAAGTCTATCGGGAAGGGGATGTCTTTTCCTATCAAGCGAATCTTTTCGCCGAGCTGTTCTGCGATTTTACGAATCATTTCCGTCCAGGCCGGCTTGACGCTGCTGGCGATTATCACACCATCGCGCTTCTTTTCCTTTGATGCTTTAGATACAGGGATTTTCTCCCACAGCTCTTTCAGCTCGCGTTCAAAAACATCCACCGAGCCGCCCGGCACCGATACGACCAGCTTTTCCTCACCTTTCAGAAAAAGTCCCAGCCGAATATTCGTATTGCCTATATCAACCGCTATCAGGTTCATCGGTTTTAACCTTCAGTTTTTTTGTTTCCTTTACCTTTTGCCACAAAACTTCAGCCAGCTCTTTTACACCTTCGCCTGTTACCGCTGAAATCGGGTAAAACTTCTTTTTTAGTTTCTTCTTCAATTTTTCAACGATTTTACCTTCAGGGTCAAGGTCGATTTTATTGGCGATAATAACTTCCGCCTTTTTAGCAAGTGCCTTGCTGTAAGCTTTCAATTCACTCCGTATCGCCTTGTAATTTTCAGCCGGCTCTGTCCCGTCCACCGGCATTATATCAAGAATGTGAGCAATTATCGTTGTCCTTTCAATATGTCTTAAAAATTCGTATCCAAGCCCCGCACCTTTATGAGAGCCCTCAATCAGACCCGGAATATCAGCCATCACGAACCTTCGAAAGCCGCTCAATTCGACTATCCCCAATACCGGCTCCAAAGTCGTAAATGGATAATCTGCAATCTTTGGCCTTGCAGCAGAGCAGCGAGATATAAGCGTGCTTTTACCCGCGTTTGGTTTGCCGACCAGCCCGACGTCGGCCAATAGTTTCAGTTCCAGCCGGATATTTCTCTGCTGACCTTCTTTGCCCGGTGTTGTTTTTCTTGGTGCCTGGTTCGTCGCCGACGCAAAGGCCTTATTGCCTTTCCCACCCTTGCCCCCGATGCAGACGCGAACCTTCATACCGACCTTATCCATATCTTTTAGCAGAATTTTAAGCTCATCATCGTAGATAAGCGTGCCCGCCGGCACCTTTATTATAAGGTCCTCGCCGTCTGCTCCGTGTCTTTTTCCCCCTTCGCCGTCTTTGCCGTTCTCTGCCTTGAAGTGGTGCTTGCCTGCGAAGTCCAGCAGCGTATCGAGATTGTCGGCTGTCTCGAAATAGATACTGCCGCCTTTACCGCCGTCGCCGCCGTCAGGCCCGCCTTTCGGCACGTACTTTTCCCGCCGAAAGCTCAAACAGCCGTTGCCGCCGTCACCGGCCTTAACCTGGATTTTCGCCTCGTCTATAAACATAATATTTTTCTCTTTGTGTTCTCTTTGGCCTCTGTGGCTAATATGTTTATGCTTATTCTCTGTGGCTTTTGTAGTTTCTCTGATTCCATAATTATAAAAAAAGGATGGCCTTTAACCATCCTTTTTATTAGTCGAAATATCACCAGTTAAGCTTAGACGACGTGTACTTTTCTGCCCTGAAAATGCACCTTTCCTTCTGCAAGGGAGAAAAGTGTATAGTCTCTGCCCATCTGCACGTTTTTGCCTGCGAAAAACTTTGTGCCGCACTGCCTTAGTATAATCGAGCCTGCCTGCGCACCCTGGCCGCTAAACAGCTTAACGCCCCTGTATTTCGGGTTGCTGTCTCTGCCGTTTCTTGATGAGCCTTGTCCTTTCTTATGTGCCATTTTTCATATACCTCTAAATCATATTATCTTCAAAAACACATTTTACCTCATCATCCTGGCCTTGTCCAGAAAAAAAATTGCTTCCTTAAACATTACCTTCTTGCCTGCAGAATCTTCCGGACATATTTAATTGATACGATATCCTCTACCGCCAGCTTGAGGTTGCCGCGCGAATCAACAAAATAGCTGGCCGGCACAAATAAATTGCTATTAAATGGTGCCGCTAAGGCGTCCTCGTCAACATAAAAAACCGGAAAGCCTATCTTGTGCTTCGCCGCATATTCTTTGACCATCTCTAACGAATCTCTGCCTGTATTAGTATTATTGCATACGCCCAGAATCACCAGTTTGTCCTCGCCTATCTGCTTTCTTACCTCATCCAGGATTTCCACCTGGCTCCTGCTCCCCGGGCACCATACCGCCCACGATAAAACTATCACATCTTTACCCCTGTAGTCGCTTAGCCTGTGCTCCTGGCCGTTGATATCCGTTAACACAAAATCATCGACACTTTTCCCGTACCATGTCTTCGCCAGCAGCCGCCACTGGATTGCGTCTTTGAGCAGGTCAGCCATTTTCAATACAGTTTGTTGGCTCTGCTCCGTCTGTTGCTGTTGCAGGGCAGTTGATTCGTAATCCTTTTTTTCTTCTGACCGGTTGCTTGTTGTTGCCGTTTCAGACTCCGCCTCTTTTTTCTTACCGCAGCCCGAAGGGCACACTAACAGCACAGTCCCGAACAGTAAGATTAACAAACACATCCGTCTTATTTTCTTAAAAGGATACATTTCATTATCTCCTGTAATCAGCCTGTTATATGCAATCAGAAAAAGAGCATTTTATCAATCCAGGTCGTTAGTTCAATAATTTTTTACTCTGCTGCCGGCTCGAAAATCCGTTGACAAAATGAATCGACAGATTACTATTACTTTTTTCGGCCTATTGGCTGCGATCATAATTGTAACTGTTCGTAGCTGTTTTTTAAAATGTTTTTCGTTGAAATAGGATGAATGAGCTTCTGAACTCAATCGTATCGCAGGGCGGTCATCTGAACTTTATTTTGCTTATAGGCATTGCCATTTTCGGCGGGACTGCCGGCGCCAGAATCTTCCGCAGATTCCACATACCGCAGGTTGTCGGCTATGTTACAATCGGCATCCTTTTAGGCCCTGTCTTGAAAATCATAAAGCCGTCTGTTGTCGTTACTTTTGAGCCTTTCAACGCTTTTGCTTTGGGCATAATCGGCTTTCTTATCGGCGGCGAGCTCAAAAGGGATATCTTCGCACGCTTTGGCAAACAGGTCTTCTGGATTTTGCTGTTTGAAGGCCTGACAGCCTTTTTGCTCGTTATTTTACTTTCCTTTCTCGCAACATCTTTCTTTTTCCAGTGGCACATCGCTCTGGCTATTGCCCTTGTTTTTGGAGCGATTTGTTCCGCCACCGACCCAGCCTCGACCGTTAATGTCCTCTGGGAATATAAAACGAGAGGCCCGCTCACCTCTATGCTCACCGCCATCGTCGCTCTCGATGACGCACTCGCTATGTTTTTGTATATCTGCTCTGTCCCTGTCGCTGCGATTCTCATAGGCCATCAGCAGACCGGACTGCTTAAAATGATATTATTGTCCCTTTATGATGTATCAGGCTCGCTGCTGCTCGGTTTCATTGCCGGCCTGTTGCTTCGCTTTATTATTAAGCTGCTCGATGATGATGAGCTTATCTTGATTTTTTCTATAAGCTCGATAATCCTGACTATCGGTCTGGCTAAAACCCTTGAGCTTGATGTAATTTTATCCTCGATGGCATTTGGCCTGACCTTTGTTAATACCGAGCCCAAGAGAAGCTCCAAAAGTTTCGACCTTGTTAGGAGATTTTCTCCGCCCGTTTATGTATTGTTTTTTGTCCTAATCGGCTCGCGCCTGAAAATTTCCGGCTTCACCGCACATATAGCAATTTTTTCAGTAGCTTATGTTCTCGGCAGTGTAGCCGGCAAGACTTCCGGTTCGTATCTGGGAGCTGTTTACTCTAAGGCCGTCCCCTCGATAAAAAAGTATCTCAGCTTCTGCCTTTATCAGCAGGGCACAATCGCTGTCGCTTTGCTCGTTATGGCCAGTCAGCGCTTCGAGGGCGAAATCAGAGACCTGATGTTATCAGTAATAATTATCGGTATTTTTACACTTCAGCTCGTCGGCCCTGTCTTTGTAAAAGCGTCTGTTAAAAAAGCCGGTGAAATAGGCCTCAATATTACCGAACAGGACCTTATCAGAAAATATAATGTTGCTGATGTGATGGATACTGATATAACCGTGATTGCTGCAGGGACTTCTCTGGCCGAATTGGTGAAAATTGTTGCTAATACAAGCAGTTTTTATTACCCTGTTGTCGATACGGAGCAAAGACTCATCGGCGGTTTTACCCTTGATAGTATCAGGAACTCCTTTGCAACTCAGGAATTGAACGACTGGCTTGTGGCCCTGGATATTGTCGTCTCTGTACCTGCTAAATTGAATCCGCAGCTCTCTTTAACAGAAGCTCTCGATGAAATAAAATATCTGGATGTGGATTATTTGCCCGTTGTTAGTGTTGACAACGGTGATAAAATAATAGGAGTTCTTGATGCTCGGGCGGTCCATCGCAGGCTCATTGCTGAAGTTTTGGCTAAGCAAAGGGAAGCTGATAGTATGGGCAGGCCTGTGGAAGTTTGATTTTTTTCACAATTTTTTTAAACGGGAACTTGATTATGAGATTGATAGATTTAGTGCAAAAAGAATGCATTGTTGCAAATGCGGCCCCTGAGAATAAAAAGGCCGCCTTAAAAATGGTTGTTGCGTCTGCGAAGAAAAATCCCATTTTAAAAGATATCTCGCAGGACTCTCTGCTTGAAGCTCTTCTTGAAAGAGAGCGCCTCGGTTCTACAGGTTTCGGCTCAGGCATAGCAATCCCGCATTGTCGAATCAGCTCCATTACTGACTTCGTCGTCGGAATTATTACAATACCTTCGGGTGTCGGCTTTGAAGCTCTGGATGGAAAAGACGTCAAACTCATTGTTTATATCATAGCTCCCCAGGAGCAGACAAACAGGCATATCAGGCTTTTGTCGGCTGTTTCACAGACTCTTTTGATACCGGGGGCGGTCGATGAAATCCTTGCTCAAAAAAATGAGCAGACAGTTTTGGAAAGTTTTCTCAGGCATACGAAGGCGGATATTAAAACTGAAGGCCAAACAGCAAAAAGCATATTACATATTTTTGTTCAGGATGAGGACATTTTCAGAGACATAATCAATGTCATCGCCTCGGTTGAGCCGATTTCTTTGGTCGTTGTTAATGCTGAAACTGCTGCGGCCTATCTTGCAAAGATGCCTTTATTTGCCGCTTTTTGGAACGGTGCTTCACGAACGGAGGCAAAAATTGTTATTACTCTCGTGGAAAGCGGACTTACAAATGAAATCATAAGACGCATTGAAACTATAACCGGAAATCTTAACGAACGAACAGGAGTGATGATAAACGTCCAGAACGTTTCTTATTCTGTTGGTTCTTTGCAGGCTTAAGGTGAAGCTTCGTACATTGTAACTTTTAGATGAAAGCTGAAAAATGAATTTTGACCTGTCGTTTCTTAAAATTTCCTTATTAACCATCCTTGGTTTGCTCTCTATTATTGGCTTTTATTTCGGCCGGACGGCAAGACGTGTCAGGCTGCCTTCTCTTATCGGTTATATGGTTCTCGGTGTAATACTTGGTCATTCGTTATTCAACATTCTGGATGAGCCGGCTCTCGAAAGCCTCTCCTTTCTGACGCAGGTAGCGCTTGGTTTTGTTGCTTTTAGCATTGGCACCGAACTGAACATTGCCTCGTTAAAAAAGCTCGGCGTCGGAATCGTCTCTATAATTTTCGCCGAATCTTTCGGAGCTTTTTTAGCCGTTACTGCTGCTATCTATCTGTTAACGAGGGATTTGCCTTTATCCATTATTTTTGGCGCAATGGCGCCGGCAAGTGCACCTGCAGGTACTGTTGCAGTTATTCAGGAGTATAAGGCTAAAGGCAATCTCACAAAGGCACTTTACGCGGTTGTTGGTTTTGATGATGGCCTGGCCATTCTTATTTTTGGCTTTGCTGCGGCTTTGGCTAAAAACCTTCTCATAGCCGAGGCTGCCGGCCCGCACGAAAATATCTTTCTTGCTTTGCAGCAGCCTGCAAAAGAAATCTTCTTCAGTTTCCTTTTAGGTGCCTTTGTGGGATTTATTATCAGCATTCTCGTTCGAAATATGAAAAATTCGAGGGAGATATTAATACTTATCTTTGGAGTGGTCCTGATTGCTACAGGTTTGTCGAACCGATGGCACTTATCGTTGATTCTTACCAATATGATTGTTGGTTTTACTCTGGCAAATACCAGGCGGCAGTCTTTGTTATTTAATGTTAATGATGCGCTCTTGAGTGTTATGCCGTTGTTATTTGTCCTTTTCTTTTGTCTTGCAGGTGCACATCTGGAATTGGCGACGCTGCCGGCCCTGGGGCTCGTCGGCCTCGTTTACATCATTGCAAGGTCTGCGGGTCTTATAGGAGGTGCCAGGCTTGGCGCTATGTTCGGAAAGGTTGATGAGAATGTAAAAAAATATGTCGGACTTGGAATTTTATCGCAGGCCGGCGTCGCAATCGGGCTCTCACTTATAATCAAACACGAGCTGGATTTTCTTGGTACCACATATAATATCCCGCACGCCGCTAAAATCGGTGTCAATGTCCTCACTACCGTCACTGCAACCTGTATTTTCTTTGAAATCGTCGGTCCCATTCTCACTAAAATTGCCCTTCGAAAAGCCGGTGAAATACCTCATGAGCAGTAACTTTGATATATTTTGTTTTTCTGCGGTAATATTCTAATAAAAAAATTGCTATGATTTATACATATGTTATAGCGAGTGCTGACAACTTTTTAAATCTGGCATTGCTGTTCGGCCTGATTATTCTCGGCGGAACTTTCGGTGCCAGGCTTTCGCAGAAAGTCCACATCCCCCAGGTCGTAGGTGCTGTCTTTGTCGGTATTTTGCTCGGTGACATCACAGGCCTTATAAAGCCCGAAACTATCGAGAAGCTCGAACCTTTCACAATGTTCGCTCTCGGATTGATAGGCTTTATGATTGGCGGCGAATTGAGAAGTGAAGTTTTCAAAAAATACGGTAAACAGTTCTTCACCATACTTTTTTCGCAGGGCCTTGGCGCCTTTTTGCTCGTTGCTGTGGGGACATCTCTGGCTGCTTTATTAATAACGAAACAACTTGCTACTGCTGTAGCTCTCGGCATGGTCCTGGGAGCCATCGCCTCTGCTACCGCGCCAGCTGCCACTGCCAACGTCTTATGGGAGCACAAGACAAGAGGCCCTTTAACTGCTGCCATCCTCGCTATCGTTGCCCTCGATGATGCACTTGCGCTTCTGCTCTATAGAGCTGCTGCTACCGGTGCAAAAGCGCTTACCACCGGCCAGGCTGGTAATTCGGTGCTTACAGGCACGCTTTTACTGCTCGCCGAAGTTGTCGGTGCAGTTTTGCTTGGCTTTCTCGCTGCTCTGTTTTTATTTTATTTGTTAAAGATTGTCAAAGCCGAGGACAAAATCCTCGAATTTACGCTCGCATCGCTTTTATTGGTTGTCGGCGTATCGATGATACCTGGCATTGACCCTATTCTGCCTGCTATGGTTTTAGGCATTACACTCGCAAATCTCCTGCCGCGGCAAAGCAAAGCCGTCTTCAAGCTTGTCGAAAAATTTTCACCGCCAATTTACATCTCGTTTTTTGTCCTTGCCGGTGCGCATATGCAGTTTGATAAGCTCACCGTACCTGTTATTGTTATGATTTTGGTCTTTATCTTTTCCAGGGCAGGCGGCAAAATCCTCGGCTGCTGGTTGGGGGCAAGGTTTTCTGCTGCTCCAAAAGTCGTTCAGAAATACCTCGGTATCTGCCTGCTGCCGCAGGCTGGTGTCTCTATTGGCCTGGCAATTCTCGCCAGCAGGCAGTTCGGAGAAACTCTCGGACATACAATTATTATGATTGTGATGACCGCCGTTTTTGTTGTGGAAATTCTCGGCCCAATCTTCGTCAAAGCCGGTGTCGCAAAAGCCGGTGAAATCGGCCTCAATGTTACCGAGGAGGACCTTATAAAAACTTATCTCGTCAGAGACGTTATGGATGCTAACCCTGTCACTATCACGCAGGACACCCCACTCCATCAAATCCTTGAAGTCTTCAGCAGCACGGAGAACCTCTATTATCCTGTGATTGATAACGACCTGAAGATTATTGGTATAATAACCGTCGCTGATATCAAGCAGGTCTTTGCCAGTCAGGATGTTGCCGGCTGGCTGCTTGCCTGTGATGTTGCTGAACCCCTTCTTGACAAAACTACTCCAAAGAAATCTCTCGAAGAGGCCGTCGAGCATATGAATAAGTTCAGCCTGGAAAGTCTGCCCGTCGTCGAGAGCGAAAATAATGACAAGCTCGTTGGAGTGCTCGACTATCGAAAGACCCTGCGTAAAATAAGTGCCGAGGTCCTGCGCAGAAGACAAGAGGCTGATAGCTCATAGTTGCGGTTGAAAAAATATAGAATAATATTTTGTATCTATTTTTATGAAGCGTTTGACTTTTCCAAAATCAGCAAGGCTTCTCAAAAACGGCCAGTTCAAATCTGTCCTTGCTCGAAATATGCGCTCCTCCGACTCCCTGCTTATCGTTTTTATGGCCGAAAATAACCTTGGCAGGCCGAGGCTCGGCCTATCCGTATCAAAAACTCTCGGCTCCGCTGTTATCAGAAATCGCCTCAAAAGATTAATAAGAGAAGCCTTTAGAAAAAACCAGCACGACATACCCCGGAGCTTTGATTATCTGGTTATGCCTTCAGCCGGCTTTATAGAATCTGCAAGGGCTTCCAGCCCTAAGAAAATGGTAAAAAAAATAACCCTTGAGCAGGTCGAAAATTCTCTTTTGAAACTTATAAACCGCATTGGACAAAACCGAACCGGCAAAGTACAATAACGAAAATGGCAGAGAAGAAAACGCAATTGTTATCTATTGGGCAGGCTGCAAAAAAAGCTGGTATTTCAAGACAATCTCTGCAATATTATCTTATGGTGGGACTCATTGAGCCTACCAGGGTTACTCAGACGAAAAGGCGACTCTTCGATGAAAGGGCGGTTCAGCGGGTCAAAATTATTAAAAAGCTCAATAAAACCGGCTACCCGCTCAGGGAAATCAGGGAATTGTTTCTTGAACAAAGGCTGGATTTGAAAGGGCGAAAAAGTGAGTGATTATGAAACCACACAAAGAATCCGGAACATCACCGTGGGTATTTTTGTGCTCGCTGGTCTCTGCGCTTTCGGCTGGCTCGTCTTTCAATTCGGTGACCTGCCGACGGCTCTCAGCAAGCTCAATTCTTTCGATGTTCACGTCCAGTTTGCCTCCGCACCGGGTATTCAGGTCGATACTCCCGTACAATTCTGCGGTTACCAGATTGGAAGGGTCACCAAAGTCTTTCCACCCGAAATACGCAAAGACCCCACAGGCCGACAGTATCATCAAGTGGCTGCCGTGCTCAGCATTAACGATGCTTATAACACTATTCCTTCCAATGTTAACGTTAAATTAATGACTCGAGGGCTCGGAAGCAGCTATATCGACCTTGACGTTGACCAGTCTTTGCCGCTGACACCGCGCGACCCCAACAGGCCCGAAACTGCTTTTCTGCGCGCAGGTATGCTCCTGCAGGGTTCTACAGGTTCCAGCAGCGATTTCTTCCCCGAGCAGACCCAGCGGGAGCTGGATGAGCTTATCATAAGCTTAAATGTTATGATAAAAAATGCTAACAGAATTATCGGTGACCCGAATAACAGGCAGAACATCAGGGACTCTTTGCAAAACCTGAAAAGTACCACGCGACAGGCCACGCAGACACTGGAACAGCTCGAGTCCTTTTTCGCCGAAGCAACCACAACAGCCGCTGATTTAAGCAAGGCAGTTATTAAACTTCAGTCCATCCTGGACAAAATAGATACCGGCGATGGAACGCTCGCAAGATTGGTTAACGATGCAAAGTTCTATGAAAACCTGCTCGAAAATTCTCAGCAGTTGAATCTGATGCTCGAGGAGCTCAGAAGATTATTGAGAAAGTTAAATGAAAAAGGCGTAAAATTCAGTCTATAACTCTTTCTTTATGTCCCGAGTCATCCCGGCTGCCTGTTATTGTATTCAAACAACGCCGCTGTCGTCGAATGAATCTTGAAATTGTAGCTTTGTGACCTGAGATTGCACATATATGAAACTGATTGCGTACAGTGTTACACATCATAACTGCCCCATTAAATTGAGGGAAAAGCTCTCTTTGTCAGCAGACCGCAGAAAATCCATCCTTCGTAAAATGCACGCTAATCGCTCTGTTAGCGAAGCCCTTCTGCTCCAGACCTGCAATCGAACCGAAGTTTATCTTTATGTAAAAAAAAACTTCGACTGCACAAAATTCCTCAGCCGCCTTTTAACCACCTTCAATCCTGACTCTCTCAGTATCTGGAAAAAATATCATCGCTTTTATGAAGGCCTTGACGTCGTTCGCCATCTTTTCGAGGTCGCTGCAGGCCTCGATTCGCAGGTCCTCGGCGAAACACAAATCCTCGCACAGCTCAAATCAGCATACACCGAATCAATAAACGCTCGAATGAGCAGGATAGTCTTCCATCGTCTCTTTCACAGCGCTTTCAGAGTGGGAAAAG
>Ga0315537_1001058_pt1 | contig 21793 bp, 19 predicted proteins | sample SalMarSW160270MG_FD_203091 | JGI IMG/M metagenome (GOLD analysis project Ga0315537, IMG submission 203091) | Salt marsh sediment microbial communities from the Plum Island Ecosystem LTER, Massachusetts, United States - Salt Marsh Sediment SW1602-70 ...
AATGTCCCTGGGAATGGCAATTACGATTTCAACTCTTTCTGTAATCTCCATACTTGGAAAGAGGGGAATACTGAGGGTATCTGAAAAGCATGCTCGTTTTTACAATTTTTTACATGAGAGTATCGAAACTGGAGCAGCACTGACGATTTTTCTTTTCGGATTGTTAATGTTGATTCCATTTTTGGCTGTGGGAACATCTGCATGAAAAAGTATTTATTTGCTATCGTCGTGTTACTGATCGTTCCTGCCTCTTCGCTATTCGCCCATCCGCATGCCTTTGTGGACAGTATTATAACCTTTCAATTTGAAGAAAAGTATTTGGAAGGTTTTTGGATAGAATGGACTTTCGATAAGCTATTCTCTGCAGAGGCAATTATGGAGTTTGATTTGGACAGAGATGGTGTATTTAATAAAAAGGAAGAAGAAAGTATTACAAAAGGAGCATTGACTCTTAAAGAGTTTGGCTACTTTACGTACATAACCTATAGTGGAAAAACGCGGATGGTCACATCGGTCGAAAACTTTAAGGCAAGCATAAATGATCATCGATTGATATACAGATTTTTTATACCCTTGCGTTTACCAAAAGAAAACGGGAAAAGCAAGCTGGTCATTGCAATTTATGACAAGGTCTTTTATGCAGATTTTGATTTTACCGATCCCAAGCCTGTACGTTTAACCGGTTCGGACTTTACTCAATGCCATTATGAATTAAAAAAAAGTAGATTGAAAATCAGCTACAACAACAATGATACATTCGGAGGAAGGGCAGACAAAAAATATACTGGTGTTGCCAATCCCAGGGTTCTTGTTCTATATTTTTAGGAATCACTACAGTTGATACTGTTGATGAGGAGTTTTGGTATAATTTTGATGCATCCTAAAGGGTGCATTTTTTAGGAGAAATTAGTAACACGTTTTATAATAAAAATAACACGATATAGCGAAAGGAAAGTACAATGACAAAAAGACATGGGCCCATCATCAGTTTCTTCTCCATATGCCTTATCAGCTTTTTTTATTTATTTTTTTCTCTTACGTTGGTTTTTGGCTCTGAGGAAACCATTTCTTCCCCAAAAAATACCACAAAAACCGTCATCGATATGGTGGGAAGAACCGTTCATGTCCCTGTAAAAATATCCAGAATTGTAGCTGCCGGTCCAGGCGCTCTACGATTGATCTGCTATATGAATGCCCAGGGAAAGGTAGTCGGTATAGAGCAATCCGAAAAGACATGGGGCCCTGGAGGGAGACCATATGCATTGGCAAACCCAGATCTCCTTACACTGCCAACCATCGGTCCCGGTGGTCCAGGGGCTATAAACAGCGGTCCAGATCCTGAACTTATTCTTAAAGTAAAACCGGATGTGATCTTCATTACCTATATGGAAAAAGGAAAAGCAGATGAATATCAGGAAAAGGTAAATTTACCCGTTGTTGTTCTTTCGTATGGAAAACTTGCAACATTTGATGAAAAAGTTTACGACTCACTCAAAATCATTGGAAAAATACTTAATAGCGAAAAAAAGGCTGAATCTGTTATTACTTTTCTAAAAACTGCTGAAGAAGATTTTCGTAGAAGAACCCAGGGAATTCCGAACAGTAAAAGACCAACAGTTTATGTAGGTGGGATCGGATTTAAAGGGGTACACGGCATAGAGAGTACAAGTGGTGCCTATCCTCCTTTCAATGACGTAAATGCAAGAAATGTTGTTGATATCCTCAAAAAAAACGGTCACCTCTTTGTAGATAAGGAGCAAATTCTAAAATGGGACCCCGAGTTTATCTTTATAGACGAGGGTGGATACAAGCTTGTGAAAAAAAATCTTTCCAATCCTCTATTTCAATCACTTCGAGCAATAAAAGAAAATCATCTTTTCGGAATTCTTCCCTACAACTTCTATACAACAAACATAGGAACTGCTATCGCTGACGCCTATTACATCGGTACAATTCTTTATCCCGATAGATTTCAAGATATTGAAATTACAAAAAAAGTAGACGAGATATACACCTTCCTCGTGGGCAGGCCAGTTTACAAAGACCTGGAGAGAGAATTTGGAGGATTTAACGTTATTCAGTGAGGATGCTTGAATGTTCATAGTAAAAAAACCGCCTAGGAGTTACGTCGAGTATACGAAAAGAAAGTTTCACTTTGGTTTGCTCCTCTTTGGTATGCTTATTTTTATCGCCATTTTTACCATTTCTCTGGGGCCTTTTCATCTCTCTTTTCGCGAGCTTTGGCATGGATTGATACATAGTGCTTCATCAAAGGTTTTTACTAAATCATCCCTCATAGTCTGGCACATACGCCTACCAAGAATCATCGCTGCCGTAATTGCTGGAGCTGGACTCGCAGCAGCAGGGGCGGTAATGCAATGTGTTCTCAAAAACCCGCTGGCTTCACCCTTTACACTGGGAATTTCTCACGGCGCTGCCTTTGGAGCAGCTTTCGCCATCGTTTTTCTCAAAGCAGGAGAGATTCACTCGGCCAATACAGATGCAGTACTCATTACTAGTTCATATCTTACCCCATTTGCAGCTTTTATCGGATCGCTTGCAGGAGTACTCATCATTCTTCTACTCGCAAAATGGCGTAATCTCACCCCAAGTGCTGTAATTTTGTCGGGGATTGCAATGGGTTCGCTCTTTATAGCTGGTACAACGATGATTGAGTATTTCGCCAACGACATGGAAGTTGCCTCAATTGTATTCTGGACATTTGGTGATATTGGAAGAGCAACATGGAAACAGATTGGAGTGATGGGTTTGATTATTTTCCCCTCACTTATCTATTTCTTACTAAATCGGTGGAACTATAATGCACTGAATAGTGGCGAAGAAGTAGCAAAAGGACTTGGCGTTTCTACACAGAGAGTTCGACTCACCGGGATGATTGTATCCTCACTTGTGGTATCAGTTATTGTAGCATTTCTGGGAATCATTGGATTTATAGGGCTTGTTGCTCCGCATAGCGCTCGAAGGGTTATAGGAAACGACCATAGATTTCTTATTCCAATTACAGCTCTATCTGGAAGTCTCCTCCTTCTCTGCGCAGACACCGCTGCAAGAAATCTCATTTCGCCGGTAATACTTCCGGTGGGGGTTATCACCTCTTTTATGGGTGCACCACTTTTTATATATATCCTTGCGAGGAAAAGAAGATGATCATAGAAGTGAAACATCTTTCATTTTCATATCAAAGCGCACCGGTTCTAAATAATGTAGACTTTGAAGTAGTAAAAGGAGAAATTTGTGCGGTACTTGGCATGAATGGTGCCGGGAAATCAACCCTTCTCCGATGTATAAATGGAATATTAAAACCGCATAAAGGTGTTGTTTTTTTAGAGGGTATAAATAGTAATAAACTCTCGCGCCTTGAAATTGCTAAAAAAATTGGATATGTGCCGCAGCGATCCGAATCGAGTCTTCTTACTGTTTTTGATGCGATACTCCTCGGGAGAAAACCCTATATAAAGTGGGATGTAACGGGAGCTGATATTAAAATTGCGGAGAGAGTTTTAGAAATTCTCAATCTCGAGCATCTTTCCCTTCATTCTATTGAGGAACTAAGCGGTGGAGAATTCCAGAAGGTGATGATTGGACGAGCACTTGTTCAGGAACCTGAAATTTTACTTTTAGATGAGCCAACGAATAACCTCGATATGAAAAATCAACTTGAAGTTATGGGAATTATAAAATCTGTTACCCAACTCCATCGTATTGCCTCGGTCATTGTGATGCATGACTTGAATATTGCAATGCGATACGCAGATAAATTTCTATTACTCAAAAATGGGAGAGTCCTTACCTATGGGGGAAGGGAAGTTATTACTACCGAACGTATGGAACAATTATTTGAAATACCGGTAATCATAGAAACAATAAACGGGATCCCCGTTATGATCCCAAAAGATGAGAAAAAACCATCTATAACTCCTAAATATGCATGGGCAGGTAAACACAGTGATTGATTGGGACACAGTATGGAAGATTGAAAAGTATCCATTATGGGTAAAAGAAGGTGAAGTAGGGAAATATTGGGATATCAAAACATCCGAGCATTATAGTAAAATGGTATGTACAAAAAGCATCAAAGAAAACACATTGCAACAGATTGAAGATCTCAATTTACGGAAATTTGAAGTTACTTAGAAGTGGCGTACGTCCTTTCAGGTCCGAGTATCGATAAGTAACTTCGTGAGAAGTTACTTAAAAGTGGGATGCGACGCAGAACGGCTGAACGTCCTGTTTTTTAATGCCATCCTGAATAAAGCGCGGTTCTCCGGTTTATAGTACTGGGCAAGGGCCTTGAACTGCCTCTTTTCCTTCTCTCCTCGTGCAACATACAGTTTTTCTCCGGTAAACGGGTCTTTTCCCGTGTGGTACATCGCGGTTGCAACACTCATGGGAGTGGGAAGAAATTCCTGCACCTCCCGTGGCTTCAATCCATGCTTTTCGAGATAGACAGCGAGCTGGAGGGCGGATTCGGGGGCAGTGCCCGGGTGGGAAACAATGAGATAGGGTATGATGTACTGTCGTTTACCGGCTTTTTGGGAGTAGAGATCAAAAAGTTTCTTGAACTTCTCGAAAACTCCTATTCCGGGTTTTCGCATTGCCATAAGAACGTGATCTGAAACATGCTCAATGGCAACCTTCAGACGCCCGCCCGTGTGATGTGTCGAGAGCTGTTTGATGTACTCGTTGCTTCTCAGGGCGAGGTCCATGCGCACCCCGCTTGCGATAAACAGGTTGCGAATCCCCAGTATCTTCAAAGAATCACTCATGAGCGCAAGAAGCGGCCCGTGATCGGTGGAGAGATTAGCACAGATGTCCGGGTGGAGGCAGGACTGCCTTGCGCACCGTCTGCAGATCCGCGGATTTTTTCCTCCCATCATGTACATGTTAGCGGTCGGCCCACCGAGATCGGTAATAGTCCCATTGAAGTTCTTTGAGCTGGCAAGCTGCCTCAGCTCAGAGAGTACGGAATCGGATGAACGGGACTGAACGAACCTCCCCTGGTGGAGTGCAATCGAGCAGAAGCTACACCCGCCGAAACAGCCCCTCATAATGGTTACCGAAGATTTAATCATTTCATAGGCGGGAATCGATTTTTTGTATAGCGGGTGCGGTTTTCTGGAGAAAGGGAGTGCATAGATCCTGTCGAGATCTTTTTGGGACAGCGGCAGGGGAGGCGGCGTCTGAACGACTGCTCTCTGTGCATGCGGCTGTAAAAGAGCGCGGGATGTATATGGGTTTGTGTTTTCGTATACAATCCGTGTGGCTCTGTTGAATGCATCAGGGTCGTCTCGAGCCTCTTCAAATGAGGGAATCTCAACAGCATTGCTCGCGTCGGCAGCGTCATTCTCCTGCTCACCAATGGCAAAAAGGGTGCCCCGTATGTTTCGGATAGTGCGGACATTCTCTCCTCGTGCAAGTCGGCTGGCAACTTCTGTTATCTGCTGTTCGGCCATCCCGTACACGAGGAGGTCGGCCTTTGCGTCAATCAGAACCGATCGCCTGACGCTGTCGCTCCAGTAGTCGTAATGGGCGAGGCGCCTGAGCGAGGCCTCTACCCCGCCAAGGATGACCGGTACATTGTTGTACGCCTCGCGCACGCGTTGGGCATACACAATTGTCGCTCTGTCAGGCCTCCTGCCCGGCCTCCCTCCCTCGGAGTAGGCATCGCTGTTTCGGACTTTCCTGAGCGCGGTATACTTATTGACCATAGAATCCATGTTGCCTGAACTGATGCCGAAAAAGAGCCTCGGCCGGCCGAATCGTCTGAAATCATGAACGGATCGCCAGTCCGGCTGGCTCAAAACCGCGACCCTGTATCCCTCGGCTTCGAGAACCCTTCCTACGACTGCAATACCGAATGCCGGGTGATCGATATAGGCATCACCTGTAACAAGCACTATATCAACTGAATCCCAGCCTGCCGCATCGACCTCCTCGACAGTGAGCGGGAGAATATTCATATTATACCTCAAATTTTCCGGTGAATAATTAAAATGCCATGTCAATTATACAGGTTGCAGTGTATCATGTTTCTGTTGTCCATATATTAATGTAATTCATATGTACAGTGCCAGAAATAAATAAAAGGTTGGCCGGGTAAAAAACAGGTCGTGAATGACTGCATTTACTGGTAGTAAAATCAGTAAAAGCTGCTATAATTGCATGAAGAAAACAATCATTCCGAAAAGGACTGCTGGTATGTCCGTTTCCGGGGTTATTTCAACGCACTAAGTTTCAACAAAATGAAAAGGGGGAAAAGATATGAAATGGCAGATGGTGGTTTTAGGCGCCTTTTTGTTTATGTCTGCTGCTTTATTTGGATATTCCGATACATTTGTTTTATATAAGAGTGGAGACTGCGCAGTCGACATCAATGGGAACGGGCACTGGGTCAGGGCCTCGCTCGATATGCTGTTGAATGCAAAATCCGTAGTAAAAACCGGCCCGGATGGCATTCTCGAGGTCAGAATGGATGGCGAGAGCGTTGTTATTACGGGAAATACGACAGTGGCGATTCGAAGTCTTGGGGAAAGGGTTCGCGCAAAAAATAAAATTACCTGGTTCAGAGGCCTGACCGATGCCTTTTACTCCATGATCAGAGGGCACGGTCCCGGCTCAGATCGAATGGTTCTCGGTGTTAGGGGAGCAAAACAGGAGGAAGGAGAAGTCGGCTGGATCGAGGATATTGATGTTACAGAATGCCAGCAGCAGTATGATCGGGGTGTCGAGCTGTACAACAGCGGGAATTGGGGTGAAGCGATCGAAATTTTTAGCAGCCTTGTTGATAGTGAGGATGCGGCAGATATGCGGAGAGAAATCTCTTTCTATCTCGGGTCCGCGCTTTTCAACAATGTACAGTATGAAGAGGCGATTCCGTATCTTGCCGAAAGCATCAAAAAACCCGATGCATTCTATCGAGAGGCGGCACTCATTCACTACTCGCTTGCCCTGTTTTTAACGGGAAATTACAGCGAGTCGGTGCGAATAAGCAGGATGTACGTAGATGAATATGCAACTGGGGAGCTTGCCCCCTATGCCCTTCTCATCGCAGGAAAATCGTACAAGAGTCTGGGGAATCACTCTGAGGCGAAAAAATACTTTACCCGTATAGTAAACGAATACGAGCAGGCAGGTGTGTATGAGGATGCGGTTGAGGAGCTCAAAGGGATGTAGAGGTTGTTTCAGCAGAGGTTATTTTGTTCCGGTTCGAACTGTGAGGTTGACTCTCGGAATGAGGATGTCAATATTTTTAAGTGATTCAAGCGTCTCTACATCGTCGAAGTTGGTGTAGATATAGATATATATGTTGTAGTATGATCGAAAAAATTGTGCATCTTTGAGTAGCAGTATTTTATTTGATGAAAACGGGTTTTTTCCATTTATGGAGATGTACTGTATGATATTTTCGATGAGACGGTCTGCCGGGACGGATTCACTTTTTGTGTTTATCGGTTGAGTGATGAGATAATTGTGGTTCCCGATCCTTGATTCGGATGGTTCCTCCATTAGCAACCTGGTGTATGTTCCTTGCGTGATTTTGTTCAGGGGAAAAAGCAGCGGGAAGGCGGGTACGAGAACTGGTGGGGCAGAGGGAGCTTCATCCTCACCAGCAACATATCCCAAACTATATAGATACTGGAAGGGGTAGTACAGGGCACTTAAAGTTCTGATTCCTGCAGGGTCGAACCAATTTTCCCCCCGTGCTCCGTGTGCCATAAATATAAACACCCATGTGACCAATGAGGCGACCACTATGCGTGTGATGTTTGGTATACGTGTATTGATCGAACTCACAATTTCTCTTCCGCTTCCCGGTTAAAAAAGAGGATTTGATCGATCTGCAGATCAGGCCTGTTTTTTGTTGCCCCTTCGGCAGGGTAGCCCATGGCGATGAGAGCAGCAACCCGGTACTGCAGCGGGAGTTTCAAATATTTTTTTGCTTTTTTCTGATTGAACCACCCGATCCAACAGGTGCCGATGCCGAGCTCCTGTGCCTGTAAAACGAGGTGCTCACCGGAAATACCGATGTCGAGCAGGTAGTAATTTGTACCCTGTATGCCTCTTCCAAGAAAGTCGGTTATAAGGCTGTACTTTGCAAGTATTGCAACGACAACAGGTGCATTTTTTATAAACGATGACGTTCTGTATACCCCACCGCATATCTGTTCGCAGAATCCGCGTTTGTATAAGGGGTTGTCGATTACAATAAAGCGCCACGGCTGGATGTTTTCCGCAGATGGGGCAAGCCGCGCAGCCTCGATGCAGGCAATGACTTTTTCCCGTTCGACAGGCCTCCCGAGATATTTGCGAACACTCTTTCTTTCCCTGATAGTATCGATGAGGGCCATGGTAACTCTCCCTTTCTGAGTAACTTCGATTAAGTTATCTATGATACTCGGTCCCGGGGGGATGTATCCCGGGGGGATGTATCCCGCCAGGGATGCATCCCACTTCTAAGTAACTTCATTTGAAGTTACCTGTTGACGCTTAATCTAAAACTCAAAACTACTGCAGATTTTCTGGAGAAGCAATGGATCTACATCCTGTTTTAAAAGCGACTGTTTTACTGCACTGTATACTGTCTCCCCGACAATCTGGCCGAACAGGGTGTGTCCGCCCGCATACCGTATTTTCATTCCCTGACCTGATACAATCACTATCGAATCCGTCCCGGTTCCCGTTGCCTGATTTCCCGTGGCAGTGCTTCTGATGTCGAGATCAATGAGTGCCGCTGTTTTTGCCTCGGTGGCGGTGATTGCCGTTGACACCATGCAGTCATCAAAAAGATACCCGTTGGTGATTACTATGGTGTTGATTGTCCCGTGTGCAGTTTCTGCACCCGAAAAATCCGTTGTTGTTCTTTCAGCTATATTCAGGGCATTTGAAGTCCCCGCCGTAACGACAGCCAGAACCTGTATATCTTTTTCCCGGACATATATGAACTGAGCATGGTCCATCTGGGCGGACGTTAAGAGGCCCATGCCGCGCCTGCCCGGGAATTTTCTCTTAAGAAAATCCGAAATCAGCTGATCCGGGTTTTTTCTCATAAGGGTGCGCGCATCTGTCTTTATATTGACGATGGCATCTGTTTTCCCGTAACCACCTCCGAAAACTGCCGAACTGAGTGCACGCAGCGGGTAGGCGAATGTGATGGCAATATAGCGGTCTGTATGATCGATATGCATCTGTTGCCCGTATCCTCCCAGCTTATAAACGTAGAGCTCCGATTCTCTCAGCAGCTTCCACGACCTTTTCCATTGACGGCACGAGCGCAAAGCGCACAAACCCCTCCCCCGGATTGACTCCGTTTGTCTCTATGGACAACCAGCTTCCCGGTGTTGTCACGACAGCCGTTTCTTTTTCAAGCAGTTTTTTCGAGAAATCGAGTGAAGAATAGCCATCGGGCACTCTCTGCCATATATATATAGTTCCCTTTGGCTCGCATTTCGGTAGACCGATCTTGGTGAGAGCCTGTATTAAAACATCGCGCTTTTTTCTGTAATCTTCCCGAAGCTCGATGACATGCTCCTCGTCTTTCAAGGCGGTGATTGCAGCATCCTGGATGAAGGTTGCAGTGCCGGAATCGATGTTCGGTTTTACCTTCTTGTAGGCGTCGATAATGCGTCTGTCACCCGCGGCCCAGCCTATTCGGTAGCAGGTCATATTGCTCCTTTTGGAGAGTGACTGAAACGCCACCACTCCCTCCTTTCTAAGCTGGAGTATAGAGAGCGGTGCCTCATCGTAGTAATTTTCCGTATAGGATTCGTCGGATACGACGATGATGCCGTGCTTTTCTCCGAATTCAAGCGCTTCTTCATAAAATTTCAGCGTGGGATGTGCAGTGGTAGGGTTGTTTGGATAGTTGATCCAGAGAAGTTTAGTTTTTTTTACAACCTCTTTAGGCACACTTTTAAGATCCGGGAAAAAGTCATTTTCAGGAAGCAGGTTGAGAAAATATGTCTTTCCTTCGGCAAAATGCGTCCCTCTGGACCAGGCCGGGTATCCCGGGTTGAGTGCTAAGGTATACTCTCCAGGATTGATAAAGGTCTCAGGAAAATTGAAGATCGCCTCTTTGGAACCGATAGTAGACATGATTTCTGTTCCAGGGTCCAATTCAATGCCGAATCTTCTTTTACTCCACCATGAAACTGTTTCCCTGTACTCTGGAGCACCAATATAACTCGGGTAGCCTGATGATTTTCTGTTTTCGATACCCTCTCTGCAGGCATTTCGAATGATTTGAGGTGTGGGAAGTGTCGGGTCGCCGACACCGAAGTCGATCGGTTCTATACCCTCTTTTTTAAGCTCCTCGACGATATTGTCTACATCTGCGAATGCGTAGCTTCCGATTGCATTTACCCTGTCGGATATTTTGATTTCCATTTTTCTTTCCTGATTGTTGAGTTTGGAATAGCATAAAATACTGCAGTCGAACCGGGACGTCAAATTCTTGTACGAACTGTGATGTCTGGTTGCAGGTTTTACCATGGCGGCCGGCAAATAGATACTAAACTATTTTAAAAAAAATACTATAATGATAGTAGGGATAACTTTGGGGTATATCAGGTGCCTGATATAAAAGATTTAGACAAAATTGAAAAGATGCTCGACGGCCTCGGTGAGCGGGAACTTGAACTCGGTGAAGTAACCGCAGAGGACCTACTCCGCATGGAGCAGGAGTATGCTACAGAAGAGTTGAAAGGCGGCACTGGGGCCCGGGAAGAGGGTGTTGAGCCCGGCATCGGCGGGGAAGAAGCCGCTGCAGGGGGTGCGGGAGAAGAGGAGGATGATTTTGCCGCGCTTCTCAAGGATATTCAGATTGGTCTCGAAGAGGAGAAAGAGTTCGAGGGACTTATTGCGGGGGAAGAAGCCCCCGAGGTATCTGAACCGGAGACGAAGTCTCCATTCGCGGAAGAAACATTCGGTGAGACAGGACCGGCGATAGAGGAGCCTTCACTAACATCTGGAATAGAGTATATCCCGGAAGAAGCTGAAATATCCGGTAAAGCAGAAGAAACCGAAGTCGGGCCTCCGAAGATGCCTGAAGCTGAAATATCCGAAATCGAAGCAGAAACCTCCGGCGAATTGCCAGCTGAGGAGATGCCTGAAACTGAATCGGCCGAATTATCAGGTGTCCAAACCGAATCTGGAGCTCTTGAGGAGGGAGCAGATCTGGACCTTCCCGAGGATTTTGATTTCGAAGATGTCGATTATGAAGAGAGGCCTCTCGAAGGCCTTGTTTCTGCTGGAGAAGCTGTCGAGGCTGAAGGGGATGAAACAGCCCGGGAGCCTGTTTCTCCGGAGGTCCAGGAACCGGCAGCGCACGAGATGCCAGAAGGGCCGGTTGTTTCTGAGGAGACGCCAGCAGGCGGGTTCGAGGAAATGGAGATGCCGGATCTCGAATCTCTGGAAACCCTCCATGAAGAAATCGGTGGTGAACTCCCGGAACCTCCTGAAACTCCTGTCGAAGAAGAAGTGGTAGAACCGCACGCTGAATCAACGGGTGAAATGGAAAGCGTATTCGAAATTCCCGGTGTAGAAGAGCGCGAGGAGGTACCCGGAGAGGAACCTCAGGAGGGAGCTGGGCCTGTTGAAGAGGAAGAGTTCGAATTTCCCGGATTCGAGCTTCCTGAGTTTGAACCTGGGGAGAGGGCCCCGGCTGATGTTGCTGCTGGGGAAGAACTGACCCCGGTCGAGGGAGAAGCCGGTATTACGGAAGAATTCCTTGAAATGCCGGAACTGGAAGGCGAGGAAACTGCCCTCCCGTCTGAAGAGTTTCCTTTTGAAGAACTGCTGTCAGAGGAACTTCCATCGGAAGAAGTGACAGAGGAGCTTCCCCCTGAAGAACCGCCTTCCGGAGGGCTTGGTATAGAGGAACCTCCATTTGAAGAGACCCCTTCGGGACGCCCTTCCGAAGAATTCCCGGAAGAAGCACCCGTAGAGCTTACCGATGAGGACATTGTCGTTATCAAGGCCAAGCTGAAACAGCTGAATCCTCAGCTGGCTTCATTCGTACGAGACAGTATTCTCGCGGGCAACCTGCCGGTCGCAATCGTCAATGAAATGCTGAGGCATCTCCTGACAGACGCCCCCGAACAGGAAATTATCGGGTTTGTCGAACAGACGACAGGGCAGAAACTGGCCGCGAGGAGGGCAGTTCCGGGTATTATCACAGTTGAGAGGAAACCCGGTCCGCTGGAGAACATCTACCGGAGTTTAGGACCTCTCGTTAGAGTTTCGGGCCTGTTTATCATTATTATGGTAATACTGGGTGTGCTCTTCATGCTCTTTATGTATAAACCGATGCGGGCCAGCAGGTACTACAAGGAAGGAATAAGGTTTATTGAAAATGCACAGTACGAGCTTGCGGAGCAGAGTTTTACCCGGGGGAAGCAAATATATTTGAGCGTCAAGCAGTACGATAAATTCGGTTGGGAATATATGATATCCGGCAATTACGATGCCGCTCGCAGGAAATTCGTATCAGGAATAAAACTTGATGAAGGTGTAAGAAATCTCAACATACGGCTGCACATGGCCAGGCTGCATGCTGTTCTTGGCGAGTACGCTGATGCGGACATCCTGTATGATGAAGTACTCGAGAAATCTCCCGACACCTATGAGTATATTCGCCTGAAGGGAACGAACCTTATCGAATGGGGAAAATCCGGAGAAGCGGATAAGCTCGACGAGGCATACGACCTCTTCAGCACGGCTTATAATAATAAACCGAAAGCGAGCGACCCCCTCTTCAAAATGCTTTCTATCGACATCTATCAGGGTAAAGGTGAGGATATCACACGGCTGTACAAATATATTACGAACAGGTTCCCTCAGGATGTTGATCCAGAGGTATATACGGCCCTTGCGTCCTACTTTATCGCCCATGAACAATTTGGAAAAGTACGGGATATTCTTCTGCAGGTGCTTAACAGGGACCCTGCGTATCCAAAAGCCTATATGACATTTGCGAATTACTACAAGGCAATCAAGAACCCACAGATGCAGGAGGAATTCCTGCAATCAGCTATCACATATGAGAATAAAAGACTGCTGCAGTATCCCTGGGATAAGAGGGACCGCATGCTGCTTTCGGATACCTATAATGACCTTGGTGAAATCTATGCGGGTATGGACACTCCCGGCAGAGCGGCCGAGAGTATACGCTATTTTAAAAAATCGATAGACCAGAACAGGCGGAATATGAAGGCGTATTACAATCTCGCACAGGTCTATTTTTACAAAGAAAGGAATTACAGCCTTGCAAAACAGTATTACGAAGCGGCTGAAAGGGGAGGGTTCAGGAATTACGATCTCGACTACAATCTGGGTCTCCTCTATTATTATGAACGTTCCTTTTCGAAGGCCTTGGAGCGGTGGTCCCAGCTTGCAGAAATATTTCCCGACAACCCGAATATCGTGTATGCAATGGGAGGCGCTATGCTCCATCTCGGCAAGTACAATGCGGCCCTGGGAGAGTTTATGCTCCTTTCTGAGGTATATGACGATCTTGTACAAAAACTGGGAGAGATAAAGCCGTGGCGCGCCTATCATAAACGTATCCTGCTTGAGTCCGCGGCGGTTCTTAATAATCTCGGTGTCGCCTATCAAAAGCTTGCCGAAAATACCGGTGACGAGGAGTATCAAAAGGAAAGCCTTCTCGTCCTGTACAAAGCAGGGGAGCTTGCCGACATCACAGGAACTGAAAGAGGGAAAATTCAGTACAATATCAATTATATTCTCCATCCGGATGTAATCCGCGGCTCTATGGCCATTGACGACAAACTCAGTGATAACTATCGGTTTATTATCCAGTAGCTCCACGTAATTTCTTGCTCAACACATCTATTGTTGTTATATTAACTATACCTGCAGCTGGATAGCAGGTGGTTTCAGACAGGTCTATACCGATGAAACACGGTATTTTTTTAGGAGCAGGCTATGAGAATCAAGATGATGGGAAATAAAATCGGTATGACGCAGACGTTCAGCGAGAACGGAGAGGTTACCCCCGTCACTGTTGTTAAGGTCGGCCCATGTACTGTGATCAATAAGAAAACGGATGAAAAAGACGGGTATAATGCCCTTGTACTCGGGTATGGCGATATAAAGGAATCGAGAGTTTCCAGGAGCAAGCTCGGCTTGTATAAGAAGTCTTCAGTCTCACCCAGGAAGTTGCTCAAAGAAACCCGGATCAGCAGGGCTGAGCTTGATGCGTTTGAAATCGGACAGGAAATCGTCCCTGGCGATATTTTTAAAGCCGGTGAGTATGTGGATATTTCGGGAAATTCCAAAGGAAGGGGGTTCACCGGTGTTATTAAAAAATACGGTATGGCCGGCGCAAATAGCAGCCACGGAACCCATGAATTCTTCCGCCATGGAGGTTCAATCGGCTCTTCAGCATATCCGTCCAGGGTGTTTAAGGGGAAAAAAATGCCGGGAAGATACGGTGGAAGCAGAATAACTGTACAGAATCTCCTGATTGCTGATATCAGACCGGAGAAAAATATCATTCTGGTGAAGGGAGCAGTCCCCGGGGCAAACAGGGGATATATAACAGTTTCCCATGCAGTAAAAAAACCCGCATCAGGTTGATTCCCGCATCCGCAGGATATTGTGCTGTGAAAGAGCTGTCCAATCAGAAGGATTTATCCCACCGCAGACCGGATATAGATACCTATTTCATGAATATTGCGGTGATGGTATCGACGCGGACGACCTGCCTGCGGCGCAGCGTAGGGTGCGTAATTGTCAAGGGTAAACAGATAGTATCCGCAGGATACAACGGAGCGCCACAGGGCATGCCGCATTGCCTCGACATCGGCTGCGCGAGAGAGGGGATTCCGTCCGGCGAGCGATCGGAACTCTGTCGGGGAGCCCATGCAGAGCAGAATGCGATAAACTTCGCAGCGCGATACGGCATTTCGATAGAGGGAGCGACGGTATTCACGACGCATCTTCCCTGTTCGTGGTGTGCCAAGAGCATTGTAAATGCAGGTATCAAACGGGTTGTGTATCTTCATGATTACCCTGACCCTGCTTCAAAAAATATTCTCGGGCTCCTGGAATTAAAACGGCTCGAGGATTTCGATTTTATCCGAATTGAATAAACAGGTTTTCCACAGTGTGTTATTGAGTTTATTGTATGTGGATCGGATCAGCTCTGCTGCAACGGCGAATTTTATCATACAAAAAAGCTTACAATAATTTCTATAATACCTTAACTGTTTATTATTAAAAAAGATAGGCCTTTCCCATTATTATTATTGACATTATTACGCTAAAATAAATATTTATATGCAATTTTATTGTGAGATAAAGTCCTTTTATTTATGCTGTATATTGCTGTTTTACGTTAAAAGCGGGTTTAGCCGGGCATGTTTTAATCTGCAGGAAGTTATTCACATCTTATACACAGAGGTGCATGAGAATAGTGCGGTCGGTCAGATTCTCGATGAATATCAAGAGCATGGTGCTCACACTTGTTATTGTAAATGTGGTGGTGTTCCTGTTTACTCAGGTGCTCAATGTCTCTGTTCCGGCGAGACTGCTCAACCTGACAGGAAAATCAGGTGAAACACTCGCCGTTATTTTCAAGCGCTATGGTCTGTTCATCACCCTTTTTTCACTTTTTCCCGCATTGATCGTGAAACTGGGATGGGTGTGGCAGGTGTTTACCTATATGTTCCTGCATGGAGGGTTTTTCCACATTTTTTTCAATATGTACGCGTTGTACCTGTTTGGTAAGCCGCTCGAGGACAGATGGGGAAACCGGGAGTTCCTCTTCTTCTATATGTTCTCCGGTGTGGGTGCAGGAATCATCACATTTGCATGGAACCTCTTTCGAAACCCCTTTATCCCGACAATTGGGGCTTCAGGCGCAATCTTTGGAGTTGTGCTTGCCTTCGGGCTCGAATTCCCGGATGCCATGCTCCTTCTTTTCTTCTTCATACCGGTACGGGCCAAATATGCGGCATTCATTTTCGGCGGCATTGAACTCGTGATGATTTTAACAGGAACGATGCAGGGTATCGGCCATTTTACACATCTCGCCGGTCTGTTGTTCGGGTATATATACTATGTGTGGAGAATAAGAGGCTCCTACCGGGTGAAAAAACTTCGGGGTAACCGGGTCACAAGTAAACGAAGTGGGCCGGGCATCACAAAGCGGTTTCACCTTGTGAAAGATCGTGACAAGGCAAATGTTATTGCACAGGCCAGGCTGATCAAACGGAAACTGGATGATGGAACGCATCTTACCCAGTCTGAAGAGCGATTTTTAGACAAGCTCAGAGAGGCGTATAATTTTCATTTCCGCGATATGTGCGCACCGGACTCATTCAATCCGTCTGCGGATGATTGTCTGAGATGCCAGTCCCTCCACGCATGCCTGTACCGCTACGTGCTTGACATACAGTAATGCCACCCACGCATCAGGATAACTTTTACTTGTCATTTCATGATAATCCTTTATAATTTAGCCCCTATGGAACATAAAACTCTTGTCCGGCTCAACCGCTACATCGATTCCATGCCCTCACTCTCAATAACGGTTGCCAAGATTCTGGAAGTAACGAAGAATCCGCAGGTTACAGCAAAAGACCTCAACAAGGTGATTAACCTGGATCCCGTGTTGATGGGCAGGGTTCTAAAACTCGTCAACTCCGCGTACTACGGTCTCTCGAATAAAGTTACTTCACTGGTAACTGCAATCATCATGCTTGGAATCAATACTATCAAGAACCTTGCACTCTCGACTGCAGTGCTGGGCCAGATGAAGCAGAAATCACAGTTCAAGTCACTGAATGTTAACGGTTTCTGGCGGCATTCAATCGGCGTCGGGGTGGCTTCGAAACTTATTGCAGAGAAAATCGGGATTGTTTCAAATCTGAGGGAGGAATTCTTTATCAGTGGGCTGCTGCATGACATAGGTAAGATACCGCTCAACGATATCTTCAGCGAAATCTATGTGAAGGCCATACGGAGTGCGGATATAAAGAAGGCTACACTGCTTCAGACAGAATTGGAGAATCTCGGCACAACGCACACAGTTGTTGGCAAGATGATTGCTGAGAAATGGAACCTGTCCGATGAAACTTCTGATGCAATTTTGTACCATCACGACCCCAACCAGGTCACCGGGGATACGTACAAGGTAGTGGCTGCGGTATATATTGCAAACCTGTACTGCAATCTGAACGAAATCGGATTTGCAGGGAACAGGTTCTCCGGAGATATTGATACCAACATCCTTGATATGATCGGTATTACCGAAAGTTATCTCGACGACCTTTTCGATACGATTTCGGCAGAGATTGAAAAGGCTTCGGTTTTTTTGCAGGTATCCTAGCACGGGAAACTCTCGGGCTGTCGGCTTCCGTGAATACGTAGAAACAAACCTTCAGGAGTAATAGAAATGAAGATCAAGTTCTGGGGTGTGCGTGGCTCGATTCCCACGCCGGGCCCCGATACGGTTAAATATGGAGGTAATACGACATGTATTGAGGTCAGGCTTGAGAGCGGAAAAGTGATTGTCATAGGGGCTGGCAGTGGAATCAGAGGTCTCGGTAACTATCTCGTCGCCAATGATATGAAAAACGGCCCTCTTGACATCGACCTTTTCGTAAGTCATACCCACTGGGATCATATTATGGGATTCCCGTTTTTTACTCCTGTATTCATTCCCGGCAATAAAATCAGGGTGCACGGACCAGTTAACATAGGTGAGGAAGGCCTGGAAAAGATATTTGCACTGCAGATGTCCTACAACTATTTTCCCCTGCGTGCTGATGAACTTGCCGCAGATATTACATATGAGCTGCTGAAGGAAGGGACCTACAATCTGGAAGGCGAAGTCAAAATTACAACTAAAATACTCAACCATCCCATTATCGACCTCGGCTACAGAATTGAAGCGGACGGTGCAGTTTTTACAACTGCCTATGATACCGAACCTTTCAGGAACCTCTTTGACGGAGATCCTGGGGATGAGGATTTTGATCCTGATGCGAAGATAGAGGGTGAAAAGGCCGCTAATTTGAACAACAGGAGAGTCCTGGAGTTTATCAGGGGATCCGACCTCGTCGTTTATGATGCGCAGTACACGGATCAAGAGTACAAAGATTCGAAGATCGGATGGGGCCATTCGCCGATAGAGTACGTTCTGTTGAACACCATTAAAGCGGGAGTGAAAAGGGTTGCGCTCTTTCACCACGATCCGATGCGAAGTGACCGGGAGCTTGCCCGTATCGAGAAAGCGGCTCAGGAGCGTGCAGCCAGAATAAAAAGCCACAGCATTGAGGTTTTTGCGGCGCGGGAGGGTCTTGAGGTACAGTTATGATCGAGCATGCACCTTTTGTCCATCTTCATACCCATTCTGAATACTCAATTCTCGACGGCTCGGCGAAGATCGATGATTTAATTGAAAGAGCGCTGTACTATCATATGCCGGCTCTCGCGCTGACCGATCATGGAAACATGTTCGGCGCGCTGGAATTCTACAAGAAGGCAATGCATCGGGGCTTGAAGCCAATAATCGGGGAAGAGTTCTACATCGCTCCCGACTCGATGCATAAAAGAGGAACGAGGGATAAACCCTACCATCTCATTCTTCTTGCCGGGGATGAGGAGGGGTACAGGAACCTTCTCCACCTCTCATCTGCTGCGTACCTCGAAGGGTTCTACTACAAGCCAAGAATTGACATCGATCTTCTTTCAGCAAAATCAAAGGGATTGATATGTTTGAGCTCCTGTCTCGGCGGTGAGATACCTGTACTTCTTCGGCAGGGAAAGAACGAAGAGGCGCAAAAGAGAGCCGGTGTATATCGAGATATATTCGGCAAAGACAACTACTACTTCGAGCTCATGGACAATGGGCTGGAGGAGCAGGTGGAGGTGAACAGGGAGCTCCTGAACCTGGGTGCCAGGATGGACATCCAGGTGGTCGCGACAAATGATGTACACTACCTCGAAAAATCTGATGCACAGTACCACGATGTGCTCCTCTGCATACAGACGGGTAAAACCGTACAGGAAACGAAACGCCTGAAGTTTAAATCCGACCAATTTTACTTCCGATCGCCCCAGGAGATGATGGCATTATTCGAAAAGTATCCGCAGGCAATCAGGAACACTATCGAAATAACGGAAAAGTGCAATCTCCAGCTCGACCTCGGGAAATACAAGCTTCCGCACTTTCCGATTCCAGAAAGATACACGGCAGATTTTTATATAAAAAAACTTGCCGTTGAGGGTATCGAAAGTCGGTATCCGAATAATACGAAAGAGATTCAAAACAGGGTACAAAGCGAACTCGAGGTTATTCGCTCCATGGGCTTCAGCACGTACTTTCTCATTGTTTGGGATTTTATCCGATTTGCAAAAAGTCGGGGGATCGCCGTCGGCCCGGGGCGCGGTAGTGCCGCGGGATCTATAGTTGCTTTCGCGCTTGGTATAACGGATGTCGACCCATTGAAGTACGGTCTGATATTCGAGCGGTTTTTGAATCAGTCGCGGATTTCTATGCCCGATATAGATATCGATTTCGACGGGGATAGACGGGATGAGGTCATTCAGTATGTGCGTGAGAAGTACCGGCAGGACCGGGTCGCGCAGATCATAACATTCGGGGCAATGAAGGCGAGGGCAGTGGTGAGAGATGTGGCCCGGGCGATAGATATTCCCATTGATGAAGCAGATACTCTCGCAAAGTTGATACCATCCCGGCATGATATTACCATCGAGGAGGCGATAGACTCCTCCGGAGAATTGCAGAACCGGATTGCAAACGACACGCGGGTGGAGAGGCTCTTTGACATATCGAAACGCCTTGAAAGACTCGTTCGGCATCCATCAACCCATGCCGCCGGTGTGGTAATTTCTCCGGAGCCGTTATCGAACCTGGTGCCCCTGTACAGGGACGCAAAAAGTGGAGTTGTGTCAACACAGTATCAGATGAGGGATCTGGAGGATGTCGGGCTTATAAAGATGGATTTTCTCGGTCTCAAGAACCTTACCATAATTCAACGATGCCTGCGGGATATCGAAGCTGCCGGTCTACCTGTTCCCGATATGGACAACCTGGATCTTGAAGATCCCGCCGTGTATACCCTTCTCGGCGAGGGCCGAAGCATGGGGGTTTTTCAGCTCGAATCAAACGGAATGCAGAGTCTCTTGAAGCGTCTGCTGCCGAACAGATTTGACGATATCATTGCTGTACTCGCGCTGTACCGTCCGGGTCCTCTTGATTCTGGTATGGTCGATGAATTTATCGAAAGAAAGCAGGGTAGAAAGCCGATTGTCTACGCCGACCCGCGGTTGCGGGAAGCTCTTGAAGAAACATACGGAGTGATCGTGTATCAGGAGCAGGTGATGGAGATCGCGCAGGTTATCAGTGGATTTACTATGGCCGAGGCCGACAATCTCAGAAAGGCCATGGGCAAGAAGAAGATTGAAATCCTTGAGGAAGCACGCTCGACATTTATTGAAGGAGCAGTCAAAAACAGTGTGCAGGAAAAAACAGCAGAAGATATATTCGAGATGATCAAGACATTCGGCAGATACGGATTCAACAAGTCCCACTCGACCGCCTATGCCCTGCTCGCTTTTCATACTGCATATCTTAAGGTGCACTTTCCGGTGTTCTACATCGCATCTCTGTTATCAGGTGAGCTCCACGACACTGATAAGATATGCCAGTATATCTGTGAAACCAGGGAAATGGGAATTGACCTGAAGCCTCCCGATGTGAATAATAGCGGTGTTCTTTTTGAGGTTCACGACAACGCTATTAATTACGCCCTTGCCGCTATAAAAAATGTCGGGGAAAATGCTGCCCGGATCATCGTGCAGGAGCGTGAAAACGGTGGAAAATATTCGAATCTCTTCGACTTCACCTCAAGGGTAGACCTTCGGCTGGTGAACCGCCGTGTTATAGAAAGTCTCGTCAAAAGCGGTGCAATGGAAGGTTTCGGCGAGAACAGGCACACACTTTTCGAAAATATTGAAAACGCCCTCGAATACGGAGCATCCGTGCAAGGAGATAGACTGAAAGGACAGTCGTCTCTTTTCGAAGAGATAAGCGGCGAAAAGGGCGTGCAGACATATTACCAGACAACGAAGCATGAAGAGTGGAACGAGGCCGAGGTTTCCGAAAATGAGCGGGAAGTGCTTGGTTTCTACTTCAAGGCCCATCCCATCTTAAAATACAATGAAATGATTACACGGGTGCATGCGTTATCCGCGGCGGAATTGAAATCGGCCTCCCCTGAATCACAGGTGAGTTTGTTCGGTATCCCTTCTTCAGTGAAGGTTATCACCACCAAGGATCGACATAAAATGGCATTTGTTACTCTCGAAGATCTGACGGGGAGTGTAGAGGTGGTGGTTTTTCCCAGTGTGTACGAGAAGTACAGCGACTATCTCGAAGAAAAAGGAGTGGTTGTGGTAAATGGAAGACTCGATGGTGAGAAAGTTCTTGCCGATACCATCTGCATGCCTGAGGAGCTCGCGAAGGAAGTGGTCTCGGGCCTTCATGTTCTCTTGAATGATCCGTTTAGTGAGGATAAGCTCTTGCGGCTGCGAGACCTCTTTATTCAGAACAAGGGGAAATGCAGTGTCTATATTCATACCCGGGAGCTCGAGCATAAGAAACGGGTGGTCAGGGCATCTTCATTTCTGCTTGTCGACCCTGGGGAGGAGCTGCTTTCCCTGCTCAGGAATGAAAAACTTGTTCAAAAGGCGTGGGTAAGCTGATGAAGCCGATAGTCTCAGA